>Ga0134126_10000566_pt1 | contig 46974 bp, 47 predicted proteins | sample KB31752_FD_96881 | JGI IMG/M metagenome (GOLD analysis project Ga0134126, IMG submission 96881) | Terrestrial soil microbial communities with excess Nitrogen fertilizer from Kellogg Biological Station, Michigan, USA - KB3-175-2 | ecosystem: Environmental > Terrestrial > Soil > Unclassified ...
AGCCCACGCAACGGATTCACACGCCGCGCGAATATTTTCTGCTTCGTTGAAGGTGATGATGACGGCGGAAATGCGCATTTGCGATTTTTGATTTCAGATTTGCGATCGCCCGGCCATTCTGAGCGTGGTCGAGGACAATCGCAAATCCGAAATCGCCAATCAAAAATGCTCTCTACTTCGTGGGCGTCTGCACGTCGACGTTGTTGACTCGCAGCGTTGAACCAGTGGCGCGCTGCAAATCCGCCAGAGCTTTATTGTAGTCGGTCTGTGCCTGCAACTCGTTCGTCCGAGCGGCTGTTAGAGAGTTCTGCCGTTCGAGCAACAAGAAGGTCGTCGAGCGGCCAACTTCATAGAGCTTCTCTTCGCCCGCGAGCTGCTGCTCCGCACTTTCTCTTGAAGCTTTGGCGGAAATTACGCGACGCCGCGCGGTATCCACCGCCTGGGCCGCATTGCGCACATCCATTTCGATCGCCTGATCCTGCGAACGGAAGGAAGAATCAAGCTGATCGCGCTGAATCCTCGCCGTCGCCAGGTTTGCTTCAGCCGTGCGGTTCTTGAACGGGAACGAAATCGCGACGCCGAAGTTGACGTTGCGGGTGGAGAACCCAAAAAGATTCGAGATGTCTTGTGCGTATCCCCCATTGTATTTCGAAGGTACTACTGCGCCCGTTGTGGTCACTGTGGGAACCACCGCGACCGGGAAACCTGCTCGGGTCTGAATATCCTGGATCTGCTGAAGCAGAAACGCATTCGGATTCGTGGCGGGATTGCCTGAAATTAGCGGCGCCGTCGTCGCTCCCAGACCAGTAGGTGTTCCCGCGAGTCCGGTCGTCGCGACGGTGCCTACTAAATTAATCTGCGGCTTGGTTTGGTTATCGTAGTACTGCAAGTCGATCGCGTTAATCTCTTTCTGCAAATTCAGCCGCTTAATCTCAGGCCGGTTCTTGTGCGCTTCGTCGAGCGCAAGTTGCAAATTCACCACCGCAAGATCCAGCACCGGTGAATCAGTCGGAGTAATCTGCGCCGTCCATTCCGGCGACTCAGGGCCATGCAGCATCAACTGCTTCAAGGTGTTCTCAGCTACCGAGACGTTCTGCACCGCAATGAAAAGGTTGGTTTCGCGCGTCGAGATGTCCGTCTGCACTTGCGCGCGATCGAGAGGAGCTTTCGCGCCAGCTTCGATCTGGGCCTCGATGATCCGCATGTTCTGGCGGGAGACGTTCAGACTCTCGAGTTGGTTTTGCTGATTCCGTAACGCGAACACCAGGTTCCAATAGGCCGCCTGCACCTGCGAAATTATCGAGATCGTCCGCGCGCGAAAATCGGAATCCGACTGCTCAATGAACTTTTTCTGAATCCGGATGGAATGCCGAGTTGCGTCGATGGATCGGTTGCGCCACAACGGCTGGCTGAACTGCAGTGACAGGTTCGACGAATAGAACGGATTCAAAGTGCTGCTGGTGGCGCTGGTCACAGTCTTGCTGTTGGCGAACCCTACTGTATAGCTGCCGCCGCCGGTGCCGAAGTTCTTCGACAGAGTGGGACTGAGTGAGTACGTGGTGGTCGAAACAGTTCCCGAGGCTGTGCCGCCGGCAAAGATGCTCGTGACCGGACTGATGCGCTTATCGTAAGTCGGCGTGACGCTGAATACTGGATCGTAATAGCCGAACAGCGACTGGAGGCCGTACTCAGCAATGCGCACATCGTCGCGCGCAACTTCGATGTCGTTATTATTTTGCAGCGCTTTGCGAATCGCATCATTCAACGACATTGAGATGACATTGCTGCTGACAATACCGATACGTGTCAGGTCGGGCAGGGGCGGCACCGGCTGTGCTTGCACGTTGGGAAAGTTGGGCTCGCGCGGCTCCGCAGGCGCCGGCTCAGTCGGCGCGGGCTGGGGACTCGGCATCACGTTCGCGCCCGGGGGCGCGGTGATCGGTTGATGTTGAGTTCCGGGCGGCGCGGTCGGCGGCGGCGTGGGTGAAGGTTCCCCGCCGGGCGGTTGTGTCGCCGGATTGACGGGTTTGGGCGTAGGCGTCTGGGCCGCCACGCCGATTGTCGTCAAAAGCAGGAGCGCCAGCACGGACGCTCCGGTCGCAAGTCTTATCGAGTGAATCATCGAAATGCTCCTATTCAATTGGCAACCTCGCGTCGTTGAGTAGCGAAAACGCACACGAATCGCGCGCAGGTCAAATTTCTACTACGTTATCAATTGATGAGCGGTTTCAAAAACCGAAACGCGCCGAAAACTGCGAATCGAGAGAGTTTGTTTTTGAGTGCAGATAAAAGCCGTGACGTTCAGACGTTTCGAAAATGGGATGAACACCGAGATTTTCACTGGAATTAGCCAAAAACGGTGCTAGAATCCGCGCCTTACTACGGTTGTCACCAAATCCGAAGCTGCAATTCCCGCGTCGCCTGTCAGATTTGTTGGACGAGAACGGAGGGGCCAGCTTCAATGATCCAGGCGGAATGATGAATGATGAATGACAAATCCGATGAGCTCAGCAATAAGCGCTTCTTCCACGGCACACGGGCAGAGCTGAGCGCAGGGGATTCGATTGAGCCCAGTAACCCATCGGACGTCGGTAAGCGGGACAGCATGGCAACCCATGTCTTCCTGACTCCGAATTTGGACGAAGCCATTTGGGATGCAGAACTCGCGATCGGCGAAGGTGCTCCCAGAGTCTACACAGTAGGGCCGACCGGCCAGATTGGAAATGCCTCAGACCTGCCGGACTGGAAGTCACCGGGCCATCCATCGATGTCATTCTGTTCCCGCGAGCCATTGCAGGTCACAGGCGAGGTCACCGTGTGGCGTCTTTACCATGGCACTCGCGCTGACCTGAAGCCGGGGGATCTGATTAAGCCAGGCTATAAATCTAACTACGGGAAAAGAACCAAGGCAGCGCACGTCTATTTTGCCCGCACTGTGGATGCGGCCACGTGGGGAGCGGAGCTGGCCGCCGGCGAAGGTCGCGGCAGAATCTATATCGTCGAGCCCACTGGACCGATTGAAGACGACCCTGATCTAACGAATAAAAAGTTTCGAGGTAACCCGACGAAGGCGTACCGATCTCAGGAGCCGCTGCGCGTCACGGGCGAGATCAAAAATTGGCACGGGCACTCTCCTGAAAAGCTCAAAGCCATGAAGGATTTCATCGAGCAGGTTGAGCGACTCGGTGCTGAGACAGTTGAAGATTGAGAGCGGCTGAAATCGCCGGACGCGCGCGCTAAGAGCAGAGGAGCTAAGCGCAGGAACCAAGACATCACTTCCGCTTTGGTTTCTTGGCTGCTTTGGGTTTTGCGTCGTGCGCGCCTTTTCGCGCAGCCACATTCTCAATCTCTGAATTTATTTCCCCACCGATCAGCACCGCCAACCCGGTGAGATAAAGCCAAAGCATCAAGATAATCACCGCGCCGAGCGAGCCGTAAGTCTTACTGTACGAATCGAAGAAGTGCAGGTATCCCTTGAAAGCAAACGATGCCAACAGCCACAGCGCGACGCCGATTACCGAGCCAGGCGTAATCCATTTCCAATCCTGTTCGGGAAAATCGGGCGCGAAGTAATAGATGAGCGCGAAGGACAGCAGCATGAACCCCAGCGCGATTGGCCACTGAAGTATCTTCCACGTAATGGTGAAAGCAGAACTGAGCCGATTGTAGGCTGCCAGATGGTCCGCGATGTGACTGCCGCCAATCACCAGGCCCAAAGCCATCATTATTAAGATCGAAAGTCCCATCGTGAGACTGACTGCCACCAGGCGTTGCTTCCACCACGGGCGAGTCTCTTCGACGTCGTAAGCCCGATTGAGCGCACCGGTAATTGCCCCCATGCCGTTTGAAGCCGCCCACAGCGCGGCGATCAATCCGAATGACAATTTGCCGGCGCCGCTGGCATTGCTGACTTCCAACATCGTCGCGTCGATCAATTGAAAAGCCGACGACGGCATGACGCGCGACAGATACGAGAAAAGTGCGTGCCGCATTCCCGTGTTCGAGCCCACGATCAACCCGATTACTGAAGTCAAAAAGATTAGCAGCGGAAAAAGCGCCAGCAGAAAGTAGTAAGCAAGTTGCGCCGCGTCGCCGAACACGTTGTCGCGGCCCATCTCGCGCCAGACGCGCGTGGCCATCTGTTTTAACGACAATCCGCTAAGCGTCCACATTTTCATTGCGCTTTGTTTGTCAGAAATTCGCGGGCCAAACGTGAGCAGACTTTTGTCATTGTAGTTGAGCTTGCGATTTTAAAGGACTGGCAGCGTACGGTGAACTCTGCAAAGCTTTCTTCTGTGCGGTGTCGATGTTTTCGGATTGATTTGGTATTGCGATTGCTCGCATGGCGAGAGTAGAACAGAAAGCTGAGTTTTACGACCGAAAAAGAAACGAGCACGTCGCGCGCGCTGTATCGAATTAAAGCGAGATGTGCGAATGGATGAAAGAGAAATCTTCAGTGACAGTTACGACAAGATATCGCCCTAATGTGCAGAGTGCTAAACGACGGGTAATACACTGCGTGTGACTCAGCCAAATCCTTGGCTGAACCTTGCTGTCGGCAAAACAGGAAACGGCGACCTCAGCTGGCCGATTTGTGCCTGCATCCTGGAGCAGGGACTAGTTTATGGAGGACAAGTTTGTGGCTGATTACTCTCAATATGCATCGACGTCACCGGCAAAGGCGGAGGCGGTGACGCAAAAATTGACGCCCGCCTTCGGAACTGCGGTGCCTGGCAGACCGGATCTGGTTTGCTTTTCGCATCTTCGTTGGGATTGGGTGTATCAGCGGCCGCAACATCTTTTGAAACGAGCAGCGGCGGATCGGCGCGTGTTCTACGTTGAAGAACCGATCTGTGACAATGGCTCGGTGCGCCTGGAAGTAGGCGAGCGCGACGGCGGACTAAAAATTGTGACGCCCCATCTGCCCGAAGGATTGTCCAGCGCCATCGCCCGGACAGCCGTCTTAAGCGCAATGATCGAAAGATTCTTCAGCGAGCAGGGAATTCGCGAGTACGTGCTCTGGTATTACACGCCGATGGCGATGGAGTTCACGCGACAACTGAAACCGTTGGCAGTGGTCTACGACTGCATGGATGAGTTGTCGGCGTTCAAAGATGCGCCGGAAGCGCTCAAGTTTCACGAGCGTGAATTGTTGAAGCGCGCAGACATTGTCTTCACTGGTGGCCAGAGCCTTTACGAAGCGAAACGTGAAAAGCACCGATCAGTGCACGCATTTCCCAGCAGCATCGAACGCGATCACTTCATGCAGGCCCGCACGCGCGGAGAAGACCCTGAAGATCAAAAGCGCATTGCCCATCCGCGACTGGGATACTTTGGCGTAATCGATGAGCGCTTCGACATTGAGCTGCTCGACGCCGTCGCGGCCGCGCGGCCACATTGGCAGTTCGTAATGCTTGGACCGGTGACGAAGATTGATCCGGCGTCGCTGCCGCAGCGTTTGAACATTCATTACCTCGGGTCAAAGGCCTACGCAGAATTACCGAAGTACATCGCCGGTTGGGACGTTGCGCTGTTGCCGTTTGCGATTAACGAAGCGACGCGCTACATCAGCCCGACGAAGACCCCGGAATATCTCGCCGCCGGCAAACCTGTGGTGTCGACCCCAATCACCGATGTCATTCGGCCCTACGGAGAAATCGATCTCGTACGCATCGCTGGAACACCGCAAGAATTCATTGCGGGCATTGAAGCTGCGTTATCCCCCGAAGCTACAAATGCGGAATGGCTTACTCGGGTCGATAAATTTCTGGCACAGACTTCGTGGGACGAGACCTGGGTTGGGATGTCCGACCTTATTGACCGCTCAGTTCAAGTTGCGCGCAAACAAAATGTGAGAGCGCCTTACGCGCTTCCCAAAGACGAGGCGGCCGCTGCGACGAATGCGGCTTAAGACCTGATTGAAGAGAAGAGCAAGGAAAGGGACCCGAAATGTTCGACTATCTAATCGTAGGCGCCGGATTCGCCGGCAGCGTGCTGGCTGAGCGTTTGGCGCGTGGCTCTAACAAGAAGGTGTTACTGTGCGACAAACGTCCACACATCGGCGGCAATGCCTATGATCACTACAACGAGCACGGCATCCTCGTTCATAAGTACGGGCCGCACATTTTTCACACCAACTCGCGCGAAGTCTTCGAGTACCTCTCCCGGTTCACGGAGTGGCGGCCTTATCAGCATCGCGTGCGCGCCAGCGTAGACGGTCAAATCGTTCCGATTCCGATTAACCTGGACACCATAAATACCTTGTACGGTTTGAATCTGACGTCCTTTGAAGTTGCAGATTTCTTCAAGAAGGTTGCCGAGCCGCGCGATCAAGTTCGCACTTCGGAAGATGTAGTGATCAGTAGTGTCGGGCGCGAGCTCTACGAGAAATTCTTTAAGAACTACACACGGAAACAGTGGGGACTGGATCCTTCAGAGCTCGATTCGTCCGTGACTGCCCGTGTGCCGACGCGCACCAATCGCGACGATCGCTACTTCACAGACGCTTATCAGGCGATGCCTCTGCACGGATTTACGCGTATGTTCGAGAACATGCTTGATCATCCGAACATCAAGATTCTGCTCAACTGTGATTATCGAGAGATTGAAAAAGAGGTCCCCTATCGCGAGATGATCTACACGGGTCCAGTCGATGCATTCTTTGGTTATTGTTACGGCAAACTGCCGTACCGGTCACTCGATTTCAAACACGAGACGCACAATGTTCAGACGTTTCAATCCGCTCCCGTGGTGAACTATCCGAACGAGCATTTGTATACGCGGGTAACCGAATTCAAGTACCTGACAGGTCAGGAGCACCCGAAGACGAGCATCGTTTACGAGTTTCCGAAGAGCGAAGGAGATCCGTACTATCCGGTGCCACGCAAAGAGAACGCCGAGATTTATGCGAAGTACAAAGCCCTGGCCGCCCGTACCCCGGAAGTCCACTTTGTGGGACGACTGGCGACCTACAAGTATTACAACATGGATCAGATTGTAGCCCAGGCGCTAACCGTCTATGCCAAGATGCATAGCGTAAAACGCAAAGAGGCGCTGATCCTCGACAACGGACATCCCAACGGCAAACATTTGCCGCCGGGTTCGAACCTTATTCCAGCGCTGCACACTGGCGGAAATGGCGAGATACGAAAAGCTGTTTAAGAGTTTCTTTCTTGGCGGTTTTGAATGCTCGACACACCGTCTCGCTTCTGGAAAGCGGCTCGACGAAATTGCGTTCACTCACCATGATCGCTTTGCCCGCGAAGACTATCTGCGGCTGCACGAACAAGGCATGCGCAGCGCCCGTGACGGTTTGCGCTGGCACTTAATCGAAGCGAGCCCCGGCAGGCATGACTTCTCCAGCGCTCTTCCGCCGCTGGGCGCAGCGCTCGAAACTCGCACCCAGGTTATCTGGGACCTCTTTCACTACGGCTGGCCGGACTGGTTGGATCTCTTCGCGCCAAGATTCATCGATGCTTTCGCTAAATATGCGCGCGCATTTGCGCGGCTGTGGCGCGAAGAGACGAACGAAGTTCTGTTCGTCTGCCCCACCAATGAGATTTCCTTCTTTTCATGGGCGGCCGGCGACGGCGCCGTCTTGAATCCTTTCTGTAATCACCGTGGCGACGAGTTGAAAGCGCAACTCGTGCGCGCAAACATCGCGGCTTGCGAAGCCCTTTGGGACGTCGACAAACGCACTCGCATCGCCCAAATTGATCCGATGATTAATGTGCTGCCGCTCGATCCCAATTCCGACGAGCAGGTGCGCGCGGCTGAGAATTATCGGATGTCGCAATTCGAAGCTTGGGACATGATCGAGGGGCGCTTAAAGCCGGAACTGGGTGGCGCGCCAAAATATCTCGATATCATCGGCGGTAATTATTATGTCCACAACCAATGGATATTTGGCGCCGGCTTCATCGAGCCCGATAACTCGCGCTATAAGCCACTTCGCGAAATTATTAAAGAACTGTATGCTCGCTACGAACGGCCTTTTTTTATTGCTGAGACCGGGATTGAAGACGAATTGCGGCCCAAGTGGTTTCGTTATATCTGCACCGAAGCGCGCGCCGCCATGGATGCGGGCGTGGAACTGCAGGGTGTTTGCTTGTATCCAATTGTGAATCATCCGGGCTGGATCGACGATCGCCATTGCCACAACGGGCTTTGGGATTATGCGGATGAAAACGGCGCGCGTGAGATCTACCAGCCGCTCGCCGATGAATTACAAAATCAACGAAGACTGTTCGAGACGTTACCGGGGCAGAGAGATACGAACTGATGCGAGTTCTGGTCACAGGCGGTGCGGGCTACATCGGCAGTGTGGTTGTCGAAGAACTGCTAAACGATGGTCATCAAGTCGCCGTGTACGACAATCTGGCGAAAGGCCATCGCGAGAGCCTTCCTTCCAAAGTCAAATTCTTTCGGGATGATCTGCTCGCGACTGAACGCCTCTGCCAAGCTCTGAGCGAGAGTGAAATCGAAGCCGTAATCCACATGGCGGCTGATTCGCTAGTTGGCGAGTCAGTTGAAAAACCGGAAAAGTATTACCGAACGAACGTTCTGGGCGGACTGTCTTTGCTGGATGCAATGCGGAATGCCGGCGTCAAGCGTCTGGTATTTTCCTCAACGGCCGCGGTTTACGGTGAGGCGGAAAAACAGCCAATTGAAGAAACTGATCCGACGAAGCCAACGAATACTTACGGCGAGACAAAGCTGGCGTTCGAACACGCTTTGCGTTGGTATGAGCATGCCTATGGAATTCATTATGCGTCGCTGCGTTATTTCAACGCCGCCGGAGCCACGGAGCGCTGCGGCGAATCGCACGATCCGGAAACACACCTGATTCCGTTGGTGTTGCAGGCGGCGAGCGGCGCGCGACCGGATGTCGGCATTTTCGGAGACGATTATCCGACGCGTGACGGTACGTGCGTGCGCGACTACATTCACGTGGTTGATCTTGCCCGCGCGCATGTTTTGGCGCTGGGAATCCTCGACGAGCGCAGCGCGATCTTTAACCTCGGTTGCGGTGGCGAAGGCTACACCGTTCGCGACGTCATCAATGTGGCGGCGGAAGTCACCGGCCGCGAAATCCCGACGAAGACGCTCGCGCGTCGCGCCGGCGATCCCGCTGTGTTAATCGCGAGTTCAGCTCGGATTAAAAGTGAACTCGGTTGGTCCCCCCAGTTTCAGGACATGCGTAAGATCGTCGAGTCGGCGTGGCAATGGTTGCAGACTCATCCTCACGGTTATTCGAAGTAACTTTTTGGCGCGACGCAGAAATTGGAGCGCAAGCGTCCTCGCTTGCATGCGTTACCACAGCAACCGAGACGGCTGCGCTCCAGTCCAAAGATAATGGTTGATTTGAATCGACTGGTAGCCGAGTTCACCAGGTTGTACGGCGCAACCCCGCGGGTGTTCTCAGCGCCGGGTCGCGTCAACCTCATTGGCGAACATACCGACTACAACGACGGATTTGTTCTCCCGATGGCAATCGATCGCCGTACTTACGTCGCGCTTGCAGCGAGAGACGATCGGCGCGTGCGCGTGGCGTCTCAGCTTCGCAGCGGTGCGGCGGAGTTCGCGGTTGATCAACCTGGCCAGTTGCCGGCGCCCAAATGGGCGAGATACGTTGCAGGTGTTGCCTGGACTTTGCAAAGACAGGGTGTCGCTCTGAATGGCGCTGACATCTTGATCGACTCTGATGTCCCAATCGGCAGTGGACTTTCATCCTCAGCCGCCCTCGAACTAGGTATAGGGAAAGCATTGACGACCATCGCGAACGCGACGGTCGATCCGAAGGGTTTGGCACTTGCCGCACAGAAGGCTGAACACGATTTTGTCGGCGCCAAGGTCGGAATTATGGATCAGTTTGCCGCAACCTTCGGCCGGAAGAACCATGCGTTACTAATCGATTGCCGGTCGCTGGAGACGAAGCAAATTTCGCTGGCGCATTTGAATGCAGCGATAGTTGTTTGCAACACAAACGTCAAGCATGAGCTGGCATCATCTGCCTATAATCAAAGGCGCTCAGAATGTGAGAAAGGTGTCGCGTTGTTGCGCAAAGTTTTGCCCGAGGCTCATGCACTGCGGGACGTAAGTGTCACGGAATTTGAAGCGCACGAGAATGAGTTGCCTGAGCCGGTGCGACGCCGATGCCGGCATGTCGTAACCGAAAATGAGCGCACGTTAGAAGCGGCCGAAGCTCTCGAGCACGGCGATCGAGAAAAGCTGGGCGAGTTGATGCGGCAATCGCACGAGTCGCTCAAGAGCGACTATGAAGTGAGTTGTCGCGAACTCGATGTGATGGTTGAGATCGCATCGCGCCAGGGGGGCGTATTTGGTGCGCGGATGACTGGCGGCGGCTTCGGAGGCTGTACGGTTAATATTGTGCGGCGCGACGGCCTGGAGCAATTCGCTCACGCTGTTGCCCAAGAATATCGCTCGGCGACAGAGATTGAGCCGGAGATTTACGTTGTCGCCGGCGACGACGGTGCGCGCGAAGAGAGGACCTGGTGAATGTAGGGGCAGCCCTCGTGGCTGCCCGCGAGGGCAGGGACGAGCCCTGAACGGGCAGGGACACAAGCCCTGAACGGGCAGGGACAAGCCCTGAACGGGCAGGGACAAGCCCTGAACGGACGGGGACAAGCCCTGAATGGGCAGGGACAAGCCCTGCCCCTACAGATGATCTTCGCCTCCCGACGTTTCGGTTTTCCGCCTACAAAAGCTGATGTCCAATCAAAATATTCCTCGGCCCGAATATCCGCGCCCGCAATTCGTGCGTGAGCCGTGGCTAAACTTGAATGGCGAATGGGAATTCGCTTTCGATGACGCAGACGTAGGCCAGGCGGCTGGTTGGCATGACGGGCGTCAACTGCCTTTGCGTATCATCGTTCCATTCGCGTATCAAACCGAATTGTCCACCATCAACGACAAATCGGTTCACGAGGTTGTGTGGTATGCCCGGAACTTCGAGATTCCCAGTGACTGGCATAAATCAGATGTGTTGCTCAACTTCGGCGCCGTCGATTATTCGTCGTCAGTTTGGGTGAACGGACACGAGGTGGGTCACAACCAGGGCGGTCACGTTCCTTTTCAGTTTGAGATTGCCCCCTATCTGAAGAGCGGCATAAATCGTCTCACGCTGCGGGTAGAAGATCGACAGGATCCGCGGCAGCCGCGGGGGAAACAATCGCACACGGGCTTGCCGGTCGGCATCGACTACTACAATACGACGGGAATCTGGCAGACAGTGTGGCTGGAAGCAGCGCCCGCGATCCGCGTGGAAGAAATTCAGATTGTTCCGCGCGCCGATAGCAACATGGTCTACGTGGGCGTGTTTCTGCACGCGCCGTCGGCCGCGTGGCGCATCGAGGTCGAAGTCTTTGATCACGGTCAGCTGGTGGCGCGCGCCGAAGGGCTCACGCCTGTAGCGACTGGCCAATTCCTGTTGCATATACCATACGCCAAACTCTGGTATCCGCATTCGCCGCATCTTTACGATTTGAGAATTCGGCTTTACGACAGCAACGACAGGCTGTGCGACGAAGTTAATTCTTACTTCGGCATGCGCGGCATCGAATTACGAGAAGGTCACGTCCGCCTCAATGGCGAACCGACTTATCTCAAGATGGTGCTCGATCAAGGGTACTTTCCCGGCGGTTATTTGACTGCGGCTTCCGACGAAGCGCTGCAAACCGACATCGGCTGGACCAAGATGCTCGGTTTCAACGGCGCTCGCAAACATCAGAAGATCGAAGATCCGCGCTGGCTTTATTGGTGCGATCGCCTTGGCTTGCTGGTCTGGGAAGAAATGCCGAACGCACGCGAGTGGTCATCGCAAGCTGAAGAATTGCTGTCGGCGGAATGGCAGCGTGCCGTGCGGCGCGACTACAATCATCCATCGATCATCGCCTGGGTTCCGGTCAACGAGAGCATGGGTTTCCCGGGTTTAGAACAGCATCATGCCGGCCAGTATGCGTACCTCGAACGGATGGTACGAGCCACGCGGCGACTCGATCCCACACGACCCGTAGTCGACAACGACGGTTGGGAGCACACCGACATTACCGACATCTGCGCAATTCATGACTACACCCCGAGCGCATCACAATTGCGCGAACGTTACAAAGACAAATTAGCCGGCGGCGAGCTGCCGCTGAAAGTTTGGATTGGTGAAAAGCCTCTGTTTGCGCGAGGCTCCCGGTACCGTGGGCAACCGATTGTGCTCTCTGAGGTCGGTGGCTTTCTCAATGTGCCGACTGACATTCGGGAATCAGAACGCGATCTGCTCTACAATTTTTACGCATCATTCAACACACCGCAAGAGTTACTTGCGAAGTATCGGAATCTGATGGAAGGAATCGCCTCGATGAAGTTCCTCGCCGGCTTTTGTTACACGCAACTTACGGACATCGAACAGGAAATCAACGGCTTGCTCACTTTCGACCGCCAACCGAAAGTCCCCGCGGAAGCGATTGCTGAGATCCATCGGGAGCTGTTCAAGGGCGTCGAATCTCCGTTGCGCAAGGGGCGAGCGTAACCAGAGGCTGCCCGAACCGGCAATCCGATTTGACCCTTCGACGTGGTAAATAGCGTTGAGGCTACTGCACTTTACCCTGAGTTTCGTGCGCCAGCTTCTGATGTACCTGCAGAGTCGGCAGGGTCTTCGTCACCCAGGTTTTCAAAGCCGCGTCGGCCGCATCACTTGATTTCTGTTGAAAAGCGGCGACGTCCTTGTCGTGGTCTTCGACCATCATGCGCATGTATTCACGATCGAACTCCGCGCCTGAGAGTTTCATCAGGTTGGTTTTCTCAGCCTTCTGTTCGTCGGTCATCGTGGCCGGAAGTTTCACGTGTTTGCGGCGCGCCAGCGACTTGAGTTCGGCCCCCGCTTTTGAATGATCGCGCACCATGCGATTGCCGAACGCCCGCACTTGCGCGTTATGACCTTTGCGCGCGGCCAACCGACCCAAATCGACTTCGGCCATGCCGCCGGTCGCAGCTTCCTTCATGAACTGCTGGTCAGCGTCGTTCACAGTCTGTGATGACGCGCTCGCGGCTAAACCTAAGACCACGATAATGGCGCCAAGCGATGTTTTCGAAAAAAATGTTGTCATGTAATCCCCCTTGTGTACTGTTTCACCGCAGAGTTGAGGCGGCGATTCTATGGAGCAAATGGAGGGCCGCCCTTTTCTCAAACATCCGTCCATAAACTTGAAAAATTCTGTCGGGACGGTACGCTGAGGAGAGAACACACATGCCAAAGAAAAGCGCAGGGCTCCTACTCTATCGACGCGTCGACAATTCCGGGATTGAGGTCTTATTGGTTCATCCCGGCGGTCCTTTCTTCCGAAACCGAGATGATGGCGCGTGGACCGTTCCGAAGGGAGAATTTTCAGATGATGAGGAACCGTTGGCGGCTGCGAAGCGAGAGTTCCAGGAAGAGACCGGGTCACCACCTCCGCAAGGCGAATACTTTCCGCTCAAGGTAATCAAACAGAAAAACGGCAAGCTGGTACACGCGTGGGGCGTCGAGGGCAACTTCGATCCGGCCACTTTGAACAGCAATACATTCACGTGTGAATGGCCGCCGAAGTCTGGTCGCATGCAAGACTTTCCCGAGGTCGATCGCGCCGAGTGGTTCACACCCGACGTCGCAAAGAAGAAAATGCTGACGGGCCAGTCGGCACTGGTTGACGAACTACTGCATAACTTTGAGAACCTAAAAAAATGAGCGTACCGAAAATTGAACTGGACGAGAATCCGAGTATCGATGACTTTCGAGTCGTGCTCGATGGATTGCGAAAATTTAATCGCGAGCTAACAGGTGACGAACGGCCGCGCCAAGTCGCTTTTTTTCTGCGCGATGAAGGACGAATCGTGGGAGGCTTGCAAGGGAACCTATGGGGCCGGTCAACGCACATCGATGCGCTCTGGGTCGACGAACAATATCGGGGCGCCGGTTATGGAACGAAGCTAATGAAAGCGATTGAAGACTACGCGGTCACGCACGATCATCCGCTGGTCTATGTCGAGACAACCAGCTTTCAAGCGCTGCCGTTTTACCGTGGCCTTGGTTATGAGGTGTTTGGACAATTGCCGGGAATCAGTGAAGGTCACACACTCTTTTTTCTTTTCAAGAAGCTCTGAAGACTTATCTTTTTCAGGCCGCCATTCTTCTTTCGGGTAGTGCTTCGCGGTTTTTCTTGGCGACTTTGCGCCTTGGCGAGAGCAAATGTCTTTTGAAACGCGATTTCACGGAAAGGTGCAAAGACGCAAAATTTCGCAAAGGCGAAGGACGGCGCGTATTCTTCTCGTCTTGTGTCGTTCGGTTGAAGTCTGTATCTTTGTTCTGGCGCGCCCGCTACGTCTCTCCTTCGATCATTCCGAGGTTTTAAATGAAGTATTGCCCGTCCTGCAATTTTAGTTTCCCCGACTTTCATCTGGTTTGCGATTTCGACGGAACTGAACTGGTTCCCGATCTGGAGCGGCTATCTCTGATTAAGACACCGCCGCGTCGAACGCTGCTGCGGCGGTTCATTACATCGCCAGAGCTGTTGACGGCGCTGGCGATTCTCACGCTGTTTCTGAGCACGGCATTTTTCGCCTATTACCAGGATACTTCTCGCGAGACACGAACAGCCGACGTACAAGTGCCGCCGGTTCTGCTGAACAAAACCCCTCATGTTTCAACCCGGAGTGACGCGTGGCTTCCCCAACCAGACTCCTCGCTCTCATCGGTGCCGCGAGCAAAGAACTCGACAGCGGCACATCGTTTATCATCGAACCGGCCGTCGGTTGCCAGACTGCGTTTAGAGAAGCGCAACGAGCATCCTTCGCCCCAGATGGAAGTCGCCCGCGGTGTGGACCCGCCGTCTGAGAAGCAACCGAAGCTGACTGCAATGCTGAAGACAACGTGGCGCGTGATCAAAAAACCTTTCGGCTTCTGAACTTCATATGGCCGGTTGGCTTTTGCTGCAAGAGTGGATGCGCCTTGATCCGGTCGCTACCGCTCCCGGTACTGACACTATCAAGTATGCCCCAGACTTTTGCAGCAAAGCCTGGCCGGTTTCTGTTTATCTTGAGTGGGTTTCGCGCGCCGGCGAACGTTGGCAACGCGAACGTCATAGATTTGAAACCGTCCCGAATCATTTTCCGTTATGATTGACATGGAGGATCGATATGCGAACTGCAACTATGGAAGATGGGAAGAGAACTGCGGAGGCCGGTAAGAATACCGGAATAAAGCTCGCTCACCTGGCGGCCAAAGCGGCCGAAGGAAAAGTTATGGCCGAAGACCTGGTTGATATTGGGAAAAGAAAGGCGCAACGATTAGTTCGCCAGGGCTACGAGATGGGCGAAGACTACATCGACGAATCGCGCCGTTACATCAAGCACAACCCCTGGCAGTCAGTCGGGGTGGCCTTAGGCGTAGGACTCGCGCTCGGTTTTGTTGCCGGAATTCTCAGCCGTCGAAATTGAGGGTAGGCTTCGAGCTTTCGAGGATCTTTCGCGTTGACGCATCATCTCAGTGCGCATTACAATCCGCTCGACTATTAGGCTCTCGTTACCGGCGACTCTGCGTGACTAACCGAATCACATCCAGGCTGTTCCGAGCCATGCTGCTGCTTATGTTGTTATCGGCGGCGGTCACCGCCAGTGCGCAGCAGCGGCCGCTAATCACGGAAGACGTAGACATCATTCCGCCGGGTTCTATGCGATTTGAAGTCGGGCTCGACTTCATGCAGAACGCGAAGTTTCCCGTGTCGGGTCTGACGGGGGATTTGACGCGCGCCGGAGTGATCGGAGTCAACATCGGACTGGCGCCGAATGTCGAAGTGCAGATCGAAGGCGTCGCGCAAAACTTCCTGAGCATCAATTCTCGCGGGCCCAGCGCGATTCCGCTCAACCTGGCTCCGGGCGCGAACTCCACCAACGACTTTGGCGATTTCACTCTGTGGACAAAGATTAAGCTGCGCAAAGAGACGGCCAGGGGACCATCAGTCGGCTTTCGGTTCGGGGTCGAGTTGCCGAATTCAAGTCAGGGGCGGGGAATCGGCATCAATCAAACCAACGCATACGGCCAAATCCTAATCGGCAAGAAGTTTGGCCAGAACGGCCGTGTTAATACCTTCGGCAACCTCGGCATCGGAATTCTGACCGCCCCGACGCAATTCTTTTCACAGAACGACGTGCTCACATACGGAGTCGCGAGCATCATTCGCGTTAACCGCCAATTCAGCATTGCCGGTGAAGTTAATGGTCGTCAGAACACGCGACCCGGCAGCGGTCCGCTCGGCACCGAATCGCAAGCACAAGCCAGACTGGGAATGCAGGTGCGCGCATCCGGACTGCGCTTTGATTTTGCCGGCATTAAGGGTTTGACCAGTTTGAGCCCGCGCTCGGGAATCACAGTCGGCGTCACTTACGACACTCCTTCGATTTTCAAACCAGCACAGTAGTGAGTCAGAGACCCGACCGTCAGGGAGGGTGCGAATCGGATCCCATCTCAACTTCTTCCTTGTTTCTGGAATGTGTTAACTTGCGCTGCTCTGTGGAAATAGTTCGCGCACCCTCCCTCCCGGTCGGGTTTCTGCACCCATGTTTGATTGGCTGGATGTAATTGCACGGCGCGTTGGGCGATTCATCGTATTAGTTCCGGTGTATGTCGCGGGGCCGGCGATGATCTTGATTGGCGCGCTTGATTCGTCGCTGCTTTCATTGCCTGAGATCAACGACTATCTGGTGGTCGCGCGCTGCTATGCCCACCCTCACAGCGCATTCCTCTTCCCGATCTTTCCGGCGATCGGATCGATGCTCGGTTGTCTTTTGCTCTACACAATTTTTAGTCGCGGCGGCCTGGCCGTGCTGCATCGACGATTTCGCGCCGATCGGGTGGAAAAAATTGAGCGCGCCTATGCGCGGTTTGGGGTCTTTGCGCTGGCAATTCCGGCGCTGTTACCGCCGCCGCTGCCGTTCAAGATTTTTGTAGCAACGGCGGGCGCGTTGCAGTTTCCGCGGCGGAAATTTCTGGTCACGATTATGATCGCGAGGGCGGTTCGTTATTACACGGAAGGCATCCTCGCGGTTTACTATGGTCAGCGCGTGCTGCGGTTCTTGAAAGACAACGGTTTATTAATCGTCAGCATTGTCGCCGCTTTGGCGGTTATTGGTCTGGCAATTTATCTTTTGACGAAGCGCGGGCGCCAGGCCGTTGACGATTCGAAGATACCGGCGAAGGATTGAAGAAAGGCACCTAATACATTTGCACGGACTAATTCACAAAATAGTGAGCGCGCTGTCACAGCTATCGCAATACCTGGTTTCGTTTGGCCCCTTCGGTTTGCTGACGATTGCGTTTTTGGATTCGGTGCTGATCCCAATGCCGGGCGGCGTCGATGCGGTCTTGTTGTTGCTGGCCGCCTCGCGACCGTCATGGATGCTGATTTATGTCGCCGCTGCGACCGTCGGTTCGACTTTGGGATGCGTCGGTCTGTATCGCATATCACAGCGCGCCGGTAAGCGGGCGCTGGCAAGGTTCTCGGAATCGAAACAGAAGCGCGTCAAAGACTTGATCGACCGCTACGACGTCATGTCGGTGCTGGTCGCCTCGCTGCTGCCGCCGCCCTTTCCCTTCAAGCTGTTCGTCGTTTCCTCGGGAGTGTTTCGGCTAAACCTCGTGCGCTTCACTATTGCCATCGCGGCGGGCCGAACTTTTCGTTATCTGCTGGAGGGCTATCTGGCGGCGCACTATGGCGAACATGCGAAGGACCTGCTGGCGCGTTATTACCCAGCGATCGGGATTACGTTGGCCGTGCTGATAATTGTTTTCTTCATCGGCCGCGCGTTAATGCGGCAGTCGGCCAAGGGTGAGCCCTCAGGCGTCGAAAGCTAACTGCAACTCACCGGCGTTTAGTTTGGTCTGGAATCGGCGGGCCTCAGTCAACGTGCTGATTCCATTCTCAGCGAGATAATCAAGCAGTCTTAGCAAAACCCGAGCGGTTGCGAGAGCGTCATCCGCGGCGCGATGCCGGCGCGGAATGGCGACTTGAAAATAAGCGGCAATGGAATCAAGCCGATGACTTTCGAGTTGCGGCACCAGCCGCCGCGCGAGATCGACCGTGCAAAGATGCGTATTGCGCAGACGATGACCGGGAAAGATCCGGCCGAGTTCACGATTGAGCAGAGGCAGATCGAAATTCGCGTTGTGCGCGACCAGCACTGAGTCCGCAATGAACTCCAGAAAGTTTCGCGCGACGTCCCCAAATCTCGGCGCGGACTCCAGCATTTCATCGGAAATTCCCGTGAGGTTCGCCAGAAACTTAGGCACGCTCATCTCGGGATTGACGAGCGTCTCGAATTGGTCAAGGACTTCACCAGCGCGGACGCGATAAGCGCCTATTTCGATAATTCTCGCCGGCATCTTGCGTTCGTGAGCAGCTTCAACATCGAGCACCACGAACTCCAGCTCGCGTAATGACGTGGAATCATCGCCCAGTGTCGTAACCAGATAGTCCGCTTCGACGACAAAGCGCGGATCGTTCTGGATCAGCTCGGCGACTAGCGAGGCTGCGAGGTCTGCGTTAATGTTTCCGAGATTAAAAATCGTGTGGGCGATGTTGAGGAAGCTGGCGCGGCCGCCGCTATCGTTTACGAATTCGAAAGTCTCGTTTACCAGAGTAGAATCGGAGATAAGATTGCACGGAATATCCACGCGGGCATTTTAGCGGAATCCTGGGATGACGCCCTAATGAAACAGCAGGATGTGATCGATATTTTCAAACGCACCGGCGCGTTGCTCGAAGGGCATTTTATTCTTTCGAGCGGGTTGCACAGCGCAGTCTATTTGCAGTGCGCGATTGCTTTGCAGTCGCCGGCCGTCGCCGGTGAGTTTGGCCGCGCCCTCGCCGATCAGTTTCGCGAGCAGGGAATTCAGACCGTTGCTTCACCGGCGATTGGCGGGCTGGTCATCGGTTATGAAGTCGCCCGAAACCTTGGCGCGCGGTTCATTTGGACTGAACGTGAGCAGGGAACCATGACGTTGCGCCGCGGCTTCGCAGTGCATGACGCCGAGCCAGTGCTGGTGGTTGAAGATGTGATTACAACGGGGGGCTCAACTCGAGACACGATTGTGGCGCTGGAGAATCAGGGTGCGAAAGTAGTTGCCGCTGCATCGATTATCGATCGTTCCGGCGGAAGTGCGGACGTCGGCGTGCCGCGATTTTCGCTCGCCACGTTGAGTGTTCCCGCGATTGAACCTGCGAAGTGTGAGGCGTGCGCGCGTGGGGAAGTAGCTGTGAAACCAGGAAGCAGAAGGCAGAAGGCAGAAGGCGGAAGGCAGTAGTGAGCAGGGAGCAGTGAGCGGAAAGCAGAAGGCAGCAAGCAGAAGGCAAAAAGCAGAAGGCAGAAGGCAGAAGGCAGTAAGCAGAAGGCAAAAAGCAGAAAGCAGGGCGTTAGGTGCATTCGGTCAGTGAACTGGGAGGTGACTTAACTTCAGGCTCAGCAATTGGAATGCGCGATTGCCGCATCGTAATGCTCCGGGGCGACCGTTCGCTTGGCGGCTACTGTCTGTTGCTCTCTGCCTTTCGCCTTCTGCTTTTTGCCTTCTGCTTTCTGCCTTCCGCCTTCTGCTCACTGCTCACTGCTCACTGCTCACTGCTCACTGCTGACTGATCCATGAACTTCAAACTTCTTCTGCAATACGACGGCACTGACTTTCACGGCTGGCAAATCCAGGATGGATTGCGAACTGTGCAAGGCGAACTCAGCAGAGTGCTGTCGTTACTCGACGGCCGCGAGGTTGTGGTTCACGGTTCAGGTCGAACCGACGCCGGCGTGCATGCGGAAGGACAAGTGGCGAGTGTTCAACTGGACCGAGACATCACACCGCATAAGTTGCGCAATGCGATCAATGGGAACTTGCCGGCCGACGTGCGCGTGCTGTTCGTCGACTGCGCTCCGGATGATTTTCACGCGCGTTACTCCGCGCGCAGCAAGACCTACTGTTACCGGATAGTGCATGGTCACGTGGTCTCGCCGTTTTGGTCGCGATACGCATTGCAGGAGGCACGAGCGCTGGACCTCGGGCAAATGAAACGCTGTGCGACGCTCTTCCTAGGCGAACACGACTGGACAGCGTTTTCCGCGGCGCAATCCGATGCGGATTCGCGCGTGCGCAACGTCGCGGCTTGCGACATCGACGATCACTGGAGCGCGCGCGGCCGTTGCCATCTCATCGAATTTACCGTTTCGGCCAACGGATTTTTGCGATACATGGTGCGCTCAATTGCCGGGACATTGCTCGCCGCCGGGCGCGGAGAAATTGATGAGCGGACAATCCAGCGCGCCATCAAAGACGGCGATCGCGACCTGGCAGGCGCAACTGCACCGGCGCATGGGCTCACACTGCGCAGCGTGCAGTACGATTGACAGTCGCTTGGCTTGCGGTAAGATTGAGCCGCTTTTGAAATTGATTGCGGCCATTTTCCTGTTTTAGTGCTCACTGATTTCAATGAGATTGTTGAGAAGGGCAGTCGCGACGAGCGCCTGCTTGCGGCAATCGCCTGGGATCGACTGCCGCGGCATGTAGCCATCATCATGGACGGCAACGGGCGCTGGGTCGCCCAGCGAGGTCAGCCACGAATTGTCGGCCACCGCGCGGGAGTGGAAGCTGTGCGTTCCACCGTCGACACGGGCGCGCGCCTGGGCCTCGGAGCATTGACGCTCTACGCCTTTTCGACCGAAAACTGGAAGCGGCCGCGTTATGAAGTCGATGCGCTGATGCGCATGCTGCGTAAGTATCTGAGGCTGGAGCTCGCCGAAATCGATCGGCAAAATATTCGGTTTCAAACAATCGGAAGAACTCATGCGCTGGCGACTAACGTGCAGAACGAGATTGCCCGGGCGTCGGAACAAACGGCCAAGAATACCGGAATGGTTCTGAGTGTCGCCCTCAACTATGGCGGGCGCGCAGAAATCGTCGATGCCAGTCGCGCAGCGATGAAACAACTGATTTCCGAGAAGCGGTCACCCGACGATCTGTCCGAAGACGATATAGCCCGTGAACTTTATACGCGCGACCTTCCCGAATTGGATCTGCTGGTGCGTACCAGCGGCGAACTACGCATCTCGAATTTTCTGCTGTGGCAAAGTGCGTACGCCGAAATTCATGTGACAGACACGCTGTGGCCGGATTTTCGCCGGGTACACTTGCTGGAAGCCGTGGTGGATTATCAGCAACGCCGGCGGCGCTTCGGCGGATTGAAACTTGTCGTCAACGCAAAGTAGGCAGTAGCCCGACCGTGAGGGAGGGCGCAACCACTTTCGATCAAACTTGCCCACTCAACCAAACAAAAAGAACCCCCTCGGAAAACTTTCTAAGATTCCGCCGCCACTCGCGAGAGTCTTGACCGCGGTTGTGCTGCTGCCGCTGCTCATCGCTTCAATCGTCGTTGCCAGGCTGGAATTGCTTTTCGCGCTGATGGTGGCGGTGGCGCTGGTTCTTTCGCTGTTGGAGTTTTGGATGCTGGCGCGTGGCCAGCAAGTGCGCGCCGATCCCGTTGCCGGGATTCTGGGAGCTTCGGCGTTGTTTGTGATCTTCTATTTCACTGAACCGCACAGGCCACCGGATCTTTTGGCCATCTTGATCGTGCTTATCCTGCTGACGATTTGTGCGTTGGTCACGGCCATGCTGCGGGGCGCGCCCTTCGAACGAATGATCACTTCATCGGCGGTGACTGTCTTTGGGGTCCTCTATATTTTTCTGCTGGGCGGACATTTGGTTGCGACCAGGACCGGGTTCGGCGATGAGTTGTCGAAGCACTTACTCAGTTTCTTCTTCCTCGTGTTGATGGGTTCGGATTCAGCCGCCTACTACGGTGGCCGAGCGTTTGGCCGGCACAAAATGGCCCCGACGGTCAGTCCCGGGAAAACCTGGGAAGGCGCCGTCGCGGGTATGTTGGCTAGTTTGCTGCTCGCGGCCGCAGCGCACTACTGGTTCTTTCTCGAATTGCCACTGAAGTTCGCCTTGCCGCTGGCGGCGGTCATGAATGTCGTCGGTGTACTCGGCGATCTTACTGAAAGCGCGCTGAAGCGGAGCGTCGGCAAGAAAGACACAGCGCAAATCCTACCCGGGCACGGCGGCATGCTCGATAGGATCGATAGCTTGCTGTTCAATGCGCCGGTCATCTACTATTTTGCTCTCGCGTATTTCCGCTAAGTCATGAGCACAACCAAAATCGTTGCGATCGTCCTGAGCATTGCGGCGGTGCTGGGGTTGATCGTTGTGTTATTCGTCGGCGGAATTGCCTGGTTCACATTTCGCACGATCGGGAGCAGTCAGGCGGCAGACGAGGCGCGCGCATACCTGCGCACCAACCAGAAGTTGAAGGATGGTATCGGCGAAGTAAAAGACTTCGGATCGTTCGTCACCGGCAGTATTAACGTGCACAATCAAGATGGTGATGCGACTTTAAAGTTGAAGGTGTATGGTGAACGCAAGACCGTGAGTGCTACGGTTGACCTGATGTATCGCAGCAACCGCGATTGGCGTGTCACCGGCGCCAGGTACGAAAGCGATGGCCGCACAGTTGATTTAATGTCGGCGTACAGCGAACCTTCACCTCCTCCTGAGTAGAAATGGAACCTCGCGGCGTATCTATCCTCGGTTCTACCGGCTCTATCGGTTGCAACACGCTCCGCGTGATTGAAGCACTGGGCGCGGATCGATTTCGTGTGGTTGCACTCGGCGCCGGCGGCAACGTCGAAAAGCTGGCCGAGCAGATCAACCGATTCAAGCCCGAACTTGTCTCAGTTCAATCCGACGAAACGGCGGAAACGCTCACGGACGAATTACGGACTCGAGGGATCTCAGCTCCCGCGATTCGCGTGGGCGAAGCAGGACTCGTAGAAGTCGCCACTCACGAGCGTGCCGATTGCGTCGTTTCGGGAACGGTGGGCGCCGTCGGTTTTGTCCCGACTCTCCGGGCGCTCGAAGCAGGGAAACGCGTCGCGCTCGCGAACAAAGAGACCCTGGTGATGGCCGGCGAATTGATGACGCGAGCGGCTGAGAAATCCGGCGCTGAATTGTTGCCGGTGGATTCCGAGCACAACGCGCTGCATCAGTGTCTGCGGGGTGAGCAGCGAGCCGAGGTGCGCCGGTTGATCTTGACTGCGTCGGGCGGACCGTTCCGCACGCGTGATAAATCGGCAATGGAATCTGCCTCAGTCGCCGAGGCGCTGCAGCATCCAACCTGGAACATGGGAGCGAAGATCACTATCGATTCGGCGACTTTGATGAACAAAGGTCTGGAGGTGATCGAAGCCCATTGGCTCTTCGGCTTTGGCGCGGACGAGATCAGCATAGTGATTCATCCCGAATCGATCGTGCACTCGATGATTGAGTTGGTTGATGGTTCGATTATCGCGCAGATGGGCATCGCCGACATGCGCCACGCGATTCAGTACGCATTGACCTATCCCGAGCGGCACGCTTCAGATTTGCCGGCTTTGAATTTGGCGAAGCTGGCGTCCCTTCATTTTGAGTCTCCAGACCTCGAGCGCTTTCCGTGCATCTCGCTCGCCTATCGAGCGTTGCGGACGGGCGGCACGATGCCGGCTGCCATGAATGCCGCTAACGAAGAAGCAGTGCGCGCATTTATCAGCGAACGAATCCTCCTCACTGACATCCCACGGGTGATCGCATCGGTAATGGATCAGCATGCGGTGCGTGATGCTGTGAATTTGGAAAACGTACTCGCCGCTGACCGGGACGCGCGGCTCACGACGGAAGCGATAATTGCCAAATCATCAAGTCGTTCCGTCGAAACGAACGCCGCCTGAAACGTAATTGCCTCGCCCTGCGCATCGCCTGCTGCGAACCCAACCTTTGGCTCGTTTGACGCATCTCTTACCATCCGCTTACACTCGATTCGTAAGATATTGAGCGCAAAATGCTGAACATAATTACTACCTGGATACTGCCTCTGGTCGTCGTGCTGGGCGCGGCTGTGACGCTGCACGAATTTGGCCACTTTATAGTCGCGAAGATTCTCAAGATCCGCGTTGAAACTTTTTCCTTTGGATTTGGGCCGCGTTTGCTGGGAAAGAAGTGGGGAACTACGGATTATCGCATCTCGGCCATTCCCCTCGGCGGTTACGTTAAGCTTGGCGGCGACGAGTCGAATGCGCCTATCGAAGGAGAAGGCGCGGCCGATATTCCCGCCTGCGAGCGATTCGATCTGCGCCCTCGCTGGCAGCGGATTGCCGTGGCAGTCGCCGGTCCGATCATGAACATTCTGACCGCGCTCGCGATTCCCTTTGCGGCCGGGTTGATTTACGGAGTACCGGCGACGCCGGCGCCGATCGTTGCCTCAGTGCTGCAAGCGAGCGCCGCAGAGGAAGCGGGCTTGCGCGCCGGCGACCGAATTGTTTCCTTCAATGGGACGGCGAATCCGGATTGGGACACGATGAGCGACGACGCACTGTTGTCGCCAAACAAAGCGTTGCCGATGGTTGTCCAGCGCGATGGTCAACAACTTCCGTTGACGATTAAGCCGAAACCGTTTACGCGCGATGGTGAGACCGCCGGTGAACTAGGATTCATTCCCGATTACGGTAACGTTACGGTTTTCATCAGCGAGGTTGTTTCAGGTACCGGCGCCGACGCCGCAGGTCTCAAACCGAATGACAAGATCGTAGCGGTCGGCGGTGAATCGGTTAAGAGTTCGGAACAAGTAATTCAATACATCCGTGCGCACAAGGAACAGATCGAGATGGACGTCGATCGCGCCGGGCAGAGAGTTCATGTGACGGCACATGTGGCGCAGGGCCAGGAGTTGTTGGGCGTAAAGGTCGGACAGCGTTTACCTCCGGGACCCGGAGGTCCCGCGGCGGCTTTGGGATACGCGGTGAACCAGAACGTGAGAATCCTGAAGCTAACGCGCAAGGCTTTGGGCCAGGTGTTCAGCGGCGAACGGTCGGTGCGTAACACAATCTCGGGACCGATCGGCATCGCCCGAGAATCATCGCGCGCAGTTTCAGATTTTGGCTGGGCCGGTCTCTTCACGATGCTCGGTTTCCTCAGCCTCAATCTCGGTATTTTCAACTTGTTGCCCATTCCTGTTCTCGATGGGGGGGCCATTTTCCTGCTGTTAGTTGAGGGTGCTCTGGCCATTGTCGGGCTTTCGATCTCCATGCGCGTCCGCGAACGAATTCAGCAGGTTGGTTTTGTTTTTGTTATCCTGCTGATGGTTTTCGTTCTGACGAACGATGCCCTGAAACAGATTTCGCTGTGGCGCGGGTCGAACAATAGTCCGCCCGCGAACGCGACCCCGGCTAAATAATCGATGCGCAAATCCAGAGCAGTCCAGGTCAAACACGTTCAGATCGGTGGCGGCGCACCGGTCGCCATTCAGTCGATGACGAAGACTGATACGGCGGACGTCGACGAGACCGTCAAGCAAATTGAAGAGATGGTCACGGCGGGTTGCGAAATCGTGCGGCTGGCTGTGCCTGACAATGATGCGGCGCTGGCGCTGAAGGAAATTCGCAAGCGGGTGCCGGAAGTTCCGCTCGTCGCCGACATCCACTTTCATTACAAGTTGGCCTTGCTGGCGCTCGAAGCAGGCATCGACAAGCTGCGTTTGAATCCGGGAAATATTGGGAAACACGAACGCATCGTCGAAGTCGTGCGCGCCGCTCAGGCACAGAAGGTACCGATTCGCATCGGCGTGAACGGCGGCTCGCTGGAAAAAGATCTATTGAAGAAGTACGGCACCGCGACGCCCGAAGCGATGGTTGAGTCGGCGATGCGCCACATCGGCATTCTCGAAGAACTCGAATTTACCGACATCATCATTTCTCTCAAAGCGTCTGACGTGCATCGCACAGTCGCTGCCTATCGGCTGCTCGCTGAGAAAGTCGATTACCCATTTCACCTCGGCGTGACCGAAGCGGGCACCGCTTTTACCGGCACAGTTAAGTCATCGATTGGGCTCGGCATTCTGCTGCATGAAGGCATCGGGGACACGATTCGCGTCTCGCTGGCTGCGGAGCCGCAGGAAGAAGTTCGCGTCGCGTGGGAAATCGTGAAGTCACTTGGTTTGCGCACGCGCGGAGTCACTGTGGTTGCCTGTCCGACTTGCGGCCGGCTGGATGTCGATAACTTTGTCGAGATTGTGACTGAAATCGAACGGCGTTTAGCGCACGTCGAAGAACCTCTGCATCTTTCTATTATGGGCTGTGCGGTGAATGGACCGGGCGAAGCTCACGATTCGCAACTCGGCATCACCTTCGGTCGCGGCGTAGGCATGATTTTCAAAGACGGCGTGCCGATGCGCAAAGTCGCGGGCGAGAATATCGTTGACGCTTTCGTGGCTGAGACCGAAAAGCTTCTAGCGGAAGGCTCGCAGGCTGCTCCCGACGCAAACCTCACGCGGTTCGTTCCCGACCTCGTTTCTATTTCTTAAAAAACAAAGATCGTTACGCAGTGGCCATCGACATTAGCAAAGCGTCGCTGGCTACCTTGCGATTAATGTTTACTTCGAGGGTGCCGCGCAATTCTTCGATCTGAGTGAGCCACGCCGCGGCTTGGTAGCTGCGCAGTTCGTCGGCCACCTGCTGGAGTTCCCGGGCAACATCGGCATTGACGATAGTCTCCTGCGGCCGGCCCAGAGACAAAGCCCAGGCATCGCGGATCAGAGCCTCAAACACATCCAGGAGTTGTTCGTACTCATCGCGATCCTTGCTTCCTGCCAGGCCTTCGGCTGAACGCAGGAGTTCAGCTCGGTCGCCGGTGACCGTCAGCGTCCGCAGCACATTCATCATTGCCACGCGGCGATCACGGTAAGTGTCAACGTCAGCTGCGCAGGCCCGGCCCAGGCTGCCGCGCGACGTGCGCGCCAGCAGCTGCGCATCTTTTTTGGCGACGCCTTTTTCTTCGATTAGAAATCTCTCAATTTCATCCGCGGCAATGGGAGCGAACTGTATGGTCTGACAGCGCGATCGAATCGTGGCCAGGAGGGCTGTCGGATTTGTCGTCGTCAGAATGAGACGGGTGGTCGGCTCGGGCTCTTCCAGGGTCTTCAGCAGCGCGTTCGCCGCCTGATCGTTCATGTACTCGGCATCCTCGACAATGAAGATTCGCGCCGCGCCTTCGAACGGCCGGAAGTTGGCCTCGCGTTGCAGCTCGCGAATCGGGCCGACGCGAATTATCTGTTTGTAGGGCCGGACCATGGCCACATCGGTGTGTTCGCTCCAGACCAGTCGCGCCTTGTCTTCGTCATCATCGCCGAATGGCGGAAAGGTTGAACGGGAAATTCTTTTGCAGGACGAACATTCATCGCAGGCTTCGACACCCTGGCGATTACGACAATTGAGAGTTTTTGCTAATTCGAGCGCGAACAGTTTTTTGCCCACACCTGCTTCGCCAGTAAACAGCAGCGAGCCCGGCAGGCGGCCGTTCGACAGCAGCCGTCGCAGCGTCTCTTTGACTTCGTCGTTGCCGATGAGTGTGGAAAACATAAAAGCTAAGGGCTAGGGCAAAGGGGTAAAAGGGGAAAGTGGGAAGGGTTAACGTGCTCATCCGTAGTTTTTCTCTTCCCCTTTTACCCTCTTCCCCCTTGCCCGTTAGCACTTTGCTCTTTGCTCAGAAGCCCTCGCTCTGCCAAAAACGGAATCACGAGATCCATTACGACCCGATGTGTTTCGTTAACCGAACCGCGCGCATCGATGACTCGGAATCGCTCCGGCGCGGCTTTCGCTATTTCAAGGTAAGCGTTGCGGACGCGCGTGTGAAACTCGGCATCTTCTTTATCCAGCCGATCCGTACGTTTGTTCTGCACCCGCTTGCGCGTGCGCACTGCCGACTCAGCCACAGACAAATCGAACAAGAGCGTCAGGTCCGGTTTCAATCCGCCGGTGGCCAGCTCGACGATTTCTTCAATCAACTTTGGTTCAAAACCGCGACCCCCGCCCTGATACGCCACGGTGGCGTCAGCATAACGATCTGAGAGGACTACCTGGTTTTGCTCGAGCGCCGGCAGCAGATGCTTGCGCACATGTTGCGCGCGGTCGGCGGCAAAAACCAGCAACTCTGCCAGTGGATCGACTTGTTCCTGCACGTCCAAAAGTGCGGCTCGCAACTTTTGTCCGAGTGTCGTTCCCCCAGGCTCGCGCGTCGCTACCACGGGCACGCCGCGGACGCGCAGCTCGCTCGCCAGCAGTCTTAGCTGCGTCGATTTTCCGCAGCCATCGATCCCTTCGAAGGTAATAAAGGCGCCGGCCATGTTTCGGTTGACGCGAACTCGTCAACTCATCTCAAGAGGCGGAAGTCTCTTCGGCCGACTCGGACGGGTGTTCGGCAGCGGCCACGGGCTGATGACGAAGTTCGCCCGATGCACGTCGCGCCTGAGAAATAGTCGAGATTGCGTGTTTGAAAATTAGTTGCTCTTGCGTGCTGGTTTCCAGAATCAGCGAGAACTTGTCAAAGCTCTTGATGCGCCCGATCAGTTTCGCGCCGTTCACCAGATAAATGGTGACTGTCAGCTTCTCGCGCCGCGCGAGGTTGAGAAATCCATCCTGGATATTTTGCGGAGCGCCCTTCGAGTCCATCGTCATCTCCTGCGACCGCGTTGCACCCACAGCGAAGTGAGAGTATAGCACGATGCCCCACGTGACAAGATGTTTTATGTGGCGCGCGCGCGTGAACCCAGGCGCATCAGCACGGCGGTTTGCGTCTCGGGTTCGTCACCAAAGCCATCGATCCATTCGACACCGGCCTCTCGTCGAAACCAGGTAAGTTGTCGCTTGGCGTAATGACGTACGTCGAGTTTCGTCTGCTCGATTGCGCTTTCCAGGTTGCGCTCACCGCGCAGGTATTCGACGACGCGCCGGTACCCATGCGCGCCGAGCGCATTGGAATTGGCGGGCACTCCCGCAGCGAGCAGCCGCTGGACTTCATCAACCAGGCCATTTGCGAAATGCTGCTCAGTGCGAGCATTGATTCGCGCGTACAATTCTTCGCGCGGTGGGTTTAGAGCAAAGACCCTGATTCGATCAGCGAACTCCGGAGGCTGTTCACGCAGTGGCCTTTGCCCTGAGATGCGTGCGCCGGTTTGCAGGCAGAATTCGATGGCTCGCTGTACGCGGGGCCAGTCGCGTGCGTTCAGCTTGGCGGCTTCGTTTGCGTCGAACTTTGCGAGAATTCTGTGTAAGTGTTCAGGACCGCGTCGCTGGCGAATCATCGTCAGACGAGCGCGCAGATCTTCATCAGTCGGAGGACTCGGAAAGAACGGCTGCCGCAAAGCGCGCAGATAGAAGCCCGTTCCGCCCACGAGCAGCGCCGCCTGTCCGCGAGCTTCTATCTCGTGAATCGTCTGGGTAGCTGCTCGCGCCCAATCGGCTGCCGTGTAATTGATAGCGGGGGAAACGAAGTCAATCAGATGATGCGGGACTCCGCGGCGCTCTGCGACGGGAACTTTGGCAGTAGCAATCTGAATCTCCTGGTAAACCTGAACAGAATCACAGTTGATGATTTCACCGCCGACGTGGAGCGCAACCTCGATCGCCAACTCGGATTTGCCCGACGCCGTGGGTCCGGCGATGGCGATGATGCTGGGAGCGCGGGCATCTTGCCCGCCTATTCTTTGAGAGTTGTCTGACTCGCTCACCCTCTGGCGATGATAATTCGAATTACAATCACGAGCCAGATGACGGCCAGCAGAAGGAGCGCGCCGATTATTTGATTGCGGGAGAAACGCATCAGCGGCTGAGCAATGAAGCGCGGATAAAGTTAGTTTGCGGTCTAGTTATAAAGCTTCGTTAGATCAATTCCCGTGTAATACGTCTTCAGAATCTGTTCGACATTCAGACCCTGCTTGGCCAGACCATAGGCGCCGTACTGGCACATCCCCACTCCGTGTCCCCAGCCGCGGCCAATGAACACAAAGCCACTGACGCGTTCATTTCCGCTATAGACTCGATCGATGACGAAAAGTTGTTCGTGTAAGCCGAGCACCGATCGAATCCGGCCGCCACGTACATGGCCGATGCCGTTCGTCCCGACAACTTCCAAATCGATCACGCGACGCGAAGTGCCGCGCCGCGCAACGCGGATGTCCGTAACGGCGCCGATGCCGCGAACTGAGCGCGACAGCCGCGCCTGCACTTGTCCGAGCGACAGTTCAGTCGTCCAGTTGGTAAACGGCGAGAAACGTTCCGCCGAAGCACCATCATTTGCCGGCTTCACTTCGAGATAATCAACTTCGCCGCGGGCGCTCACATGAAACGTGACGGGCTCGCCGCCAACCAACGCGAGCGACTTCATCTGATAAACGTTTTCGCCGAACTGGCGGAAGAGAAAGGCATCTCGACTCACCACAATCGGCTGTTCTTTCGAGTTCCTGGCGCGGAGAATCAGCGCGCCATTGGTGGTGGGCCGGGTGTTTCCTTTCTGCAAACCCAGGGTGGTTCGCTCATCCAACATTTTCGCAATCGCGTGAAGCGCCCGACCGCGCGAGATTCTTTCCTTCGGCCTGAGCGTCGCGTCTGGCAGGAGAGTCAATGCGCCTTCGCGAATCAGCATAGCCACGTCCGCCCGGTTGGCCGGCGGTACTTCGCCACCGTCAGGAAAACTGAGCAGGTAGTCTGCATCTGCGGAGTTCAGCAGCGTGTCAGCGCGTGTTTCCCCGTAGATGGCGGCAATTAGCCCACTGCTGAATGACGGTGGATAGTTTGCAGCCTCCAGAGGCTGGTATGAAGCAGTCTTCGCGATGCGGGCTGTGGCACTGAGCCAGTTCCTCGCTTCGTCCGCGTCTAATTCGTCGGCCAGCCAGGAATTCGAAATCTTGTCCAGCGGTAAACTGAAACCGTTTACCGTCAACACCGCGACATCGCGGACGAACGCAACGTTTTTCTCGTCCTTAATTTCAAAAAGACTACGCGAGCTTTTGATCATAAACGGCGCGAACGGCGCTTTGATCTCCGCGGCGCATTCGCGCCCGCGCAGGTAGGGAACGGCTTCATTGAAAATGTTTTCGGCATCTTCAGTTCGCCCGCCGCAGGTTGAAGTGTAAAGCGCGTTGATGGGTTCACCGTTGTAAGTCGCGATGATGCCGCGCGTTTCATCGACTGCCCGAGTGGTCAGCGTGGTTTCGCTCGACAGCCCGCGATAGACCTGAGAGCGCGTCGTCGGCAACAAATCAAAGCCTTCCGGCGCAAATTGACCCCGATTTTTGAGCGCGTACGTGCGCGCGGCCACGGCCTGAGCTTTCAATGCCTCGAGAGCAGGGAACGACAATTCGTTGGGCACGACGCCGCGTACGTAGTCTTCTAGACCGATGACGTTAACGACGGTCAGCGACCCGCGCCGGTTAGCAAAAACTTCGATGCGTCCGCGATATGGTTTGTCGTTGAAACGCACCGGCGAGTTCGCTTCATCGGTTGACGCGAAAGTTACGGGAGCGCTGGAATGCAGCGGCGCGCCGGCAGTTGCAAAGGCGACGACTTCGCGGTTGGGCGCGCTAGCTCGCGACGTCAATCGCACGCGATTGAGACTCAATGAACTTTGCGATTTGGCGCCGGCGTTATTCGCGCTAGATGCGGGAGCTTGCTGATCCGCGCTTTTTCCGGAAGCGCCGTTGCTGGGTGGTAGCCTCTCTTCGGTGGTTGGCGCTTGAAATGATGTGGTGGCATCAAAGCCCGCGGCTTCCAGCTTCTCGATCGTGGCTTCAGCGTCCTCAATTGACTGTTTGACGACCACTACGCGCCAAGTGCCGGCAGGTTCGCCGACAGCTTTGGCTTCCTGGTCAGCCAATTCACGAACCGAGTCAACCAGGCGGTCCGCATCATCACGCGCAAGATTCTTGCCGACGACGACTTCTATATTCTGATCGGGAGCTTGCGTCGGCGACAGCAGACGAGACTCCACGCGCACGCGCGATACTTCCAGCGGCTGCGGTTCGCCAATCAGGTCTGACGCATTCAGCAGCTTTGCCGTCGTCGAGATTGTCGCAGCGCGCACATCCGTCGAGAGCGCAATGCGCATTAAAGGTTCCGTTTGTGGCGTTGATTCGCTTGAAGGTCTCGGTGTTACGGTTCGGTTTCGCTCCTGCGCCCGATGTCGCATCAGCGGGGAAGCGAGCGAGAGTGTGCCGACGACGATGCTCGCAGTCACCAACATCGAAGTAGTCCGGTGTCTTTGGAAAAACATTTGGAGCTATTCCCAACGGGGCACTGGGCAGGCAGCCCAATCTTACTACAACCCACGTCGATGCGACGCCGAATCTTTTGCCAAGTGATGTCCTAACTTCAATTCTCTGCGTGTCCTCGGCGTGCTCGGCGTCTCTGCGGTGAGCCTATTGGCTGCTGATTCACCGTTGAGACGCAGAGGACACAGAGACTGCGCAGAGACAACGGAACTAGGACACTACCTTTTTGGCAGGTTCCCCCCATCAATCATTCCCGGACGGTGGCGATAAAAATGAAGGTTCCGGCGACGCCGAAAGCGCCGGCCATTACGAATGGCGTGGATGGCGTCAATTTCCACAGCAAGCCCCCGATCGCCGCGGCCGGAGTAATGGCAAAACTGCGCAACAAATAATAAAGCCCTACGCTGCGCGCTCGAAGTTGCGGCTTCGCGAAATCGACAATCATCGCTTTGCGGGCGGGCTCGCCAATCTCTCTCAGCCCGCCGATGATAAAAGCTATGACCAGACCCCAGAACCCGCGAGCGGAAAGAATCGCCAGAGGGAAGAGCGCAAAGGCGCAGAAGGTAGCCACGACGAACGGCCGGCGTCCGACGCGATCCGCGGCTTTGGCTGCCGGAATATAGATAATGAGTGTGGTGATGAACTGAATTGCGATCAGTGTGCCAAAGCCGGCCACGCTGACACCCAGCACATTCGTGACGTAGAGAATTACCAGCACGTCTGTCATCCCTTCACACGTGCGGATGAAGATGTCAGAAACAAGAAGCCGTTTCAGTCCTCGTTGTAGAGAGGCCCAAACTCCAAAGATGTTAGTGGCTTCATGTGAAGCGCGCTGAATTCTAATCAGCAGTAACAGAATCGCAGTGAGCGCCGCGATTCCCAGCGTAATTAGCAGGCCTATATGAACACCGGAAACGATTCCGCGTGACGCGATGATCACTCCTCCGATCACCGGCGCTATTACCACCGGGACCCGTTTGAGTATCGACTGAATGCTAAAGCCCATGGCGCGTTTTTCTGATGGCAACGCATCGCCGATGATCGCGAACATTGCCGGCGAGGCCATGCTCTGCCACGCCATCACCAGCGCGAGTCCGACAAAAACAAACGGCCAGGTGGGACCGAACAAATAAACGAGGTAACCGGCAAATGCGAGTGCGAGGAAAACCAGAAAGGCACTGCGTCGACCCAAGCGATCGGCGATCCAGCCACCGGGATATTGATAAATCGCATCGAAGAAATCTTCCGCCGTGCCGAATAAGCCGATGATCGGCGTGCTCGCGCCCAGGGCTTCGAGGTATTTCGGCAGAAATTTCTTCCATAACTCTTCGCCGAAGCCCAGAAGAAATATTGCGCCCGAAGCAACCGTGACGTTACGTTCAAGGCCAAGAAATTCCCTTAGCTTGCGGAGTCGGCTTTGAGAATCTCGCGGCATCAACTCTTATTCGTTAGTAGATCACCGTCTCTCGAGCGCAGAGACCGCCAGCGAATGGAACTCTCGCCTGACGGCATTGATGTTGGCAAAAGGCGGTTTTCGCGCGTGCGTGCGATTTGTGAGCAACACAAACACACGCTCGTGTTCCGCGTCAATCCAGCAACTGGTTCCGGTGAATCCGGTGTGGCCAAAGGCATCCGGCGGCAAGCTCGCACCGGCCGTCGAGTCTTTGGTCGCCGCCAATTGCCAGGCAAATGAACGTGCCTCGTTCAATCCCGATGTCATATTCTGCTGAAACAGTTCACAGGTCTTCGCAGAAAGTAGCTCGGACATGTTTCCTATGAATTGATACGCCAACTGGAGGGTTTCCGTAGCAGTCGAGAACAGGCCGGCGTGGCCGGCCGCGCCGCCGAGAAAATGCGCGTTGCCGTCATGGACTTCGCCCCAAATGACTCCGTTGCGCCAACCCGCATACGTGTTTTGCGAAAAGTCGCGCTCGCACATGTCGCGTTCGTACGCGTTATCGCTCTCGCACGCGGCAATTCCCGTTTGCATTGCGGCGGAGGGATTGAAGAAAGTGCGTTCGCATCTCAAGGGTTGAAATATTTCTTTGCCGGCAAGCTCAACTAACGAAACACCCGAGATGCGCTGGAGAAGGAAGCCGAGGACGATAAACCCGAGATCGCTGTAAATCACTCGCTCGCCTGGTTTGTACTCGAGTGGTTGATCAGCAATCGTGGATAGCACTTCCGCGCGATTCGCCGCTAACAAATACAAAGGCCGCCACGCGGCAAACCCGGCTGTGTGCGAAACCAAATGACGAATCGCGACGTTTCGTTTGTCGTCGCGATCGAATTCTGCAAGATGCTTCGAAACAGAATCGTCGAGAGCCAGGGCGCCACTCTCAATCATGCGCGCGCACAGAAGGCCCGTGACCAGCGGCTTTGTCAGCGACGCCAGATCATAGACGGTTTCTAAGTTTGCCGGATGGGACTTGGGTTCTCGCGCAGCTTCGCCGATGGCGTCAGCAAAAATTGCGCGGCCATTTTCAGAGACAGCATACACAGCGGAGGGAAAGTCGCCGGCCTCAATTCGGGCCTTCAGCAACTTTGTGATGTCTGGATTTGGGTTGGTTTGCTGACCGCTGGACACGGTCATTCGTATAACACAGCTTGCGCGCGCGATCTAACGACTATTTGCAATGGGCGCCGCGCTGTAGCCGGGCCTGGCGCGAACAGCTACATCTTTGCGCGTGCTCTTGACCTGAATCTTTCGATACTTGCCGTCCTTGGCGCGATTGGTTGGGTAATAGCCGAGAAGATATTGTGTGCGTAGTTCAGCCGCGATGGCCGCGAAGGCCTGCGGCAACATCGCGAGCGTGTCAGCGCGCTGCAACTGGCCGCCAGAGCGATCGGCCAAATCTCTCAAGTAACTATCAGCGGTTAAGTACGCCTGGTCGAGCATGGCCTTGATTGAATCGTTCGGCGTGTCCGTACGCGTGCCGCCGGTGCGATCGATGGGCGGTGGGGCGCCGGTTGGATTCGGATTCGGAAAAGGATCAGTCGGCGAGCCTTGCGGATCGGACGGGGGGCGCCGAATGTTGGGACGACTGAAGATGATGTCCGGAAGTGAAGTGCCGCGCCGTTGGCCACCGCTTGGGACCGAATTCGGATCGCCGCCCGGAAACGTCGGCGCAGTCGTGGTCGGACGCCCGCCGGTCCCGCGAATCACATCGCTGGTGGGCAATCCCACACCGTTTGTTTGCGCCTCCTGTTCGCGCAGAAGTCGTTCAGTATCTGCGCGAGTATCGAAGCGAATTGGATAGACGATAACGCCGGTCTCATCCAGATTCTTTAAGGTGCCGTCGAACGTCGCCCGATCGCTGTGCCAATCGACTCCATCAGTGAAGATCACAATCGCGCGGCGGCCATTGATGTGGCGCAGAGTATTCAGGCCTAGTTCGAACGCATCATAGACCTTTGTACCTTCGCCGGGGGCGGTGTTTGAAATCACGCTGCGCAGCAGAGCCTTGTCGGAAGTGAAGTCGTTCAAGTCGCGGACGCGGTCGTCGAATGAAATAACTTTCACCTTGTCGGCGTTATTGAGTTGTTCGACAAAAGTCATCGCGGCTCGCTGAATCATTCCCAGTTTCTCTCTGGTGCTGGCGCTGGTATCGAGGAGCAGCACCACGTGAAACGGCGCGTTCACGGTCGCCAGGAAATTGATCTGCTGCGGCACCCCGTCTTCCTTGAGGGTGAATTCTTCTTTCGTCAGATCAGCGATGTATTTCCCATCGCGCGAACTGACGATGACCGGGACCGTCACCAAATCCGTGTCGATACGCTCGACAATGTCGCCTTGATCTGGCGGAGTCGGCTCTGGTGTCGGCTCTTTCAGCTGAACAGTCGCAGGCTTTTGCGGTGGCGGCGCTTTCTGTGACTGTCTGGCCGATTGCGCAGTCGCCGACGCGAACAACGTCGCAGAGAGAATTAGAACTAGAAGTTTTTTCAAGCGATGTCCTCGGAGTTTCGCCGGTTTGACACGGCGCATGGTGAATCACTTGCGGAGAGACTGTGCCATCTTAGTCGCGTTCGCGATCGAATCCAACCTTGCTCGTCTCTCACTGCCCAATTAGAATCGCCGGGTACGTTTCGCGCTGCCTGCCATAATGGATTTCCTTCACAACTCGCTGGGCCTCATCGAACATTACATGCTGATTTACGGTTACTGGGCCGTTTTTTTCGGCGTGATGCTCGAAAATGCCGGTCTGCCGGTGCCGGGAGAAACGATTTTGCTGGTCGGCGGATACTTCGCTGCCAGCCATCCGGACGAGTTCAACCTGGTGCGCGTAATGGCGACGGCCGCGGTCGGCGCGGTGGTTGGCGACAACATTGGTTTTGCGATAGGTCATCACTATGGCCGAGGCTTTCTCCTACGAATTGGCCGCTTCTTTTTCCTTACGCCGAAGCGTTTCGCGCACATGGAAAAGTTTTTTGAGAGTCACGGGAACAAAACGATTCTGGTGGCGCGCTTCATTACCGGCTTGCGAGTCTTCGCAGCGCTCTTGGCGGGCGCGTCACGAAAGATGCCCTGGCGAGTCTTTTTCGCTTACAACGTCGCCGGGGCTTTTCTCTGGGCTGTGGTGATTACGCTGCTTGGGTTTCTCTTCGGCCACAGCCTGCCGCTGCTCGTGAAATGGGTGGGACGGACGGGAACCATTCTTCTGATCGCGCTAATCGCAATTGCCATAATCGCGTGGCGTATCAAACGTCATCGCGGCAAATAAATGGTCGAGCATACGGACAGCACAATAGGTGAGCGAGCAAGTGAAACCACCATTCTGCTTGGTCCCGGCGCTTGGGAAATTAACGCAGCCCTTGTCGAACACGGCTTCAGAGTGATCCCGTGGCCTGCAGTCGCGATTTCGCCGGCTCAGTCGTGGGCGACACTTGATGAATCAATCGAAAGTCTCTTTGGTTACGACTGGTTAATATTCGTCAATCACGACGCCGCACGTTTCTTTCTTCAGCGTCTCAATCAGACAAAGCACGACGTCGGCGAACTGGATTCTTTACGCGTGTGTGCGGTCGGAGAGGCAACCGCCGCCGTGCTCGAGCAATCGCAGGTGCACGTTGATGTAGTCGCAACAAATGTAACTTCATCTGGGGTCATCGACAGCATTGCAAGCTACGTTGGCGGACGTGAACATCTTCGGCGGCTCAATATTCTGCTGCCACAAGCGTCGATCGGGCGTGATTATCTCCGAAACGATTTTGAACAGGTCGAGGCGCGTGCGGACGTGGTCATCGCTTACCAAACGGTCGCGACGACTGACGCGACACGGCTGACTGCGCTACAAAGCCTCTTGCTCACCGCCAGTGTAGATGCCGTGGCTTTTATGACGGAGTCTGACGTTTCTGAGATGTGTCGTCTGTTTGACACAAACGATCTCGGTCGCTTGCTCAGAAACATTGAAGTGTTGGTTATTGGCGATCGTACGTCAGCCCTGGCGCGGCAAATGGGCGTACTACCCACGAGGATTTCAGTCTCGCCGTTGCCAGACGCGTTAGTACAAGCGTTAATCTCGAGGTTCTGCCGTTAGGAATGCTCGGCAGTACCAGCACAACGCTGTGCTAAACTGAAAATTGATGAAGGGTCGCGTTCTAATTATCGACAGCGATAGCGATTTCTCCCAGCATCTGCGCGAGGAATTGCGCACGCTGGGATACGAAGTCCTCGCCGAACAAAACAGTGCGTCCGGAATCAAAGTCGCGGAAACATTTGCGCCGTCCGTCATCATTACCGACACGCTGCCCGACCATGACGCGTTCAAAGCTCTCCGCGAAATCCGCATCAACCAACCCCACACGCCAATTATTCTGGCGGGCGAAGAAAGCTCAGTCGAAACGGCACTGCGCGCAATTCAGGAAGAAGGCGCTTATCACTACTTTGACAAGCCGCTCGACATCGAAAAGCTGAGTGTTGTGCTCGAGCGCGCCGTCGAGCTGGCTGAGGCCCGGCGTGAGAACGAAGTGTTGCGGCGTCAGTTGCGCGACCGCGGCGCGTTCGGCGAGTTAGTCGGCAGCTCAGACACGATGCAGCAGGTGTACCACCTGATCGAACAGGTGGCCACGTCTTCGGCGTCGGTGTTGATTACCGGCGAATCAGGCACGGGCAAAGAATTGGTGGCGCGCACGATTCACACCTTGAGTTCACGGCGTGATGCGCCCTTCCTCGCAATCAATTGTTCAGCGATTCCCGATACGCTGATGGAGTCTGAGCTGTTCGGTCACGAAAAAGGCGCTTTCACGGGCGCGGTAGCGCGCCGGCACGGATGTTTCGAGCTCGCGAACACAGGCACCCTTCTGCTCGACGAGATCGCTGAAATGCCTACATTGCTGCAAGCGAAACTCTTGCGAGTGATCGAAGAACGCGTGGTGCATCGACTCGGCAGCCGCAAAGAAATTGCCGTTGACGTGCGTTTGCTCGCCGCCACGAATCGCGATCCGCAGACCGCCGTGCGCGAAAAAACTCTGCGCGAAGACCTCTTGTACCGCCTGAACGTCATTACGATCCATCTGCCGCGCTTGGCTGATCGCCTCGAAGATTTGCCTTTGCTGACGCAACACCTGGTCACGCGGCTGGCCGCAAAACACGACCGGCCCGCGCGCTTCATCAGCCCCGCCGCGCTTGATGCGCTGCGTTTCCATTCGTGGCCGGGTAATGTGCGCGAGCTGCGCAACGTGATTGAGCGCGCTGTGGTTATTTGTTCGAGTGAGCAAATCGAACGCCATCACTTCGCGCCTTACCCATTCGACCAGCGACAGCGCATGCGCGCAGAGGACACGGTAACGTTTCCGGTCGGCGCGCCGCTGGAAGAAATCGAACGCCAGATGATTCTGCGAACTCTCGACAAGACGGGTAACAATAAAACGCGCGCGGCCGAGCTGCTGGGTATCAGTCTCAAGACGCTGCACAACAAGCTGAATGCGTATCGGGCGAAGGGACTACTACAGCAATAACACATCCGGACAATTTTCCATTTGTCATTTGACATCTCTCATTTTCCATTTGGTTGATGGTTGACCGGCGATCTGATGAAAGACTCGGGACCGGAGAATGAATAAATGAAAGATGAAAAATGGTGAATGACAAATGGAAAATGTTTTTCTGTTCTTTATCGACGGGCTGGGGATAGGAACGCGCGGTTCGCATAATCCGCTGGACGAGCTGGAAGATGCCGAGCCTCTCGCGCTGTTTCAGAATGAACAGCCTCAGATTCCTTCTGGCGGAGTCCTGATCCAAACTGATGCGCGCCTCGGGGTCGAAGGCCGGCCGCAAAGCGCTTCGGGTCAGACGACGATTTTGACGGGCATCAACGCGCCGGCCACTATTGGCTATCACAAGCAGGGGTTTCCCAATCGGGCGCTGCTCGATGTAATCAGCCGGTATTCGGTTTTTCTGCAACTAAAACGCGCGGGTGTGGAGCCGATTACATTCGCCAATACCTATACTAAAAAGTTTTTTGAGAGTCGTCCGCGTTGGATTTCAGCCACAACCGCCGCGGTCGAGGCGGCTGGTTTGCAATTCAACACTGTCGAAGATCTGAAGGCTGGGCGGGCGATTTATCAGGACTTTACTAATCAAATGTTGATTGAACGAGGCGAGGAGGCTGAGCTGCGCACCGCCGAAGAGGCGGGTGATGTGCTGTCTTCGATCGTGGCGAATCATCGCTTTACCCTGTACGAATACTTCATCACAGACAAGGTTGGTCATGCACAGGACAGAGAGGCCGCGCGAGGGGTGTTGCAGAATCTTGCCCGGTTGATTCGCCGAGTGCTGGCCGGAATCGATCTGACATCCACTACGATGATTCTGACCAGCGATCATGGAAACATCGAAGATCTCTCCACGCGCAGTCACACACTCAATCCGGTTCCCACGATCATTTGGGGTGCGGGTAGCCAGCGGGTTGCGAATCGCATATCATCCCTCGCCGACATTACTCCCGCGATTATTTCGTTGTTAACGCGCGACGGTTGATTGCCGGAACATCGCACATCTGATAACGCCAGGAACGATCCACGCGAAATCTTCGGGTGGATTGTTTACGATTGGGCCAACTCTGGTTTCTACACCACAGTCGTGGCCGCGCTTTTCGGCGACTATCTCACTCGTCTGGCGCAAGCACAGCTCGGAGACAACGGTACCATTCTGGCGATCGGTCCTTTTCTGCTCACCGCAAAATCACTCGCGCCGTTTACGGTGGGAACATCCGTTTTTCTGCAGGTGTTCCTGTTACCGGTGCTGGGGGCATTGGGCGACTACTCAGTGTTGAAAAAGAAATTGATGCTCCTTTTCTGCTATGCCGGCGCCGCCGCGGCTTGTCTCCTCTTTTTCCTCACCCCTGGGCGGCACATCTTCGGTGCCGTCGTGTTCGTGGTCGCAAACCTATGCTTTGGCGCCAGCATCGTCTTCTACAATTCCTTCCTGCCTGACATTGCCACCGAAGATCAGCGCGACAAGGTTTCGAGTCGCGGTTTCGCCTGGGGCTATTTGGGCGGCGGACTTCTGCTGGCGTTAAATCTGGCGCTGGTTTTTCTGGCGGAGCGCATTGGAATTTCAACCGGGATGGCGGTGCGACTGTCTTTGCTGTCGGCCGGTATTTGGTGGGGAGGATTCTCTGTCATTACTTTCCAACGTCTGCGCAACCGTCCAGCTTCCCGCGCGCTGCCGGCGCATCACAACTACTTAACGGCCGCGCTCGGCGAGCTTGCGTCAACGTTCAAAGAACTGCGGCGGCTGCGCGAGACCTGCAAATATCTGATTGGGTATCTCTTCTACAATGATGGAATTCAGACTGTGATCTCCGTCTCGAGTGTGTTTATGGGACAGGAATTGTTTGCGGCGCGCGGACTGGAAACGCCGCCGGCATTTCTTCTCGGCATTCTGCTGACCGTGCAATTCATCGCATTTTTCGGCGCGTTAGGGTTCGAGCGTCTGGCGCGCGTTATCGGCACAAAACGAGCAATTCTGGTTTCACTGATCGGATGGCTCGGCGTGGTTGTTTATGCGTACACGTTCTTGCACCGCGTATCCGAAGCGTGGCTGCTCGCCGTTCTTATCGCGCTAGTCCTCGGTGGATCACAGGCGCTGTCGCGGTCACTGTTTTCACAGATGGTCCCGCGCGGACGCGAGGCTTCATTCTTCGGTCTGTACGAAATTTCAGAGCGGGGAACGTCGTGGTTGGGGCCGATTGTGTTTGCCGAGGTAGTCGCCTACACAGGTTCTTATCGCCAGGCGATACTTTCGCTGATTGTATTCTTTGTAATTGGAACGATCATTCTGTTGCTCACCGATACCAGGCGCGCGATTCATGATTCCGGAAATCTCCTGCCCGAAGAAGTTGGCCAGCGCTGAAGGCTAATCATCCAGTCTTGCGCGAGCGGCCGGCAGTTCGCTGCAAGCAAACTTTCGAACAATACTCGCTCCCATTAGCATGAAGTGCGCAGCTCTCAGGAACCCAGGTGTCGCAGGCGGTACATTTGACGAGTTTCTCACCTTCGCGACGCGTTGGCGGCGTGCGCTGGCCGGCTTGCTGAAAGTAGCGAACCGTTTGGATGAATTGTCCGATGAGCTTTAGATAGGGGCGCAGCGCCCGGTACACGAGCAGAGCGAGGACGATGATGACTCCGAGGATTAAGGCGACCTTTAACAAAAGTTACTTACTTCAACAACGCCGAGGGAACTCTACGGCAGGTCGTCCTTTCGCCTGCGTGGGTAAGGATCGCTCGTGCGCCGTCGCGACGGTGAACTCGGCGCGCGCCGATCCACACTACCCGCAGGCAACGATCGTCCATGGACCGCCTCAGTGAGAATGCGGGTTATCTCCTGCGAAAGCGTACGATGTTCCGCCGCTGCTTTGCGACGTAGAGATTCTTTGAGATCAGCCGGTACATAAGCACCGATAAAAACGCCTTTGCGATTGGCCATGGTTCAAGCTCCTTAGGGGGTTAATGGAACGTTGTAAACCACACTGAGCATTCCATGAGAAGCCGGGCAGTCAAAAGCCGTACAACGAGAGCAAGTCTGTAAGCCGAATTTTGTGCTCCGACAAAATCGAAGCGGCGATCATTCCTCTAGCCCAACCGTTACCGATTGGATCAAGCGACCTACCCGAAGGCTTCGGGCGGGCAGCCCGTCTGAAATCTCAAATTTGGAATCTGAGATCTCAATGCCTTCCTATTTGGTCTTGCACCGCGAGGAGTTTGCCTGGCCACGCATGTCGCCACACGTGCCGGTGCGCTCTTACTTCTGAAATCTCAAATCTCAGATCTGAAATTTCATTAAGCCCTTGCGGGCCGCACCGTTTCACCCATCACCTGCGATTTCAGATTTGAGATCTCAAAATCTGATTTGCGCCGGCTGGTCTGTTTTCTGTTGCACTTGTCGTCGCCCAACGAATCCGGAAGCCGCTTCCCGCATTTGGGATTTGGAATCTGGAATTTCGTGTCGGGCGCCCCGCCGTTAGCGGGCTCGCTGCCCTTTGGTGTTCGGACTTTCCTCTCCTTCGCATCGCATCAGACCGAAATCTGATTAGAAATCGAAGCAGCGACCGCCCGACTTGCTCTCTTTGCAAGGCCGCGGGGATTATAGCAAACCATTGTTCAACACGCACCGTGGCAATTCAACGTGAAGCTTCTTGCAGACTTCAGAAGAAATAGCCCAAGCCGACGCGCAAGTGATGCAGCGCGGCCGGCGGCAGTGTTGAAATGATGAACCAGGTCATCACCGCGTGCGTCACTGCCAGAGCAAACAAATTCGGAACGCGTTGATAGATGGCCGCCCAAATTAAACCTGCGACAAAAGTAATCAAGGTAATCCAGGGGTTGGGAAGATGGAGCAGGCCAAATATCGCCGCCACAATCAGCACGCTGGGCCAGCCTCGACCGGCTGCGATCATCGCTCGGCGATTGAGAAATCCCTGCAGCACGTATTGTTGGGCGAGTCCCCAAAGAAAGCCCATGCCTAATTGCAGAGCGAGATAGCGGCCCGGATGCCACCGCAGGAAGTTAATCGGTGCGCCGAATCGCCAACCGATAAGCAAACAGAGCAGAGCAGTGATCACGACGGGCGTCGCTAAGAGCGAAAGCGCTTTGACAAAGTTATCGAAGCGAAAACCGATGTCACGAACTGATTCGCGGCGCAGGCCGTGCGATAGGATCATTAGAAGAACCGCCAGCGCCACTGGGATCGCAATGATGGCCTTGCTAAGTCCGGCGGCCGAAACTGCCATCCACTCGGCAATGACCACTGAGGTTGCAACCGACGCGATTTCCCAACCCGCAAGCGCCCGATCGCTTAAGGCTGCCTCTTGATTTTCATCAAGCGGCGCTGCGGAATGGGACGTGTTGAATGGTGAAGTCACTGTGAAGTGTTACTCCGAAACCTCAGAGGCTTCCCGATAATTTGCAAAGTTCGACGCGTCGAAGATGCGCCGCTATGCAGGACGTAAACCTTCGCTTCATGTTCGCCGGCGGTGAGCGCCGGCGTCTTGAAAACAAACCCGTGCCAATCGTCGTCCGCGCGACTCGCTTGATGAACGTCCGGTCTTGACTCGTTGGCGGCTCTTTGTTCGACGAATTTGTCGTCGATAAACAGTTGCACGTCGACGCGTCTGCCGCCATTTCCGGCGTCAACAGCCCAACCTGAAATCGTTTGCGAATCGGCCTGATCCAGCCAGCCGCGCAGGTTCGGATTGCTGGTTGCGAGGAAGACGCCGGCGGCAACCGTCGTGGCGAGCAGGGTCTCGACGATGGATTTTCCGATCAGCAGTTGGACGAATGTTCCGCGTGAAAGTCTGCGCATTTGCTCAGGGCCGCCATCGCGTGCTCATAAAAAAGGCGGCACGCGCGCGTACCGCCTCTTTTTCTTTAGCTCGCATGCGGCGAAAGATTATCACAAGGCGCGCTTTACCTCGATTCGATCTCCGGCTTCAAGCATCGGGTCCGGGGCCTTGCCCTGATTGATTTGCTGCAAATCATACTCGCGAGTGGTGAGCAATCCTTCAGCGCTACGCTTCGCGATTGTTGCCTTGGCTGAAGTGCGGCCGCCGCCTGCGGCGATCAGTGCCTGAATAAGTGTCATGCCCGCGCGGAACTCCTTCTCGCCGGGTGACGCGACGTCGCCTCCAACGTAGACGAATTCTTTTGCCGGCGCAGAAATCTTGACGACGTCGCCCGAGATGACGAGCGTTGACATGTCACTGTTGTTCGTCAGCGAGAGAGTCGTCTCTTTCCCGTTTCTATTAATCGTGGCGACCGTAGCATCCGAACGCGGCGAAGCTTCAGCCAGGAGCGCGAAGAGTGGCATAGCTTCACGTCGCAGGACCTTGCGGCCAGGACTGTCAATAGCGCCGGTCACCAGCACCGCGTGGCTGGCGTAATCACGCACCGTGACGCTGGCGCGAGGATTCTGAAGCACTTTGATTTCAGTGTTCAAGCGTCGCGCGACTTCGTCCGGTGTTAATCCGGCTACAGATATCGGCGTCGCCAGCAGCGGATATTCCAACTGTCCGTTCTTCATGACCGTGAACAGCGTCGATTCTCGCGTCGCCATGTTGGTCAAGCGAACGTCGAGCACATCTCCCACCCCAACTCGATACATCAAGGTCGGACCCGACGCATGTGCCGAACGTAGATCGGGCGATGCGGTATTGTTGACGTTCAAGCTGGTTGGCTTGACCAGCCGCGCTGCCGTTGTGGTCTTCTCCTGAACAGTTGTTGGATTAGGCGCAGACGCCGGCACGATGCGCGCAGACGCCGGCACGATGGGCGTAGACACTTTCGACTGAATGGTTGTATCTCCCCATGTCGGCTTAGACGTATTCGCAGCCGCGGATTCACTGGCCGCCGGCACATTCGTCACCGTACGACCGCGTGACGATGCCGCCTGAGTTTCCTCAGCACGAGGAATCGCAGTTATTCGGGCTCGAACCTGGTTTTGCGCGGCCGCCGGAACAACGGCCAGAAGAAAGGGTAAGGTGAGAGAAAGCTTTTTCATGGCGACACTCCATCCACTTAATTGAAGGTGATTCGGCGTCGGGCAACGATGTCGAATCAACTGCCCGCTTGGAGCGCAGGCTTCTCAAAAGGGGATAAATGACTAAAGCCGTGGAATTTCAGAAAATGTGGTGAGACTTTTTGCAAAGGGAAGTGAAACCGCGCCCTAGCGGCGCTGTGAACGCGGCAGGAGTTCACCGGCGAGCTGAATACCTTCAGTACCGCTATCGCGAACGGCTTTCGCCACGACCGCCAAAGATGCGCCCGGCTCTTGCTGTGCCAGTTTGAGAACCATCGGGAGATTGACGCCCGAGACAACTTCTACAGCTTCGTCGTCGAGAAACATCGAGGCAATGTCTGTGGGCGCGCCTCCGAACATGTCAGTAATCAACAAGACGCCCTGGCCCTGGGAGACTCGAGCGATGGCGCGCTCCAACTCGTGACGGGCCACATCAACATCGTCATGCCAGTCGATCGAAGCTGAGGTGATATGCGGAAGATGTTTTCCCAGAATCATCTCAGCCGCGGCGAGAAACTCACTGCCCAGGTGCGCGTGCGAAACGATGACACCTCCGACCAAAGGCGACGGCGCCGGCTGATTCTTGGCATCGATTACTTTCATAAGCTCTTAAGGTTTCGGCTGGCTCACATCGCGATGCACCGCATGGGCCTCGAAGCCGGCCCGTCGCAGTCGCGAGGTGAGTTCATTGGCAATCATCACCGAACGATGCCGCCCGCCCGTGCAGCCAATCCCGACAGTGAGATATGACTTTCCCTCGCGTCGATACTGCGGCAAAAGATAATTGAGAAGCTCGCTGAAACGATTAACGGTCTCTTCAACTTCCGGCTGAGACTTCAAGTATTTAATGACGCGCCGATCATTTCCCGGCAGATCTTTTAGCTCTCTGATGAAATACGGATTTGGCAGATGACGAACATCGAACAGCAATTCCATCTCTTTCGGGGGGCCGAACTTGTGGCCGAAGCTCAGCACCTGCACACGCATCGGGACATCGCCCTCTGACGCTTTGAATCGTTCCAACAAGAGTTTGCGCAACGAATGGACGTTCTGATCGGAAGTGTCAATGACTTCATCGGCGAGCGCGCGCAGGCTCTTCATCGCTGTGCGTTCCGTGCGAATCGCATCGCCCAGACCTTTGCCGCGCTCAGCCGGATGCGGCCTCCGGGTCTCTCGGAATCTCCGCGCGAGAATCTCTTCTGACGCTTCAAAGAAAAGCACCGCGACCTTCAGTCCGCGTTTGCGCAGACTGCGAAGCTGTTTTGCGAAATCCGTAAGAAAGCGGCCTTCGCGAAAGCTTATCACCAACGCGGCGCGATCAATACGACTGCTGTCGCCGTCGCGCGCCTGTACCAATCGCGCAAAGGTCGGCAACAGCGTCAGCGGCATGTTGTCGACGCAGAAGTAGCCCAAGTCTTCAAACGCGTTTGTTGCCGACGACATGCCTGAGCCGCTCAGGCCGGTGATGATTACCACGTCGGGCGACGCGGGGTTATTTCGGATTTCGCTCTTACGTTTCAACAAATTCTGCGACACAATGTAGTGCGAACGACGATGCAACTCAAGCACAAAAAAGGAGCGCCCTCCGATGGAAGCGCTCCTAAAAGCTTTGTTCACGTTCGAAGTTACGGTTCAATTAGACCAAAGTTGCCGTCGCGCCGCTTGTAAAGTACGCCCAGACGATTGGTGTCCGAGTCGCGAAACACCACGAATTGATCGGTTTTGTCCGTCAACTCCAGCGCGGCTTCTTCG
>Ga0134126_10000567_pt1 | contig 46968 bp, 32 predicted proteins | sample KB31752_FD_96881 | JGI IMG/M metagenome (GOLD analysis project Ga0134126, IMG submission 96881) | Terrestrial soil microbial communities with excess Nitrogen fertilizer from Kellogg Biological Station, Michigan, USA - KB3-175-2 | ecosystem: Environmental > Terrestrial > Soil > Unclassified ...
CCGTCAGCGTCGCACTTTGCGAAACGCTGCCGCAGGTTCCAGTGACAGTCAGTCCAATAGTGTGCGCGCCAACCGACAGCGATCCTGTCGGAACGTTGATGCTGGCACTGTCGCCATTGAAGGATGAGCCATCGACTGTCCAGGCATAGTGAATGTCTGTACCCGATGCAGTAGTGGAGAACCCTGCGCTCGCACCCTGACAAACCGTCTGGTCAGCAGGATCACTGGCCGTCGTGTTCGCGTTCACAGTCAGCGTTGCACTCTGCGAAGCAGTGCCGCAAGTGCCGGTGGTGGTCACTGAAACGGTGTGATTACCCACACTCAACGAACCAGTCGGAACGTTCAGGCTCGGGCTGTTAGTACCTGCCGGACTGCCGTCGACTGTCCAAGCGTAGCTGAAAGGTCCAGTGCCGCCCGCAGTTGTCGAGAAGCTCGCGGTCGCACCCTGGCAAACGGCCTGGTCCGCGGGATCGGTGGTGGTGGTCGTCGCCTGCACCGTCAGCGTCGCGCTTTGTGAAGCACTGCCGCAAGTGCCTGTTGTCGTCACCGATACCGTGTGATTGCCGGCGCTGAAGCCAGTCGTGTCCACGTTCAGGCTCGGGCTGTTGGTACCGGCCGCATTGCCGTCGACTGTCCAAGCGTAACTGAACGGTCCAGTACCGCCGGCCGTAGTCGAGAAGCTTGCCGTCGCGCCCGCGCATACCGTCGCATCCGCCGGATCCGTAGTGGAGGTTGTCTCCTGCACGGTCAACGTTGCGCTTTGCGAAGCGCTGCCGCATGCACCGGTCGTCGTTACGGACACGGTGTGATTACCAAGACTCAACGAACCAGTCGGAACGTTTAGGCTTGGGCTGTCGCCGCCTGCCGGAGAACCATCGACCGTCCATGAGTAATGGAACGGGCCTGCGCCGCCAGCCGTGGTCGAGAAGTTAGCGCTGGTACCCTGGCAGACCGTCTGATCCGCTGGGTCACTTGTCGTGGTCGCACCGTTCACCGTCAACGTGGCACTTTGGGTGTCCGTATTGCACGCGCCGGTCGCTTCCACCGTGTAGGTATCGGCGTCGCTCGGCTGCACGTTGCTGATGGTCAAGGTGCTGTTACTGCCACTGCTGCTGATAGATGCTCGACCGCCCAGATCGCCGTTATTCAAGACAGTCGCGCCCTTCTTCCAAACGAAAGTGAAAGGTCCGCTGCCGGTGGCGATGGTGCTGAATGTAGCCGTGCCGCCTTCGCAAACAGCCTGATCAGCGGGATCTGACGTCGTATTACCACCGATCGTAATCGGCGCGGTCACTGTCTCGCTGTCCGCTTGCGCACTCGCTCCACCGACTCCCGATGTCGCCGTGTAAGTAGCCGACGCAGCGCCATCGACGAATTGAGTACTGGCTGCGGAGATTGTTCCATTTGTGGCCGTGAAGATCGTCGCAGGCGGAACCGGGAAGGCAGGCAGGCCGTTGAGGCTGCATGCTACGCCAGGACAACCCGTAACCGGACCACCCGCATTGCGGCCGTATATGTCGGCATTGAGCGCGGACGTATTGCCTGCACAAACCGAATTAGGATTAGCGCTAAGACGCAGCTGCAACCATGAGGTCGCCGACGTCCCTACTAGTTGATTCACACCGGGACCTGAATTTAGACCCCACCAATTGTCATCGACCGTCGCTGAGCCAGTTCCACCCGGCAAGATGGAAATGCCGTTCCCGTTCGCGCCGACCGCCGCAGTGTTACCGACCAGGCGTGAGTTATTGACGTTCAGTATGCCGTTGATTTTGAAAATCGCGCCACCACGTCCGGTGCCGCCCGCCTGATTGTTAACAAAGGCTGTTTGGCCAATGTTGAAAACACCGCTCGACGCACTGGTAACGCTCACGGCGCCGCCATTGTTGGCGCTCGCGGAATTTCCTGTGAAGCTGCTTCGCGTCACGAGCAACGTGCCTGCCGCATTGTAACTAACAGCTCCGCCAGCTCCTGTAACCGCGGTGTTGTTTGAGAATGAACACCCTGTCGCGGTGAGATTGGCAACGGAGTTGAAGCTGAATGAAATTGCCCCGCCGTTGGCGCGAGCAGTGTTTCCACTAAATTCGCAATCGGTCAAAGTTACTGTGTTGGTAGGCCCACCGGCGATAATACCTCCGCCTGAACCACTCGCCAGGTTACCGCCCCTGATCGACACGCCGGAAAGAATAAAGTTAAAGCCGGCCACTACCGTGGGATTAACTTCAATTACGCGGTCCGCCACGGTCTGCTGGATAATCGAAACGCCGGCGCCGGCGCCGATAATGCTCGTGTTATTACCCCGCACGTCCAGGTCACCAGTATTAGACAGGGCTTCCCCAGCCCCGGCAATTGTTAGCGTGTAAGTGCCTGCCCCGAGATTGATCGTTGAACCCGGAATCGCATTGGCTGCGATTATTGCTCCGCGCAAACTGCAATCATTGGGCGCAGCTGTACAAGCCGCGAAAGATGCTCCCGGACTGGGATCGTCAAATCGATCTACAGTCAGAACCGCGAAAGGAGGGGTGAGCGGCGCCGCCGCAGATTCCCGGCTGATGGCTCCAGCATATGCCATTCCGCGACTGTGTTCCGCCGCTGGTTGTTTCGGGAACTTAGATTCCGCGGTGGCATGGAAACTGACAAGGCCAAATACCGCAATCACTAAAACGATGGCAGTAATGGTGACGCGGGTTGCGAGTCTGTGCGTGAAGGAACTCATTGGGACCTCTCCTGTGGGTCTGCCGGCTTTTTCTTTGATTAGTGTTACGGAGCACCAGAAGCATCAAGGACGCTGCGGGAATATGCCCTGTAAAGCAATACAAAAATTAAGTGCGAGATACGGCTGCATATTGTTATGCGGCAAGCTCCCGCCCGTGATTGAAAGCGCCTGTGGCGCCATCAGCGCCTGATTGTTGTTCGGCGATTTGTTGTCATAAGCAATTAGTCCGCGATCCGCGCTCGGCTTTGCCCATATCGCGCCCGATGGATCGTCGACATCGCCGTCGAAACTGCTGCCGACGGTGGTATTGCTCTGGCCATGAGTGTGAGCAGGAATTTCGGTTTGCAAGAGCGTAACAAACTCCGTCCCTGACTGCTCCCCGAGAAACCGCTGAGAAAGGCCGGGTCCTTGCCCTGGCTGCATCGGAGTGTTGCCCTGCAAATTGGGCAGGGCAAAGGTGCTCTTTCCGTCTCCTCCATACGTCGTACCGAGCAGCGAGAAGAGCGCGGTATTCTGGGAGATCGGCATTAACTGGCCGTTGCAAAATGCCCACCCCGTAGGCGGAAAGCTAAAAGGGAAAATCCTTATTTCGGCAACAAATTGATCACTCATAGAAACTCTCCTGCTCGGTTGCGAATCTTAGTTCTGCGACGGGAATATTCCCGTAAGCGCGATAACAAAAGTAAGCACCAGGTAGGGCGCCATGTTGTTATGCGGCTGGCTGCCACCCGTATTCGTGAGAATTGCCGGATGCATGGTAGTGAGGCTCGCCGGACTGTGGTAGGCCCCAAAGGAAGATCTGCCGAACCATGCCCCGGTCGGATCCGCGACCGAGTTGGGGTCGTCTACTACCGGAACCCGATTGCTGCCGGTGACAAAATGAGTATGCCCCGGCAATTCACTTATGCTTACCGTATGGGCCTGCTCGCCAGCCTTCTCGCCGAGAGTGAAGCCATCACCAAAGTGCAGCGGAATGCGGCCTCGCAGATCGGGCAGAGCAAAGTTGGTTTGCCCATTGCCGCCGTACGTCGTCCCCAGCAGCGCAAACAAGGCCTGGTTCTGGGCGATTGGCAATAACTGGCCATTGCACATCGCCCAGCCACGTGGAGCGTAGTTGAAGGCAACGATTTTAATTTCAGACAAGAATGGTTCGGACATGTTTACTCCTCACTTGACCTGTTGACTGTCCTTCGTGTACCGCCAAGCGATTAGTTGGCAGGCGGATATACCCCAAAGAGCGAAATAATGAAGTTAATGCACAGATAGGGACTCATGTTTTCATGAGGCTGACTGCCGCCAGTCAGCCCAATCGTGTTCGGGGCCATCAACGCATCGAAGTGGATGTTCGGATCGGGACTCCCCTTGAATTGAACCAATGATCCTTGTTTAGCCCAAACGTTATTGTCCGGGACTACAGCGTCTCCCACGGCCGTAGAGGCGGTTGGCACGTGAGTGTGAATTGGAATCTGCTGCACAGTCAGAGTAACCGCCTCGCTTCCGCCAGTCTCGCCAATTGTGAATCCATTTCCCTGGTGCATGGGAAATCGGCTTGCCAAATTCGGCAGCGCAAATGTGCTCTCCCCATCGCCACCGTAGGTCGTGCCAATAAGCTGAAAGAGGACCTCGTTCTCTGAGATCGGCAAAAGCTGGCCTTCGCAAAACATCCATCCATTCGGTGCAAAGTTGCCCGCAAACATCCTGATTTCACCTACATAGTTCATCAGCTACTCCTTTGGCCGTTTCTGAATCAAAAATTTTTCCTGCGCAGGCTTTAGCCGTGCAAGCGATTGATGTTTATCTCGTAGTACCGGGCGTCCTGGTCGCGTGAAGAAACAGGTACCACCAGCATGGAAAACGCACCGAGCTTTTCGTGTTCGATCGCGTAGGTTTCCTGGGTTAGAGTCGCCGAATTACTTCCGCGCAGGACAAGCGTAAACGCCTCACGGTCGCGGCTCATTGTCTTCTTCGATCCCCGATCGACGACGTCAATTAGTTTGAGCGAGATTTGCTTCTGACCTCGATTGATCAGGAACGCTGAGCCCAACTGCGACGCAAAGGCCGCTCGATCCAAATGGATTAGCGTCTTATCTGAAGCAAAACTTTCGCGGGCACTAATTTTCTCGCCCAGTCCCAACGTTAACCCGGCCGCAATGGCGCCAACTGTTCCTTTTTTCAAGAAATTCCTGCGGGATGTCATGTGTCGCTCTCCTGTAAGTAATTTTGCTGTCCGAGGTAGTAGTTACGTGGGTTTCTGACAAGCAAATCCTTGACGAGTTCTGTCAAATCGTTTTTATTCTGCGCTTTCGTGCGGCGCAGTCTAGTGCTTGCGTCAAGAGAATGCAAGCAAAAAATTTGCTTATTGTCATAATTTTCTAGTCTGGCCACCCTGGCAGGCATTGAGCCGTAGGCGGTCAACCTGATTTGGAAGGCCGCTTTCCCAACATGAGAACGAAGAAATCGCCGAGATTCGGGCCGTAGTGAAAATTATTACGCAGAGGCAGAAAACGAATTGGGGCTAGCCTGAGACCGCTGGCGAGTTCGCCGAACCGAGCATTGAAGTCGACTGCAGAAAACAGCGCGAACGGCAAACTCTTGGCGTATTTTTCAAAGACGTAATTCAAACAGATGAGATGCTCCTGGGGGCCCCCCAACACCGGCGTGCGATCATCAATGCCAAGGTATTCTGTCAATTTTGCGAGCCGGCAATTAAATCCGATCTTTCGCGCACACTCGATCACATGTCCGAAGTGAATAGAGAATTCAGAATGATTTAAGTGAAATGACTCTCGCGGGTAAAGCGACTCTCCTCCATATTCAGAGACGATCACCTCGCCCCCCGGATTAAGGTGGTTCCAGGCTCGCTCTAAAAAGCGAAACACGCCGGAATTGACGTAGAAGCGACTCGGAGCATCTTCCGTTGAGAGACCATACTCCTCCAAACACGCGGCGCCTTCGCCGGCGAACTTTCGCCCCGCGTCTTCCGTCACCCGCTCGACCGAGGCAACCGGAAAGTCGGCAATCACTTCATTCGCCATAATCAGATCGAACGTGTGTCCCGGTAGGTCCAGTTCGGTGGCATCTTGCACGACATGATTAACGGCCGGCTGGATGTCAGTTAATACACGACGCTGGCTTTCGGCCAGTACGGGAGACAAATCCATTATTTGATACGAGAGTGAACCAACAGTAGCGCGCGCTTGTTGTATAAATGCGCGCGCGAAAGTACCGGTACCACCGCCGATTTCCAACACATCCAGTCCCTTTGCAGTTGCTAGCGCCGGCGCATATTCGAAGACGGCGTCGCAAAAGCGTGTTCCATAATCAAGTCCCGAGAGCAACTGACTGGGAAAACGAAGCATGTGATTTACGGTTGGCTCAATGACGTCGAATTCCCAAGTCGCATCATCGATCCCTTCGAGATGAAAGTCCTGGATCGATTTAGCCCCCTCATGCCCGGTCCATCGCGACGCATGATAAAGATTTCGCGGCACGATGTTGGCGGGAGCGAACGGATTGCCGAAGTCTTCGATCCCGGAAGCAAACTTAATCAGTTGCCGCTCCTGCGTTGTAAGGAATTCAACTGCTTCGCGGAATTCTCCATCGTCCAGAACTGAGTCGCTCTCCGGCCGAAGCCCGGCATGGATTTGTCGCAACGTCTTCGTGCCGTCGGCGGCAAGCAGAATACTCGTCGCCAAGTCCGAAAATATCTCTTCGCTGATCTGCGGAAGGTTTCCACGCTCGGGCGAATAAACCCGCTCGGTCATCGACATGCTCACAATCGAGACTTGTCCTGCTTCATTCTTGTAGCTAAGCGCGGGATTTTGCAGTGGCCGGTTCACATAGAAATCGACAAAGGAAGATAACGGGTCGTGGCCATCCTGAATCACCAATTCGAAGTCGATCAGCCGTTGGATTTGGCGGCCGGGTTCACCCAATTGCCTGAGTTGTTCGGAAGTAAACGACAATGGATTGCCGAGTCTTGCCGCCTGCAATAAAGCGAAAACCGATGGATCAGGTTCCACGAGCCGGCCGGTGAGGCGGTGAAAAGCCGCATATGGGCGGGCTGTGTCGAAGAGACGATGCTCGACAAAACTCGCGAGTGGGCTGAGTCTGAATATTGGCATAGCTTGAGCCAGGTAAATATAGCAAACGGCGGGTCGGCGAGTGGTACTCGCTCCACTCGTTCGTGTACTCTTCACGCGTCTATGACGACATCATTCACATTGCCAGATGGCGGGGCGATGACGCTACGGCGGGCAATGCCCGACGACGATCGGTTTCTGCTGTCCGTGTACGCCAGCACGCGCGCTGAAGAGTTAGCACAAGTCCAATGGGAAGAGGGCCAACAGGAAGCATTCGTGAAATGGCAGTTCGACCTGCAACGCCGCGAATACGATACGAGGTTTCCCGACGCGGAATACAGTGTGATCGAAATCGATGGCCAGCCCGCCGGACGCATCTGGATCGGTCGCAGTCAGGATGAGATTCGTCTGCTGGACATCGCCTTACTGCCGGAATTTCAAAATCGGAGAGCGGGCACGCTGCTGGTCCGCAGTCTCATTGATGAAGCAAGCGGCAACGGGAAGCGCTTACGTCATATGGTCTTTGTGCTCAACAACGAGGCCGATCGGTTTTATGAGCGCCTGGGCTTCGTCGCGATTGAAGAATTCGGCGCTTACAAGCACATGGAGTGGAAAACAAGCCACGGCTAACGATTCTCCGTCCCGCCGGTTTCTCTCTAATCGGCCGGCGCCCGACCATACCAACTGACGATCACGTACCGCTCGCCGTGCGTCACCGGCGTGACTTCATGTGTTGTCTCGGAACGAAATGCCACGAGCATCCCCGCTTCGCCGGAAAGCTCGCGGCGAGTGCCGGTGCGCCAATCTGAGAAGACCAGAGAGCCGCCACAGTAGTTGTCGTTGTGCTCCTCAATAGACTGAGCGTTGAGAAATATCGTGATGGAGATCCGCCGCGTGCGGTCGCTCTCGAGGTTTATTAGTCCCGTGTTGCCGTCCTGGTGCGCCACAAAAAAATCGCCGAGGCGATAACACAAGAATTGAGGAGGCTCGCACCCACCAAGTTTGACACCAAAATGATGTTCCAGACTTTCGCGATTTTCTTCGAGCCGTCCCGTCACATAACGAATGCTCGCTGGCGAGATCGAGACTTGGCGTACGCGACGCACTCGTTCGTCGACAGTTGCCTCACCTTTGCCATAAGTCAGCGCGGCACTAACCGGCGCATGACGCATTTCTTGGATCATTTCGCGGCACGTGTTTGCGTCAACGAAATCTCTGACGATTAACAGGTCGAACTCTCGACTCTTTTTAACTTGATCGTGCAATGGGGAAGTTTTACGCCGCTACATAGGTTCGTTTTTCGTGAGATTAGCGGCAGCGAAGAGCGGAAATTTGGGCTCCACGATCACTTGAATACGTTGAACACGGCCTCATAACGAAATCCGCTTTCATCGCCGCTTATCGGAACCAGGAAAATTTCGAACTCGCCCATCGCTGCGTGCCGCATCTGAAAAAGCTGCTGGGGGAGACGAGCGTCTGCCGGACCATCAAAGAATATTGAAAAGCGTTCCATCTTCTTATCTTCTGTCGCACGCGGCATGTAGGCTTTAACTTCAGCAAGTCTGAGCTTTGCTTCGTCTTCACCGGCCTTCACATGAAACTCTGTGCCGATGTGTTTCGAGAATTCTTCTTTAGTAAAGATCGTCATTGTCTTTTCACTTCAGGGATTCAATATGCTTTTTGGACCAAAATGGAAAATCTAAAGCCCGCATACTCTCACAACCAGGTTCTATCAGCCAAAAGCAGTGCCCGGTTTTCCGAACCTGCGAATGGTGGGAGTTACCGGCTGGCGAACTTCGCGGTCAAGACAGGCTGTTGGGTTCCTGGCGGCGATGGCTGCGCCCGACTTGTTAGACAGTGTCCGTGGGACTTCCTTCTTCCTTCCCATCATCTCTTACCATCGCTTGTAATCCGGCCAGATCCAGCAAATCGTGCGGACGGCCATTGAGCCGCTTGACTCGAAGCAGATGCTCCAGGGATATGACACGCGCGACACTTCCACCGACCGGCACCTGCCGTGAATCGGCCCACAGCTCCGCGAACGGAATTGAGTAGCGCGTGAAGAGATCCACCTCTCGTCTCGACTGATCGAACAGCCGCATTACCGACACAAGTTCCAGCGGCAGCGGAATGCTCGGCACGAAGCCGAGCTGGACCAGAGCGCTTAGCGCGCGGCCAGCCTCACCAGGCCCAGCATCAACAACGATGTCCAGGTCAACAGTGGACCGGACATAGCCGTGCAAGACGACGGCGACCCCGCTGGTCACCACATACCGGACGCCATCATTTTCCAGGCGATCAAAGACGTCACAGAAAGTCTCCGGAGTAGCCAAGCCAGGTCTCGCAATCTTGAAGCTGTATAACGGCGCAGTTGGTGCGGAAGCGGCTACCGTGCCGCTTTGACCTCATTTACTACCTATCGTAATCGCGCCGGGCAGAAAGGCGAGCTCACCCTTCGTCGTTTGTAGGCGAATAGTGTAATCGCCGAATTGAATGTTGCGGCCGATGGCGATATCGAAACTAATCGCGGGAAACGGTGTGTCGAATTTCGCTTCGTGCAAGGAACCGGGCATCACGCTGATCAGCGGTGAACTGATTGAGATTCCGTCCGCCGCGATCTCATCGATGCCTTCGCCGGCTACATAAATCGTGACCTCGTCACCCGCTCGGAGCGGCAAAGGCGCGGTGGAGAGTTCGCCGTTCATCCCAATGAATCGCGGCGTCAGCGTAGGCGTCCGCGGAAACACGAAAAAGCTCAACTTGAGTGAGGCGTTCGCGCCGACGTTCAAGGATTGAGTCGGCGAGGTGTTGGACGCGATGAAGCTGCGAAACAGCGGGGTCGTTTGCGCGGGACCATTCGCGGCGATTTCCTCAGGCTCGACCGCGCCGTCCAGTGGCTGCGCGAACACGCGATACACGCCGGCGCTTAAACCATCAACTCGATAACTTCCGGAAGTTGAACTTACGCTACTGCCGACAACATTGCCCGTAGCTACGTCTTCCGCAAACATTTGCGCGCCGAAGATGGAGCGCGCGCGACCTGATGTGTTCGTGGTCAGTCGTCCGGAGATCGACGAATAACCTGAAGAATCCCCGTAGAGCGCCCGCACGCTCGCGAGGTCATCAGCGGACAACGTTCTTTGCGTGAAAGCCGGCAAACCGTACACGCCATTCTGCGCCTGTCGGGGCTGCATAGTCGCACCGATGACTCCCGAATGCGGCAGACCGATTAAATGTCCAACCTCGTGCGCGAACGTCGATTCCAGATCGTAGGTTCCAATCGTGCCGTCGTCAGAGAATTGCGCCGCCGGATTCAAGGCGATGTCGGCTTCAATAATCGCTCCGCCCGAGTCAAAGAAGAGTCGCGTTCGCGCCGGCGCATCGGATTGCGCGAACTCCGCCGCATTCACCGGAGAGATAGTGATTAAGTTGACGCCGTCACCATCGTTCGCGGGACTGATCTTCTCGTTAGATGAAGTGGTTTCGAAAAATTGAATGCCGGTGTCGTCGGACCAGCTTTGTAACGCGCGACGCACTGCGGCCCGCACGTCACTTCCGGCTTTTACATTTGACGGCAGCGAATCAAGCGAACTGGAAAGCGAAACAATGATGGGATTGCGCAACCAGCGATGAGCGCCGTAACCGGCCGGCTCGATTGTCGTAGCTGCGGACGCAACCGGCAGCATTGCCGCGACAAGCGCAATTGAAACAAGAACTGAAGCGGCCGTTTTGCGTTGCATCCGAGTTCCCTGGAAGAGGTGACCGGCGCCGGAGAGCGGCCGCAATATTAACACGGCTCGGAGAGATCCCGTCTGCATAAATTCTTAGCCGATGGTATCGTCTGATACGGCCGCTTTCCGTCGGGTCCCGCGGCAATCAATGCGAATTGGAATTGATGGATATCCTTTGGTAGCGCCAAAAACGGGCGTGGGGCATTACACGCTGGAACTCGCCAAAGCCCTGGCCCAGCTCTGCCCCGACCATTCGTTTGAACTCATCTCGCCTACGGCGCTTCCAGACGAAGTAACGCACGAAGTCGAGTCCTTCCCGAATCTCCGCGCGGTTTGTCTGAAGCCGACCGCGTTGAAGCGCAGGTGGTGGGCCATTGGGTTGCCGGGCTACGTTCGGCAAGCCGGACTCGATCTCTTCCACGGAACAAATTACGAAGTGCCGCTCTGGAACCGGCAGCGCAACATCGTCACCGTCCATGATCTTTCAGTATTCAAGTATCCAGAAACACACGATCCACGAATTGCCCGGCGCGCGCGCCGGCGTCTGCCCATCATGCTGCGCTCAGCATCGCGTATCATCACCCCCACCGAAATAGTTAGAGACGAATTAGCCGCACAGTTCAAGATCGCCCCGGCCAGCATCGCCGTCACGCCTGAAGCACCCCGATCAAGTTTCTTTCCCATCGCCCTCGACGATGCCGCTGCCACCAGACATCGGTTTGAGATTGAAGACGACTTCATTCTTTTCGTGGGCACCATCGAACCGCGCAAAAACCTGGAAGTGCTGTTGCGCGCGTTTGCTCGGATCTTAAACGAGACAAAGCATCGACCGCAGCTCGTGATCGCTGGCGGCGAAGGATGGCTCAACGAGAACTTTAACCGGCTCGTCCGCACATCAGATTTCGGCAATCGACTGCGATTTACGGGATACGTCAACGATCAAGACCTGCGAGCGCTGTACTCGTCATGCAAAGTATTCGTCTACCCGTCGCTCTATGAGGGTTTTGGATTACCGCCGCTGGAAGCCATGGCTTGCGGCGCGCCGGTAATTGCCAGCCGCATTCCCACGCATCAAGAGACTCTGAAAGATAAAGCTCTATTGGTAAGTCCAGTCGACGAAGCAGCGCTCGCGAAGGCGATCGTAGAACTTCTGGAAAACGATTCGGCCCGCTTGCGCCTGGTGCAGAACGGCCGAGAGTACGCCGCGACGTTCTCGTGGCAAAAGACGGCCGCGCTAACCTTCACGGTCTATGAAGAAGTCTTGCGCAACAGTCACAAATAATTTTTCACGTTTGGTTCATCCGTGAGTTGACTTGTTTTGCGGCCACAATTAAAGTCTCTTTTCGAAAGCGCTCTTCTGATAGCCTCGCGCCGATCCGTCGGCTGCTGATGAAGTGAGCCGGCCAGGAATTCCTGATCAATCCCATCGGGCAATTTCAAGTGAAGTCATCATTTAAACGCAATTTCAAGGCATGGCATTGGATCACTGTCTGCGTGCTGGCGGTAACCGCGCCGGCGTTTGTCTCCAGCTTGCGCAGTTCAGCAACCTCACCCGCGTACACCATCACCGACCTGGGCACGCTGGGTGGCTCCCCGAATCAAAGCCGCGCGTATGGGATTAATAATTGCGGAACCACGGTCGGTGATTCGTTGCCTCCTGCTTCCAGCTTCAACCATGCGTTCTATAAGAAGGGCGCAACCATGACCGATATCCCGAGTCTGGGAGCCGAAGGAAGCGCCTACTCACTGAACTCATTCGGTTACACGGTTGGATATTCCAGCGCGTCAATTGGCCAGCGTGCTTTCCTGTGGCACGACGATGACGACGACGGTATTTCAGATCCCGGCGAGTTGAATAATTTTCTTCCCGCAGGCGCGATTGGCGTTGCCTACGAGATCAACGACAGCAACCGCGTGGTGGGATTGGTGGACGCTTCCGGCGGCTCGAGTTTGAGTGACAGCGCTTTCGTCTGGGATGCGACGAATGGCTTGCAGATTCTTCCGGGGGTTACGGGACTGTCACCGACGCGCGCCCTAGGCATCAATAACGCCGGCACGATTGCCGGCTGGGCAGTCGTATCGCTTCCGCCGTACGCCCCGACTCATGCATTCATTCTGAAGAACAATACGTACATTAATCTCGGAACGCTCAACAACAGCACGCTGTCGCTTTCCAGTTTTGCCTGGCGCATCTCTGAAGACAATCACGTCGTCGGATACAGTCAAATACCTTCGGGCAACGCTTTGATCCCGATCCATCCGTTCGTGTGGTTTGATGCGAACAACAACAACACGTCCGACGCGGGCGAGATGCAGGATCTCGGCACGCTCAGCGGAACAAACGCCTACGGTTATGACATCAATGCGACTGGATACGTGGTCGGAACTTCAGAAGTGACCGGGGGTGCAACTCACGGGTATGTATGGCACGACGACAACAGTAATGGCGTGAGCGATCCGGGCGAGATGAAGGATTTGAATACTCAATTCTCTGACGCCAACTGGACGACGCTCACTGAAGCACGTTCGATTAACGATAGCGGGCAGATTGTGGGTTGGGGGACCAAGAGCAACGGCGAAACGCACGCGTTTCTATTGACACCAACAACCGGATTCATTCCGACCCCGTGTCCCGGTTCAAGTCCCAGCCCAAGTCCTTCACCGACACCTGCGACCACTACGCTAATTAGCGTTCAAGGGAATGGCACGTATGGCGGTACCGCGGACCTGTTTGCGATTCTGTATTCCAATGATCAGCCGGTCAACGGCAAAACGATCAGCTTCACACTGAACGGCACCGCTGTCTGCGGCGGGGGCACAGGCGTAACGTGTCCAACGACGAACGCATCCGGCGTTGCGACGCTTTCCGGTGTCAGCCTCGCCGGCATCAACGCCGGAAGTTATCCAACGGCAGTTGGGGCTAGTTTCGCCGGAGACTCAAGTTACGCGGCCGCAAATCAGAGCGGCCTGCTGACGGTGAATAAGGCTGCTACGACGATCACCTGGAACAATCCCGCGGACATTGTCTATGGTACCGCGCTAAGCGGCACGCAACTGAATGCGACCGCTTCAGTAGCCGGAACCTTTACCTATACGCCGGCGGCGGGAGCTGTCCTTAACGCGGGCAATAATCAGACGTTGCATGTCGATTTCACGCCTACGGACGGAAACAATTACACCGGCGCCTCGAAGAATGTACTCATTAACGTTAACAAGGCTACACCCACAATCACCTGGAACAATCCGGCGGACATTGTCTACGGTACAGCACTAAGTGGAACGCAACTGAATGCGGCCTCTTCCGCGCCCGGAACGTTTAGCTACACGCCGGCAGCGGGAACTATCCTGCATGTTGGCAACAGCCAGACGTTGCGTGCCGATTTCACACCGACTGACACGACTAACTACAACACGCCGGCCCAGAAAACTGTTTCGATTAATGTGCTGAAGGCGACACTTACGATCACTGCCGATAACAAGGCGCGGCCTTTGAACACTGCAAATCCGCCACTGACTTACACTCCCACGGGATTCGTCAACGGCGATACAGCGAGCGTTTTGGCTGGGTCGCCAAATTTAAGCACCACCGCCACGCAAAGCAGTGCCGCCGGTGATTACCCAATCACGATTACTCAGGGAACGCTGACGTCTGCGGATTACGCTTTCACGTTTGTGAATGGAACGCTATCGGTTGGCAAGGTGGCTCCGATTATCAACTGGAGCAATCCTGCTAATATTGTCTACGGCACCGCGCTGAGTGGCACGCAGCTTAACGCGACCGCAACCGACCCCAACAGCAATGCGAGTGTGGCCGGGACATTCACGTACGCGCCGGCTGCCGGAGCGGTGCTGCACGCGGGTAACAATCAAATGTTGGTGGTGAACTTCACTCCCACTGATGCAACGAACTACATTACGCCGCCGCAGAAGACAGTCACGATCAATGTGAGTAAGGCGACGTTGACAATCACCGCCGACAACAAGATGAAATTGGTGGGCGATCCGAATCCGGCGCTGACGTTTACGCCTGCTGGTTTCGTCAATGGCGATAGCGCAACTGTCTTAACAGGTGCGCCTTCGTTGAGTACGACAGCGACTACGGGCAGTCCGGTGGGAAATTACCCAATCACGATTACTCAGGGCACACTCGGCGCTGCCGATTACGCATTCACTTTTGTAAATGGCACTCTGTCAGTGACTGAGGCCGCTCCTGTGATTCTCCTCGAGATGGGCACAAGCAACGCGGCCGCGGTTGATTCAGTTACATACGTTCGCAGCCCATTCCGAGTCACGAACAACGTCAACTTCAGCAGCGATCACATCACTCGCATCATTATCTTTACGTTGCCGCTGGGGCTGACGTCGCCACCGATTCCGCCAACATCGACTCTATCGGTGCAAGCGTCTGGAATTAATCTGCCGGTCGAGGCGGTCGGAAATGTAACGGGCGTGACTGGATTAAATGCTTCTTACATCGTGGTAAGTCTGGTACCGGGAATGCCCACTGGCGATCTGCAACTGACCGTGACGCGAAATGGTGTCGTTAGCAACGCGGCAACTCTGACGATCATTCCTTGATTTGATAAGACTCGGCACGCGCGTCGCAAGGCATCGTCGATGTTGAGGGATTTGGACTCGGCTTGCCGACTGAAGCCTACCGCCCGTTAAACGGGAGAACCGGTCTCACCGGCTCGTACATTGTAGTAAGACCTCCGGACGGACTACCGACAAATATTTCGACCAACTGCTCGTTGCTTGTTTGGTATTTCCAGCGACCCAAAGACATTAACCATCGCGCCTTAACTCCCTGCTCCGACTCGAGCGAGGGTCACGGCACAATAGTCATTATCGGCGTGTTCGTGCTGTTGAGACGCGAAGCTTCAGGTAGTGGGTCTTTCTAAAATGACCCACTACCAAGCTTCGCAATGAGTTGACCTGAAAAACCGCTGTCGATCTTCGCGTCTGATGCATGAGCGACCACGCTCATCGCATTAGCTCGGGCCAAACCGTTGCCGGTATTCTGCCGAATAGATAAAGATGAAGATCATATGGCGCAGGTTATTGGGGTTCGCGTTCAACGTGTCCAGGTTGTTCTGGTATCCAATCGCGTCGGGATCACGCCGTTGGAAACCGAAGTACAGTATCGACACCGTTCCTTCAGGCAGGAACTTGTTGAAGGCGGCGGACGATTCGGCAATCCCGCGCAGAATCTGCCCATTAGTTTGACTGCCCGCGTTGTACGATCCGGCAGGCAGACCCGCCGTTGCCAACAGTGCGTTCGCCAACGTTTGTCCACTCGCGCTGCCATACTTGGATATGAACGCGGGCCGCTGCACAAAAGCATTTGCCCACGCGACTTTGCTGGCTTCTTTTTCCGCCGGCGATTTTGGACCACCCACCTGCGCCATGTCGGGGATGAACTGCGCGTAAGTTGGATGCTGGTTGAACGCTACCATGTAGAACCGGAAGGCGAAGTAACCACGATTCAGGAACTCATCCGACTGGAAGAAGCCCGCGGCCACGTGCAGCCGATCGCAATCCGACGTCGGTGGTTCGCCAAAGCCACCATTCGGACATGGCGCCAATGTATTGATCCAGTTTTGCAAACCAGTCCCGTCCGGCTGTCGATTCAAAATGTCGCGGTACATCTGGCGAATAAAGAACTCGACACCGTCGATCGGGTTTTGCGTGGCCGTGGTTGAGTCGTTGTCGAGGATCGTAACGGTGGCAACAGAATTTGCACCCAACGCTCCACCAGTCGGACTACTCAAGGTCACAGTGAAAGTTTCGTTGCCCTCCACATATACGTCGTTGATCAACGACACCTCAAAAGTCCTCGATGATTGGCCCGCAGCAAACGAGAGGGTGCCAACCGCGGTTACATAATCGCAACGCTCAGAGGCGCGGCCGTTAACCACGCTACAGTTTTGCAGGCCGGCTATGTCCGAAGTCGCATAATTCACCGTCGCGGCGCCTGACGTATCGCTGCGCGTGACCGTCATCGTCATGAAGTACTGCGATTCATTAGCCGACCAATTGCTTTGAGTAAACTGGATGCCCGCACCCAATGCAGGACAACCGCTCAGGTTCCAATTCAGAACGATGTTGCCGGTATCGGCGTCATAACCATCAACCGCGATCTTATAATTAGTTCCAGCGATCGCTGAGAACGTGACGCTGCTTTGCAGGATCCCGCCAAACGTATCGATGTCGTCATTCTTGACAATCGGCGCCAGCGAGCTCACCGCCGTACCTGTGTACACTCCCAGCAACGTGTCATAGTCGCTGCCGACCGTGGTAATGGTTACACTTCCCGACGCAGGGGCTGTCCACTGATACCAAACTGAGGCGCCTCCCGCATTGCCACTGGGTTCGTGACTTGGCTCGCCGGCTTCTTTAGTGGCCGCGAGATTTGAGCCAAAAGTGGTTCCTGAACAGCCATTGATCACAGAAGCATCGACAAAGTTATTGTTCGTCGGTGTCGGAACGGGCGTCGGTGTCGGTGTCGGCGATGGGGTCGGAGTTGGCGACGGTTGTGGCCCGCCGATATCAACGACTTTCGCCCACCAGGTGCCCCAACGACTGTTGTTGGTCGTTACGCTACTGTCCTGGACGACTCGCGTGCCGGCATATTCCTGGATCGTCCACATGTCCTTATCGTTCGAAGGATCGACGACGGTGCCGCTGTAATCACCCCAACGGTTGCGCGTGCCGCTAAACTCTTTCGAGTAATAGTCCTCGCCCTGTTTGACAATCTGCGGATCCCGCATCGTGCCGGCCGCATCTGTTCCGGCACGGAATGAGTATCCAGCGTTTACAAAATGCGTTCCTGAAAACTGCGAATACCCCAGCAACGCATCGTTGTTCGCATTCACCGCGATAGACGGATAGGCGTACCACTCTCCGCTGGTCGCCGTGGCCGAGGCGTCTTCGACTCGACCACCGTCGAGGAAGGTGCCGGTCGGATCAAGTTTCGTCCATTGAACCGCTGTATGTGCCAGTGCGCCGCTGGGTAATCCGATTGTCTGGGCGTACCAAATAGTGCCATTGCGAAATACGACATTTGAGCGAATGGCCGCGTCGGCGCTATCAATCCTGCGCGGAGATGTAGGACAGTTCGTGCCCGGATTGTTGTCACACTTTTGCGGCAGTAGGTCTCCTCCGGGTTGTACCCAGCCACCGCCCGTCCGAAACTTCGCAGTCGTATCGATAGTAACCACAGGGGCACCAGGCGTTCCCGTGATCTTGTGCAGATGGTAAGTCCCCGAACTGCTGTTGCGATGGACCGGAATGTAGAGGGTCTCTTCAGTAGCAGAGTAGGTCGTCGCAGGGTGCATGCAGAAATTCGTTCCGCCGGTCGTATTCGTGGTAATCGAGCTGTTGAGCGTCCCAGCTCGCAAAGACGGGTAATCGATAATCAGCATCTTTCCCGCCACAAGGTTGCCACCCGTTGTTTGGAATTGATTCCATGCAACCACGACCCAGTTCTTGTTGAAACCAAGCATGGGAAAGTCAGCCCATTCACCGCCGCTGTCGCACCCGGCGTCTCCGCCCGCGCATCCGACGACGAACCGATAAAGCGTAAAAGCTCCTTGCGGATCGGACGTATTGGAAATGCCGACCAGAATCGAGGCGCTGGAGCTCTGGCCGTTCGAGGCTGCCGCCATAATCCATCTGCCGTTGTAGGGATCGTACTGGACTCGTGGATCGAACACGCCGGCGACCGGAGATGGAGACGGCGATGGGGTCGCCGAGTTCAGCGGCGCCCAGAAAGTTGACATGCCAACAGTTGAAAGCTCGGCGCCCGTTGTTTTGTCCTGCACCCGATAGTTGCTATTCAAGTTTGAAAAGAGCCGGGTGGTGCTAACTGCGCCCGTAGTATCCGGAGGAATGAACCGGCTGGTTGTTCCGACCCGAAACTCGTCAGGCTGGGCTACGAAACTGAGCGCCGGTCCCGGTGACGGGATGAGTGGCCCACCCGTATCGGACGAAGACGAAGCGGAGGGCGGCGCCTGTGGGGCCTGTTCATTTGTTTCCTTGATCGTCAGCGGGGCGTGAATATCGACTTCAGCCGGCGTCTGGGTCTCTGGGCTCGACGGCACGCCCTTCTCGGCGGCGCGTTTTTGGGCGGCCGCCATCTTCTTCAAGTTCACCACGACCACCGATGAGGGGCGAATCTTTTCGACCGGCGCGTTAATGCTGCCCTGATCCTGCGTAGGCTGCTGTTGAGAAGGTTTTCGTTCCGCCGAAACGTTGAGAGCGGGCGCCACAATCGCCAGACTGGCAACCGCGAGCACCAAGGCCCCAAAAAGCTTTATGAGGGTGGATTTGTTTGATTTATGCATTACTTCGATCCGCGATGAGGATATCCTGAAAGCTATCAGCTAAAAACGTGGTTAGATGCAAATTCGAGCGGAATGGTCTAAAGAAAAGGCCGACTCTCTCAAGCCGGCCTGGAACTAACTGTCCCCACGACCCTGGTTAAAACCTGGATCGATATTCGGACGAATAAATAAAACCGAAAACCATGTGTCTATAGTCGTTGGGATTCGCGTTCAGCGTATCAATCCAGTTGTTGTAACCAATGGTGTCGGGATCGCGACGCAGGTAACCCTTGTACTCCATGTCGACGAACGAGATAAGGATGTACTTATTGAACACCTCGTTGCTTTCAGCGATATTTCGCAAAACCTGTGCGCGCGTCAGAGTCGCATTGTTTAGTCCGTCGACCTGCGCCTGCTTGAAGGACGGCGTTAGCGTCACGCCGGCATTCGCTTCAAGTTTGTTGACGTACGTCGCATTCGGGTCGCTATTCGGAAAGAGCGCCAGGAAATCCGAACGCTGTACGAAGTTGTTCATATAGACGATCTTTGCCGCCTCTTCCTGTGCGGGCGAGTTAGGACCGCCAATCTGTTGCAGCCCCGGAATGAATTCGGCATAGGTTAACGACGAGCGCTGTGTTCTTCCGGTCGTCGTGTCGGTAATCGAACGATTCAAGCCGACATATCCAAATCTCAGCAGCCAATAGCCGCGGCCCTGAAACTCATACGATTGTACAAACCCGGCGGACATGTGCACCCGATCGCAGCTTGGATTATCGTTTTCGCCGAATCCACCATTCGGACAACCCGTAACGGTGTTAACCCAGTTCTGAAAACCGGTCTGATCGGGAAAGCGCCCCAGGAAGTCGATGTATTGTTGTTGCACCAGAAAATCGATATCATCGATGGTGATAACTTGATTGGTTCCGGGTCGTAAACGTACCGGCTTCACTTTAACGTTGCCGTAGAAGAGCTCTGAGGGAAGCCCCGGCGTCTCCGTCACGATTCGAAGCGTCGGCGGACTCTGAGCTAACGAGGACAGGCAAGCAATCAAGATTATCGAAAAGGCGATAACGATCTTCTTCATAAGTTCTCCTGATTCGGGGGTGTACCTGGGAAACTGGCCCGAAATGTTCATTGGAGTATAGCTGTTCACGACGAAACTGGTCAACAAATTGGGGCTTGGATTCAGCAATCGGAAACCGGCGCTTCCTTGGACGCTGAAACACCGCGAATAGTTGGAGAGATTAATCATTTTCATGCGCCATGGACCGGAGCCGCCGGCATCGAATTAGGCCGTCAGATTGACTTGATGCAGAGCCAAATTTTTTCCGGGACCCACGCCATTACGACCCCTACGCAGGACGACTCTCCCGACTTGGAATTATCAGTCGTCATGCCCTGCTTGAACGAAGCTGAGACCCTCGCAAAATGCATCCTAAAGGCACAGCGGTCGCTGGAAGACTTACATATCAATGGAGAAATCATCGTCGCCGACAACGGTAGCACCGATGGCTCGCAAGCGATCGCCACCGAGTTGGGCGCGCGCGTGGTTTCCGTCGCGGCCAGAGGCTACGGCAGCGCAATTCGTGGAGGCATCGCCGTAGCGCGCGGCAAGTACATCATCATCGGGGATGCTGATGACAGCTATGACTTTGCCAATCTGGAACCATTTGTCGCGAAGCTGCGTGACGGCTACGAACTGGTGATGGGAAATCGATTCAAAGGCGGCATCGCGCCGGATGCGATGCCATTTCTGCACAAGTATCTGGGCAATCCCGTCCTGACCGCGACGGGACGACTGTTCTTCCGCAGCCCGTGCAGTGATTTTCATTGCGGGCTGCGCGCGTTTCGAAGATCTTCAGTCGAAAGCCTCGACCTGCGCACGACGGGGATGGAATTCGCCAGCGAGATGGTCGTCAAAGCTACGCTGTATGATCTCAAAATTGCAGAAGTACCGACGAAGCTGTCACCTGATGGACGCTCGCGCAAGCCGCACTTGCGCAGTTGGCGCGACGGCTGGCGGCATCTGCGGTTTATGTTGCTCTACAGTCCACGCTGGCTGTTTCTTTATCCGGGACTGATATTAATGTTCATCGGCGCTGTGATCGCGGGTCGCTTGCTCTTCGGGCCGCTAACGCTGGCGGGCGTAACGTTCGATGTACATACGATGCTTTATGCGGCCATGGCAATTGTCATCGGTTTTCAAACAGTTGTGTTTGCTGTGTTCACCAGGATTTTCGCCACCACGCAGGGATTGCTACCGGAAGATCCACGACTGAATAAACTTTTCGATTATGTAAGACTGGAGACGGGTTTGACGGTGGGCGCCATGTTGCTGATAGGCGGACTGGGAATTTCAATTTATGCGTTCAGCTCGTGGCGAGCGCATCTTTTCGGGCAGCTTGATCCGCGAGAGACTTTGCGGGCAGTTATTCCCGCAGTCACTCTGATCATGCTTGGCCTCCAGACTGTGTTCTCCAGTTTTTTCTTTAGCATCCTGGGTCTCAAGCGAGAGTAGTGCTTATCATCGAAGTCCCAGACGATTAATAATGCTGCCCAAGCTGAAAAGCATCCTGCTGTACCTATGGCTGGCACTAAACCTCGCGGTCATTTTGGTGTCGGCGCAAGCCGCGTATCGCAAATCGCTCAACACCGAAGAATTCGCCTACGCGTGTGATTCATTCGGCTACTTGCGTATGGCCGAAGAGATTCGCGAGTCTTTCGGGCAGCGCAAACTCCCGGATTTTCGACTCGAATCAGATCAGACACGTCTGTTGATCGAGTTCATGAAATCGAAGAACGTCCCGGTTCCGACCTGGGAAGAACTGGTGGCGCCTCATGGGCATCATTACTTTCCGGTTTCCGATCATGTCGGGGTTCAATATCCTCCCGGCACCGGTTTGACGTTGGCCGCTTTTCCCGAAGGGACTGCCGTTTATCGACTGAACAAAATCACCGTAGTCGTAATCCTGCTGGTCGGTCTTGTGGCGATCGCGCTCGCCGCCTGGAAGAAGGCGTGGGCATCCATCGGACTGGCCACCCTCGCCATTTATCTGATGTTCACTATCCTCGCCCGAATCGGCCAGTTGAGCTTTTCTATTAATGCGAGCTTCGCTCCGCTACTCCTGACATGCCTGCTGGTTTTGATCGCCGCGTCGCTAAAGACGACGCGCTATCGAGTGGCCTGGTGGGCGACATTGACGGCTGGTTTGCTCCTCGGCTTTTGCACCATGATTCGGTTGCCGGCAATTCTGTTGGCTCCTGCGTTCCTGGTTCTGCTTTGGCCAGGTTCGTGGCGAATTCGCCTGAACAGCCTGCCGGTTATTTTTTGTTTGGGGATTGTCACAGTCGGCATCCTCCCCATTCTCCTGAACCAACAGCACGTTGCCGGAGCGTGGTACTTATCGACTTACGCGAGTGTGGATGCCGCGGCGCCGACATTGGCCAGCGTAAAGGCAAACATGCCTTACTTCTTTGGCTTCGACGGACCGGCGACGGAAGACAACTGGGCTCTCGTGGTTGCGGTGGTTGGCTTCGCAGGCTTTGTCTTGATACGTCCGCGGCAGCAGCGATCACCTGAAAGCAAACTTTCGTGGAAACGACTGGCGCTGGCGGCCTTCATCGCCTGGTTGCTATCAGCGATCTTCTTTCTGACTCATGCGGTGACGGGCGCTCACTATATGATTGTGCCGATCGTTGCCACGCTTCTATTGCTCGGTTTCGGCGCACTCATTATTGAAGCTACGCAAAAAGGAAATACTTTTCGTGACGAGCCACGAATCATCGGCGTCCTGGTTCTGATCGGCATACTTTTTCCCGCGGCGGCGGTGGCGCGCGGGACTTTGATAACGAGGTCGCCAGTCAAAGCGCCCGCCGGTCCGTTGGCCCATCCGCGCATTACTCTTCCGGCTGAGTTGTCGGATGAAAAGGCGTGGGTGTGGGCGGACTTGCTCACCGGCAGCCTTTGGTACTATGCCCGCAAGCCGGCGTTCAAGATCCAATTCACGGATGCGCCCACGCGCGCCATGCTGTTCAAGTTCGTTTTCGATCGGGGTGACCGGCAGTATTTGATCCAGGATAGCGAGCGCATGCAAACCTATATGAACGAGATCGAAAAGCTGGGCGGCACGCTTGAGCCACGAGGCAAGGTCGATGGACAACTCTATTTCCTCGTGCACTGGCCAGCGGGCGGTCCGACCGCCGAATCCAGCTCGCCGTGAATTAGCAGCGCGAAGTCACCCGTCCTCTGGACTCTTCTTTTGCACATAAAGCCCGCACAAAGTTGGGGAATCGCACTCGTTCTGGGGCTGCTGGGAACGATCCAATATCACCTCGCCCAATTCACATCGCGGTTCGACACCGTCTTTGGGGATCGCGGAGACATGCGCGGCGTCATCTATTTTTGCGAACACTGGTACCTCTGGCTAATTGGCAAGACCGACCTGATGTCACCGGCGATTTTTTATCCCACGAAACACACACTCGCTTATTCCGATTACCTGGTTGGTTTGGCGATTCCGTATGCGGGCGCGCGCATGCTGGGGTTTGGCATGTTCTCGTCGATGGAGATTGTCATAATCCTTCTCACGTTTCTGAATTATGTTGCCTGTTATGTGCTGCTGAAGCACGTCCTCAATTTCAAACTGTTGCCGGCTTGCGCGGCGGCGATGTTCTTTGCGTTCAGTAGCCCCAAGTTTCTGCAGCTCCCACATCTGCAATTGCAGTTCGTCGTTTTGCTGCCGCTCATCTTTGCCTGTGTCGTCCTCTTCGTGCGCAAGTCCGAAGAGCTGAAACAGCGCGAGGCCGCAGGCTGGCTGACGGCCGGGGTTATTCTTTTCATCTTCCAGGCGGCCACAGCCTTTTACTTTTCCTGGTTCCTCGTTTTCTGGACCCTCTTATTCGCTTTGCCCGCGTTGCTCTTAACTCCGAGTCGCCGTCTGATTTTTTCGTGGGCGCAAAAGTATTGGCGGCCAATGTTGGCAGCCGGCATCGTGCTGTTCGTAGGCGGCGCCTTTTTCGTCCTGAGTTATCTTCCCGGTCTACGCATGGGCCAGTGGTATCGCTACGATTTTGTAAGCCAGATGATTCCCTCCTGGTGGTCGTTTGTGTGGATGGGAGACGGCAACTATTTATGGGGATGGCTGTCCGGACAGGTTGTTCCAAACCCGCGCCCATCCACATGGAACGAACTCAGAGTCGGCATCGGCCTGGTGCCGACGGCTGCGTGGCTGGCAGTTATGACTTGGCTCGTATGGCGATTACGTTCTCAGAAAAACGATCCGAGTTCTGCCGCCAGCACCGGTGCGTTTCTCACGGCGACCGTGCTGGCGACAACTCTTTTTATTTTGATCGGTTTCAGCTATCACAATCACTCGCCGTGGTTCTTTGTCTACAACTATTTTCCCGGCGGCAAAGCGATTCGCGCGGTTGCCCGCTACGTAATCTTCCTGACCTTGCCGATGGCCATTGTCTTTGCATTCCTGCTTGAACGAGGACTGCGGTGGGCGGCCAAACAAAAATCGGAAAGAACTCGCACAGCGGTAACTGCGGCGATCGTGCTGATCGGTTGTATCGGAGTGTTTGAGCAGTTCGGCGTGCCGAAAGTGAACGGCACCGGCTTCTCAAAGAAAGCTGAAGAGGCTTACCTCAATTCGATGGCCGCCAAACTGCCGGGTGACTGCAATGCCTTTTACATCGCGCCGGGAAAAGGAAACCGCAACCCAGCCGAATATCAATACGACGCCATGCTGATCTCAATCCGATCGGGGGTGCCCACGCTGAATGCATCGAGCAGCCAATTCCCGCCCGGTTGGGATCTGTATACAGTCGGCGATCCGAACTACGAAGTTAAAGTAAAGGAATGGATTCAATCACAAGCCATTAAAGGAAAAGTTTGCCGATTAGAAGTTGGCCCACAGGTTGAGGCATTCGATCCGCACGGGCCGAGTCCGCTCGACGACGCCTCGTTCTTTGTGCGCCAACAATTCCGAGACTTTGGCGAACACGAACCTTCAGAGCAGCAACTGCAGCCTTGGATCGAGAAGACGCAACAGTGCACACGCGCCAATTCGTGCGATCGAGCGCAAATTGCACTGGATATTTTTCGCGCGACGGGATTTGCCGAAGACGGCGCGTTCATCTACCGCGCGTATCAGGTGGCTTTGGGCCGCGCGCCGACCTATGCCGAACTTACAGCCGACCTCAATGTCTTTCGTGCCACGAGTAAGAATAAGTCAACCTTCACAGACACGTTCGCTAATCGAAACGAGTTCGTTGGCCGCTATGCCTCGGTTCCAAACGATGGAGACTACGTGACTAAGTTGATCGAGAATAGCGGCGCCGGCTTATCGAAAGAAGCGCTGCCGAAACTCACCAGCGGCGGTGAGACCCGCGCGCAGACTCTGTTGGAAGTACTAGATAATCCTGAGGTAGTTCAGACGCTCACAGATCGCGCGTTCGTGACGCTTCACTATTTTGGGTACTTGCGGCGCGATCCTGACGCGGATGGGTTCTCCGGTTGGGTAAAGTACCTGGCTAAGACGAAGGATTTAGAACGCCTTACGGCGGGTTTCGTGAATTCGTTGGAGTATCGCCAGCGGTTCATTCAGTGATCTTTGGGCCACGTTTTTTGATCCAACCATAAACCCAATCATCGGCCTGAGAGATCACAGCAACATCATAATCCACGGGCAGAGCATCCAAATCCGCCCGCTTGATCAGAATTCTTTTTCCCGAAGAATCTGTTACATCCGCGAGTGGTCGAAAATCAATGTAACGGCCTAAACGGCTCGTCTCAGGAAGAGTTAGCAGCGGCGTCGCCTGCTCAATCGGGCGTTCACTGTAGAACATAGGCGCTAGCCGCGAAGTGTCAGGACCGCCAAACACAATCAAGGGCGCCACATCGCTTTCGTCGGTGCGTCGCGCTAATAGTGACAACTTTTTCATGGGTGTATCGAGCGGATCCGTTGTTTCGTAAGGCTGCGTCAACTTGCCGATTGCAAACAGGCATCCGTACAAGCAAAAGCACACCACTATAGGTTTTAGGACCCAGTGGAAACGATAAAGCCAAATCAAGAACGCACTGATAAGAATGGCCATGGCCGGATAGACCGGAGTGATGTACGCGATTATTTGTGTCCTGGCTATTGTGAAAACGACGAATACAAGGACACCGAGTACCACCACCACACACGAGCCCGATTTTTTGGTCCAGCTATCGCGCACGCCTAGCGCAATTGCGAACGGTGTCAGGACCCACCACGGCTTGAAGAATGTGATGAAAGGATCGATGTAGAAAAGATAGCGATGGGTCTTTCCCTCAATGGCGCTTACGGTTCGCAACAGGACGTGATAGCTGAAATATTCGTTCACAAACGCGCGGCCATGGAGCACATACATCGCGATGTGCCACGGTGCAATTAATATGAGCGCGAGTGCACAAGCAAACCAGAAATGTTTTTCCCTAATAGTTGTTCGCAGCCGGCCGTCTAAAACTACTGCAAAAGCAATGGCCGTGGGCGCCACGATTGCGGCGAAACCTTTGGCCATGAACGCGAGCGCGCAAGCAACTGCCACCAGATACCACCACCGTGACTCTTCGCGCGTGCGCACATAGAAATAGACCGCCGCAAAAATAAAGAACGTCAACATCACGTCCATAATCACCAGCCGTGATGCCTGCACAACCTGAAACGCCGTCAGTACAATCACCGCGGCCAGCGCCCCGACTGCTATGCCGTACAGTCGCCGGGCCAATAGATAAACAATCGCAACCAGGCCAATCCCGGATAGAGCAGACGGGAGACGCGCTGCGAATTCGCTAATGCCGAACAGCTTAAAAAATGCGGCGCTCAGCCAAAGATACAAAGGAGGCTTTTCAAACCAGGGCTGGGCGTTCCAATGAGGCGTCAGCCAGTCTCCTGTTCGCACCATCTCTTTCGAAACCTGCGCATAGATTGATTCGTCCCAGTTCTTTAAAGGATGAGCGCCAAGATTCCACAACAGCATCACCGTCGCGATTGGCACGAGGGCCAGCAAAAACCATTGCGCCTTAATGATCTTTACGAGTCGTTGAGTCATGTTACGGTGGACCAATTTCGGAAATCGGTCTGGAGAATAAAGCGCAGATTTTTCGTGGTGGTTTACAGACGATTCCGTAATTTGATTACCAACCCGCCGCCGAGGTACTCAATCGGCACTGTGTACTCAACGCGACCTTTCAAGTCCTCGCGCAGGAACTTCTCGATTGCCGGCTTTGCCTGGCTCTCGTCGTCCGCATCATCGACGAATATGAACGTGGGGTTCGCGGTAAGCGCTAACTTTAGATCCTCGTACTCGTTGTAGAAGTCGTGGGCGGCATCGACGACTACCAACTCAGCAGGTTCGGGCAAACTTTGCAGCAGTCTCAAATCTTTCTGAATCAACCTCCAGTTCGTGAACCCTCGATCTGTTAACAAAGCCGTAGCGACGTCCAGGGGATACCAGACCGAACCATCGTCGTGTCTCGCATTTGCTCCAAACATGTCGATGCCTGTGTATTTTGCGTCCGGGCTCGCACTAAGGTACGCGTCTGCACTCGATCCCGCGCACGTCCCCAGTTCAATTATTGAACCGGGGCGTATGGTGCGAGATAGCGCATAAAAGCATCGATATTTGTGCACGAAGGCATCTCGTTGCGCCAGATAGTATTCCTGGTCGAATTGTGTAAACGGGCTGTACAAGGGATGTTCGCTCCATGCACAAGCGCGCAGATTACTCTCGAAACGTCGCCGGAATTCGTCGCGCGTCAATCGAGAGGAATCGGCCGGCAAAGTAACTGACTCAACAGCTTCGATCAGTTTTGATTTAATCCGGTCGGTTTCATAGTTCGTCGTAACGTAAGCACGCCCGGCGGTTTCCAGCGACTGATCATTCCTGCGCCGGCGCAATAAATCATCAAGGGCGGTCGCGAAGCTCTCGTAATCCGAATACAAAGCTCCCGCGCCGCTGCGATTTATGTGATCGACCATGACTTCCGAAGTGGCGCTCGCCAGCACTGGCGTCTGCTGGGCCATCGCCTCCAGCGCCACGATGCTGAAACTTTCGTTTGGCGATGGAACAACGAACACACTTGCGCCGGCCATTAGGCGAAACTTTTCTTCGCTGGACACGAAACCGCGGAAATCAATGTCCGGATGAGGCGGAATTGGCATATCGGCCGTGCCCGTGATAACCAGGCGCAGACGAGATCGAGTGGCGCGTTTGTATTTAAAATAGAACTCGAACAACTCAGCGCAGCCCTTGTTCGGATCGACTCGGCCGCAATAAAGGATGTACGGAATCGGACTGTCTTCTGGTTCTCGCAATTTGGTATCGACCGACATGCCAATGACGCGGCCCGGTAGCCCTCCCCACAATTTGCGGCCGACGCGCGACTCAGCTTCGGTCAACCAAAGCACTTCGCGCGCGCGATGGGCCGCATGCTTGAACGCGGGCATGTACGCGGGCTGCTCGTCGTGCAGCGTCGGCGCGAACAGGGCACGCTGCGGCGGCAATTCATGCAGCCCAAAGTAGCTGGTCGGATAGAGATAAGTTACAAAAATGATCGACTGATAATTGTGCCAGTGGTGTCGAATGAAATTCAGAAGCGGCTCAGAATACGGCCCCTGGTTCTTTATGAATTCTTCCTGGAGCGCCAGTGTCCACTTTAGGCGAGGACTGTTTTCCGAAGCGCGCTGACGTCCGGGCGCGAATGGATCAAAGCCGGCGCGCAGCCGGTTATACAGTTGCCCCCAATAAGAATTTCTTCCGACAGTAACTGGAAACCGAATGATGTTTACGCCGTCCTTCTGCTCACGCCCTTCGGGCAAAACATTTGCCCATTCGGCGATCTCAGTTGCGGTGGTCGTCAAAACATCGACCTCATACGCGTCGCGCAGGAGCGTCGCGTAATTCCAGGCAAGCGACTCTGACCCGCCGACGACGGATTCATGACATCGCTGGACGACGATCGCGACTTTCTTCATTGCACCAGTGATAGGGCGTTCCGGAAACTTGTTTCGACTTGCTGCGGCGTGAAATGCTCCTGATATCTTTTCAGCGCGCGCTCTCCCAACATTTTTTTCAATCCACGGTCCGTCAAGACAAAGTCCAGAGTCTCTGCCATCAAAAATACGTCGCGCCGCTCCCAAAGTATTCCGGCATCACCCACGGTCTCCGGAATCGCGGCGCACGCGAACGCGCTGATGGGCAATTCCATCGACATGGCTTCCACCAGCGGCACGCAAAACCCTTCGTGCTCGCTGGTCGTAGTGAACGCATCGGCGATCATGTAGAAGGCCTTGAGTGCTTCCTCTGACACTCCGCCGGTGAACACGACCGCGTCCTGCAGCCCGAGCAATTCCGTGGCGCGATGCAACAGCCGGGCATAGTTGCTCAAGCCTTCGCCGCCTTTGCCGACAATAACCAGTCGCGAGTTGCGATTGCAGTTGAAATAGTACTGGGCAAATGCTTCCAACAGCGTCAGGTGACCTTTATGCGGCGCAATGCGGCCGACGGAAAGCACGTTTGTCTTACCGTCAGAGTACTTCGCGATTACCTTCTGGTCGGCGGGCATCGATGCCAGCCGGTCGATGCGATGAAATGGCGGCGTCACGAAACTTTTTTCCAGCGGGGCGCCCAAAGCGATCAGCTCGTGCATATTGAAACCCGACGCCGACAAGTACAGATCGCAATTACAGAGAATCAAATCCTTAAGTTGCTCTCGCCCGGTCACACAAAGTTGCTCATCGCTGCTGCTGAAATTGCGAAAGAAGTGCGCGGGCGTGACGTTGTGATACTTGATTACTTTCCTGCACTTCAAACTTGCTAGCAGATCAATTCCCGACTGCCATCCGCGCGAGTAGTGATAGATGAGAATGTCGTCCGGGCGCGAAACAAATTGCTCCAGCCGCGACGAATGGTAGACAGGACGGCCCTGGTCCAGCGCATGGGTCTCGCAAAACAGACGGACGTTGTGACCCTGGCGCGTCAGGGCATCAGCCATTCCTAACACGTCGTTGGTGACCGCGTCACCGGTGGACAGGCTCGGACTCAAAATGGCGATCTTGGTCATGCGTTTCGGCTAGAGCTCTAAACCAGCGGCGGCCGTGGCGCGCAAGAATTCACTTTCAATGGCAGCGTCGGAAAACATTGTCTCGAAACGTCGCCGGCCTTCGTGCGCCAGAGCAGCGGTCTCGCTGTCGTCCCGGACCAGGGTATTAATCGATTCAGCCACTAGAGACGGATCGACTTTGTCCCAGAGGATGCCGCAATCAGCAATCGTCTCGGCAATTGCCGGTGAAGCGTAACCAACGATCGGCAACTTCATCGACATCGCTTCGACCAGCGGGACGCAGAATCCCTCGTGTTCGCTGGTAATCACAAAAACATCCGACGCCAGGTAGTACGCCTTCAGAGCGTCCGCCGGCACTTCGCCGGTGAAAACAATCGCGCCATCCAAATGCAGAAGATCGACAAGTTCCCTGAGCGCTTTTGAGTACCCATCAAGCTTGTCATCTTCAGCTCCGACTATTAGGAGTCGCGAGTGACAATTGAAATCGTAGTAGTACTGAGCGAATGCTTCGATTAGTGAAGTGTGCCCTTTGTTGGGACGAACGCTCCCCACCATCAACAGATTTGTCTTGCCGTCGCTGTATCTGTCGAGCACGCTCATGTCAGGGGCCACCGCTGCAAGGTTTTCGGCTTGATTAAAGGGCGGCACGACAAAAGTTTTCGACCGATCGGAGCCGGCGGCGAGCAACTCGCTCATGTTGTAAGCCGAAGCAGCGAGGTAAAGCGTGTGATGCGCGCGCGCAATCGATGCTAATTGCGCGCGACCCAGCTCGCACAACTCGCGCAGCTGCTTACTAAATCCATCGAAGAACTCCGCCGGCGTAACGTTGTGATACTTGATGATCGTTCGGCAAGCGCTGCTCTCCAGAATATCGGCGCCTAACTCCCAGCCGATTGAATGGTGATAAATCAGAATGTCATCAGCGCTCTCGGCGTATGCGCGCGCATGCGCCGCATAGCGCACTCCTAAACCGTCAACGTTCCAGTCTTCCGCGAACAGTTGGACGTCGTGACCTCGGCGCGTCAACAGGCGGTGCATGCCCAGCACATCATTCCCGACTGCATCTGAGGCAACTAGCGTCGGAGTCAAAATCGAAATTCGCGCCATGGTTGTGTTGGGAAAATGGCTTGAGGGTGCAGAATTAAACCTTACGGGCCACGATCGCATAATCCATCGGCCCATAGAAGTATTCGTTGAATCGTTTGGTTAGCTCGTCGTCTCCTTTGATCTTTTCCGCGATCATGGGACGCAGTTCTATTGTCTCGAGCCGGCCAAAGCCCCGCGCCTCGAGAATACATTGCATGGTGAGTTGCGGTAGCGGGTTGCGATGCGTGGGATCGAAATAAAAATTGCAGCTACCTACAATGAAGTTCTGCGGATTCGGGGTTTCGATGATCAGCAGGCCGTCAGTTCGCAGTGTCCTCAGGCTTTCATCCAAAAACCGCACCAGCGTCTCCAGCGGCAGATGCTCAACCAGATGAAATGCCGTGACGCAATTGAGCGAGCTGTCAGGTAATGCTTGCAAATGATTTATTGCATCAGCCTCATGCGTGTCGAGTTTCAGTCTGCGACATTCTTCAACCGCAAGAAGGTTCACGTCGATGCCCGAAGCGGCGACTCCTTCTTCCTTCAGCAATTCAAGCCATTCTCCGCGGCCACAACCAACATCGAGGACACCGTCACGGATACCGGCAGCATTGAGAATCGGCAAGTACATCTGGAGCGCATCTTTAATGTCGGCGCGCGTTCCCCGGAATTGATCTTCAAGCGAGAGATAAAGCAAATCCATGAGGTGATTCGCCGAATCGACCTTTGGTGTCCGGCTGGGAACGTCCGGCACGGCCAGCGCCTTGCGCCCTTCGAGCAGCGTTAACAGTCGCCGCTCCTGAATTACCAACTCGGCGCGCGTGCGTTGCAGCTTCTGTACAACCTCCTTCGCGACAAGCTGCATCAGATCCTGATGCTTTTCTAGTTGAATCTCATCCGCCAGCTTATGCGCCGCGAACTGGTTTGCTGTTTGATTTTGAAAGTTCGTGATGTTTTGTTTCAGTCGATTCTGATCTTCAATCAGCTCGCGTTGCTCTCGAAAAAGGGCCTTAATCTGTTGCTGATTGAGTTGCGCAATTTGGCGCTGCGCCTCACGTAATTCCCGGACTCTTTCGGCAAAGCCGGTCGCCGCCTGATCGATCTGAGCGGCGATTCGCGCGGTCGCCTCGCTTAGGTACTCCGAAAGTCTTTCGTCCTGCGCGGCAGCGTGAGCCTCGAGCTTGCGATGATTTGCGATCAGTGCGGGCAGACGGAAAAAGCTGACGCCGAGTTCAGCCAAATAGCCTACGACCGGCACGCGATACAACTGTCTGAGACGCGCTTTGGCATTCAAGCCGGAAACCGGGACGGCTTGCGAATGCCCTTCCGGAGAGAACCTGAGCTTCGCGAGAATGTCGACCTTATTAAGCCGGCCAGAGCGCAGCGCGTTCAGGAATTGCGCATAGCCCGCATCATCGGGCTCTCGCTTCAGGATTCCGCGATAGGCATTCCGTACAAAAGTGCGATCGTTAAAGCCAACAAAATCCGCAACGTCATAAGCTTCCTTCGTCTGAAAATCAGGTTCCAAAGAAAACTCGTTGGTCATGCCCCCGGTGGGCACTCCGATTTCGCCGCCGCTGGTATTCAGCAGCCGGTAAAGAATCGCCGCCGTATCGATCAGAGAATTTGCACGTCGCTCTTCAGCGCGCGCACGAATGCGATCCATTAATTCGCCAAGATCGATTTCGTCCGGCCGTTCTTCGGTTTTGGGGATTTCAGTAATCAAATGAAAACTCCAGCCGGGTAATTATCCTGCTTGAACAAGCTGTGTCAATTTCTCGTCCGGTTTGGCCGCCAGTGGGGCTATTGACCGTCGCGCAGCCACCGTCGCGTGGAGATTGGTCACGCCGTCCATTCTGGCGCCGCTCACCACCCGGAAGAACAAAGCGCCGTCCAGCCAGTCGAAACTAATTGCGTCCAAACTGTGAGAGGCTACGGTGATTGAATACGAGTCCGGCGCCAGCCAACATTCAAAGCGAAAAGTAATCTCGAAAACTTCGCCGCGCTTCACTTCGCCGAACGAGAGACCCTGCAGTTCAGTATTGGTTCCGTAGATGTGGATGCCGTGGCGGTTCCGAATCAGAAACCCGAAGACTGGTTCTTCGACGTCCTTTTCGAAAGCGACTCGCAAACGCACCGTCACGGGTTCGCCGCTTTCCACCAATTCGACGCGTTGCCGAGCCGAATCGAACAACTCGACGGAGAGTACTTGCGCACTGCCATCGCCATGGCGAAAAAGCGGTGCCAGCGGAATGACGTTCTGCTCGGCAAGGGGCAGCTCTTCCGCGAACGACTCCGCGCCCATTTCCGGAGTTGCCGCTTCGTATTCCTGCTCGCGCGCCATGATTATTTTCTGATAACGATTCAAAACGTCGGGCGGATCACCGTCAGCGATCATCTGGCCGCCATTCAAAAGGATCGCGCGCGAGCAGAGCGCGCGGATGGTTGCCGGGTCGTGCGACACAAAGAAGATCGTCACGCCGCTTTCCTGCATTTGCTTGAGCCTTCGCATGCAGCGATGCTGAAAGATCGCATCGCCGACAGCCAACGCTTCATCCACGATTAAAATGTCAGGGGATGCACTGATCGCGATCGAGAACGCCAAGCGCACGTACATGCCGCTCGAGTAAGTCTTGACTGGCTGATAAATGAACTGTCCAATCTCTGCGAAGCGTTCGATTTCAGGAAGCAAGTTCTCGGTTTCGCGACGCGAGAAGCCCATTAACGATGCATTCAGAAAACAGTTTTCGATGCCGGTGAATTCCGGATTGAAACCGGCGCCCAGCTCCAGCAGCGCGGCGATTCTTCCTTCGTAATGTACGTCGCCATGCGTCGGCTCGAGCGTGCCCGTGATAATTTGCAGCAGCGTCGATTTGCCGCTTCCGTTCGGCCCGATGATGCCGGTTGTGGTTCCCTTCTCGATTTCGAATGAGATGTCTTTGAGCGCCCAAAACTCCTGATGCCGCTTCATCCGGCCACGTGTCAAAGACTCTTTCAGGCGGTCGGCGGGCGTCGCATAAATGCGATATTGCTTGGAAACATTTTCGACGCGTAGGGCAGTAGTCATGAGCTTGGTTGTTGAGATTAAGCGATGCCACGCACCGCGACAAGCCGAGGGATGATTAGGAAGTGGGACGAAAGGTCAGGAACCAGTTAAGGACGTTTAGAGCCGGAGATTTCGAACATTAGCGGTTTTGATTCGTCACTCCACGGTCCGTCGATCTCGAAGCGACACCTGTTTATTAGCTTGTAAGAACCCGGCGGCAGCGGGCCGTACCAATCTTTCAAAATTATCGCCGTTGGCCAGGTTTGGGTCGGTTCAAGGATTATGTCATTTACGATTTCGACGAGCCGCGGGTTCGTCTCCTTCGCGGCGAGACGCTGCTTCATGTCGTCGCGATACGGAATCAATTTTCCATCCCGAAACAGTTGAGGCCGGTTACCGTATACGCGATCGATCACGTTCAATCTAAACGTCTGATTCGAATTGTTCACCACTTGAACTATGACGGCTGCTTCTGGCGTCACTTGATAGATTCCATTTTTCTTCGTGAGCGATTCTTCGGGCGCTAATTCGATTGTGACGTCTGGCGGAATTGGTGAAGCCGCTGGTCGCGGTATGACTTCGAAGTAGACCGGATTAGAAACGACCCAGTCACCTTCCCAAGCGAACTGCTTTCTAACGGTAAGTTGATAACGTGCCGGTGGAAGAGGATCGTACCAATCGTCCAAATTTATGAAAGCCAAACGATTCTCTTGGCCCACTTTTACAGTTACGCCCACAACACTTCCAGAGTGTGGTTCGACTTCTGCCCTTTTTGTTAGCTCAACTGCTTTTTCGCTGTAGGACATCAACTGTCCATCTTTCATGAGTTGGGGACGATAATCGTAATATGGACTAGTAATCCCGAGCCGCAGTGTTTCCGAAGAATTCTGCGTAATGAATAATTCAAAGCCGATGTAATCTTTGACTTTGTATGGAGCCGGCGTGTCGGTTCCTGATTCTCGAGGAACGTCCCGCGGACTGGACGCTAAACGAAGGCTAATGAATGTGGGATGCTTTAGTAGTTCGGCAATACGTTTATTGCGAGCTACTTCTTCTTCGGTCGGATGATAAACGCCGCGTTCATCGACGGTGGCTTGACCAAGCGCCGAGAGGGACGACGCCAACACTACTAAGCAGGTCACTAAAAGCTTCTTCATTTCTTACGTGCTATTGATCGTCGACAGCATTCGCGGCGTGCTTGGCGAATTCACGGCTCCATTTCCGCATTTCATCCTTCTCTCGCTCGAAGCGTTGATCTTGGCCGAGTGCTCTTTCCTCAGGTGAGGAACCGGCCTCGACCCGGCTACTTACAAACACGAGAAGTTTTCCTTTTATAAAGACAACTTTCGATTCTGCGAAGCCCCAAGCATACCCATCGTCACCGAAATCTTTTAGCTGCGTTCTATCGCGCTCGTATCTTACGAAGTCTTCCAATGCTGCTCGTGCATCCGTTGCTGACTTGTAAGGCATAACCGAAATCTTGATGGCTTTGTTGGGCGAATACCAATACTGAATGAGCACATTCTCACCTTTCACGACGGGTTCTCCACGGTCGTGTGTCCATCCCGGCAACACTTTTTCCAGATGCCGACTAAACTTGTCATCAAGCTTGTCCAGGTCCGATTGTGCGACTATCTTGGCGGATGCAACTGTAAGAACGCAGAGCACAGACACTGCAATAAATAAATTTCTCATGATCACCTCCGAATGGATCAGTTAGGTCGCGGGGGCAGGTTTCGGTATTCCGAAGAGTACACGAAGCCAAACACGACCGCAGCATAATCACCGTTTGCATTAAGAGTATTGGTCCAGTTATCCCAGCCAGTCTGGTCGGGGATCCGATCGAGAAACGTCCTGTAGCACCAGTAAACAAATCTGCGGTTGTATTCGGGCCCCGTACCGCTAGCCATAACTGGATCTTCCTGTGCGATACGCTGACGAAATTCGTCCGACCACAAAAACCCGAGTGCAACATTGCACACCGTCCTCGATCGGCAGTTCCAATCGAACATGCATTGCGCAACATTGCTAGTCCAATTGTTCCACCCGATGGAATCAGGCGATCTCCTGAGAATGTCCCAGTAGAAATATCTTACTAATTCGCGGGAGCTGTCATTACGGTTCGTGGACAATGAGTTTTCTCCTGGACAAGGGATATCGGGATTACTTGTCCAATTGCCTTGCATTGTGACCATCGGCGCAGTGGTCGCTTGTCCGATTCGCAACCCTGGTGGGGCGAGTGTGTAACGGATACGATGGCGGTCGGGATCGAAAACGACGAGTCCGCCCCAATTCCAATTCAGTTTTCCGATCGGCCTTTGGAGAGGTGGATGCGCAGGGTCGTTGCCCGTGAAGTAAACCACATAGGTCTCAAAGCGATCGTCTTCATAAAAGGTATCCCTGAACAAGTAATGCAGCGGCGGCGACGTTAGGGCACTCCCAGGCGAATCGTGAGCCGCAATTCCAAAGGTGCTTCCGGGGAACACCGGCGACCCTAACACTGAGAAATAGTTGATCGCCAACAATTCGGTGCTTAAAGGATCTCCATCCAATTGCCAACCTGAAGCTACGTTGCTTTCCTCCGTTCGTATCGTCTTGCACCTTGATCCCATGTCGAAGCGCTTTTGGAACATACTGATAGCCTGGACGAACTTTACGCCGCTCTTGGAAGGATCTGAAATGAGCGTCGGAGGAGCTTGGACCTGCGCCTGCAATGTCATACCCGGTTCGCCATAAGGGCATCCAACGTCGTACCACCATAAGAGCTCAGCGAGACCCATGTGTTGACTGCATTGGCCCGGCGAGTTGATCCGATCACTGGTTTGGTCGCCGGTAAAGCTAATTAGTGTAGGCAGTACTGAATTAATCGTGACAGATCCAGTCGCTGTAAGACCGCTCTTTGTGTATGAAACGGTCGCAGTTACGGTTCCTGTATCGACCGTCTTGAGATTGACTGATGATGTATTACCGCCGGAAATGATCGTGCACAATTGCGTCGGCGCGCATGTCCACGCGTAGGTTCCACCGACAAACGCGCCGGGAAGCGGAGTAGCTTGCAACGCGACGTCCGCGCCGAGCAAAGCATTCTGCGTCGTTCCGTTAAGATATCCGCCCACTCTGCCACTGGTTATTTTGATGTCCGATGGAACGTTAAAAGTGAAGTCATCGAATCCGATACCAAGAACGTCCGTGATATTTCGAATTACCACTTTACTGATGTTGTCCATTGAGCCGAAAGTCCAACCCACAGTCCTCATGCCGTTGCCATAAACGGGATAGCTGGCGTACAGCGATCCGTTGCGGTAAACATCAATAATCGCAAACTGGTCGAAGAATACATCCACGCCAATCATGTAAAAGGTGAGGTTGTTTACCGGCTGCGCAAAGTCAATAATCGTTGCTCCTCCATCGTCCGGTTTTGTAGCTATGTAATTTGGTGGCGATGTCGTCGAACAAGGCCCACACGTTTGGTAGGTGTGTACCGGATGAAGTGGATTTCCAGAAGAGAATCTCACGCCATACGAACCAGAATAAGGCTGAAACTGATCGGTGAAGTTGGTATTGTTCGGCAGTTCATCGAACGTGATCCGCGCCGGTAAGTTGACTGAACCGGCCGTAGCGTAACTTTCCGCCGATGCGCAATTCCACATGTCGTCACAAACCGTCAGCGTGACCGTGTAAGCTCCAGAAGTCGCGTAGCTGTGATTAGGATTCGCGCCGCTGCCGTAGGTGCCGTCGCCAAAACTCCAATAGTAATAGATTATCGGTCCCTCGAAGCTCCACGAATCGTTACCGTCGAACGCAATGTTCTGGCCGGTAGTTGTGACATATGGACCGCCTGGAGCTGCTGTCGGAGATTGCCAACTATCACTGGTTTGGCACGACGCATCTTGAGCCGTGATAAGTCTCGGCGAGCAAACAATTACGCACAGAATTGCGAAAACGATCGTCGACGAGCGAGAACGCGTGAGCTGAAGGACATGGGCTGCCTCCTGAGAAAACGCAACGAGTCAGCGGGAATCAACTTACGAGGGTCGCGAGGAAGCTGTTAGCGCTACGATATAGGACGCGCGCGCACGATATACCTGACGTATTTGACTGTCAATAGAAGTTTTAACGGCTAGCAATTCTTGCAGCTACTCCGGGAAAGAAAGAAAAACCCGCGCGAGTTTCATCGCGCGGGTTTGTTCTGACCAACGAAATTACTCGTACTAGGGATTGATGGTAATGCGCGGTGGCGTATCGCCGGGAGTTGGCCGGCTCGTGGCTGTACCGACTTTGACAACTACTGGGAGATCGCCGCGATCCATAGTGGACGTCAGAGTGAAATACACAAAGTCAAATCCAGGCTGTTCAGAGCTACTGATCCTGCCGGGCACCAAACTCGTAGTTCCGACAACCACACTCGCCGCGCTGGCGGTTGTGGCTCGGACCCCTGTTACGGAAAGACGAAGCACAGTCGGAACCGGGCTGCCAGTGCTGTTGGGAGTCGTGACGTCGTATGAGGACTGGACGATGCAGGCTCCCAGCGTAAGTGGATCCTGTTCAAACGTTGCGTTGCAGACCATCGCCCGCCCACCGGGTCCGCCCACGGGTGGATCTGTAAAAATGTCTGGCTGCGCCGACACGACCGCAATGTTGCCCCGAATTACTGTACCGTTGTTATTGATAACCAGCGGATAGATTCCAGGCGGCAATCCAATCGGCACGACGAACTGAATTGCCGTCGCACTGACTGAATACATTCCGCAAGCTGCTCCGCGAACGGATACTGAAACACCCTTCAACTCGACCGGCAGCGGCGGCCCGTATTGCAACTCGGACGCATTCGCGGTTGCGCCAGCCGAGGGCGCCAGAGACACTGTCGCATTGAGGATCGAAAGCTCGCCGGCTGCTAGTCCCGGCGCGATCAAGGGGCCAGTCGGGCTGCCGGTCGGACTCGGACTCGGGCTCGGACTCGGCGATGCGGTTGGACTGCCGGTCGGCGTAGGCGAAGCCGGCGCCACTGGGATCAAACTAGCACCGGTGAACAACGAAATAGTTCCTGTGGATTCGGTCGTGTTCGGCGGCAAAAGGTTATAGAAAACTTCAGCACCCAAATCGGCGTTTCCGCCGCCTAGTTCTGCTCCACCCATTGAGAACACAATGCGGCGGCGCGAGTTACTCGCCAGGGAATTCACTGGCGCCAGCACGAGCGTGGCGCTGATGTTGGTGATCCGCGTAAATGGTCCGGCACTCATCGACGGGAAAGTCAGCGGCACCGCGAATACTTGTGACACGCGCGCAGCGTTGAGTCCGGTGCTGTCCTGATCCGTGGTTGGGAATGTTCCATCCGGCTTAAAGTTCAAGGCCGAAGTGAATATTACCGTTCCCGGTGTACTGCCCGTGTAGTCTGTGAATGTCGGGAAGTGATTAATATCACCCGGAGCTACCAGGGCGCGCGGTCCCACTTGGGCAAACGTATCGCTCACCGCATCATAGACAAACGTCACCAGAAAATCAGTATTGGTTGCTGAGTTCGCTTTCGGATCGCTTGCCAGCGAATCGAGTGCGACGTACCTGCCGTCGCGACTGAGCCGCCGTCCGAAAGCGAAATTGTTTGCCGGCTTCAGGATAGTTCCGGAAGTGGAATCAACGGGATCCTTCGTCCGCGTGACCTGCTTCATGTTGCTGGCCGTCGCGCCATTGAACGCCACCAGATAAACTTCGGCGTTCAAGTCTGCGTTATTTGGGTTAGCCGATGGCGTTAAGTCAGCGTCTGAATAAAACGCGATACTGTACAATCCACCCGTCCCGCCAATCGCCGGATAATCGTTGAAGGTTCCCGGCACAAAAGGATTCGATGAAGATTTTGTGTTGGTGATCTGCGTGAACACACCTGTGCCCCGGGTGAAAGTAAAGATTTCCGGGTCGGGCGCAGGCGCTCCGGCATCAACGTTGCCGCCGGCCACCAGATCGCGCGTCGAGCAAAATGCAATCACTTGCCCATCATCGCTAATTGAGGCGTCGCGATTGTCGTCAGCAATGAATGGCGCTTGCGTAGCCCCGCCCGGCAGCGGTGGGCGGCTGGCTGGCGTATTCGTAACGCGGGTAAACGTACCGGTACTCAAATCCTGGAAGGGAATGTCCGCTCCCTGAGACAAGTCAGCAACTTCAGGCACGGTGAACTGGTAGGTCCACAGTTCCATATTCATGTCGGTATTAGTCGGCGAACCCGGATCAGTGCCGTCGAACGACTTCGGCGTCACCGGCGCGTTCGAACTGAAGACAATGGTGTAAGTGCGCGATCCTCCGGACAAGGCCGGGTCAGCGCTAATCATTGGCCGCTTGTTCGCAATCTCGATCTTCACGCTGCTGAACGCAATCGGCGTCGGCGTCGGACTTGCAGTTGGCGTAGCGGTAGCTGTCGGTGATGCACTCGGTGAGGGACTTGGGCTGGGACTCGGGCTGGGACTCGGCGACGGAGTTGGCGTGGGATTGAGAACACTTCGAGTATCCGTCAGCTGGAAGACCCTGCGCTGCGCGTAATCATAGAGAAAAATCTCGCTATTGCCGTCAGTGTTGCTGGGGTTACGCTGGGTTTGTCCCGGCTTGAACGTCGCCGCGTCGGCGGTCGCTTCGAATACAACGAAACGTCCATTGGCCGAGATGTCTGTGGCAAACGAGTCGCGAGTGGCCTTAGTTACCTGCGCCAAAAATGCATCGGGAGTTGAACTGGATGTGCTTTGTGCGGAACCGAGTGCACCTGCGATCAACATGCACGCCGCCGCCGCACACAAAAACGCGAATATGAGTCTAAACATTAAGATACCAATAAATAATCAGCTGGCTCACCTGGGGATTGAGCGAAAATATAGAAACCGCAGTTTTTTGCGCGGTCAGAGTCCGACATTGTAATGGTTAGGCTTGACCATCGCAAGCGGGCTATCCGCTCAAATCAGACGGCGGTTTGACGCGAAAATCCAGGCACTGGTTGCCGTTAGCGGAAGCCCTGACCAATCTTCTCAGTGCCAAATGTGCCGATTCCGTTAAGGCGAAACGCGAACACAGTCCGGTTCTCATCGCGCAAGCCCACATTAAAAGTGTAATTCTGCACGGTGATGGCGCAGCACTTCCACGCATAACCCAGAGTCGCCGTGGAGCTAATCAGCGAGCGATTGCCCGCGAATGGATGCTTCTGAAAATCGAAAAACATCGACATGCCACCGAACAAGCCGTGCTCGCGATTGCCGAGGAAAATCGAAGGACTCCACTGCGATCCTCGCAGCGTCCCCGGCTCTTTGCCCAGCGCGTTTGCGTACTGCCGCAGTCCGGGTACCAACTCAACCGCGCGGGTGTAATAAAAAGTGGCAAACGCTTCGATCAAGTTTGCCCGATTGTAACCGACCGTCGCGGCCATGGCGCGCAGGCCGCCGCCCCGCGTGTCGATGTCGGCGCGATAGTCCCCGAACAAGTGCTGCGTCGGTCGATAGCGAGCATCGATATTCAAGGGCGAGAACCGGCGCGGCACGGCGCCGTAACTGAATGCCGAGAATGTGTCGATGGGATAGAACTGGTTGCGCTGTCCCGGGATCAACGCGCCGCCAAAATACGGATCGAAAAAGTATTTGCCGCGAATGGTAATGGTCAGCGCTTCATAAGGCTGGGTCGCGAGCGAATCTTTGGCACGCGTCAGGCGAGCAGCTTTCGGGCCTACACTCTCCGTTGAGCGGCGAGTGAAAAAGCGGTTCGTCAGTCCGTACTCGATCTCGTTGGTGTCGGCGATGGCATCGACGTAGTCGAAGCGAATGATGCGATCGAAATCATCAATGCCCGCGATGCGGCGATAGATAATGTAGGGTTCGATCACGTGTCTGAAGCGAACCGAGCCATCGCCGTGACGAAAATTGCGCGCCAGCGCCGGCGGCCGCAAGTCCAGCTCGAACTCGCCATAGCCGCGCACGATGTCGCGCGACGAAACTAACTTGGTGACGGCATCGATTGAATTGGAATAGTAGGTTGCGCGCAGACCCCCGGTCGCCGTCAGCGACCAGCCGCTAAAACTGAACGGCACCGTCACTACCGGATGAAAATCGAAACGCTGCACAATCGACGGTGTGAAAATCGGATCGCGTCCGGCCTCCAGACGAAATAACGTCAGGTCGGACGCCGTCTCTTTACGGCTGACGCCTTCGACACCGGCTTCCCAGGAAAGATATGCCGGGAGCTTTTTCAGCCAACGCACAATCGAGGGGCGGCGGTCAAAAGTCACGCTTGGCAATTCGCGAATGCGAATCTGAGAATTCTGCAGCGATGTCGCTTGCGAATTCATCCGAAAGTTGAAGCTATAAGCGTCGTAGCTCTTGTTGATGAAAACCTGCGAACGCTCTTCCGGAGAAATTGCCTGCTGCACTGAATCTGAAAAGACCTGCCGAAAGGCCAGGTTTGAAGTAATGTTAACGTCGGCCGCTGCCAAAAACCCGTTGGGAAAATAATGGACTGAGTCGACGTAAAAGCTCGAGCCACCCTGATCGGGATTTTGCGCGTCAGCTTTATGACCCAGCACCCGATCCTTCACGATAAAGAATCCCAGATTGAAAAATGAGCGAGAGTTCGCGCGCGTGCGCAAATCGCCGCCGATGCCATAGCCGCGCTTGGAATACAAATCCGCGCGGAGAGTGAAGTCTGCCGACCGGCCGAGCGTGAGATAGTAGGCCTCGGAAATTCGAAAGCCTTTCTCTCCCGAGGAACTGATAGTAGGCGTCAGAAAACCCGAGGCGCGATCCTGATGCTTCAATGAAAGTGAAGCGTAGGGCGTATATATGATCGGCACGTGCTTGATGCGAAACGAAGCCGAATGAATGCGCACGCGATCGCCAGTTTTGATCGTCGCTTTCTTGGCGCGGAAGCTCCATTTCGGGACTTCTTCTTCGCACGCGGTAATTTCGCCGTTGTAAACGATGATCGTGGTCAAGTTAATTCTTTCGACGCGATCCGCGGTGAAATACATGCGCGTGCCGTCCTGGGTCTGATTCGTGTAGCCCGTCGAGTTTTCAAAGAAGCCGGTCTTTTTCTGGTAATTCCATTCGGCGTGACTGCCGGTAATGCGCTGCTGATCGCCTTGATCGAAAACTACGTTACCGTCAGCGACGGCCATGTTGGTCGCGTCATAGACCGTGATCTTGTCCGCCTGCAAACGATATGTGCCGATGCGGGCATCAACGTTACCTTCGCAAACGGTCACGCGCGCCTCTTTCGGGCCGGAGAAGCTTTCTTTGTTGCAGCTTACATCGAGAACATCGGTGGCTTGCGCGCCGGGCGGCTGGGTGCTGGCGGCCGGACGAATCGGCTGATCCTGGTGCAGCGGATTTACATTCGGGATATCAGTGATCGGATTTTCGACTTTGCGATCGACGGGATTTGTCTGCTGCGCTTGGGCCAGACCAGCAAAACAAAGAAGGACAACAACAGAAAGGACGGAAAGAATAAAGGGGACGCCGCATGATCGGCACTGAATCCTGTTCGTATTTTCCTCTCCCTTTGGGAGTGGGAAGGGGTGAGGGCTTACCGCCGAAACGAATTGCTCTTGAACCTGTTTCCTCACTTGACGGGGTTTAAGATGGCAGAAAATTATTTTTCTTCTAACCGAGCGCTGGCTTCGCCCCTCACCTAACGCTCTCCCAAAGGGAGAGGAGCGGCCCTCTTAATAGTCAATCGCGCCTCCTGCGAAGCAAGGATCGCCGCAGCAGGCGCGCGTTTTTCACTAAGCAAGCGCGCCGATGCTAACATGCGCGGCGGTTCACAAGCTAGTTTGCGATTGGTTGATTGCGGATATTTTCCATTTGTCATTTGGCATTTCTCATTTGGTCATTCGTAACCTCGATGTGCGTTCCTGTCAGTCACAGAATAATAACTACCGGAAGTAGTGACGCCCCGCCTGGAATGGCCAAATGACAAATGTCAAATGACAAATGGAAAATGAAGTCGCTCCGACTGATGATCGTCGCCGGCGAAGCCTCGGGTGACGCTCACGGCGCCAGCCTGGTCAATGCACTGCGCGAAGCAACTCCTGAAATTAACTTCGAATTTTTCGGCGCGACCGGCTTGCGGATGCGCGCTGCGGCGGTTGAATCGATCGTCGACACGGACAAACTTTCCCTTATGGGTCTGTGGGAAATCGGAACTGCGCTGCCGAAATTTCTCGACGCGTATCGGCGGCTGAAAGTTGCAGCGACGGAGCGAAATCCTGACGCGGTCGTTCTCATCGATTGGCCAGAGTTCAATTTGCGGCTGGCGCGTTGGCTTCATCGCCGCGGTACGCGCGTCATTTATTACATCAGTCCCCAGCTCTGGGCCTGGCGTTCGTATCGCGCCAGGAGTATCCGTCGCGACGTGGACTTGCTCCTTTCGATTCTGCCCTTCGAAAAGGAGTGGTACGCGAGCCGTGGGATAACTAACGTCGAATATGTCGGCCACCCACTCGCGGGAAACGTAGTCGCGGCCTACGATCGCAATGAGTTTTGCCGGCGTCACAATCTCGATCCAAATAGCCCGATTATCAGTCTGCTGCCCGGCAGTCGTCACAAAGAACTTGCGCGCATCCTGCCACCCATGATCGACGCGGCAGCAAACATTTCGAAGCAACGGGCTGACATTCAATTTGTGCTGGTCATCGCGCCGAATCGCGATCCGAAAGAGGCGCAGGAAATCATTTCAGCGCATGACCCACCGCTCGCGAATCTCCGCTTGATTCATCATGGGACTCGCGAAGCGCTTGCCGCGTCGGACGCAGCCGCGATTGCCAGCGGGACTGCAACTTTGGAAGCTGCACTGCTCGGCACACCAATGGTTATTGTCTACAAAGAATCGCCGATCAATTGGCACGTGCTCGGCAAGCTGATTAACGTCGAGAATTACGGTCTCGTGAATCTCATTGCCGGCCGCACAGTCGTAACTGAACTGATGCAGCAAGACTGCAATGGCGAACGAATGGCGAAAGAGCTACTCGATTTGCTGCCTTCTGAACGCAATTCTTCTCTCCGCGGGGAATTACAAAGAATCGCAGGAAGGCTGGGCGAGGCGGGTGCTTCACAACGCGCGGCGGAAAAGATTCTCTCATTCATTCAATCAACGACACCATCATCGTAATTGCTTCGACGACTGCCTGCGACAGCCCGTCGAATTCTTCAGCAAGTGAATTCATTCCGGTCACAAAACAGTCACATTGCGTGTTGTCGCTCCGCGATTGAGTAGATAGAATCGAACTTGCTCAACAACCCCACTCCTGAGCAAGTAAGGCCCCGATAATAATTTAGAGGAGACGAATAGTTCCCCTTGAGTGTGCCAAAAATATCCCCCTGCTTACTTGTGCTCGGCTTTGCGTTGTCGCTGACGGCCAGCATCGCTGCCCAAACCAACAACCCAGACGATCGTCCCCGTTACTCGGTCAAGAAAACGGTTGCGGTTACTCCGAAAGTTCGCGAGGTCGCGCCTGAGACTGAAACCGCAACAACCTCGGCGGCAAAGTTGCCGAGCACCGCGGCCCTCGAGACTCAGTTTCACGATCAGTTGCTGATGACGCTTAACTCACACGTGGGCGCGTCGTATCACTTCAACACCACCGGACCCAACACGTTCGATTGTTCGGGGTTAGTGTGGCGAGCGTTTCAGGAGATCGGCATCGATTTTCAGCGTGGACCCGCGCGGTCGTACTGGGCAACGTTTAGCGCTCCGGCCAAAGGCGAAGAGTTCAAGTTTGGCAACATGGTTTTCTTTAGCGGTCTGGCCCACGTCGGCATCGTGGTTGACGAGAAGGGTTTCTACCACTCAGCGCGCCACGGCGGTGTGATGTACTCGCCGTTTAATGATTACTGGCTGTCGAGGATTGATGGTTTTCGTCGCGTGCCGCTGGCGGGATTGCAAACGATTTCGCCCGAGAAGCGCCAACCAAAGCCGACTGCGACGATTCCGATCGCTGACGATCTGAATCCGCGCTAGCGCGAACACAATTCGGAAAAGTAAAAGCCGCTGCGACTGATCGCGGCGGCTTTCGATTTCGGTGCGGTAGATGCTAATGGAGTCAGTACCGGGAGCGATAGCGACCGGGTACCCCATTAATACAGAATACCCGATCGCTATCCCTCCCGGTACTGACTCCATTAGCTCTTAAACACGAACCCGGGATGTCGATCTCTTTCCTTCTTCTCCCACACGGCGACGATCTTGTCGATCGCGATGTAGCAAATCTCGCCTTCCTGATCTTTCAGTTGTAAGACGCCGCCGCTAACGCTGATGCACTCGCCGCGCAGACTCGCTGCGCCCGAACAAACTACGTCAATTTCGCGCCCAATCAATCTGGAAAGAAGTTGTTCCATATCAGCTAGTCATCGCCATTACGAAACGTTATCTGCACCAGAGGCAAAACTGTGGGGTCACCCTGTTGGCTGCGCTCGAACGCAAGCAGGTCATAGTAAGCGCAACGCTCACGCGCGGGAAACTGACGACAGGTGAGGGGCCGCACTTCGTAGATCGTGCAGCGCCGGGTTTCGGGATTAAGAAACTTGCACGCTTCGCCGAAGATCGGATCCTTTTTGCGGCGCAGAACCTGCTCGCCTTGCCAGGTTGTGGTGAAACGCTTTTCGGCGACGGCGTAATCAACCTCAAAATGTCGCGCCAGACGTTTGATGTCGCGCGGAGTGACTTGCACACGCTCGTAGATCGCGCAGCAGTACGCGGGACAGGTCGAACAGTTGTAGTAACTTCTTTTGGTTGGTTTAGCTGAGATTCCCATGCCTCGATTCCGGAGGTGTCAGAAGCCCGACCGTCAGGGAGGGCAACTTTGGTATGCACCCGGTTGTATCAAAACTTAACTCGCCCTCTCTCACGGTCGGGCTTCTGACCCACCTATCGTCG
>Ga0134126_10000568_pt1 | contig 46920 bp, 32 predicted proteins | sample KB31752_FD_96881 | JGI IMG/M metagenome (GOLD analysis project Ga0134126, IMG submission 96881) | Terrestrial soil microbial communities with excess Nitrogen fertilizer from Kellogg Biological Station, Michigan, USA - KB3-175-2 | ecosystem: Environmental > Terrestrial > Soil > Unclassified ...
GCTTGCGAGCAGTAGGTTGAACCGACATCAAGACCTCGGAGATAAGGGGACGGCTGTGATAACCTTCACCTTATCAACGAGGTCTTGATTTTACGCCCTGTCTTAACTGAATGGCATTAGGCTTACGCCGGCCGTTCGCCAACTTCTAATCCATGCGAACGCCAATTGTCAAAAGCAGATTGGCGAAACGCTGTTGATCGGCCGTTTGAATCGTCAGCACATGATCCGGCGTCTCGACCGCCTTATAGAAATCCCATTTCTCGATCGGCTGAAGTTTCAAGGTAAGTTTCGCTTCGGCGAGTACCTTGCGAAACTCCGCCCACACCGGCGGATCTTCCTTCAAGGCATATGCTCCGGTTGTCTCATACATCATGGTGTTGGCTGCCTCAATGGGGATGGCCGACACCAGCGCCGCCAACACCTGGGTGCAGGTGACAATTCCCGGCGACAGATTGAGACTGACGATCTCGGCGTTTGGCCCCTTCTTCGATGAAGCTGGATAATTGCCATCGGCGATGAGGATTTTGCCATGATGCCCGGCGCGGCCGAGGATGGCGTTGATCCGCGGATGAATGAGCTGATGTTTAAGCACTCTACTTTCCCCCTCACCCCCACCCCCTCTCCCCCGAGTACAGGGGGGAGGGGAGAAGAATGATGTCACGTTGCGAAATATTGGCGATACGCCGCCATCGTTTGCCGCGCCGCCGCGATGGGATCGGGATATGGTAGCGCCTCGGCGGAGACATAACCCTGATAACCCATGTCGCGCAGCGCTGCGGCAATCGGTGCGAAGTCGAGATGTCCACCGCCGGCCGGGCGGCGATTGGAATCGACGAAATGCACATGACCGATGTGCCCCGCGCCGCTCCTCAGCGCCGCCGCGAGGTCCGTCTCCTCAATGTTCATGTGGAACAGGTCGGTCAGCAGTTTGACGTTGTTCGTGGACAGCGAGCCGAGCAAACGGACGCCGTCCGCGACAGTGTTGACGAGATTAGTTTCATAGCGGTTGAGCGGCTCGAACAAGAGCGGCACGCCGTACTTGCTGGCGTGTTCGCCGACATCGTTGACGCCCTCGGTGAGATAAGACAGCGCCGTCGCCTTATCCACATCGGCGTCGTGCCGGCCCTGCATCGAGCCGATGATGGCCGGGGCGTGGAACTGCCCGGCCAGATCGATGATCGAACGAATGAACTCGCGCGCCGCGGCGCGTTTGCCGGTTTCCGGGCTGCTCAGCGTCAGGCGTTGCAGCAGCCAGCCCGCACCGGTGCCGAACGCGCCCACCTTCAGGCCGGTTTCATCGAGCAATCGCCGCAGCGCGTTGGCATCGACGGCCGACGGCGACGGCGCGAATAATTCGACCGCATCGAAGCCCAGTTCCTTCGCCTTATGACAGCCGGCCGCCAGGTCGTCCCAAAAGACGAACGGCCCGCCACGCGCTTCCGGCACCAGACTGATGGTTACACAGGAACGGATCATGATAGTTCTCTCGCAGGGTTCAATCGACTTCGACCATCGCCTTGATGACGCCGGTCTCGGGTTTGGTATACGACTGGAAATGGCCGATCAGTTCGGCGAACGGCGTGCGATGCGTGATCCACGGTTGCGTGTCGATACGTCCTTCTTCGATCAGTCCAATAATGCGCCGAAAATCCTCCGGCAGCGCATTGCGCGTGGCGAATAGTGTCATTTCGCGGCGATGGAAGAGCGGATCGGCGAAGTGAATCTCGTCGCTGACGATGCCGACAAACACGAGCCGGCCGCTGTGGGCGACGTAGTTGAACGCGCAGCACATCGACTTGGTGCTGCCGGTCGCGTCGAACACCACCGGTGCTAGGGCGCCCTCCGTAATGTCTTGCAGTTCCTTCACTTCGCAACCGTCACCCTTGAAGCGGATGGTGTGCTGTACACCCATTTGTTTCTTGCAGAAATCGAGGCGTTTTTCATTGAGATCGAGGACGATAATTTTCGCCCCGGTCAGCTTGACGAACTCAAGGACCGATAGGCCAATCGGTCCCGCGCCGATAATGAGGGCAAACTCGCCCGCTTGCGGTTGACCGCGCTGGACGGCGTGACAGCCGATGCCCAGCGTCTCGACGAGCGCGAGTTGATCGAACGTCAACTTGCTCGACGGATGCAACTTGCGAGCCGGCACGATAAAGCGTGGCCGCAGTCCGCCATCGGTGTGGACGCCGAGAACTTGCAGTGTTTCGCAGCAATTGCCGTTGCCGCGCCGACAGGCGAAACATTCCTGGCAGTTCATGTACGGCTCGACGGAGCAGCGTTCGCCCGGCTTGACATTGGTGACGCCCGCGCCGACTTCGACCACCTCGACGCCGAGTTCGTGGCCGGGGATGCGCGGATAGCTGTAGAAGGGCATTTTGCCAAGATAGCCGCCGAGATCGGTGCCGCAGATACCGACGCGATGGACGCGCACCAGGGCCTCGCCGGCGGCGGGTTTAATCGGTTCATGGAGATCGATCTGCTCGAAAAGACCCGGTTGTTTCAATTGAATGGCTTTCATGGCGGATACTCGCGTTGCACCTCTTGGGATCGCTGATTCGTGCTGTCCTCATCCTATCAGGATGGCGTGCTTTGTTCGACTGCCGGCCTTGCGGCTCTCTGTGCGGAGGTTATGCTGGAAGAAGGTTCGGAGAGTAACTCTCTCCGCCTTTCTTTTACGAGTACCAATGTGAGCCATTCTCACGATACCGCTGCCGATGCCAATCCCGACCTGTGGACGCTCACGCAGGCCGCCGATTTTCTTGATGTGTCCCGTAAGGAACTTCTTGAGTTGATCCGCCAGGGCGATGTTCGCTACATTCAGCGCGGTCTACGCATCCGCATTCACCGCGAGGAGTTGGAACGCTACCGCGAACGCACAGTTCGCTGATGTCGAATGCGGATAGACTACTTCTCCGTGTCGTTGCTATCTGGCTCAGTAAAGTCTGCCTCTTCTTCTAATAAGCGGACCACGATGATGATGTCTTTGCCGTTGTAGACTTCACCGACCTCAGCTTTGTCGAGGAACTCTTCCCAGCCGGTGTTGTCAAGCCAGGAGTGCGATTTCAGTCTGCCTTTGATAATAGGCGTCCACAATACTTCGTAGTTGAGGAAGGGTTGTCCCTTGGTCGAGCCGGCGCTGAACAAGCCGAACTTCTTCATTCCTTAGCTCCGTGCCGCGGCGATTCGACGCCGGCAAGACAGATGAATGGATCAAGTCAGCACTTCGACTGTCAGGCCAGTGAAGGAATTGAGGTGGACATCGTTGGTCAGGAAAATGTTGGCCCCGTGTTCCACTGCGGCGGCGAGTTGAAGCGCGTCCATCGGTTTGAAGCGATTGGTGGCTCGAATCAGTGCCGCTCGGTCACAGACTGCGGGCGTGATGGGCACGACAGTCGTCAAGGAGAAAAATCCTTGATAGGTTTGCTGTACTGCCACGTTCCTGAGACGCAGCGGCAGGACAAGACACTCCATCCGCGTCAGGTCGCTAATCATAATCGAGTCGCCCGCAGCTCGTGCGATCGCTAAGCGAGTAACAACCTTGGGGCCAAAGACGGGATTTTGCTCGACCGAGTAGATCACGATATTCGTGTCCAGGAAGAGGATCATGAAGCCTCCGTCTTCCGTTGCTGTTCTCGCGCCCTCCAACATTCCTCTTGAAGTCGCTCAATCTCCAGCATTCGTTCCTCGTCTTCCTGGCGTGAGGCGGCGATGTCCGCATCAATCTCTTCCTTGCTGCGCGGGATGTGGCCGCGCGCTCGCTGCTCCTCACGGAGCCGCTCAAAAAACTGCCAGATGTCCGTCTGTGTGTAATCGAGTACGGGTTGCACGCTCACGCGCACTCGCCCTGGCGGCAGGTTCGGCTTCTCATCGAGTACCAACGTACCATCAGCTTGCAAAGTGCCCTGAAGTTCCACAACAGGCGCTGCCATGTTCGCCTCCTTCGCATGAGAACGACAGATTATGGTTGTATGATACCTCAGATGCCGCCCCAGGGGGAACGTCCCTTCTTCGCCATCATTCCGCCGTATTCACCCACGAGCGCAGCGTTTCGGCCACGCTCCACGCTTGCGCGATGCAGCCGCGCGGCGTGAACGGTGCCTCGGCGTCGGCTACCTCGCTGATCGATCCCAAACATGCCTCTTCGAGATGGTCCGCCAATCCCTGCAAGAATCGACGCGCTCCCGTGCGGTCGTCCGGGTGCATTTTCAGCCACGCATCAATGAACGGACCAATCAGCCACGGCCAGACCGTGCCCTGATGATAGGCCGCATCGCGCGAACGCAGATCGCCGTGGTAGGTCGGTTTGTAATCCGGCTCACCCGGTGCCAGTGAACGCAAACCGACCGGCGTCAGCAGACGCGCACGCACCACATCCATCACCGCAGGCCAGCGTTCCTTGTCGAGGACCGGGTTCGATAGCGAGATGGCGAAAAGCTGATTGGGACGGCAAGAGGGATCGTCACCCTTCTCGCCGTCCACCACGTCGTATAGAAAGCCGCCCTCGGCGTACCAGAAGCGTTGATTGAACGAACGCCGGGCGAGTTCGGCGTGCTTGGCGACCGTCTGCGCCTTCGCTTCGTCGCCGAATTCACGCTCCCAGTGTTCCAGCCGGCGCAGCGCGTTGTACCAGAGGGCATTGATTTCGACCGCCTTACCGCGTCGCGGCGTCACCACCCAATCGCCGCACTTGGCGTCCATCCAGGTTAGTTGATAACCCTCCGCGCCCTGACGCAGCAGACCGTCGGATGGGTCGACGCCGATGCCGAAGCGCGTGCCGCTCAGGTGGTGCGCCACGATGTCGCGCACGATGGGTAACATAAATTCAATCGTTTCACGATCTTTTGTGACTTCGTAATAACGGCCGATGGCCTGGACAAACCAGAGGGTGGCGTCGGCGGTGTGATACAGTCCTTCCTTGCTGCCTTCGGGGAACAGATTGGGAATGAGACCGTGGCGGACGTGGGTGGCGAACGTGTGCAGGATGGAGCGTGCGTCATGGGGACGGCCGGTTGTCAGCGTCAGTCCCTCCAGACTAATCATGGTATCGCGGCCCCAGTCGGTGAACCAGTGATAGCCGGCGATGACCGTGCGTGCTTCGTCGCCGGCCGCCTTCGCGCGCGCCGCCTCCTCAATGCGGCCGGCGGGGGCGATAAGAAATTGGTCGGCCGCTAACGTCCATTCGCCGCCCGGCCCGCTCCGCGCCGCCGGAGCCGTCAGTGCTAGCAGACGCCGTCGCCGTTCGTGTTCTGCCGCTCGCGCCACGGCCGGCGAGAGAGCGTCCATCGTCTCCCATTTCTCCGTCGAAGCCACCAAAGTCGCGTCGTGGTCCGCCGTCAGATCGATGCGAAAATGTCCGGGACTCCACAATTCGCCGCGCGAATCGTAGCCGCGCGCTTCCTCGACCCAGTAGAGCAACGGCTGTGTCCGCTGCGCTTCCACCGTGAAGGCCGCTCGCCGTCCGTGCATGCGGAAGCGCAAGGGCGTCAGATCCGTGCCGGGCGACACCTCGTAGCGATCTCCGACGGCCGTTAGCGCATAGGGACCTTCCAAGGAGGTACTCACTTTTTCATCGTGCGGGCGAAAGTGAATCGCCAAGCGCAGTTTCAGCCGCACCGTGCCTTCGCCGGAAACGAGGCGATAGCCGACATGGACCGTGTTCTGCTCGTGTACCAGAAGAACCCGTTTTTCCAGCACCCAACGATCCATCTCCCAGCGCCAGACGGGGAGACCACCCTCCAGGCGAAACTCGCGTAAATACTCGACGCCTTGCAGTTCCAGTTTGCCGTCGGCGTGCTGCTCGCCACCCAGACGCAGGGTGCGACCATCCGGCAAGCGAACTTGCTCCATCAGGTGATTGAGCATCACGGTGCGGCCCTGCGGTGCCGGCAAGGCGGCCACGAGCAGACCGTGATAGCGGCGCGTACACACTCCCGCCACCGTGCTGGAGGCGTAGCCGCCCAGACCGTTGGTGACCAACCATTCGCGCTCGACGAGTGGCCGCGCTTCCTCCGCGCTCGCTCCCGTCCAGCGCATGCGCCGAATCAGTTCGTCCATCGGATCGTCGCCCCTTGGATTGCCAGCCTACAGCGCCAGCAAGGGAGAGTCACCCTTGCTGGCGCTGCGGGCTAGTGGGTGTCATTACCACGGCCGACTCGCCGGGGAGACGCCATCCGTCCTCGTCCTCGACGGCGACAGCCGAATCTCCACCATACCGCGCGTCCTCACTGGTCCACAGCACTTGCCAATCCCTCCCTTCGTTGGGAGCGAGCAGCGGCTCCGGCGCTGGGGCGAGAAACAGGTCACGCCCCAGGTTGACCAGCAACAATCGATCGTCGCCGTCCACGCCGAAAAAGCGCAACACGAATGCCTGCGCTCCCAGCACGGCTCCATCGACGCCACCGATCCGTTGCGCCCGGAACACCGGATCTTCACGCCGCAGGCGAAGCAGGTCGCGATGCAGTGCGTACATACCCGCGTGTTTCTCACGCTCGGAGAAATCGAGTTTGCAGCGCTCAAATGTCGCTGAATCGACCGGATCGGGTATACGCTCTTGCATCTGGATATGTCCCTGGCTCGGGAACTGAGCGAGGAACTCTTTGCGTCCCTTGTAGACGAGGTGAGCCAACTCCGGTTGATGATCGGCGAAAAAGAAGAACGGCTGAGAAGAGGCAAACTCTTGCCCTTGGAAGAGCATCGGTGTTCCCGGACTCAGCAAGAGCAGCGCCGTCAGGGCGCGATAGCGTCCGGGATGGGATAACGGCCAGGGCCGCTTGCCGCCCGTGTTGGAAACCTGATCGTGATTCTCCAGAAAGGTGACAAACGTCGCGGGAGGTACTCCCGTCGTCGGCGTGCCGCGTCGCTTTTTCTGCCACAAGTAGCGCTGCCCCTGATAGAGAAACCCACGCTTAATCGCCGAAATGAATTCCTGCGGTGTACCGTGATAATCCGTGAAATAGGCTTCATTTCGCCCCGTGAGGGCGACGCGAGCCGTGTGATGAAAATCATCGTTCCACATCCCATCGAACCCATAACCCCCCGATTGCAGAGAGCGCACGAGTTGGATGTTCTGCGGTTCATTCTCGGTGACGACAATCGTAGCGCGACCGTGCGCCGCCTGGCGCACACGCCGGCTAATCACCGCCAGAATGTGTTCCCCCGAGCTATCGTAGATATTCTGTGTCGCATCGAGGCGCAAGCCATCGAAATGATATTCGTCGATCCAGTAAGCGGCGTTGCCGGCGATGTATTCGCGCACCGGAGCGGAGTTCGGACCATCGTAGTTGATCGCTGGTCCCCAGTCGGTTTTGTAGCGATCCGTGACGTAGTCCTTCGAGAACTGGCCCAGATAGTTGCCATCCGGGCCGAGATGGTTGTAGACGACATCGTGAAGGACGCCCATACCCAGGGAATGGGCACGATCGATGAAACGCCGCGCATCGTCGGGTGTGCCGTACAAGCGCGTCGGCGCGAATAGATTCACGCCATCGTAGCCCCAGCCGAACGCGCCCGCGAAGTCGGCAAGGGGCATGATCTCGATTACGGTGATGCCCGTCGCCGCCAGTTCCGGCAGTTCGCGCAGCGCCGCCGCCCATGTTCCCTCCGGCGTGAATGTGCCGAGGTGCATTTCGTAGATCACCTGTCCCGGCAAACTCAGACCACGCCAGTTCTGGTCGGTCCAGGCGAACGCGGTTGGATCGACAATCTGCGAGGGACCGTGCGGTCCTTCCGGCTGAAAACGCGAGACGGGATCGGGGTAGAGTTTGGTCTCACCTTCCAGTTGAAAGCGATAGCGCGTTCCGGCCGGCGCGGGAACGAAGCCGGCGAAATAGCCGTTCTCTTCCGCGTCCAGGGGAAAGACTTGTTTGGCGGATCCTTCCAGAACCACCGCAACGGTTCGCCGGCGTGGTGCCCAGACGCGAAAATGACTGCGTCCGTCCGGCTGTACTTCGGCACCCACCGGCAGCCGTCGTTGGCATATGCTGTTCATGTTCCTGTTGTACGCAAATCGAATGCCGCGACCGCGCCGTTTGCGGCTTGGCGTTTCGCGTGAAACGCCAAGCCGCAAACGGCGCGGAAACAATTGTTGCCGCGCCATTGGCACGCGCGCTGCCTTGATTTGTAAAATGCTGAGGCATACGGTTGTGTCTCACCAAGCCCCCGGCAGGAGTCCCCGTGATTCGTCGCACCCGGCCGACCGAAATCATCACACTTGAGGATGACCCCCTGTGGTACAAGGACGCCATCCTCTACGAACTGCACGTCCGCGCCTTTCGCGACAGCAACGGCGACGGTATCGGCGATTTCGCCGGCGTCGTCGAGAAGCTCGACTATTTGCAAGACCTGGGTATCACGGCCATCTGGCTGCTGCCCTTTTATCCCTCTCCGCTGCGCGACGACGGTTACGACATCGCCGATTACGCCAGCATCAATCCCATTTACGGCACCCTCGACGACTTCCAGCGTCTGCTCGATGAGGCCCATAGTCGCGGGCTGCGCGTCATCACGGAACTGGTCGTCAATCACACATCGGATCAGCATCCGTGGTTCCAGCGCGCCCGCCGTTCGCCGCCGGGCAGTTCCGAACGCGATTTCTATGTGTGGAGCGATACGCGCGATCGCTTCAAGGAAGCGCGCATCATCTTCAAGGACTTCGAGCTATCCAATTGGAGTTGGGACGCCGTCGCCAATTCCTTCTACTGGCACCGTTTCTACTCGCATCAGCCTGACCTCAATTACGACAACCCCGAAGTACATGAGGCCGTCTTTCGGCTGCTCGATTTCTGGCTCGACCGCGGCGTCGATGGGCTTCGGCTCGATGCCATCCCTTACCTGTACGAGCGTGACGGCACCAGCTGCGAAAATCTGCCGGAAACGCATGTCTTCCTCAAGAAGCTGCGCGCTCGTCTCGACAGCAAGCACAAAAATCGTGTGCTGCTGGCGGAAGCCAACCAATGGCCGGAGGACGCCGTCGCCTACTTCGGCGGCGACGGCGGCGACGAATGCCATATGTGCTTTCACTTCCCGGTCATGCCGCGCCTGTTCATGTCCATCCAGATGGAGGATCGTTTTCCCATCGTGGACATTCTTCAGCAGACGCCGGACATCCCCGAAAATAGCCAGTGGGCCTTGTTTCTGCGCAACCACGATGAATTGACGCTGGAGATGGTGACGGAAGATGACCGCGATTACATGTATCGCGTGTACGCTCAAGATCCGCAGGCACGCATCAACCTCGGCATCCGCCGCCGTCTCGCCCCGCTGCTGCAAAATCATCGCCGTAAGATCGAGTTGATGAATGGTCTGCTGCTGTCCTTGCCGGGCACGCCGGTCATTTACTACGGCGACGAAATCGGCATGGGCGACAATATGTATCTCGGTGATCGCAACGGCGTGCGCACGCCCATGCAGTGGAGCGGCGAACGCAACGCCGGTTTCTCGTCGGCCAATCCGCAGCGCTTGTATCTGCCGCTCGTCATCGATCCCGAGTTTCACTACGAGATGCTTAACGTCGAGACGCAGCAAGGCAACGTCAATTCGCTGTTATGGTGGATGAAGCATCTCTTCGACCTGCGCAAGCGTCATCAAGCGTTTGGTCGCGGCAGCCTGGAAATGCTGACGCCGGACAATCCCAAAACGCTGGCCTTCGTCCGCCGCTGGTCCCCCTCACCCAACCCTCTCCCCCCAGGGGGGGGAGAGGGCAGGGTGAGGGGGGAGGACGAGTGCATCCTCGTGGTGGCCAACCTGTCGCGCGTCGTGCAATGTCTGCGCGTCGATATGTCGGCTTACAAAGGGATGACGCCCATCGAGTTGATGGGCCGCACACCGTTCCCGGTCATCGGCGACACGCCGTATTTCTTGATGCTGGGAGCGCACTCGTTCTACTGGTTCATTCTCAAGCCGGAGCCGGCCGCGCCCGCCGGCACGGTCGAGCCGCCGTTGCTCACGTTCGTCGGGCCTTCCTGGATCAGTCTCTTCCGCGGTCGGGCACGGCAAACACTGGAGGAAGCGCTGCCCGACTATTTGCAGAGCCGACCGTGGTTTCAGGGCCGACTGCGAACCCTCAAAAGCGCCACGCTGCGCGAGGTATTCCCTCTCGGTTCGGAGGCCGAAGGGCCGCGTCTGACGCTCGTGCAGATCGACTACGACGAAGGCGAGCCGGAGGTGTATCTTTTGCCGTTGGCGTTCGCGCCACGCGACATTTCTCGGGGCGCTGACGCGACCCCGCTTGCCGATGCCCCGCCCGGCCCGATCATCGCCCGCCTCCATATTCGCACGCATGGCTCCGGCGAAGCCATCGCCGGCGTCCTTTACGATCCCAGCGGCGAGCAGAGCTTTGCCGGCACGCTGATCGATCTCATCGCCCGTGCCGGTCACGGCGAGGGCGAAGCCGGCGAGATGCGCGGTCAGCCGGAGCGGGCGTTCTCCGCCGACCCCATGCCCACCGAGCCGCGCGTGCTGGAATCGTGCAACACCGTCGTTGTCCTCGGCGATCGCCTTCTGCTCAAACTCTATCGCCGGATCGAGGAGGGACTGCATCCCGAAGTGGAGATGAACCGCGTTCTGTTCACCAAGACGAACTTCACGCATGTACCTCCGCTGCTGGGTGCCTTGCAATATCGCCCCGAACGCGGCAGCGCGACGACGCTGGGCGTTGTGCAGGAATACGTCCCCAGCGAGGGCAACGCCTGGCGGCTGACGCTGGACGCCTTGCATCGTTTCTTCGATCACATCTTGGCGGGCAGCAGCGGCCCGCCGCAACTGGAGGCGGGACCGCGTTCGATGGTGGAACTGAGCGAGCAGGAGATTCCGGCGCAGGTGCGTGAAGTGCTGGGCACTTATCTGGAAACCGCTCGCCTCATTGCTCACCGCACTGCCGAGTTACACATTGCTCTCGCCTCCGTGACGGACGATGCGGACTTCGCGCCGGAACCGTTCACCGGACAGTATCAACGCTCCCTCTACCAATCGATGCGCGGCCGAATTCGCCAAACGCTGGAATTGCTGCGTCATCGCCTTCCCCTCTGGCCCGAAGGGTTGCGCGAGCCGGCCGCGCGGGTGGCCCAGAACGAAGACAAACTAATGCGTCTGGCCCATCGCATCTTCGATCGTCTGATCGAGGCGCCGCGTCTGCGTTGTCATGGCCATCTACACCTGGGCCATTTGCTGTTCACGGGCAAGGATTTCCTGCTTATCGATCTGGAAGGTGAGGCGGATCGTTCGTTCGCGCATCGCCGCCGTAAGCGTTCGCCGGCGCGCGATCTGGCCAGCTTACATCGTTCGTTGCAGGAAGCCGCCGCCGCCGCACTCGCGCATGGCGGCGTGCGCACGGAGGATGTGCCGATGCTGGAACCGTGGGCGCGATTCTGGCAGCGCTGGGCGTCGGTCGTCTTCCTCAAGGAATACCGAGCCGCCCCCGGCGCGGCGGCGCTGTTGCCACGCGATCCGATGGCGCTGGCGCTGTTGCTCGATTTCTATCGGCTCGGCTGGAATATCTCCGGTCTGCGTCACGAATTGGCCGCGCCCGGCGAACGCGCCGCCATGCTCCTGCGGAATCTGATGCAGATGATGGACAGAGTATAAGCGCTCTACCGTTTACATTTCGCCGAGGTTTACGTTTCGCGGAGGCTTCCCTCTCCGCGAAACGTAAACGGTAGGGAACTTATCCCGGTCGATATCCAGACGATTGGCATCTTCTTTGCTAAGAATGGATCGTACCGCTTGAGGTAGAGCGCTAAGCCTTAAGCGGCGTGACGGAAACCAAAGGAGACAGCATCATGCGAATATGGCCAGGGCGGTCTTATCCCTTGGGAGCGACCTGGGATGGCGCGGGCGTCAACTTCGCGCTCTTCGTCGAACAGCACGACGCCAAAGTCGAACTGTGTTTCTTCGATCCCGATGAACCGGGCAAGGAAACCGGCCGTTTCGTCTTGCGAGAGTACACCGACCAGGTCCGCCACGGCTATTTCCCCGACGTGCAGCCGGGCCAACTGTATGGCTACCGCGTCCACGGTCCTTACGATCCGGCCAAGGGCCAGCGCTTCAACGGCAACAAGCTGCTACTCGATCCCTACGCCAAGGCTATCGGCCGCAATCTGACCTGGCACGATTCGCTGTTCGGCTACAAAGTCGGCGATGCCGAGGCCGACCTGTCCTTCGACGACCGCGATAGCGCTCCCTATGCGCCGTTGGCCGCCGTGGTCGATACCGCCTTCACCTGGGGCGATGATCGGTCGCCGAACACGCCCTGGCACAAGACGCTGATTTATGAATTGCACGTTAAGGGCTTTACCCAGCGTATGCCCGGCGTACCGGAGAAGGCGCGCGGCACCTATGGCGCGGTCGCTTCAGAAGCCGCCGTCAAGCATCTGCTCGACCTTGGCGTCACCGCCGTCGAACTGATGCCGGTGCATTATTTTCTCTACGACCGCCATTTGATCGAGAAGAAACGGACCAATTATTGGGGCTATAACTCGCTGGGCTACTTCGCCCCACATCCCGATTACGCCGCCGGCGAAGGAGCGAGCGAGTCGGTGCAGCAGTTCAAGCGCATGGTTCGCGGCCTGCACGCGGCCGGACTCGAAGTGATCCTCGATGTCGTCTACAACCACACGGCCGAAGGCAACCAGATGGGGCCGACGCTGTCCATGCGCGGTGTGGACAATGCCTCCTATTACCGGCTCTCGCCGGAAGACACACGCTATTACATGGACTTCACCGGCTGCGGCAACACGCTGAATATGCGTCATCCGCGCGTTCTGCAACTGGTCATGGACAGTCTGCGCCATTGGGTTCTGGAGTTTCACGTCGATGGGTTTCGCTTCGATCTCGCCAGCACGCTGGCCCGCGAACTGCACGATGTCGATAAGCTGGGCGCGTTCTTCGACATCATCCATCAAGACCCAATCCTCTCGCAAGTCAAGCTGATCGCCGAGCCGTGGGACGTTGGCGCGGGCGGGTATCAGGTCGGCAATTTCCCCGTGTTGTGGACCGAGTGGAACGGCAAATACCGCGACAATGTGCGGCGATTCTGGAAGGGCGACGGCGGCACCGTCTCCGAGTTCGCCACGCGCCTGAGCGGTTCCAGCGATCTGTACGCCTACAGCGGTCGCTCGCCCTACGCCAGTATCAACTTCATCACCTGTCACGATGGCTTCACGCTGCACGATCTCGTCAGCTACAACGACAAGCACAACGAGGCCAACGGCGAAGACAACAAGGACGGCGCCAACGACAATAATAGCTGGAATTGTGGAGCCGAGGGACCGACCAACGATGCCGCCATCAACGCCCTGCGCGAGCGGCAGAAGCGCAACTTGATGGCGACCTTGCTGTTCTCCGCAGGCGTGCCGATGATCTGCGGCGGCGACGAATTGAGCCATACGCAAAACGGCAACAACAACGCCTATTGTCAGGACAACGACTTGACGTGGCTGAACTGGGAACTGACACCGCCGCAGCAAGAGTTCCTGGATTTCGTCAAGTTGGCGGCGCGCATTCGCCGCGAGCAGCCAGTCTTCCAGCGGCGAAAGTTCTTCCAGGGCCGTAAAATCCGTGGTTCCGACATCAAGGATCTGTCCTGGTTCGGTCCCAATGGCGAAGAGATGACCGATGAGGCCTGGGATGCCGGCTACGTCAAGTGTTTGGGCATGCGTCTGGCCGGCGACATCATTGGCGAACCCGACGAGCGCGGCGAACCAATCGTCGGTGATACGCTGTTGATCCTGCTTAACGCGCATCACGAGCCGATCCCGTTCAAACTGCCGGCGGGCCGGCCGGAGCATCATTGGGAAGTAATCCTCGATACCTCGATCTCGCAGACACCGGCGGCCACGGCCAAGCCGGTGCAGGGCGAATATCCGTTGCCGGAACGCTGCATGGTGATCTTGCGCACGCGGGGACCGGAGGAAGGCGTTCCTGTCATCGCACCGGCCACGGTCGCTGATCTGATCAAGGAGCAACCGCTGGCGAAGCAGCCACAGCATCCGGCGATCGTCGGTTGATCGGCCGCTTGTGGCTTAGCGCGTCAACGCGCTAAGCCGCAAGCGGCAATACCTCATTCCCTCAGACCATCATGACCAGCCCTGAAATCCTCGCCGCCTTGTTGTCCGACGTTGAGCGCGAAGCGTCCGCTCGCCGCTGCGCTCCCGAGGCGACCTATCGCCTGCAATTCCACGCTGGATTCACCTTCCGCGACGCCGCCCACATTGTTCCGTATCTGCACGATCTTGGCATCACCCACGTTTACGCCTCGCCCTATCTGAAAGCGCGGCCCGGCAGCAAGCACGGCTACGATGTTCTCGATCATCAGCACCTCAACCCGGAAATCGGCAGCGATAGCGATTACGCCGCCTTCATCGATGCCCTGCGCCAGCACGATCTCGGCCAGATTCTCGATGTCGTGCCCAATCACATGGGCATTGTCGGCAACGAAAACTTGTGGTGGAACGATGTATTGGAGAACGGCCCCGCCTCGCCGTATGCCAACTATTTCGACATCGCCTGGCAAGCCTCGTCGCGTCCTTCCCTGCGCGATCGCGTCCTGCTTCCTCTGCTCGGCGAACCCTATGGCCGCGCTCTCGAATTGCAGCAAATTCGCTTGCACTACGAAGGCGGTGCCTTCACCCTGCACTATTTCGATCATCGGCTGCCCGTCGCGCCCGACACCTGGACCAACATCCTCACGCGCAATCTCGATCAATTGGAAACGATGCTCGGCAAGGATGCGCCGCACTTGCAGGAGTATCAGAGCATCTTGACGGCCGTGCGCAATCTGCCGCCGCGCAGCGAACAAAGCGCGGAGCGCATCGCCGAGCGCCAGCGCGAAAAGGAAGTTATCAAGCGCCGCCTCGCCGCCCTGACCCAAGGCTGCGCCGAGGTGCGCGATCATCTCGCCGCCGTCGTCGCCCTGTACAATGGCAAGGCCGACGATCCGCATAGCTTCGATCTGCTCGATCAACTGCTCGACGAGCAACCCTATCGCTTGTCGTCCTGGCGCGTCGCCTCCGACGAAATCAACTATCGCCGATTCTTCGATGTCAACGAGTTGGCCGCGCTGCGCATGGAGCGCCCCGAAGTGTTCGCCGCTACCCACGTCCTGATTTTTCAACTGCTGCGCGAGCGCAAACTGTCCGGTCTGCGCATCGATCACCCCGACGGTCTGTTCGATCCGCGGCAATACTTGCAGCGTCTTCAGCGTCATTATCTGCTGGAACTGGCACGGCAGGCGCATCAGTCGAACCATGAATATCAGGGCATCGATTGGAGCGAACTGGAGGGACCGCTACTAGAGCGCATCGATGCCGGCGCGTTGCCGGATCGCTCGCTCTACGTCGTGGTGGAAAAGATTCTCGGCAGCGGCGAAGCGTTGCCGGCCGATTGGCCCGTTCACGGCACAACCGGCTACGACTTCCTCAACGTCCTGGGCGGTCTGTTTGTCGATCCCGCTACCGCCAAGCCGTTTACCGCGCTTTATCGCAATTGGATCGATGACTACGTGCCGTTCGCGGAGATGGTCTACCAGAAAAAGACTCTTATTCTCCAATTATCGCTATCGAGTGAATTGCAGATGTTAGCGTTGGCGCTGGATCGACTGGCTCAGAGTCATCGCTGGTCGCGGGATTTCACGTTTAACAGTCTGCGCCGCGTTCTCCGCGAAGTGGTGGCGTGTTTCCCGGTATATCGCTCGTACATCGCCGGCGGCACGGTCCACGATTCGGATCGCAAATACATCGATAGCGCCATCCGCGCCGCCCGGCTGCGCAATCCCACGCTCAACCGCTCGCACTTCGATTTCCTGCGCGACACGTTGCTCTCGCGTCACGATGAGCAGGCCGCCGCCGAGAAGTTGGCCAAGGAGGAGGACTTCACCGGCCAGTTCCAGCAGGTGACTTCGCCGGTGATGGCCAAGGGTCTCGAAGACACGGCCTTTTATGTGTTCAATCGTTTGACCTCGCTCAACGAGGTCGGTGGCGATCCCGGTCGTTTCGGGCTTGCGCCGGCCGCCGTGCATCAAGCGCTGGCCGTGCGCCAGCAACATTGGCCACACGCCCTGTCGCCGACTTCGACACACGACACCAAACGCAGCGAGGATGTCCGCGCGCGCATCAGCGTCCTGTCGGGGATGCCCGAAGCATGGCGCGAAGCGCTCGCCCATTGGAGCGAACTAAACGAAGTTCATCGCCTCCAGGTCGAAGACGATAAGGCTCCCGATCGCAATGTGGAATATCAGCTTTATCAAACGCTGCTCGGCGCCTGGCCGGTCGAGCCGTGCGCCGACGAGGAATACACCGCCTTTATCGGTCGCATTCAGGCATATATGGAGAAGGCCACGCACGAGGCGAAGGTGCATACGAGTTGGATCAATCCAAATGCCGATTACGATGCGGCTCTACGCCAGTTCGTCGGCCGCATTCTCGATCCTGATGTCAGCCCGGCGTTTCTCACCGATTTTCGCGTGTTTCAGCGGCGTATCAGCCGTTATGGATTCTTCAACGCGCTGGCGCAATGTCTGCTCAAGATCACCGCGCCGGGCGCGCCGGACACGTATCAAGGAACCGAGTTGTGGGATTTCAGCCTCGTCGATCCGGACAATCGCCGGCCGGTCGATTACGAGAAACGCTATCGATTGCTCGGCGAATTACTGGAACGCTCCAGTGAGCCGAAGCGGCGCGGCGAGTTGGTCGCCGAACTGGTGGACACAATGGCCGACGGCCGCATCAAGCTGTACGTCACCGCGCTGGCGCTGCGCTGCCGTCGAGCGCATCCGGGCTTATTCTCCGCCGGTTCCTACACGCCCATCGAAGCGCTAGGCCCGAAAGCCGAACACGTCTTCAGTTTCGCCCGCAGTCAGGGCGAACGCGCCGCGCTCGTGACGGTGCCGCGCTTAGTGGCGAAACTAATGCCCGATCCCGCGGGGCTGCCTCATGGTTCGCCCGTCTGGGGCGAGACGATGCTGCCGCTGCCGGAGGAATTGGCCGGCCGCTCGTGGCATTCGCTCTTCACGGGCGAGACACTGACACCAATAGAGCATCAGAGCCGGCTCGCTCTGCCGGCGGCACTGGTGTTCGGTCGGTTTCCGGTGGCATTGCTGCTCGATCACGTTGAAGGCGATGCGTAATTTTCTCGCGGTTGGGTTTCGCAAAGGATAGCATGGATACTCAAACGCTCGATTGCCGAGTTTGATGAGCGGAAGCAAAAAAAGAAAGCCGTTTATGGCGAAGAAACCGAAACACAACTTCAAGGAATACCTCAAAAACCCGAATCTCTTTCGCGAAGAAGTGCGGGAGATCACTCAATCAGAATCGGCTCCCCCGGCGAGGGAAAGCAAGCTGGTGAAGTTGGTCGTGGCGATGAAGACTCGGTCTTTGGAACATGATGAATTGTGGCAGCTGAAAAAGGCTGTCAAGAAAGCAGCCCCCTATTTGCTTGAGGCTCTGCGCGATGAAGATTTTCGGCGTCATCGCTATGGCCCGAACGCACACGACGGCTCGCCGTTGGAAACCGCCCTGGACTTGCTCGAACCCTTGGGTTTCCCCGACCGGACGTGCCTGGCCGACCTTATAGCGATGCTGCCGCCTCCAGATGAGGTCAGTTACAAGATTCTCTACCATCTCGCGCGCTGCGGTCACGACGAGGCTATCGAGGTACTGAAAGCTGGGTTGGCCTCCGACCGCGAAGATTGCCGCACCTACACGTTGATGGGACTGGAGTTCTTGAAGAATTCTCCGCGCGGCTCGGCGAAGTTTCGCGCCGCCTTGTTCGAGGCTACAGTACCACGCTTACACGACAAGGAATACGGTCCAGCCGAACACGCTCCCCGCGCCCTACTTGTGCTAGATCGTGGCCGCGCCGAATCCGTACTTCTGGGGGAACACATCTTTCGTCCCGACAACGAACAAATCGACGACGTATTAAAGGCGCTCAAGGATGCGAATGTTGCCGTGTCCGGTGCCAAGCTCCGCGAGTTGCTGGCCGGAATCAAAGAGCGAGCAACCTCCTACCCATTCGATTATGCGTATGCGCACGCTCTGATCCTTCTTGCTCGAACGGAAGGCCCAAGTGCGGCAGCGATCTTTGAGGACGCCCAAACCTGGGGGAACGCCAAGGTCAAAACGGCTGCGGCCGAAGCCATCCAGTTGGCTGCGGGAATCGCCGATCCGTATGGATTCGTCTGTACTCTGTGCGAACAAGGGGGTGTCACGGATTTGACGAAGCCCCAGTTGTACTATCTGGTTCTTTGGCAGCTCGATGCCGAGGTGCGCAATGGCGGTTTCAGCCAATATTTTTTCAACTCTTCGAGCGATCTCTCCTGCTATGTCGTTGAAGCCGCCAAGGCCGTCGGCGCATTGGAAGCGGCTCGCATTATTCAGAAAGCCATCGCGTTGTTCGGTGAGGATGGCCCCTATCCTGATCGCGACGAACGCATGGACCAACTGAGTAGAGTTGACTATGAGGCGATGAGAAAACTCGATACCGAATACTACGAATGCCCCGAGAATATGGATGAATTGTTGCCCCAATTCGTCGCCAGCAATCCGGATGCATTCAAGCCGAGCGATTGATGCCTGTTGTCCTGAGAGGGGACTATTCGCGAGGTGCGTCAATGACTGCACGGAAGAAAGTGACGATCCACACGCGCGGCATCGCTTCGCCAGCCGGCGGTGCCTATGGTGTCCTTCTCAGTCACGGGGACTGTCGCAAAGACCTGTCGGGAGGAGAGGCGGGCGCATCGAACAACCGCATGGATCTTCTCTCCGCAGTCGAGGGGTTACGGGCGCTGAAGCCTCCCTGCCAGGTTGTACTCTACAATACGAACAGCTATCTCACGGACGGAATGAGCAAGGGCTGGGCACGGCGGTGGCGGGAGAATGGTTGGCGGACAGAGGCAGATAAGCCCACCGCTCACGCCGATCTCTGGGACATGCTTCTCAAATTGTGTGCCATTCACGAGGTGGAGTTTGTCTGGTTGCCCGCGAGTGCCCAGATCGCCGATTACGAGCAGTGCGATCGGCTTGCTCGCCAAGTCTTGGCGAGTCAGATTCGTCGCATAATCGAGGACCGAGACTGACAAGCTTGCTGCGGAGGATGCGCTCGCCATCCTCCAGAGTATTCAAATCGCCAGCAGTTCCGCCGTGGTAATCAGTATCTCAAGTTGGTCGAATTTCTTCTTGAGACGAGCCTTTAGCCGCTCCAGGTAGCGTAGGCATTCCAGTTGCGTCTCTTCGCGGAAATCCATAACGCTGAGTATCACCACACGGTCATGATAGGTGTCCGTGCCAGATTGCCAGACACCTTGGAGGGGAAACTGTCGCTGGACCGAAGTCACACCGCCGAAACGGTTCAGCAATTCCTGCTGCACGGAAAGGTACTTCGACTCCGAGATGGGCCGGCCATCATTGTAATCCAGCGGCAAGTAGATTTCGATGCTTCTAATCGGCCGTGCCATGACGCCGCTTCTCCGCTCGGCGCGGTCGCGCCGGCACGACCGCATAGGTGAAACCGCGCGCGGTCAACACCTCCAAATGAACCGGGAGGACTTCGTAGATAGGATCATCCGCGATTAGTCGCACCGGCGCGACCTCAATCATCGCGCGCCAGGCTTTGGCCCATTCAGCTTTTGACAAGCGAATCGTCAACATTGTTGCCTCCGCTTTGTCCAGGTCAGCAATTATTTTACAATAACCTCGATGATGCCGCAACAACTCAAACTCCTGTTTACCTCCTTAGCGAAATGGCTCTTCTACTCGGCAAGTTCATGCAATTGATATGCCTACCGGCTGGGAGGCCTCGATGTTCACCAACGCCGAACGAAGCCAGGAGGCATAATTTCCTTGCTACCCGCATTGGTCGGAGCGAGAAAGGAATGAGGAGGCGGAGCAAATCCAAAACATAAGAAAAGAGATCGAGAGCCTTTGCCGATCGGACTCAGAAAGCACAACGATGAACCGAAGTCTCCGTATCTTCCGAGCGTTGGCCGTGTTCGCCGCCGTTGTGTTGCCTCATGGCAATAGGGTGCAAGCCGCGCCTCCGCATGTGGTACTCATCATGGCGGACGATCTGGGTTGGATGGACCTACGCTGTCAGGGCAACAAGCGCCTGAATACGCCGCGAATCGATGCGCTCGCCAAGCAAGGCGTTCGCTTCACGAACGCCTATGCGGCCTCGCCCGTCTGCTCACCAACCCGCGCGGCGTTGATTACCGGACTGGCACCCGCGCGGCTTCGCATCACGCAGCACGGCAAGGACGGCCCGGCGTTTTGGCCCAAGGATCGGCCGGTGCAACCGCCCGCCGCCGAGCATGTGCTGCCGCTCAAAACCGTCACGCTCGCCGAGCGTCTCAAGGCGGCCAGCTACGCCACCGCCTTCTTCGGCAAATGGCATCTCGCGGGTGAGCATGAGGCCAACAATCCCGGCGCGGGCGGGCCTGCCTTCTGGCCGGAGCATCAAGGGTTCGATGTCAACATCGGCGGCTGCGGTCTCGGCGGTCCACCCACTTACTTCGATCCGTACCGAATTCCCGCCATCAAGCCGCGCAAGAAAGGCGAGTACCTGACCGATCGGTTGGCGGATGAGGCGGTCGCGTTCCTGAAGGACAATCGAGCCAAACCCATGTTCGTTTGCCTGTGGACGTACAACCCCCACTATCCGTTTGAAGCTCCGAAGGAACTGATCGCCAAGTACAAGGGGAAGAAGGGGCCGGGCCTCAAGAATCCGGTCTACGGTGCCCAGATCGAAGCCACCGATCGCGCGATCGGAAAGGTACTCGACGAGATCGACCGGCTCGGCATCGCGGCCAATACGCTTGTCATCTTCACCAGCGACAACGGCGGCTGGCAGGGCGCGACCGACAATCGGCCCCTGCGATCGGGCAAAGGTGATCTCTACGAAGGCGGTCTGCGCGTGCCGCTCATCCTCCGCTGGCCGGGCGTGATCGCCGCGGGCAAGCCGGTCGCTCCCGCCGCCGTCAACGACAGTCCTACAATCAGCATGGATTTATCCGCGACGATCCTCGATGCGGCCCATGTCAAACTGGGACGAAACGAATCGCTCGATGGCGTGACCCTGCGTCCCCTGCTTCAGGGCAAGAAACTGGATCGCGAGCAGCTGTTCTTCCACTACCCGCACTATGCCTGGCACAAATCCAACCGTCCGGGCGGCGCCGTCCGCGCCGGGCAGTACAAGCTGATCCGCCGCTACGACGACAACTCCGTCGAATTGTTCGATCTGGCCGCCGATGTCGGCGAAACGCGGAATCTCGCCGCTCAGAAGCCGAAATTGGCCGCCAAGCTAGACCAGCAACTCGAACGCTGGCTCAAGGACACCGCCGCGCAAATGCCCACGCCCATCAAGTGAACGAGAGACGGCGGAAATCCCCGCTCATTTCGGTTCCTTCATGAGCATCAGCATCGCCTCACCCATCGCCTTGCCGATGCGGTTGAACCAGATCGCACTGCCGAGGTAATGGTAGCCGTGGTCTCCGCCGACCAGCTTCCATTGCTCAATGTTTTTCCGCCAGGTGGGGTATAGCTCCTCGGCGGCTTTGTCGATCAGCACATCCGTGCGGATCGCCTTGACGTTACCCTTGAATTCCGGCACGTCATTCATCGCCAGCTGCGCCTTCTGGATCGTGAGCATGGCTCCGGTAGCCGGCTTCGACCCATTTTGGCCCATCACGCCGATCACGAACGGCAGCTTCGGCGCGTTCAGATCCTTGCGCACATCGTGGATAAAATGCTTCATGTTCGAGGCGTACTCGTTCTGCGCCCCGTACTGGTCATTCCAGCCTTGAAACCACACGAAACCAGTCAGTTCCAGCTTCCTCCCCTTCAGGGCAGGGAACATCGTGGCGTAATGGTCCTTCACGTCTTGCACTTCCGCCAGCATGTTACGGTACGACGATCCATATGCTTTCTTGATGTCTTCCATCGCCGGCAGGGGATCGTTCTTCTTGTTCTTTTCGTTATTCTTCTTGACCCGGTCGCGCGCTTGGTCGAGTTCCTTTTGAAGTACCTCGGCGGCGGGATAGCCGGCTGAGGGCGAGCGGAAGAGTTTGTAGAGCGAGTGCCCGCCCCACGCGGTTTTAATCAGGAGAACCGGCTCCTCGAAGTGGTTGCCCATTACCGTGCCGAATTCCAACTCGACGCCGGTGCGGCCGGGGGAACCGTAGCCGATGGTGAGCGGTCCCTTGCGGTCGAGGAACTTGATGAACACGTCATCGCGGACGATCCACTTATCACCCTTGCGGAGATGGGCGAAGAGATCTTTGGTCTTGGCGTCCGTGGCCTGGTGATCGAGCAGCGTGTTCGGGGCTTTGCCTTCCATGTTCGATTGTCCGGCGAGAATGAACACCTTCACTGGCCGGTCGGTGGCCGTCCCCGGCTGAGCGCTCTGTGCCAGGATCAGAGCGATTAACCCCGCAACCACAGCGAGAGGGAAACGACGCCGTGAAGTTTTCATAAGAGATTCTCCGTTGAATGAGATAAGCCACACCTTGCTACGCGCTGGAATCAGCAACCTTACCTCATGGGCGTTCTCGGCCGTCCACCAACGGACGTCCGGATGCTTCGGCCAATCGCGGGAATCAACAATGCCAGCACCACGCCAATACAGAAACCGGCGGGCAGTGCCTGCGGCAAGCGGCCGATACCCAACTTCGCCAGTAAATATCCCATCACGCCACCCGCCAGGCCACCCACCAGCCCTGAACCAATCCAACGCGCGAGGGTGCTCGTCAACAGCCGTGTTTCGCCGAACCAGGCGATGACGTAGAAGAACACCGGCGTGAGGAAGATGCCGAACAGCGTGACACCGAGCATGCCGCTGAATACCGCCGTGCCGAGTGAACGACGCATCTCGGCACCGGCGCCCGTGGCGATCACCAGCGGAACCACACCCAGAATGAACGCGAACGAGGTCATCAAAATCGGCCGTAGACGCAGCCGGCACGCCTCCACCGTGGCGTCGTAGCGCGAACGCCCTTGATGGCGCAGCTGCTGAGCAAATTCGACAATAAGGATCGAGTTCTTGCACGATAGGCCGACCAGCACCACCAGGCCAATCTGCACGAATATATCGACCGCTTTATGAGTAAACAGCACACCAGCGACGGAACACAGCAGACACAACGGCACCACCAGAATCACCGCCAGCGGCAGCGCCCAACTCTCATACAGCGCCGCTAGCGCCAGGAACACGAATACCACCGCCAACGCGAAGACATACATGGCAGTGTTGCCCGCGCGGATCTGCATGAACATCAACTCGGTCCATTCCGTCTTCATCGAGCGCGGTAAGGTTTCGTGGGCCGCCTCATCGATAGACGCGATGATCGGTCCCGTACTGATGTCCGGCCTTATCATGCCGGTGATCGGCGCGGCGGTATACAAATTGTAGCGCGTGACCATGACGGGACCGTTCACCTCGCGCACGTGGACCAGCGTACTCAGTGGAACCATTTGCCCCGTCTTGTTGCGAACCGCCAGCAGATTGATGTCTTCGACGCGCGAACGATAGCGGCCCTCCGCTTGCAAGGTCACCTGCCAGTAACGGCCAAGGATGTTGAAGCTGTTGACGTAAAGAGAGCCAAGGTACATCTGCAATGTCTGGTTAAGATCGTTGAGCGTTACGCCGAGCGATTCGACCTTGGTGCGGTCTATGTCCATGAACAGCTGTGGCGTGTTGGCGCGGAATTGTGTAGACACACCGAGCAAAATGGGCATTTCCCTGAGTGTGGCCGGCTTCTTTTTGTCGGCTGCTTCCGGTTGGACGGACTGTAACTGGATTTTGCCGTCTTTGTCGAGAGACATACCGCGTAGTTCGGCGCTCAATTTGTCGGTCTGTTTCTGAAGGTTCGGCAGACCCAGGCCGCCGCGATCCTCGACCATGAGCTTGAACCCGCCGGCAACGCTGAGTCCAGGGATCGGCGGGGCACCGAAGACCGTGACGCGCGCATCCTTAACGCTGCGTCGCCATTCGCGCCGCAACCGTTCCATGATCGCCTGATCGCTCAACGCGGGACTTTTTCTCTTCTCGAACGGATCGAGGATGACGAACAATGAGCCGAAATTGGAACTGTTGGCCGAGAGCAGAAAAGATAGGCCGGAGACGCTGACGGTATGGGCCACGCCCGGCGTCGCGCGGATGATCTGGTCGATCTGGACCAGCGCTTCCTCGGTACGCTGAAGCGAGGCCGAGTCCGGCAGTTCGACGTTCACGATAAGCCGGCCCTGATCCTGCTGGGGAATGAACCCCGTGGGAGCGCGATTGAAGACCCAGTACGTCAGCACCAACAGACTGCCATAGACCACGAGAACCAGCACACTCAGACGCAGCATGCGGCCGACCGACCAGGCGTAAACCGTCGTGCCGGCGCGGAACGTGGCATTGAACAGCCAGAAGAACCAGCCGAGCGATACGTCGAGCAGCCAGGTCAACGGATCGCGGCGACTGCCGCGCGGCTTGAGCAGAATGGCCGCCAGCGCGGGGCTGAGTGTCAACGAATTGAACGCGGAGAGAGCGGTCGAGGCGGCGATGGTGACGGCGAATTGACGGAAAAACTGGCCGGTGATGCCGCTGATGAACGCGCACGGCAGGAACACCGCCCCCAGCACCAACGCCACAGCGATGACCGGACCCGTTACCTCGTCCATGGCGCGGCGTGCCGCCTCACGCGGCGGTAATCCATGTTCCAACCAGCGTTCGACGTTCTCGACGACGACAATGGCATCATCGACAACAATGCCGATCGCCAATACGAGGCCGAACAACGAGATATTGTTGAGGCTGAAGCCGACGGCGGCCATGACAGCGAAGGTGCCGACGATGGCGACGGGCACGGCGAGCAAGGGAATGAGCGCCGCCCGCCAGTTTTGCAGGAACGCCAGCACCACAATGGCCACCAATACCACCGCCTCCAGCAGCGTCCATACCACGTCGCTGACCGATTCACGGACGAACGGCGTAATGTCGTAGCCAATCTCGTAATCCACCCCATCGGGGAAGCGCTTTTTCAACTCCGCCATTTTCTTCCGCACGCCGTCGGCCACATCGAGGGCGTTGGTTCCCGGAAGTTGATAGACGGCGAGGCCGACGGTCGGTTTGCCGTCGAAGGTGCTGGCCTGGTTGTAATTTTGCGCGCCCATTTCAACACGGGCCACATCGCGGAGACGAACAATGCTGGAAGACGTACCCGGCGGCATGCCCACACCGCCACCCCCTCCGCCACTCATCGGAATGCCTCCGGGCATGCCGTTATTCATACTATTGCCGCCGGTCGAATTGCTGGCGGCGGTGCTGTCCGTCGTTGGATTGCCGGTTGTGCTGGTGGTCGTCGAGTTTCCGCTGTTGGTGCCGCTCGTGGTGTTTCCCGATGTCGTGTTGGGTTCCATCTGGCTACTGGTGTTCGATGCGTCGCCGGTTGAAGTGCCGCCGTTGAGGGGATTCATCCCGACAAGGTTGCCGGTGATCCCCTGGCTCGGTTTAGCGCTCTGGGGCGGCCGCGATAACACGATAGGCGGCGGGGCCACGGAACCCACCTGCGCACCCTGGCCGACCTTGACGATGATGTTGCCAAACTGTTCGGGATCGCTGAGCCGGCCTAAAGCATCGATTGGTAGCTGAAAGGGTTGGCCCGGCCCAGCGGGCTGCTGTCCGATTTGGCCGGCAGGCAGTTCCACATTCTGACGGCGAATAGCGTTCGCCACCTCCAGCGGAGTCATGTTGCACGACGCCAACTTCTGCGGATCGAGCCAGGCTCGGATACTGTAATCGCGCTCACCCAGGATGTTGATGTCCGAAACGCCATCCACGCGAAATAGCTCATCGCGCACGTTGACGTAGGCATAATTGCTCAGATAAATGTCGTCATAGCGGCCGTCCGGCGAATAAAAACTAACGACAAGTAAGATGTCTGGTGTCTTTTTCTTGATCGTAATGCCCTGCATCTGCACCGAGTTGGGCAGCTGCGGCATGGCCAAGGCGACGCGGTTCTGCACCATGACCAGGGCCGTGTTCAAATTGGTGTCGAGATCGAACGTGACGGTCAGCGTGTAGGAGCCGTCGTTGCCGCACTGCGACGACATATACAACATGCCGGGCACGCCGTTAACCTGCTGCTCGACCGGCGCCGCCACGGTGTCGGCCACCACCTGCGAATTGGCTCCCGGATAACGGATAGACACCGACACGCCCGGCGGCGTGATACGCGGGTACTGCGCGATGGGCAGCGAGCGCAGCGCGATAACGCCCGTCAAGGTGATGACGATGGACAGCACCGCCGCGAAGATCGGGCGATCGATGAAGAAGCGTGAGATCATGGCCGGCCTCACTTCTGGTTCTTGGCAGGCGTTGGCGGCTTGTTCTCACCGGCGGGCGGAGGCTGCGGCTTAGGCGGTACGGGCGAGGGCACCTGCCCGGCGTCGATTGTCGGCATGGCCATCTGTTCCGGCTCAACCTCCATTTTCGGCCGAATTTGCGGCAGCGCACCGACGACAACCCATTCGTCGGGACGCACCCCCTCGCGCTCGATCACTTTGCCTTCGTCGTTGACTTTCTCCTTGTAGGGTTCGAATACGCGCAGGCCATCCTCTTGCAGCGCCCCCGTCGTGACACGGCGATATTCGATCTTATTGTCTTTGTTCACTACGTAGACGAACTTCAATCCCTGGTCGGAACCGATGGCGCGGTCGGCGACCAGCAGGGCCGCGTGAGCCTGACCAATCGGCAGATGGATGCGCACGAACATCCCCGGCATCAGCAGACGCCGCCCCTCGGACGGCTCGGGGTTGTCGAACTTTCCGCGTACCGAGATGGTGCCGGTTTGCGGATTGACTTGGTTGTTGATGAAGTTGAGGAAGCCCTTGTGCGCATACCCGGTCTCGCCCTCCAGAGCCATGAAAACGGGAATATCCGTGGTGTCCTTCGCCACCTTGATCTTGCCCTCGTTAATGCGTTTGCGGATTTCCAGTACGGTGCGCTCATCCATGTCGAAATAGGCGTAGATCGGGTCCAGCGAGACGACCGTGGTCAACGGTGTCTGATCCTGGTTGACCAGGTTGCCGAGCGTGTAGTAGTAGCGGCTGACCCGGCCGGCAATCGGCGACCTGACCTCACAGAACCCAAGGTTGAGTTTGTAGATTTCCAGGCTCGCCTGAGAAGCCTTCAGGGAGGCATCGCTCTCCAGTTCCTGCGCCTGGTACGTCTCCAGTTCCTGTTGGGAGAAGGAGCCAGGCTCGCGCACGGCGACTGTCTTGGCCCGCGTATTATTGGCTCGCGCCAGACGGCGTCTGGCCTCGTTGAGTTTGACCTGCGCCGCGGCTTGATCGACCAGAGCTTGATAAGGGCGGGGGTCGATCTGGAAGAGCAAATCATCCTTCTTGACTTCCTTCCCTTCCTCGAAGGGCATCTTCATCAAGTAGCCCGTGACGCGCGGGCGAATGTCCACCGAGTTAATGGCGGCCAATCGCCCGGTGTAGTCCACGAAATCGGTCACCTGCCGCGCGACCGGCTGGCTCACGGGAACGATCAGAGACTCGGCAGCAGCCTGCTCCGGCGCGTGTCCACAGCCGGTCAGCATCCCCGCCAACAGCGAGCCAACGCAGCATAAGATCGAGAGGAAGTGATGATTCATAGATTGGACCTTGCATCAGATGGGGGCTGGCCGCGCTGGAATGCTTTGTTGTTCGCCAAGGCCGCAAATCGATTGTACGTCCGCGCGTCTGGGCGACAACCTTTCCTCAGTTGCGAAAGTCGGTAGGTGCCGCGAGCCGAGCGGCACCTGGGCAAGTCCGGCTCGGCTCGCCGGACCTACCGAGAGTCGGTAGGTGCCGCGAGCCGAGCGGCACGGCGGAGTTGTCCGGCTCGGCTCGCCGGACCTACCCAGGTGCCGCGAGCCGAGCGGCACGCAAGTCCGGCTCGGCTCGCCGGACCTACCATATTCTGTTCGTACCTGGTATTCGGATTACCATTCTTCATCGTCACCGCGCATCACGTTGAGAGATCGCCTTCCCTTGACTTCTACCGGTATGCCACCGCGTTCCAGATATAGCTTGTAGAGTTGGAACTCAAGATGATGGTGGGCGAACATGATGAGGGCGAGGGCGGGAAAAATCCCCACATAACAGGCCATTACCCCCAGGAGCGAGAGGGCGGAACTGGTTCCCGCCAGGAACAGTTCGGCCAGCACGAGTTCCTTGCCGACCCGCCGCAGGAAGTCGCGGAAAAACGGCATCGAGAACGCACTGCCGAAATCCCTGCTCAGGCCGGCACGAAGATACAGCGGCGTGGACAGCACCCCTATCAGGATCCCGACAAGAATGGAGACAAGAAAGATACCAATGAAGAAAATCGCCACTCCCACACCCGAATCCGTTCCGCCGGAGACACCTATGCCGATCATCCCCATCATGAAGACCAGGGGGAAGAGTAGGGCCACCGGCAGGCTGACGATGAGGCGCACGAGGAAAGGCCAGACGCCGCGCATCAGGTACTCGCTGAAGCGATCGAAGGTAAAGTCGGGATAGGCTTGTGTCTCAGGGTCTGGATCGGCGGGAAGAACATTCAACGGCCGCGCGCTGAATGCGTCGGAAGGATAGTCGGCCGCACGGATGGCGTCCAGGGGATAATCCGATGCCTTGTCGCGTTCGGACGGGCGGGAGCCGAGGAGGAATTCGATGACCTCGAAGAAGTAACCAATCAGTACGATAGGACCAATTGCCGGAATCAGCGAACACAGGATGGCGAACATCACGTTCGCCCCCCAGTTGCGGTTGCTGAAGACGAAACCATACGATTGCAGATAGCGCATGAACCATTCTCCGGGCGATCCCTCGGAGGATCGTTCTCGCCGAGAGATCGTGAGTCCGCATCGGGCGGTATATACGAACATCATAAACACTACCAAGAGCGTAGCCGGTCTCCGGCGGACAATCCAGACTGCGATCAACCCCATGTGTCTTTTGGCCAATCGAGGTTGCGGCTGGATTGCCATCGCGGTACTCTGTGCCCGTTCCGGCGAATGGGGTAGCACACTGAGTAAGTTATGGGTGTCCTGGATCAAGCATCACGCTATGCCGCGCAAGCAGACCCCGACGCCGTCGTCGGTCGCCTGCTCCGCGGAGGGAGTATATCCTTGCGCTTCCGCGCCTGGGTCGATACACGCACGACGCCACGGCCGGGGCACCGCGATCGAACCGCCGATCGGGTCGCCGAACTCGTCAGGGACGCCATCCCGGACCAACTGTGGTTGCTGATCTTCGAGTTCCAATCGCAGCACGACCCCGACAAGCTGGACGTGACACTGTCGGAGGCGGGGCAATTGCGTCTGGAAGCACGCCACGGCGACGACCGCCGTGGCAAGTACAATATCCTCACGGCGCTGATCTACTTGCGGGGAGCCTGTCCCGAATCCGTCCTGGACATGACTCTGCCCGGCGGATGGGGAACAAGACACGAGGCTCTGGTCTGGAACGTGGGAGACGACGACGCCCGTGAGGCATTGGACGATCTTGGCGCGGGAACGACGACATGGGGCATCCTGTTCTGGATACCCTTGATGCGCCGCGGTGACGATCCGGCCGTGTTGGTTCGTTGGCGAGAAGAGGCCTTGCGCGTCGAGAACATCCGCGTGCAGGCCGATTTGATGCGGATCGCTCTGGTATTCGCCGAACTGGCCGGACGGCTTATCGTCTGGTCCAATGCAATGAAGGAGTGGAACATGATCGAGTCGCAATTGGTGTGGGAATGGACCGCCGACGCACGCCGCGAGGCGGAAGTGGCAACGCGACGCGAAGATTTGCTTCTCGCCATCAAGGAACGATTCCCGGAGCCGATCCCCGAGGAAATCGTTAGCCTTATCAACCAACAAGAGAGCGTCGAATTGCTCCGCGATTGGTTCCGCGCTGCTCTTCGTGCCCAATCCCTGGAAGAATTTTTCGCCGTGCTGCGGCGTTGAGTGTCTCGAAGTAGGACGCCGGCACCCCCGATCAACGGTGCGCCGCTCATGGCGAGGCGTCGGTTCGTCCCCACCCGATAGAACCTACGAGGCGCTTCGATGCGGGAAAGCACTAACACGAATCAATACGTTTCCGGGAGGGCCAAGTCCTTTCGGGTTGCGAAGGCGATGCTTTCCTTCCTGTTGTGGTCCATCGTTTTCGGCGTTTCCTACACGCAGCCCGCCCTGTATTACTCCAACCAGAATCAATATTTTCTGCATGGTCTGGCGCACGGCGATTGTGGCTTCCTTCAAGACGATTGGCTGGCGAACACCGCCGACCCCGCGCCGGTCTTTAGCGGCCTGGTCGCTTTCACCTATCGGCACCTGTCCGAAGCGTTTTTTTACGTTTATTACCTCCTCGTCCTCGGCGTCTACTTCCATGCCCTGGTCGGCATCTTCAGCCGCGTCAGCGGCCGGCCGCCGACCGGGTTGATGCGCCTCGGTTTCATCGCCATCTTCGTCGCCCTTCATTCCGCCTTGCTGCGCTGGACCTCCGCGCAACTGTTCGGCGTGGATTATCCCTGGTATTTGCAAGCGGGCGTCGCCAATCAGTATCTCCTCGGCGCGGGACTGCAACCCTCGGTGTTCGGCGTCCTGCTCCTCCTCTCCATTTACACGTTCTTGCAAGACCGACCGCTCGCCGCCGTGACGGCGTCCTCGCTGGCCGCCGTCCTGCACTCCACGTATCTGCTTTCCGCCGCCTTACTCACTCTGTCTTATCTTTATATCCTCGGCCGCGACAAGCGATTCCGGGAGGTGTGTTTCACGGCTTTGTTGGCCCTTGTCATCGTGGCACCCGTGTTGGCCTACAATCTCCGGACGTTCGCCCCGAGTTCTTCGCAAGCGTTCGCGGAGTCGCAGCATCTCCTCGCCCATTTCCGCTTACCTCACCATGCGGAGCCAATACTCTGGTTCGACGGTATCGCCTGCGCTCAGGTCATCGGCGTCCTTGTGGCTCTGTTTCTCGTGCGGGGCCATCGATTATTTCCCATCCTGGCCCTGCCGTTTACTCTGTCGCTGGTGCTGACGTTGGTGCAGATGGGAACCGGCAATGACACGCTGGCCTTGCTCTTCCCCTGGCGCACATCGGCCATCCTGGTTCCCCTCGCCACGACAATCGTTCTCGCCCGGCTGATGAATACGTCGGCCGTTCGCTTCCATCCCCCGACGCCGGTTCAAGGGCGGGTATTTCAGATCGTGTGCGGAGTGCTTCTCGCGGTCTTCGTAGCCGGCGGAGCCGCAATCAACTATTTCGATCTTGGTTATCGCACGAATACACAAGAACTCGCCTTGCTGGAATACATTCGCGAGCATAAAGCGGAGGGGGATGTTTATCTGTTGCCCGTGGAAGTGCCGAAACTTACATCGAGAGAGAAAGGCGCCGCCTCGCGCAATTTCACGCCGCCGCCGCGCCGGAGTACGCAGAACCAGGATATTTCCGTCGATTTACAACGCTTTCGCTTGTTCACCGGCGCGCCCATCTTCATCGATTTCAAATCCATCCCCTACAAGGATGTCGAGGTGCTGGAATGGCACGAGCGCGTTCTCTGGAACCACAAATTATACGAGCAGCGGAACTGGAACGCGGAACAGATCGAGGCCGAGTTGACCCAACGACACATTACGCATGTGGTCGCGACGACCGACCGCGCTATTCATTGCGACGCGCTGACATTGGTGCATGAAGATGCGAACTATCGGCTCTATCGGCTGCGGGCGTCTCCGGAGTGATAGGAGGACCGCGACCGTTGGCAACCGCCGTTCGCGCGATATATACTGATGGATGCAATCTATCCGTTCAGGAAATTCATCCATGACCGATCCCTCTTCGCTTGCTTCCGCGGCCATCTCTCGGCGATGGCGTCGCGGTTGTACGATCGTCCTGCTCGTGCTTTTGCTGCCGGTGTTGGTGCTGGCGGGTCTCTACGTTCGCTTCGCGATCAAGGCGACGCACGAACTGCGAGATGCCATTGCCGAGGCCGACCAGCTCGATCCACGCTGGCGGTTGTCCGAGATGGAAGCGGATCGCGCGGTAATCCCCGAAGAGAAGAACTCCGCCGAAAAGATACTGGCGATCAAGCCGCTGCTGCTCGCCGAAGATGCCAAGGACGAGGCCAAACGTACCGCCTTGGAAGCAAGTCTCGCCAACCTGGATCTGCAACGACAACTCAACGAGGAACAAGTCGAGGCATTACGTGCCAAGTTAAAACGAGCGGCGACCGCCCTGGCGAAAGCCCGTAAATTGGTGGACATGCCCGAAGGACGTTACCCCCTCGCCTATGCGGCGGATTTTATCAGCACTTTACTCCCGCACGTCGATCTTGTTCGGCAAATCGCCAACCTCCTGGCCTACGATGCGATGATGCGAGCGCAAGAGGACGATGCCGATGGAGCGCTGGCGTCCTGCCGCGCTGCTCTCAACGCGGGCCGATCCTTGGGCGATGAACCCATCGCTATCACGCAGTTGGTGCGCATTTCCATGCGGGCCAAGGCTGTGGACAAGGTTCGGCGGACGTTGGCTCAGGGGCAGCCCTCTGAGGCCGCCCTTCGGCAAATCCAACAACTTTTGGAGAAGGAGGAGGCAGAGCCGTTGCTGCTCCGGGCGATGCGGGGCGAACGGGCTGGCTGGGACCACTTTCTGGAGGCACTCCAGACGGGAAAGATCAAACTTTCGGGAGATGACCTCCTGAGAGATCTACGAATCATCGCCGAACGCCAGCCCACGAGTCGAGAGTTGCGGGCTTTGCAGTCGTCTACCTCGATCAAATCGCAACGCGCGGCGATGCTGCGATTCATGACGCGGACGGTCGAGATCGCCAAGCTCCCCCCTGGGCCGAAGCAACAACGCGAAATGGAGCAACTGGAAGCGAGCGAGAAAAATCAACCTCTGATGGTCCAGATATTCCTTCCCGCCATCGAAAAATTGTCGTCCGCTTGCCTGCGCGACCGGGTGGAGTTGCGCTGTGCCATCGCTGCCGTGGCCGCCGAGCGCTATCGGCGCGACAAGAAGAATTGGCCCGACAACCTGGAGACGCTGCGCGAATCCGGCTACCTCAAGCAAGTCCCGATCGATGTCTACGACGACCAACCCTTGCGAATGCGGCGCCTAGAGGATGGTTTGATGATCTATTCCGTCGGACCCGACGGCCGGGACAACGACGGACATATCGATCGCACCAATCCACTTGCCGAGGGATCGGACAGGGGCTTTCGCTTATGGGACGCGGCCAAGCGCCGGCAGCCAGGATCGGCGCGGAACTAAGAGGCACGAACAAATTGGCGACCCTCCCACGTTTTGGCGACCCTCCCACGTTTTGGCGAGCCTCCCGCGTTTTGGCGAGCCTCCCGCGTGAGCAGGGAGAGTGTTCACCTCCCCCCGCTCACGCGGGAGGCTCGCCATTGAGTTAGTGCCTCTAATTCCCCGGCCTCAATTCAAGGAATAAACATAAATTCATTGCTGTTGAGGATCAACCGGCAGACATTCGCCATGCCGTGTTTCTTCGCATACCCAACCAGCCGCATTGTCTCGTCCGGCGTCGGCGGACGCCCCAGCGCCAGCTGATAAACCACCTCAATCTGCTTGCCGAGGTCGGGACTGACCTTACTCACCCTTGCCGCGAAGTGTTCGCTCTGGCGAACCATGAAGCGATCATTGAGCATCGCCAGCGCTTGCAATGCCGTCACGGAATTGCTGCGCACCGGCGTGAACTGCGAGGCGTCCGGGCAATCGAGCGAGTCCATGAACGGATCGGGCAGCGTGCGGAACAAGAAACGATAGATGCTGCGGCGATAACTGCCGGGGCTGTCCACGTCGAACGCTTGATAATCCACCTTCGGCGTCCGGTGAATGCCGGGACTTTGCAGGAACTGTTTGATCGATGGCCCGCCCATCGTCGCATCGAGTTTGCTCGTCACACGCAGAACGGCATCGCGCACGCTCTCGGCATCAAGGCGGGTGCGGTTCATGCGCCAGAGATAATGATTGTCCGCATCGACGCGGGCATAGTCGGGGCGATGCCGCGATGACTGCCGATAGACCGCGCTGGTGACAATCAGGCGATGCAGTTTCTTGAGGGAACCGCCCCCATCGCGGAAGTGGACCGCGAGCCAGTCGAGCAATTCGGGATGCGTCGGCTTGGCACCCATGCGGCCGAAATCGTTTGGCGTGGCCACGAGGCCGCGACCGAAATGATAGTGCCATACACGGTTGACGATGGAACGCCAGGTCAGCACGTTTCGCGGATCGCTGAGCCATTTCGCCAGGGCGGCGCGGCGGCTGCCCTCGTTGTCGGGATGGGCCAACTGGAAGTGCGCTTCGAGTCCGGGTAGACACGATAGCGCGCCCGCCGCGACGAGTTCGCCGGGGTTCTTGATGTCGCCGCGGCGCAGCACATGAATGGGCCGGCAGGCGATCGCCGGCTTGAAACTGCCCTGCGGTTTGAAATCGCTGGTGCCGGCGTAGACCAACTGCGGCGGCGGCAACGCCGCCAGCTGCGTTTCAACCTGCTCCTTCAAGGCAAAGCCGGCTAACTCCCTCATCTGCGCATCGCTGCGTTGCTCGGCGGGAACGGCGAGAATGCGCGCGAGCGCATCCGGCAGCGGATCGACGCGGATGGGACGCGGCGCAGTCGTCGCGGCCAAACGCAACCGGCCGATCAGATGACCGCCGCCGTGATTTTGCTCCAGCACGAACGTCAACGCCGTGCCTTCGTCGAAGTTGATCGGCTTCGCGAACTCGAAGACGGCGGCGTGCGGCTTGCCGACTTGCGGATAAATGCCCCACGCCGTCTTGGGATTGCCGTCGATGGACAGAGCAATCGTCCAACCTTCTTGGTTGAAATCGGCGCTGGGATTTTGCAAGCGGATCGGCTTCTTCGCCGTGGGATTGGTGCGCGGAGCCGCCTGCACGCGGAACTCGGTGAGATGCAGATTGCCATTGTCCTGCCGGCCCGGCCCCTGGTGCGGCAAGCTCTCATCGGTCAACACTTCCACGCGAACGGCGGTGATATTCTTCAAATCGCTGTGCGTTTCAATCGTGTACGTATCGACCTCCGGCCGAGGACCGCCGAAGCGCACGGATAAATCCGCTTGTTTGCTCGGCGTCGATCCCTTGGCGGAAGCGATGGCCACGGGGTCGAGTACGGTCCAGATGGTCGGGCGTCCCTGGCGCGCTTTCTCCCAGCGTGTGATCTCCGCGCGTACTTCCGGCGTCAGCGCCACGTTCCCGGAAGCCAACTCCGCCTTGCGTTTCGTCAGCGCCTGGCGCGTCCGCGTGATGCGCGGATCGGGATCGTAGGGTCGGTCGGCGCGATCGACTCCCGCGAAGACGGCTTGCAAACGGTAATAATCGCGCTGCGGGATGGGGTCGAATTTGTGGTTATGACAGCGGGCGCAATGGACCGTGGCGCTGGCGAACGTGGACATCGTGGTCGTCACCATGTCATCGCGATCCAGATACTGGCCGATCCTGCGATCAATACTGTCCTCGCGGATGTCGCGCAGAGAACTTTCGTCCCACGGCCCGGCGGCGATGAAACCCGTGGCGACGCGACCTTGCGGATTATTCGGATAGATAATGTCGCCAGCTAACTGTTCTTCGACGAAGCGAGCATAGGGTCTGTCTTCGTTGAAAGAGCGGATGAGATAATCGCGGTAGGGCCAGGCGTTGTCGCGCGGCACGTCCTGGTCGTGGCCGTGCGTCTCGGCGAAGTGAATGACATCCATCCAGTGCCGCGCCCAGCGTTCGCCGTAATGCGGGCTGGCCAGCAGACGATCGACCACTTTCTCGTAAGCATCCGCCGAGTGATCGTTCAAGAAGGCGTCGATCTCGGCGGGCGTCGGCGGTAGGCCGAGAAGATCGAAGGTGACGCGACGGAGCAGCGTGCGCCGATCGGCCGGCGGCGAAGGTGTCAGCCCCTTCGCTTCCAGCCCGGCCAACACGAAAGCGTCAATCGGCGTGCGCACCCAATCGCGTCGTTTCACGGCCGGCGTCGGCGGATTTTTCAGGGGTTGATACGCCCAATGGCGTGTCGAATCGGCGTTCGTCTCCTCGGGCCACACGGCCCCTTGATCGATCCACGCACGCAGAATGCCGACTTGCTCGGCGGTCAGTCCCGGTCCCTTCGGCGGCATTTTCATGTCCCCATCGAGTCCAGCCACGCGCTGGATCAAGGGACTATCGGCACTCTTGCCCGGCACGATGGCATCGCTGTGCAAGGCGCTTGTCTTGCGATCGAGCCGTAGATCGCCCTTGCGTTTCTTGTCGCCGTGACAGGAATAACAGGAGGCCGCGAAAATGGGCCGCACATCCTTGACGAAATCGATGCGCCGCGTCGCGGCGGGCGGAAGGCGTGGCTCCGCGCCGACACAGACCAGAACGACAACCAGGAGCGCCGGCACGAGCAATCCGCCAGGCCAAAGCGGATGCCAACCGCGAGTCGAATAAGATCGCATGAAAGACCTCATGGAGCGCCGTTGGTTCGTCTCGGTCCGCAGCACCCAGCAGCGTGAGGGAGCAGCCATCTTAGGATACAGGATTGTCTCGGCGAGGGGGAAGGAAACCCTTGCCTCCAAGAAGTTCGGTTACTGCGCCGTGGGGATTGAGGGGGAGGGTGGCATAGGGCATGGCCGGACGTTCCTGGAAGTGTAAAGGACTTTTTCCGTCTCCGCAATTTGCCGCGCGAGAAACGCTTCGTGGAGGTGTCGCTCGTAACCGGCATCCAAGGCATCGTCGTACTTTTCAAAGATGCCTTCGACCTCATCGCCGTAGATGAGGACCTATTTCCCCTTGTCAGGGAGGAGTTCCGCTAACTTGCTACGGTATGTTTCAACCTCGCGCTCCAAGGCCATGATGACACCTCTTTCCGGGAATGGCGGGACAGGGGTGAGAATACAGTTTACGTTTCGCGCGAAACGTAAACCCGCGCTCCGCTGCGCATCGCGGCTACACGGGAAGTTATTTCGCCGCCGATCCTAAATGACGTGTCGGACGGTGACTCACAAATAGCGCTCCAGCAATCGCCGGCTGACCGCATCGAGGTGCCGTATATCGGGGATCAGGTAGCGGATGCCGTGCGCGTCGGTGATGAGTGCCCGGTGTTCGCTCAACTCGTGGACATCATCTTCGTTGTTGAGCAAAAAGCGCGTGCGGCCGCGATCCGTCTCGACCTCCCATTCGGACGGTTCGACGGGGGCCGAAACGTTCACGACGCGGCGGATAACCGGCACGAACTCGCGCCGCGCCAACTCCTCCTCAATCTGCCGAACCAGCGGCGCGGGTAATTCATCGAGGTCATCGATCCATAATATCTCGTGTCCGTGACCATCGCAGAGGGCGATGCCGTGGCGCGGGTCCGACAGCGGAAAAGCGCGGACCAATTCGACGCCGGCGTGCTGTCGGCCGTCCGCGCCGGTCAGCACGAGCCGGCCCCAGGCGTCATGGGTCAATCCAAAGGGACGCGGTCCCGCCGCGCCGTTCGTCGTGCCATTATGTTCCATTCGCGCTACCCCCCGTCACCAGTTCCATTTGCGCCTGGTGCAAGCGCGCGTAACTGCCGCGCGCACCCAGCAATTCATCGTGCCGGCCAATCTCGGCGATACGCCCGCTTTCCACGACGACGAGACGATTCGCTCGCCGCAACGTACTCAGCCGATGGGCGATGGCGATGGTCGTTCGACCGCGAATCAGGTTCTCCAGCGCCGCCTGAATCTCGCGCTCCGTCTCGGTGTCCACCGACGAAGTCGCCTCATCGAGAATCAGGATGCGCGGGTTGATGAGCAGCGCCCGCGCGATGGAAATGCGTTGGCGTTCGCCGCCGGACAACGATTGGCCGCGTTCGCCCACTAGCGAATCGTAACCGCAGGGCAGACGCAGAATGAACTCGTGCGCGCGGGCCGCTCGCGCCGCCGCGATGATTTCGGCGCGGCTGGCGTCCGGCCGGCCATAGGCGATATTTTCGGCGATGGTGCCATAAAACAAAAACGGATCTTGCAGCACGATGCCGATGTTATGGCGATATTCCTCCACCGGGAACGAACGCACGTCCGCGCCGTCCACGAAAATAGCGCCGGCGCTGACATCGTAGAAACGGCAGATGAGATTGATGAGCGTGCTTTTGCCCGCGCCGCTCGGTCCCACCAAGCCGATCATCTCGCCGGGTTCGACGGTCAGGTCTAACCCGTGCAGCACCTCGCGCGCTCCGTATTTGAAACGCACGCCGCGCAATTCGATGCGACCGGACAGCCGGCCCGGATGAATGGGGCGCACCGGCTCCGGGACACTGGTGCTTTTATCGAGAATCTCGAAGATCCGCTGGGCGCTGGCCGAGGCGCGCTGCACCGCCGAGACCATGCGAATCATCGACTCGATGCGCGTGTAGAAGCGGGCAATGTAGGCCAGGAACGCCGTCAGCACGCCAACCGTGATATAGGGAGGATGACTGACGCGCCAGATGGCGAACGCCCAGACGACGAGCAGGCCGCCCGTGGTCAACAGCGTCACCGTCGGCCCAAACAGCGACCATACGCGGTTCAGACGATTGGCGGATTGGAAGACGCGCTCGTTGCTGACCTCGAAGCGCTCGATCTCGCGGCTTTCCTGGGCGAACGCCTTGACGACGCGGATACCGGGGATGGTGTCGGCCAACACGCTCGTCATGGCGCCCCACGCCGCGCCCGCCTGCCGATAGCCGCGCAACAATCGGCCGCGCACCCGATACACCATCCAGACAATCAGCGGGAACGGACACAGGGCCGCTAGCGCCAACAGGGGATCGATCGACAGCAGGATGATTGCCGTCATGACGATCATCAAAATGTCGGTGCCGAAGTCGATGAGATTCAGCGATAGGAAATTGCATAGGCGTTCCGTGTCGTTGCCGACGCGGGCGATCAAGTCGCCGGTGCGTTTGCCACCGAAGAATTCCAAAGACAAACGCTGCAAATGGGCATAGGTCCGCGCCCGCAAGTCGGCGCTAATGCGTTCGCTGACGCGGGCCAACACGTACAATCGCCCCCAATCGAGAACCCAGGCCAGAAACGCCGCCACCACGAGACCGCCGAGATACCAGTAGGCCAACGAGAAATCCGCGGATTTGCCGTTTTGGTAAGGAATCAGCACCTTGTCCAGCAGGGGCATGGTCAAATACGGCGGCACCAGTCCGGCCGTGGTGCTGGCCAGCGTGAGTACGAAGCCCAGCGCGATCAAACGAGCGCGCGGTCGAGCGAAGACAGCCAGGCGAACGAGCGCCGACACGGAGGGTTTCGCCGGCCCCGCCTCGCAGGCCGCGCAGCGTCCATCCTCGGCATTGATCGCCGCGCCACAACTGGGACATACGGCCATCGCCGGCGCGTCAATGTTGCCGCCCGCGCGGGCACGCCAACCCACCAGTTTCTGAGCCAGCCGTTGCGCCGCCGTGCCGCGCCCCGAAGTGTAACGCCAATAGGCGAGTCGTCCGCCGGCGTCAACCAGTTCGAGCGTGCCGGCACCCCCATGCTCAACGGTGCGCAGGCTGACACTCGCGGTCAACGGCCAGGATTGCCAGCGCGGTGCCGCCGTCCCCTCCGGCTCGCGTGCCAGCACGCGCCGATCGGTCAGGACAATCAGCCCCGGCGCGTAGGATAGCCGATGATCGAGATCTGGCTCGAACGACGCCAGCAGCGTCTCGCCAGGCTGGAGTTGGTCCGCCGTCTCTTCACGCCGGTCGGCTGGCACCACCGCCCAAACCTCTGTCGTTCCGTTCACGAGTTTTGCCTCTCCTCCCGCCTCGTCCCGCCAGCCCGCAGCGCAAGCAAGGGGGACATTCTCTTGCTTGCGCTGCGGGCTGGCAAAATAGGCTGAGTTTAACGAGGTAGGCGCAATCCCTGTCAATGCCCTGTCACACCTGACCCGTTCGCTTCCCGCATCTTTCCAGAAATTGTCGCCGATCTATTGGCTACCCCCTGCCCGACGCCGTCTCTTCTTTCTATACTAGGTGTCGCCAGGACAAAGTCAGCCTGAGCGGGTTCCGCAATCGCTCAGGCTCGCTTCATCGTCGAAGAAGTCGCTGGCGTCATCTACCTGGCCTGTCCAGGGGTCAGAGAGGATAAAGACCTTTCATCAAGCCGAAATAAGTGCGTCCTTCCAGGCTCGCGATCGTCGTGAGTCTTGCCTCCCCGCCGGAAGGCACGCCGTTTGCACGGATTATGCCACTTACGTGAGGGGAAATGGATTTCACTATCGGCCCTCGATGGCGGCTGAGGTTGCGCTTCGGACGTTTTTGAACGGGGAGACGCGCCAGCGGGCGCTGCGGAGTGGATCGATTACCTGACGAGACGCCGACCGCCACGCCCCCGGTTGGGGTGGGAGGAGGACACATGGAATTCAGGAATATCCGTGCCTTGCGCGGCCCGAACATCTGGGCCCATTTCCCCGTCCTCGAAGCCTGGCTCGACCTGGGGCCGCTAAAAGATTCCCCCTCCGATGAACTCCCCGGTTTCAACGAACGTCTCATGGCTTGGCTGCCGTCGCTGATCGAGCATCGTTGCAGCGTCGGCACACGCGGCGGATTCTTCGAGCGTCTGCGCCGCGGCACTTGGCAGGCCCACATTCTCGAACACGTCGCGCTGGAACTGCAAACGCTGGCCGGCACCGATGTCGGCTTCGGCCGCACCCGCGAAACGTCCGAGGACGGCGTCTACAAGGTCGCCCTCGAATACGAATACGAGGCACTGGGCCGCGCCGCCTTGGAAGCGGCCCGCGAACTCTGCCTGGCCGCCGTTCACGATCGTCCTTTCGACCTGGATGGTACACTGACCCGTCTGCGCGAGTTGGCTCAGAGTCTGCGTCCCGATCCCATCGTGGCCGCGCTCGTGCAAGCTGCCAAGCGCCGGCGGATTCCGGTCTACCAGTCCGAAGATGAATACGTGTTGATCTTCGGTCACGGCAAACGGCAACAGCATCTCTCCCTCGCTTCGATCGATCGCGCCAACTTCTCGGCGGATGCCCTCCTGGACCAACTGTTCCCGGAGGCCCAGGCTGGGCGCGTTCCCATCGCGGCCGTCACCGGCGTCAACGGCAAGACGACGACGACGCGGTTGATCGCCCACATTCTGGCGCGCTCGCAGCGCTGCGTCGGCATGACGTGTACGGAGGGCATCTACATCGACGGCGAGCGGACGGAGGCCGGCGATTGCAGCGGTCCCATCAGCGCCCGTACCGTTTTGAGACATCCGCGCGTCGAGGCGGCCGTGTTGGAAACGGCACGCGGCGGTATCCTCCGCGCTGGGCTTGGCTTCGATCATTGTGATGTCGCCGTGGTCACCAATATCGCCGAGGGCGATCATCTGGGCATCGCCGACATCGACACCGTCGAGCAGCTGGCGCGCGTCAAGCGCACCATCGTTGAGGCCGTCGCCACGGATGGCCACGCCATCCTGAAGGCCGACGATTCGCTGGTAATGGACATGGCCGCTCATTGTGGCGGCGCTGTTCTCCTGTTCGCGCGAGACGGCCAGCATCCGCTGATCGTCGAGCATCGCCAGCGCGGCGGCCGCGCCGCCTTCGTCCGCGATCGCCGCATTATTCTCGCTGAGGGATCGCAGGAAATCCCGCTGGTCAGTCTGGAGCGCGTGCCGCTCACCCACGGCGGCCACATCGGTTTCCAGGTCGAGAACGCCCTCGCCGCCGCCGCGGCCGCCTGGGTATTGGGCGTGCCGTGCGAGGTTATCCTCGCCGGCCTGGAATCGTTCGCCGCCGATTTAGAGCGTGCCCCGGCGCGTTTCAACCTCCTGGAGTTCAACGGTGCCACCGTGGTCATGGACTATGGCCACAATACCTCGTCGCTGGCGTCGCTGATCGAGACATTCGAGCCGCTGCCGCACAAGTTCCGTTCGGCCGTGTACTCCGCCGCCGGTGATCGCCGCAATGTCGATTTGATCCGCCAGGGCGAATTGCTGGGCGACGCCTTTGATCGCGTCATCCTCTACGAAGAAGAGAACTGCATCCGCGGTCGGCCGCCCGGCGAGATCAACGCCATTTTCCGTCAGGGCTTGGCTGGACGTTGTCGCGTCAAAGACATTGAAGAAGTGCAAGGCGCCATCGCGGCGCTCGAACACGCCCTGGCCAGCGCCCGGCCGGGCGAACTGCTGCTGATCCAGGTCGATCTCGTCGATGACACGATGGAGTTGATGCAACGCTACCTGGAATCGGGCACCTCCTGCCGTCAGATCGATTTCCGCGAAGCGCTGAGCGGGGCCCGCGCGCGCCGGCGTCAGACCTCGATTGCCAGCCCGCGTCAGACCAAAGGTTCCCCTTAAGAGACACTAACTTTTTGACGACTAGCCCGGAGCGCTAGCGATGGGTTGCGCTGTCCCGTCGCTGGCGCTCCGGGCTAGTAGGTCATTCTGTTCGTGCCTTTGCCCCCTCCCTTGCGGTCGCGGCTCGGGCGGCCCCATGTTCCGGCGCTAAGCCTGGTGCCAATTTTTTTGAAAAAAAGCAAACCGTCTGCCCGCTTATCGGCTCTAATAGGATAGAATCCTGCCTTCGGAAGAGCCGCTATGTCCCACCCCGTTCCTCCGCTTCTTCGTCACATTCGTAAGCTCATGGGCGTCGCCAGTGTCAGCGACCTCAGCGATGCCGCTTTGCTGGAGCGCTTCACGCGCATGTCTCGCGTCGATACCGCGTCTCAGGAATGGCTGCCGCAAGACACGGCGGCGGTGGTTCTTCATTGGGACCAGCCGAAACCCATTGGGCGCGATCCGGCCGTCCAGTTCGACTATCCCCTCGTCTATGTCCGCGTACCGCGCGATCCATCGGGAAAATATCTCAACAAGGATACCAAGGCCGGTGTCTGGTCCGCCAAAAGCCCACGCTCTTCAAGGACACGGCGGCGGCCAAGCCCGATTACAAGGCGTGGGATCTGACCCAGAAAGCTCCGCTCTTCACGATCAAAACCCACGACCAATCGAGCCAAAAATGGGACGGGAGCAACCAGACGGACCTGCGCTTTCAAAAAGGCATCAAGAACGTCGAATACTTCCGTGACATCAAGCCGATTTTCGGACGCCTTCGCGGTAGTGGCCGGCTTCCCGATTGACGGCATGGCGGCGGCCGAGAACCTGGCGAGCAAGTTCCGGTCGGTGACCGATGGCGTTTGGGAGTTGAAGCTGGCCGCGCCAATCCGCCAGCTGCCGCGCGGCAAGCTGATCGTCTCGGTGAAGGATCGTCAGGGAAACATCAGCCGCCTGGAACGGACGTTTTCGGTGGCCGCGCCTGCGGCGAAGCGGTGAACGCTCTTCGGCTCATCCCCGTCATTCTCCCCCCTGACCCGGCGCACTAGGATATTCCTGGTGTGCCGAAGGTTATGGGGACGGGGATCGACATGAAATTTGAGCGAATCTGGATCTTGCGCGGCGCGAACGTCTGGGCACGCTGCCCGGTGCTGGAAGTGGAGTTGGATCTCGCCGACCTCGCTGCCGTGACCGACGAACGGCTCGCCGTCTGCGTCACCCACTTACACGCCTGGCTCCCGGCGCTCGCCGGCCAGTTCATCGGCGCGAATATTCCCGCCATCCTCCGCGACGTGACGCTCGAACTCCAGCGACTCGCCGGCAGTCCCGTGAAGGTCGGCCTGGTACGGCCAGCGGGCCGTGACGGATGCTTTCGTGTCGTCATCGAGTACGAGGAGGAGGAGTTGGGCCGCGCCTGCCTGGAGACGGCGCGGCAACTCTGTCTGGCCGCGCTGCATAATCATCCCTGTGACATCTCCGTTGAACTCGCTCGTCTGCGCGAATTGGCCAACGATGTTCGCCTCGGTCCCAGCACGGCCGCCATTGTCCGCGCCGCTCGCCAACGCAATATCCCCGTGCGGCGACTCAACAGCAGCAGCCTCGTTCAACTTGGCCACGGTTCCGCCCAGCGCCGCATTTGTACCGCCGAAACCGACGCCACCAGCGCGCTCGCCGAGATGATCGCCCAGGACAAGCAGCTGACGCGCGCCTTGTTGCATGCGGTTGGTGTGCCCGTGCCCCAGGGCCGACCCGTCGCCGACGCCGACGATGCCTGGCTCGCCGCTGAGGAACTGGGGCTGCCCGTCGTCGTCAAGCCGCAATACGGCAATCACGGTCGCGGCGTCGCCACCAACCTGAGTACGCGCGAGCAAGTCGCCGCCGCCTATGCCGCTGCTCGCGAGGAAGGTTCGAGCATTCTCGTCGAGCAATTCATGCCCGGTGCCGATCATCGCTTGCTCGTGGTCGGCGATCACCTCCTCGCCGCCGCCCTGCGCGAGCCGGCTCATGTCATCGGCGACGGTCGTTCCACCATCGCGCAACTGGTCGCCGAGGTCAATCGCGATCCGCGCCGCAGCGATGGTCATGCCACCGTGCTGAGTTTCATCCATCTCGACACGGTCGGCCTGGCCGTGCTTGCCGAACAGGGTTACACGCCGGACGCGGTGCCGCCGGCCGGTCAGCGTGTGTTGATCCGTCGCAACGGCAACCTCAGCACCGGCGGCACGGCCGAGGACGTGACCGATCGCGTTCACCCGGAAGTTGCCGCCCGCGCCATCGAGGCTGCCCGCGCCATCGGCCTGGACATCGCCGGTGTCGATGTGATCGCCGTGGACATCGGCCAGCCGCTGGAAGATCAGCGCGGCGGCGTCGTCGAGGTCAACGCCGGCCCTGGCCTGCGTATGCACCTGGAACCGTCCGCCGGTCAGCCGCGCCCTGTCGGCGAGGCCATCATCGCTTCGCTATTCTCCGAAGGGCAAACCGGCCGCATCCCGCTCATCGCCGTCACCGGCGTCAACGGCAAGACGACGACGACACGACTGATCGCGCATTTGCTGCGCCAGCCGAATCGTTTGGTCGGCATGGCCTGCACCGATGGCCTGTACGTCGGCGATCGCCGCATTGACAAGCGCGATTGCAGCGGCCCACGCAGCGCTCGCAATCTGTTGCTCAATCCGCGCGTGGATGCAGCGGTCGTGGAGACGGCGCGCGGCGGCATTCTTCGCGAGGGGCTAGGTTTCGATCGTTGTCACGTCGCCATCGTCACCAACATTGGCCAGGGCGATCATCTGAACCTGCGCGGCATCGACACGCTAGAGGATCTGGCGCGTGTCAAGCGCACGCTGGTCGAGTCCGTGGCTCCGAATGGAGTTGCCGTCCTCAACGCCGCCGACCCGCTCGTCGCCGCCATGGCCGACCACTGCCCCGGTCGGATGATTTTCTTCGCGCGTGATGCCGGCCATCCTGTATTGACCGCTCATCAGGCTCGCGGTGAACGCGCCGTGTTCGTCCGTTCGGGCACGATCGTACTCACCGAAGACGATCGCGAGGAGGTGCTTCTCGCGCTGGAAGATGTGCCGATGACGCACGGCGGGTATGTTGGGTTTCAGGTCGAGAACGCCCTCGCCGCCTGCGCCGCCGTCTGGTCGCTAGGGCTGCCGCTCGACGCTCTTCGTGAGGGACTTGCTTCATTCCGCGGCGACGCCCAGCAAGTTCCCGGCCGCTTCAACGTCTTCCGCGCCGGCAACGCCACGGTCCTCGTCGATTACGCTCACAATCCATCCGCATTATCCTCATTAGTCGAAGCCCTCGACGCTTTTCCGAGCCAGCGTCGTTCGTTGGTCTTTACGGCCTGTGACCGCCGCGATGCCGATGTGCTGGCGATAGGGCAGATCATCGGCGATGGTTTCGACCGCGTCTTCCTTTACCCAGATGGCGGCAGCAGCGACCGCCACGACGGCGAGTTGAATGCTTTGTTGCGCCGCGGCATTGCCACCGGCAAGCGCATCACCGAGACGATCGAGACAGCCAGCGAACGGGCCGCCATCGAGACGGCGCTGGCCGACTTGCACTCTGACGAACTGCTCGTCCTCGGCATCGAATCGATCGAGGACACGCTGGCGTTGGTGCAAGCGCATCTTCCCGTGTAGCCGTGCCGCTTGGCGTTTCGCGCGAGACGCCAAGCGGCACGGCTACACGGGAAGACGGCAAGATTCTCTATCTATCCGCGCGATCCGGGATAGAATCGACAGGGTAGTGCCACGCTTGCACACTTTCGCTTCGGGGGCCGTGCCCGCATGTCCGATGAACTTCCTGAGTCGCCTGAGTCGGTTGCGGATGCGCAGCGGCAAACGGTTGTCCTCCTGGCCATCCTCGTTGAAGGTGGACTCCTCGCCGGCGCCTCCTTGCTCGGCTGGATGACCAAGCAGCCGCCTCTACTGCACTTCGCCTGGACCTGGCAAGCCGTTCTATGGGGCGTCATCGCCACTATTCCGCTCGTGATCTTTTTCATCCTGTTCTTGTGCTGGCCCATCGGACCTCTTCGACGCATCCAGCGCTTCAGCGAGCAAGTTATCCGTCCCCTCCTTGCTCCCTGTTCGTTGCTCGACCTTTTCGGCATTTCCCTGTTGGCCGGACTGGGCGAGGAGATGCTTTTTCGCGGCGTCTTGCAGGAAGCCTTCACCACATGGTTCAACGTCTGGGTTGGCGTGATCGTGGCCAGCGTGCTGTTCGGTGTACTGCACTCCATCACGTTCACCTATGCGCTGCTCGCGGCCCTCATGGGCGTCTATCTTGGCTGCGTCTTCCGCTTCGCCGACCACAACCTCCTCGCCGTCATACTCACGCACGCGCTGTATGACTTCGTCGTACTCCTCTGGCTGATGCGCGGTCCCGGCGCCGCCGAGGCGCTGGCCGCTCGCGAAGCCGCTGAAGCTACCGAGTCATCGCCGGAGCCGCCGTCTCAATAGCTGCCGCCTACTCCCCTCTCCCCTGTACTCGGGGGAGAGGGGTTGGGGTGAGGGGGCGAGTCTTCCCCCTCACCCCAACCCCTCTCCCCCGAGTCATTGGTATCTACACAAGTGGTTTTCGGGTCCGAAGCGTGGATGAGGAAGAGCGTAAAAAGGCATTTGGCGCTCTTCCTCAACCACAAAAGATGCTCTAAC
>Ga0134126_10000569_pt1 | contig 46900 bp, 39 predicted proteins | sample KB31752_FD_96881 | JGI IMG/M metagenome (GOLD analysis project Ga0134126, IMG submission 96881) | Terrestrial soil microbial communities with excess Nitrogen fertilizer from Kellogg Biological Station, Michigan, USA - KB3-175-2 | ecosystem: Environmental > Terrestrial > Soil > Unclassified ...
CATGTCGATCTCGGAGAACGTCGGCGCGCTCAACAACTACCTCGCGAAGCTCATGTCGGGACGCTTCTACGCGGCCACCCGCAAGACCGCGGAGAAGATGCTCTCGGCCACGCCCGCGATGAAGGAGCTCGCCAAGCGCTTCGAGGAGCACGCGAAGGGCATGCTCACGCCCTCCACGCTCTTCGAGGAGTTCGGCTTCAACTACACCGGGCCGATCGACGGGCACAACCTCGACGTGCTCGTCGACACGCTCAACAACGTGAAGCGCCTCGACGGGCCGCAGTTCCTGCACGTGGTGACGCGCAAGGGCCACGGCTACAAGCTCGCCGAGGACGACCCCATCGCCTACCACGGCCCGGGCAAGTTCGATCCGGGCATCGGCATCGTGAAGTCGAAGCCGCCGGCGGACGCGCGCCCGCGCCCGACCTACACGCAGGTCTTCGGCGACTGGCTGTGCGACATGGCGCGCGCCGATCCGCGCCTGGTCGCGATCACGCCCGCGATGCGCGAGGGATCGGGCCTCGTGCGCTTCTCGCAGGAATTCCCGGAGCGCTACTTCGACGTCGGCATCGCCGAGCAGCACGCGGTCACCTTCGCGGCGGGCCTCGCGACCGAGGGATTGAAGCCGGTGCTCGCGATCTACTCCACCTTCCTGCAGCGCGGCTACGACCAGCTGATCCACGACGTGGCGCTGCAGAATCTCCCGGTGGTATTCGCGCTCGACCGCGCGGGCCTGGTCGGCGCCGATGGACCCACGCACCACGGCGCGTTCGACTTCTCGTACCTGCGCTGCATTCCCAACCTCACCGTGATGGCGCCCGCCGACGAGAACGAGTGCCGGCAGATGCTCTACACGGCATTTCGCCTCGGTGCGCCGGGCGCGGTGCGCTATCCACGCGGCACCGGCCCGGGCGTCGAGGTGCAGCCGGAGATGAAGGCGCTCGCCGTCGGACGCGCGGAGGTGCGGCGCGAGGGCAAGCGCATCGCGATCCTCGCCTTCGGCTCGATGGTGAAGCCCGCGCTCGAGGCGGGCGCCGAGGTGAACGCCACGGTGGCGAACATGCGCTTCGTGAAGCCGCTCGACGGCGACCTCGCCTTCCGCCTCGCCGAGACGCACGAGCTCGTCGTGACGGTCGAGGAGAATGCGGTCGCGGGAGGCGCGGGCTCGGCGGTGGCCGAAGCGCTCGCCGCCGGCGGTTTCGCCGTGCCGGTGCTCATGCTGGGGCTTCCCGACCGCTTCGTGGAGCACGGCGACCACGCGCAGCTCCTCGCCGACTGCGGGCTCGATGCGGCGGGAATCGCGAAGTCGATCCGCGAGCGGCTGCATCGCGCCGAGCGCGGCGGGAAGGCCGCCTGAGCCGCCGCGCGCCGAAGCGATTCCGGTAAGCTACGCGGCATCGAATCCCGCAACGAAGGACTTGCCATGATCCGCAAATTTTTCATCGCCGCGGCGGCGTTCGCCGTCGCCGTCGCCGCTTACGCCGCCGATGCGCCGCAAATTCCCAAGCCGGATTGCGGCACCGCGCCGCGCGCACCGGGCTCGGCCATGCGCAACGACGATTTCGCGATGAAGCGCTTCAACAAGGACATCAAGCGCTACGAGGACTGCATGAAGGCGTACGTAGCGGAGCACCAGGCGCTCGCCAAGGCGAACCAGGATGCCGCCTCGGCCGCGGCCGACGACTACAACAAGACCATCAAGTCGATCAACGACGAGCTGAAGTCGGAGTAGCGCTCCCTACTTCACCACGCTGCGGTCCTGGCCGAAGAGGATCTTGCGCTCCTCTTCGGTGCGGATGCCTCCCGCGCCCGGGTTCACCTGCTTCACCAGCGCGTACGCGCGCGCCGTGGCCGGCCGCGCCTTGATCGAGGCGTGCCAGCGCTTGAGGTTCGGGAAATCGTCGAAGCTCTGCCCCTGGCGGTCCGGGATGATCCACGGATAGCACGCCATGTCGGCGATCGTGTACTCGCGTCCGGCGATGAAGTCGCGCCCGGCGAGGCGCTTGTCGAGCACGGCGTAGAGGCGCGAGGTCTCCTTCACGTAGCGCTCGATCGCGTAGGGGAGCTTCTCGGGCGCGTAGTTCGCGAAGTGGTGGTTCTGGCCGGCCATGGGACCGAGGCCCGCCATCTGCCACATCAGCCACTCGAGCGTCGTCACCTGGCCGCGCAGGTCCTTCGGGATGAACGCGCCGGTCTTGCCCGCGAGGTAGAGCAGGATCGCGCCCGACTCGAACACGCTGATGGGCTTGCCGCCCCCGGCGGGCGCGTGGTCGACGATCGCCGGGATGCGGTTGTTCGGCGCGATCGCGAGGAAATCGGGCGCGAACTGCTCGCCCTTGCCGATGTTCACCGGGTGCACCTGGTACTCGAGCCCGGCCTCCTCGAGGAAGAGCGTGATCTTGTGGCCGTTCGGCGTCGTCCAGTAGTAGAGATCGATCATCGCCGCCTCCGGCGCGCGTTCAGACGTACGACTTGTACTTTTCGAGGTGGCGCACGGGCTTGGAGAGCGCGTCGCGGCGGAACGGGTCGCCCAGCTCCTTCGTCACCATCATCTCGACGATGGTCGCCTTGCCCTCGGACTGGCGCTTCACCGATTCGGCGAGCGCATCGCCCACGTCGGACACCTTGTCGACCGTCACGCCCTCGCAGCCGAAGGAGCGCGCGACCGCCGCCCAGCTCGGGTTCGCGAGCTCCACGCCCTGGTAGCGCCGGCTGTAGAAATCCACGTGGTTCTTCTTCTCCGCGCCCCACTGGCCGTTGTTGAACACCACCGCCGTGACGCCGATCTTCTCGCGCGCGCAGGTGAGCATCTCGTTGAGGCTGATGCCCCATGCGCCGTCGCCCACGTAGGCGATCGCGGGGCGGTCGGGACGCGCGAGCTTCGCGCCGCACGCCACCGGGAACGCGTAGCCGCAGTTGCCGAAGCTCATCGCCGCGAGCATCGAGCGCGGCTCGTCGAAGCGCAGGTACGAGTTCGACACCGAGCAGATTTTGCCGATGTCGGTGGAGACGATGGCGCCCTTCGGCATCGCGCGCTCGAGCGCGCGCAGCATCTCGCGCGGATGCATGGCCTTCACGCCCTTGGCGACCTCGACCGAGTAGGGATCGGTCTCGTGGGTCCACTTCTCGAGCTCCTGCTCCCACGCCGACTTCTCGTCGCGGATCGTCGCCTCGCGCTCGGATCGGTTCTGCTGGCAGGCGAGGGACTTGCCCTTCAGGCGCTGCACGAGCGCCGCGGCGGCCGCGCGCGCATCGCCGTTGATGCCGACCGAGATCGGCTTCACGAGCCCCAGCATGCGCGGGTCCGCGTCGATCTGCACGATCTGCGCGTTCTTCGGCCAGTAGTCCATGCCGTATTGCGGAAGCGTGCCGAAGGGGCCGAGGCGCGTGCCGAGCGCGATCACGACGTCCGCCTTCGAGATGAGCTTCATCGCCGCCTTCGAGCCCTGGTAGCCGAGCGGTCCGACCCACAACGGATGCGATGCCGGGAACGCGTCGTTGTGGAGATAGCTTTCCGCCACCGGCGCGTGCAGCAGCTCGGCGAGCGCGACCGCCTCCTTCGTGCCCTCGGCCATGATCACGCCGCCGCCGGCGAGGATCACCGGGAACTTCGCGCTTGCGAGGAGCTCGGCCGCGCGCTCGAGCGCCGCCTCGTCGCCGGCGCCGCGTCCGATGCGCATCGGCTGCGCGATCTCGCACTCGATGTCGCCGTAGAAGAAATCGCGCGGGATGTTGAGCTGCGTGGGGCCCATCTCGAGCATCGCGCGGTCGAACGCGCGCGCGGCGATCTCGGCCATGCGCGCCTTGTTGTTCACGTGGCCCTGGTACTTGGTGATCTTCGAGAAGATCGGCAGCTGCTCGGTCTCCTGGAAGCCGCCGAGGCCCATCGTGTTCGACCCGGTCTCGGGCGTGATGACGACCACCGGCGAATGCGCCCAGTAGGCCGCCGCGACGCCGGTCACGAAGTTCGTGACGCCCGGGCCGTTCTGCGCGATGCACACGCCGTGGCGCCCGGAGACGCGCGAATATCCGTCCGCCATGTGCACGGCACCTTGCTCGTGCGCGGTGGGGATGAAGCGGATGCCCGCGGCGGGAAAGATGTCGAGGGCGTCCATGTAGGCCGAGCCCACGATGCCGAAGACGTCCGTCACGCCCTGCGCGACCATCGTTTCGACCAGGGCCTCCGAGGGGGTCATCTTCACCTTGCCGCGCGCCACCTGGCGCGCTTTCACGGTCATGTCGTTCATGGCGGGTTCTCCGGCAGCGGAATACGGGGTCTCGTTTGCCGGAACACTATAGCAGGGTAAGGGCCGCTGCAAGAGTGGGTTCCATTGTCCGGAACGAAACAGTTGCGCCAATGGAATCTTTTCACTACGCTGGATGGCATATGGCGACCCTGGTCGACGCATCCGAACGCGCGCGCCGCGAGGCGGCCCTGGAGAACTCTTCCACCCTGAAGGCGCTCTCGGTGCTGGAGGCGCTCGTCCAGGCCGGACGCCCGGTGACGCTCACCGAGCTCATGCAGGCCACGGGATTGCCCAAGCCGAGCCTGCATCGCACGCTCTCGCTCTTCGAGGACGGCGGCTATGTGCGCCGCGAACCCGCCGGCCGCGCATACTCGGTGGGCTCGCGCCTCTCCTCGCTCGGGCTCGCGATCCTCACGCACGATTCGGTCGCGGCGCTGCGCCACGCGGTGCTGCGACAGCTGGTCGCCGACGTCGGCGAGACCTGCAACCTCGCGATGCTGCACCGCGGAGAGCTCGTGTACCTCGACCGCGTCGAGGCCGACTGGCCGCTGCGCCTGCACCTGCCCGTGGGCAGCACGATCCCGGTGCACTGCAGCGCGAGCGGCAAGCTGCTCATCGCGCTCATGCCCGCGGAGCCGCGCGCGGCGCTCCTTTCCGCGATGCCGCTCGCGCGCTTCACCGAACGCACCATCACCGACCGCACGCTCATGGAGAAGGAGCTCGATCGCATCGTCGCGACCGGCTATGCGCTCGACAACGAGGAATACGTCGCGGGCGTCGCCTGCGTGGCGGTGCCGGTGCGCGTGGGCGGCGAGCCCGTCGCGGCGGTCGCCGTGCACGCGGCCACCGCGCGCCTGCCGCTGCAGATGGCGATCGAGCTCGTGCCGCGGCTCACGCAGGCCGCGCAGCGCATCGCCGACACTTTCGCATAGGGGAACCGAATGGAAGCCAGGGTCGAGAGCCCCGCCGAGGGCAAGGTCGAGAACAAGGTCCAGATCCATCGCGGCCTTAAGGGCGTGTACTTCGACCGCTCGCGCGTGTGCGACATCGACGGCCGTGCCGGGGAGCTCTGGTATCGCGGCTACTCGATCCACGACCTCGCCCAGCGCTCGACGTTCGAGGAGACGTGCTACCTGCTCTTCCACGGCGAGCTGCCCGGCGCGGACGAGCTCGCGCGGTTCTCCTCGCTGCTGCGCGCGGCGCGCGTGCTGCCCCCCGCGATCCTCGAGATCATCGGCGTGGTGAAGGACGCGCACCCGATGGACGCGCTGCGCACCGCGGTCTCCGCGCTCGCCGCGTTCGATCCCGACGTCGCGGACAACTCGCCCGAGGCGACGCTGCGCAAGGGCATCCGACTCACCTCTCAGGTGCCGATGATCATCGCGGCGCACGAGCACGTGCGCAACGGCCGCGCGCCGGTCGCGCCCGATCCGGCGCTCGGCCATGCCGCCAACTTCCTCTACATGCTCAAGGGCAAGCGCCCGAGCGAGGACGCGGCGCGCCTCATGGACATCGACATGATCCTGCACGCGGAGCACGGCTCCAACGCCTCGGCGTTCACCGCGCGCGTGGTCGCCGGCACGGAAGCGAACCTGCACGCTGCGATGACGGCGGCGATCGCCGCGCTCTCGGGCCCGGCGCACGGCGGCGCGGCCGAGAACGTGATGAAGATGGCCCAGGAGATCGGCGAGCCGCAGAACGCCGCGGAGTACGTGAAGCGCAAGCGCGCCAACCGCGAGGCGGTGATGGGCTTCGGCCACCGCGTGTACAAGGCGGAGGACCCGCGCGCGCGCCACATGCGCGCCGGCGTGGAGAAGCTCTCGGTGGAGATGGGCCAGCCGAAGTGGTTCCAGATCCTCGCCGCGCTGGTGGAGGCGATGAAGCCCTACGCGCGCCACGGCGTGAACGTGAACGTCGATTTCTACGCCGGCGTCGTCTACTACCTCAACGGCATCGCGCCGGACCTCTTCGTGCCGATCTTCGCCGTGGGCCGCGTGCCGGGGTGGACGGTGCAGGTCCTCGAGCAGATGGAATCGAACATCCTCATCCGCCCGCTCACGGTGTACAACGGCCCGGCACCGCGCGACTACGTGCCGATGGAGGCGCGCTAGTGGACCTGCGCGGCGAGCAGCGCGGCGGTCGCGACGATGTCCTCGACGCTCGCCCCGCGCGAGAGGTCGCTCACCGGCCGCGCGAAGCCCTGCAGCACGGGACCCACCGCGCGCGCGCCGGCCAGGTGCTGCGTGAGCTTGTAGGCGATGTTGCCCGCGTCGAGGTCCGGGAACACCAGCACGTTGGCGCGGCCCGCCACCGCGCTCGCTTCGCGCAGCTTGCGCCGCGCGACGTCCGCGACGAGCGCGGCGTCGGCCTGCAGCTCGCCGTCGATCGCGAGTCCCGGCGCGCGGGCGCGCGCGAGCTCGAGCGCGCGCACCACCTTCTCGACCTTCGGATGGCTCGCGCTTCCCTTGGTGGAGAAGGAGAGCATCGCGACGCGCGGCTCCTCGCCGAGGAGCGCGCGGCAGCTTTCCGCGGAGGCGAGCGCGATGTCGGCGAGCGCCTCGGCGTCGGGCTCGGGATTCACGGCGCAATCGGCGTAGAGCAGCGCGCGACCGTCGAGCACCATGAGGAAGAAGCTCGAGGGCGTGCGGATGCCGGCCGCGAGGCCGATGGTCATCATGCCGGCCTCGATCACGCGCGCGGTGGGATGCGCGGCGCCGGCGAGCATCGCGTCCGCGTGCCCGGCCTTCACCATCATGCCGGCGTGGAACAGGGGCTTCGCGACCGCGCGCCGCGCGATCTTCGGATTGCCAGGCCAGAGCGCGGCGTACTCGTCGAGGCGCGGATCGGACTGCGGGTCCGCGGGAAGGATCGGCTCGGCGAGGCCGCGCTCGGCGAGCCGCCGCGCCGCCTCCACGATGCGCTCGTCGCCGGTTTCCGGCAGCACGATGCGCGCACGGCGAGCGCGCGCGCGCTCGAAGAGCCGATCGAGGATGTCCATGGGAAGGGCGTCCATTATTGCATGGAGGATGCTTCGCGCATGACTTGAGTCCCCGCGGCATGGCATCCTGCACGAAGCCAACGAAGCTTCAGCATCACACAACGAGAGGAGATCGAGATGGATGAACGCAATCCCCGCCGCACGACCCGCCGATCGCTGCTGATCGCGGCCTCCACCCTCGCGCTCGGCCCGCGCTTCGCGCTCGCCGAGGACAAGTTCCCCTCGCGGCCGATCGACGTGATCGTGCCGTGGGGACCGGGCGGCGGCGCGGACCAGCTCGCGCGCCTCACCGCGAAGCTCGTCGAGCCGGAGCTCAAGACCTCGCTCCCGGTGGTGAACGTGCCCGGCGCGACCGGCGCCACCGGCATGGCGAAGCTCCTCACCGACCAGGCCGACGGCTATGCGATGGCGGTGTACATCGCCGACACCAACGCGCTCCTCGCCGGCCCCTCGCCGCGCTGGAAGCCCGAGGACATCACGCCGATCGCGATCATGATGCAGTGCCCGTCGTTCATCTTCGTCGCGCAGAACGGGCGCTTCAAGGACTGGGCGCAATTCGAGAAGGAAGCGCGCGAGAAGCCCAAGACGCTCAAGGTCGCCACGCTCGGCTTCGGCAGCGTCGACGACATGACGCTCACCTACCTCGCCTCGAAGGGCATCCACGTGGTCGAGGTGCCGTACTCGAAGCCGAGCGAGCGCTACGTGTCGGTGATCGGCGGGCACGTGGACGCGCTCTACGAGCAGGCCGGAGACACGCGCCAGTTCATCATGAACAAGCAGATCCGCCCGGTGCTCATCTTCGCGAAGAGCCGCCTCGCCGCGTTCCCCGACTGCCCGAGCTCCAAGGAGCTCGGCTACGACATCACGCTGCCGCAGTTCCGCTCCTACGTGGTGAAGGCCGGCACGCCGCCCGATCGCGTGAAGACGCTGAGCGACGCCCTCGCGAAGGCCGCTGCGAGCGACGAGTACAAGAAGTTCCTGCAGGACCAGTATGCCGATCCGCACAGCTTCATTCCGGCGGACCAGGCCGGCGCCTTCATGCGCCAGCAGCTCGACGACATGAAGGCCGCGCAGGCGGCGGCGAAGAAGGGATGAGGGCCGCGACGCGATGAAGCTGCGCTTCAAGCCGATGCTGCCCTACCTGGCGCTCCTCGCGGGCGCCGGGTTCCTGTACCACGACACGACGCGCTTCGCCGCGCTCGGCCGCCCGGGGCAGCTCGGCCCGGATTTCTGGCCGCGCGCGGTGCTCGTGCTGCTCATGCTGGTGTGCGCGTTCGAGATGGTGCGCCTCGCGCTGGCGAGCGAGGCCGCGCCGCAGGCGCAGCCGAAGGCGCCGGCCGCGCACGAGGAGGAGGATGGCCCGCGCTATCCGCTCCTCCTCGCGTCGGGCATCGGGATCACGATCCTCTACGTGCCCGGCATGCAGGTGCTCGGCTTCTTCATCGCGACCGCGCTCTACCTCGCGGGCTTCATGCTCGTCGGCCGCTACCGGCGGGCGGGCGTGATCGCCGCCTCGAGCCTCATCGGCAGCCTCGCGTTCGTGTTCGTCTTCATGAAGGTCGTGTACGTATCGCTGCCGCTCGGCGTGGGACCGTTCCAGACGGTGTCCACGTGGCTCATGGCGATGCTCGGAATCCACTAGGAAGCCTCCGCCATGCAAGACGTGCTGCACCAGCTGGCCCTCGGGTTCCTGCACCTGCTCACGCCGGCGAACGCCGCCTCGCTCGTCGTGGGCCTGGTCGTGGGCATGCTGGTCGCGGTGCTGCCCGGGCTCACGCTCGTGATGGGCGTGGTGCTCGCGCTGCCCTTCACCTACGGCATGGAGGTCACGTCGTCGATCGTGCTCCTCACCGCGATGTACCTCTCGGGCACCTACGGCGGCGCCTTCACCTCCGTGCTCTTCCGCATCCCGGGCGAGCCGCTCGACGTGCCGCTGCTGTGGGACGGCTATCCGATGGCGCGCCACGGCGAGCCCGCGCGCGCGCTCGGCTGGACGCTCGTCGCGGCCCTCGTGGGCGGGCTCATCACGGCGGTTTCCGCGGTCGCGCTCGCCATCCCGTTCGCGAAGTTCGCGCTGCGCTTCGACGCGCCCGAGTACTTCGCCATCGTGCTGTTCGGGCTTTCGGGCGTGGTCTCGCTCTCGGGCAACTCGATGGTGAAGGGCCTCATCAGCCTGTGCATCGGGCTCCTCCTCGCCACGGTGGGCGTGGACGAGACCTACGGCGCGGACCGCTTCACCTTCGGCATTCCGATCCTCAAGGACGGCATCGAGTATCTCGTCGTGATGGTGGGCGCCTACGGCCTGGGCGAGGTGCTGGCGCGCATGGAGCAGGGCTTCTCCACGCCGGCGATGGAATCGGGCCACGGCGTGGAGACGCGGCTGCCGCACTGGCGCGAGGTGCGCGCGCTGAAGGGCACCATCGGCCGCAGCTCGGTGGTCGGCGTGCTGTGCGGCATCGTGCCGGGCGCGGGTGCGACCGTCGGCTCGTTCGTCGCCTACGGCGTGGAGGCGCAGTACGGCAAGAACCGCGCGAAGCTCGGCACCGGCATCCCCGAGGGGATCGTCGCCCCGCAGCTCGCCTCGACCGCGACCGTGGGCGGGCACATGGTGCCGCTCCTCGCGCTCGGCATTCCGGGCAGCGGCGCCACCGCGGTGATCCTCGGCGCGTTCCTGCTGCACGGCGTGCAGCCCGGCCCGCAGATCTTCCAGACGAGCGGCGACATGGTCTACACCATCTTCGCCTCGATGTTCGCCGCGGTGATCGGCATGTGCCTGCTCGGCTACTTCGCGATCCGCCCGCTCATCTGGGTGCTCAAGCTGCCGGAGGCGGTCACTTCGGCGTTCGTCGCGCTCTTCTGCTTCGTCGGCGCGTACAGCGAGAGGAACAGCGTGACGGACCTCTGGATGATCGTGGTGTTCGGCGTCGTCGGCTACCTCTTCGAGCGCTTCCGCTTCCCGATCGCGCCGATGGTCCTCGGCTGCATCCTCGGGCCGGTGGCGGAGAACTCCTTCATGACCAGCATGATCGCCTACCAGAACGACGCGTCGATCTTCTTCACGCGGCCCATCAGCGGAGTGGTCATGGTGATGACCGTGATCGCGCTCGCATGGCCCACGATCCGCTACCTGCGCGGGTTGCTGCGCTCGAAGCGCGTGCCCTCCGATCTCGCGACCGGGGTGAAGCCATGACGGTCGAGACGCGGGGTGCGCCGACCGTGAAGGACGCGATCGCCGCGCTGGTGCGCCGCGCGCGCGCCGCGCAGGCGATCGCCGACGGCTACGACCAGGCGCGCGTGGACGAGCTGGTCGCGGCGGCCGCCTGGGCGATCCTCGAGCCCGCCCGCAACCGCATCCTTTCCGAGCTCGCCGTGAGGGACACCGGCATCGGCGACGTCGAGGACAAGGTCCTCAAGAACCACCGCAAGACGCTCGGCCTCCTGCGCGACCTCGACGGCATGAAGACGGTGGGCGTCATCTCGGAGGACCGGGCGAAGGGCATCGTCGAGATCGCGCGTCCGGTGGGCGTCGTGTGCGCGATCACGCCTTCCACCAACCCCGCGGCCACTCCCGCGAACAAGATCATCAACAGCCTCAAGGCGCGCAACGCGGTGATCGTCGCACCGTCTCCCAAGGGCGTGAGCACGTGCGCGAAGCTGGTCGAGTACATCCACGCGGAGCTCGACAAGATCGGCGCGCCGCGCGGGCTCGTGCAGCTGCTGCCGGCGCCGGTCACCAAGGACGCCACCGCCGAGCTCATGCGCCAGTGCGACCTCGTCGTCGCGACCGGGTCGCAGTCCAACGTGCGCGCGGCTTACGCGAGCGGCACGCCGGCGTTCGGCGTGGGCACCGGCAACGTCGCCTCGATCGTGGACGAGACCGCGGACGTGGACGAGGCCGCGGAGAAGATCGTGCGCTCGAAGACCTTCGACAACGCGACCAGCTGCTCCTCCGAGAACAGCATCGTGCTGGTGGAAGCGATCGCCGAGCGCATGATCGAGGCCCTGAAGCGCCACGGCTGCGTGCCGGTCGCCGGCAAGGACCGCGCGAAGCTCGAGGCGTGCATGTGGCCCGAGGGCAAGCTCTCTGCGGCGGTGATCGGGCAATCGGCCGCCGTGATCGCGAAGCGCGCCGGCCTCTCGAACCCGGCCGCGAAATCGGCGCGCGTGCTGCTCGTCGAGGGCAAGGGCTTCGGCCCCACGCACCGGTTCTCGATGGAGAAGCTCTCGCCGGTGCTCACGGTCTATCGCGCGCGCGACTTCGCGGAGGCGAAGGAGATCGTGCGCCGCATCTACGCACACCAGGGCGCCGGGCACTCGGTGTCGCTGCACAGCCGCATCGACGAGCGCGCGCTCGACCTCGGGCTCACGCTTCCGGTCGCGCGCGTGATCGTGAACCAGGTGCACGTCGTGGGCAACGGCGGCGGATTCGACAACGGCCTGCCGTTCTCGCTCTCGATGGGTTGCGGCACGTGGGGACGCAACAACTTCTCCGACAACCTCAACGTGCGCCAGTACATGAACATCACGCGCGTGGCGCGCCCGATCCCGGAGCGCATGCCGACGGTGGACGAGCTCCTCGGCGGCTACTTCCAGCGCTGGGGCAAGTGATGGCGGATCCGGCGAGCGTCGGCGGCCTCCTCGCGGCGCGGGCGAAGGACCGTCCCGACGCGACCTACTTCCTCGCCACCGAGACCGGCCGCACGCTCACCTTCGGCGAGCTCGACCGCTCCTCGCGCCGCGCCGCCGCGCTCCTCGGACGGCTCGCGGGCGCGCCCGGCGCGCACGTTTCCCTGGTGATGCCGAACGGGCTCGCGACGCTGCGCATCCTCCTCGGCGCCATGGCGGGAGGTTACTGCGTGAATCCGGTGAACCTGCTCTCGCAGCCCGAGCAGATGCGCTACGTGATCGACCATTGCGACTCGCGCGTCGTGTTCGCCTCGCCCGAGTGGGCGCCGAAGCTGCGCGACCTGGTGCGCGGCATCGGCCGCCCGATCGAGGTGGTCGAGGTCGATCCCGACGCCGACTCGCTTCCCGGCGAGCATTCGAGCGACGATTCGTTCCGGCTGCCCGAGGTCGCGCCCGAGGCGCTCGCGCTCCTCATGTACACGTCCGGAACGACGGGCAAGCCCAAGGGCGTCATGCTCACGCAGTCGAACCTCTGCGCCAACGCGCACGCCATCAGCGCCGAGCATCGCCTCGGTCCCGGCGATCGCGTGACGGCGGTGCTGCCGCTCTATCACATCAACGCGTTCGCGGTCACCATGCTCGCGCCGCTCGCGCACGGCGGCTCGCTCGCGATGCCGCCGAAATTCTCCGCCGGCCGCTTCTGGGAGCTTCCGACGCGCCACGGCTGCACCTGGCTCAACATGGTGCCGACGATGGTGAGCTACCTCCTCGAGGGCCAGGTGCCGCCGCGCGAGTCGATCGCGCACGTGCGTTTCTGCCGCACCGCCTCGGCGCCGCTCCCGCCGGAGCACCTGCTCGCGTTCCAGTCGAAGTTCGGCATCGGGGTGATCGAGACCATGGGCTTGACCGAAACCGTCGCGCCCGCGTTCTCGAATCCGTACGAGCCGGCGAAGCGCAAGGTGGGCTCGGTCGGCAAGCCCTCCGGATGCGAGGCGCGCATCGTCGACGAGCACGGCAAGCCGCTTGCCGACGGCACGCCGGGCGAGATCGCGATCCGCGGCCCGCAGGTGACTCCCGGCTACTACAAGAACGAGGCGGCCACCCGGGCGGCGTTCTTTCCCGACGGATGGCTGCGCAGCGGCGACGTCGGCGTGCGCGATGCCGAAGGCTACTTCTTCGTCACCGGGCGCATCAAGGAGCTCATCATCAAGGGCGGCGAGAACATCGCGCCGCGCGAGATCGACGAGGTGCTGCTGCTCCATCCCGCGGTGCTCGACGCGGCCGCGGTCGGCATCCCCGATCGCCACTACGGGCAGGAGATCATGGCGTGCGTGATCCGGCGTCCGGGTAGCCACTGCGAGGTGGAGGAGCTGCGCGATTTCTGCATCGAGCACCTGGGGCCGTTCAAGGCGCCGAAGCTGATCCGCTTCGTCGAGGAGCTGCCGCGCGGGCCTTCGGGCAAGGTGCAGCGGTTGAAGCTGCTGGGGTCAGACCCCGTTTTCTCTTAGGCGGAACGCCGGCCGCCGCGCGGCTTGCGGAGCGGGCATGCGCGTTGCGCGTAAGAGAAAACGGGGTCTGACCCCATCATTTCCCCATCGGCCCTGCGTCGCAGCGCTTGTATTGATCGGGCCACGGCATGGCGACGCCGAGCGCCTTCGCCGCGTGCCGCGCCCAGTACGGGTCGCGCAGCATCGCGCGCGCGAGGCACACGGCGTCGGCCTCGCCGAGCGCGACGATCTGCTCGGCCTGCACGGGATCGGACACGAGCCCGACGGCGATCGTGGGGATCTGCGCCTCGCGCCGGATCGCCGCGGCGAACGGCACCTGGTAACCGGGCCCGAGCGGGATCTGCGCATGATGGACGTTGCCGCCGCTCGAGCAATCGATCATGTCGATGCCGATGTCCTTCAAGCGCCGCGCGAGCTCGATCGACTGCGCGAGGTCCCAGCCGCCCTCGGCCCAGTCGGTCGCGGAGACGCGATAGAACACGGGCTTGTCCGAGGGCCAGGACGCGCGCACGGCGCGCGCGACCTCCAGCGGGAAGCGGATTCGGTTCTCGAGCGAGCCGCCGTACTCGTCGTTGCGCGCGTTCGAGAGCGGCGAGCAGAAGCTGTGCAGGAGGTAGCCGTGCGCGCCGTGCACCTCCACCACGTCGAACCCGGCGGCGAGCGCGTGGCGCGCGGCGGCGCCGAAGTCCTGTACCGTCGCGCGGATCTCCTCCTTCGTCATCGCGCGCGGCGCCGGGAAGTCGCCGAAGGCGAGGGCGCTCGGCCCGAGCGTCTGCCAGGCGCCCTGCGCGGGTTGGAGGGGCCGGCCTGCCTTCCAGGGCTGGGCGCACGAAGCCTTGCGCCCGGCGTGCGCGAGCTGGATCGCGGGAACCGATCCCTGCGCGCGGATGAACGCGGCGACCGGCTTCCAGGCGTGCGCGTGGGCTTCCGACCAGATTCCCGCATCCCACGGCGTGATGCGGCCGGCCGGAGTGACGCCGCTCGCCTCGACGCACACCATGCCCGCGCCGCCGACCGCGCGGCTGCCGAGGTGCACGAGGTGCCATTCGGTGGGCATGCCGTCCTCGCTCGAGTACTGGCACATCGGCGAGACGAAGACGCGGTTGGGAAAAGTGATCGAGCGCAGCGGGAGCGGCGTGAACAGTCGCGACATGTCGGGGAAGGAAGGTGGGTGATCGGCGCCCCGGAGGATGCGATCATTCGGGGCTCGCGAATTCTAATCGATCCGACTCTTGCAGCCCCATCGAGTTCTCACCCTGCGCGCCGGCGCGCGCGCCCTGGCCCGCATTCGCGAAGCGGGCCTCGAGCCGTCCGAGGTCGAGACGATCCCGGGCGCCGCGGGCGGGCCGAAGGGGCTCGGCATCGCCGCGCTCGACCGCGCGATCTTCACCGAATGGCTGCCGGCCGCCCCGCGCGTGCGCCACCTGGTCGGTGCCTCGATCGGCGCATGGCGCTTCGCCGCCGCATGCCGCGACGATCCACGCGCCGCGCTCGGCGATTTCGTGCGGCTCTACGTCGAGCAGTGCTATCCGCCGCGCCCCAGCCGCGGCTTCGTCTCGCGCTGTGCGCGCGAGATGCTCGCCGCCCTCTTCTCCGGGCGCGAGGCGCAGGTGCTCTCGAATCCGGGCTATCGGCTGCATATCCTCGCGGTACGCGGACGGTGGCCGCTCACGCGCGACACGACGTGGACCACGCCGCTCGGCTTCGGCATGGCGGCGATGGCGAATGCGCTCGGGCGGCGCCATCTCGCTCGCTTCATCGATCGCACGCTCTTCCGCGATCCGCGCGCGGCGCCGCCATTTGTGCCGGTCGACACGGGCGCATCCCGGTCGGTTCGCTTCGACGCGTTCCACACGTACGTCGTGCCGCTCGACGCGGCGAACCTCGGCGAGGCGCTGGTCGCATCGGCCTCGATTCCGCTGGTGCTCGAAGGCGTGGCGAACATCCCGCAGGCGCCGGCGGGCGTGTACTGGGACGGCGGCATCGTCGACTACCACCTGCATCTTCCGTGGCATCGCGGGCAGGGGCTCGTGCTCTATCCGCACTTCACCGACCGCATCGTCCCCGGCTGGCTCGACAAGGGCTTGCCGTGGCGCAGCGCGCGCGGCGAGTGGCTGGAGAACGTGGTGCTGGTCGCGCCCTCGCGCGAGTACCTCGCGAAGCTGCCGCTCGCCAAGCTCCCCGATCGCAACGACTTCAAGCGCTTCGAGGCCGACGACGCGGGACGGATGAAATACTGGAGGACGGCGGTCGCGGAAAGCGAGCGGCTCGCCGACGCGTTCCTCGAGTTCGCGCGCCGCCCCGATCCCTCCCTGGTGCGGCCGCTATGACTCGAAAATGGGGTCAGATTACTTTTTTGGATCCCGGAACAAAAAAGTAATCTGACCCCATTTTCTGTCCATCAGTAGTTGAGGATCGAGGCGAGCCAGCGCTCCATCGCCGCGAGGTCCATGCCCTTGCGGTGCGCGTAGTCGGCGACCTGGTCCTTCTCCACCTTGCCGACCGCGAAGTAGCGCGACTCCGGATGCGCGATGTAATAGCCGCTCACGGAGGCGGGCGGCATCATCGCGTACGCCTCGGTGAGCTCGATGGCCGCGTTGCCCGTCGCGTCGAGCAGCCGGAAGAGGTCGGCCTTCTCGGTGTGGTCGGGACAGGCCGGATAACCGGGCGCGGGCCGGATGCCGCCGTACTTCTCGGCGATGAGCTCCTCGTTCGAGAGCCCTTCGTCCTTCGCGTAGCCCCAATGGTCCGTGCGCACCAGCCAGTGGAGGTGCTCGGCGAACGCTTCGGCCAGCCGGTCGGCAAGCGCTTTCACGAGGATCGCGGAATAGTCGTCGTTCGCGGCGAGGAACTCCTTCACCTTCGCCTCGGTGCCGAGCCCGGCCGTCACCGCGAAGGCGCCCACGTAATCCGCCACGCCGGATTCGCGCGGCGCGACGAAGTCCGCGAGGCACTGGTTCGGATTTCCCGCCGGCTTCTCGTTCTGCTGGCGCAGGTTGTGCCAGGTCGCGAGCACGCCGTCGCGCTTGTCGTCGGCGTAGATCTCGACGTCGTCGCCCACGGAATTGGCCGCCCACAGCCCGAACACGCCATTCGCGGTGAGCCAGCGTCCCTTCACGATGCGATCGAGCATCGCCTGCCCGTCGTGGAAGACGTTGCGCGCCGCCTCGCCCACCACCGCGTCGTCGAGGATCTCCGGGTACTTGCCGGCGAGGTCCCAGGTCTGGAAGAACGGGGCCCAGTCGAGGAACGGCACGAGCGTCTCGAGCGGGTAGTTGGCGAGGCGGGTGACGCCCAGCTTGCGCGGGCGCGTCGGCCGGTAGGCGGGCCAGTCGATGCGCACCGCGTTCGCCCGCGCGGCCTCGAGCGCGACGCTTTTCTGCCCGCTCTTCCTCGAATGCTGCTCGCGGATCTTCTCGTAGTCCGCGCGCACCTGCCGCAGGTAGTCCTCGCGCTGCGCCTCGCTCGCGAGGCTGGAGGCGACGCCCACCGCGCGCGAGGCATCCGGCACCCAGACGGTCGGGCCCTGGTAATGCGGCTCGATCTTCACCGCCGTGTGCGTGCGCGAGGTGGTGGCGCCGCCGATGAGCAGCGGCACCGTGAACCCGAGGCGCTGCATCTCCTTCGCGACGTGCGACATCTCCTCGAGCGACGGCGTGATGAGGCCCGAGAGGCCGACGAAATCGGCGTTCTCGCGGCGAGCGGTCTCGAGGATCGTCTCGCACGCCACCATCACGCCGAGGTCCACGACGTCGAAGTTGTTGCACTGGAGCACGACGCCCACGATGTTCTTGCCGATGTCGTGCACGTCGCCCTTCACGGTCGCCATCACGACCTTGCCCTTCGCCTTGGGCGCCGTGCCGAGCTTCTTCTTCTCCTCCTCGATGAACGGGATCAGGTGCGCGACCGCCTGCTTCATCACGCGCGCCGACTTCACCACCTGCGGGAGGAACATCTTCCCGGAGCCGAAGAGGTCGCCCACCACGTTCATGCCGTCCATGAGCGGGCCCTCGATCACCGCGAGCGGCCGCTCGTGCGCGAGGCGCGCTTCCTCGGTGTCCTCGACGATGTAGTCGGTGATGCCCTTCACGAGCGCGTGCACCAGCCGCTCGCGCACCGGCGCCTTGCGCCACGCGAGCTCTTCCGCGGCGTCCTTCTTCTGCGCCTTGTAGGTCTCGGCGAACTCCACCAGCCGCTCGGTCGCGTCCGGCCGGCGGTTGAGGATCACGTCCTCCACGCGCTCGAGGAGGTCTTTCGGGATCTCCTCGTACACGCCGAGCTGGCCCGCGTTGACGATGCCCATGGTCATTCCGGCCCGAGTCGCGTGGTACAGGAACGCGGTGTGCATCGCCTCGCGCACCGGGTCGTTGCCGCGGAAGGAGAACGAGAGGTTCGACACGCCGCCCGAGGTCTTCGCGTGCGGCAGGTGGCGGCGGATCCACGCGAGCGCCTCGAGGTAGTCGAGGCCGTAGCGGTTGTGCTCCTCGATGCCGGTGGCGATCGCGAAGATGTTGGCGTCGAAGATGATGTCCTCGGGAGGGACGCCGACCTTCGCGGTGAGGATGCGGTAGCTCCTCTCGCAGATCGACATCTTCCTCTCGAGCGTGTCGGCCTGGCCCTTCTCGTCGAACGCCATCACCACGACCGCCGCGCCGTAGCGGCGCGCGAGCTTCGCCTGGTGCACGAACTCCGCCTCGCCGCTCTTGAGCGAGATCGAGTTCACGATCGACTTGCCCTGCACGCATTTGAGGCCGGCCTCGATCACGCTCCATTTGGAGCTGTCGATCATCACCGGGACTCGCGCGATGTCGGGCTCGGAGGCGACGAGCTGCAGGAAGCGCGTCATCGCCGCCTGGGAGTCGAGCATCGCCTCGTCCATGTTCACGTCGATCACCTGCGCGCCGTTCTCGACCTGCTGGCGCGCGACCGAGAGCGCCTGGCCGTAGTCGCCCGCGAGAACCAGGCGCGCGAAGGCCTTCGAGCCGGTGACGTTGGTGCGCTCGCCCACGTTCACGAAGAGCGAGTCGTCGCCGATGTCGAGCGGCTCCAGGCCCGAGAGCCGCAGCCGCGGCGCGACCTCCGGAACCGTGCGCGGCCGCGAGGCGCGCACCGCCTCGGCGATCGCGCGGATGTGGTCCGGCGTGGTGCCGCAGCAGCCGCCGGTGATGTTGAGCCAGCCGCTTTGCGCCCATTCGCGGATGAAGCCCGCGGTCTCGTCGGGCTGCTCGTCGTATTCGGCCATCGCGTTCGGCAGGCCCGCGTTCGGGTGCGCGGAGACGTACACGTCGGCGATGCGCGCGAGCTCCTCGACGTGGGGCCGCAGCTGCTTCGCGCCGAGCGCGCAGTTGAGGCCGACGGAGAGCGGCCGCGCGTGGCGCACCGAGTTCCAGAACGCTTCCACCGTCTGCCCGGAGAGCGTGCGCCCCGAGGCGTCCGTGATCGTTCCCGAGATCATGATCGGCAGGCGCACGCCCGATTCCTCGAAGTGCTCGTCGATCGCGAAGAGGGCCGCCTTGGCGTTCAACGTATCGAAGATGGTCTCGACGAGGAGGAGGTCGACGCCGCCTTCCACCAGAGCGCGCACCGCGGTCCTGTACGCGTCCTTCACCTGGTCGAAGGACACCGCGCGGAAGCCGGGGTCGTTCACGTCCGGCGAGAGCGAGAGCGTGCGGTTCATGGGCCCGAGCACGCCCGCGACGAAGCGCGGCTTCGACGGCGTGCGCGCGCCGAACGAGTCGGCCGTCTCGCGCGCGATGCGGGCGCCGGCGAGGTTGAGCTCCGCGGCGAACTCTTCCAGCCCGTAATCGGCCTGCGAGATCGCGGTCGAGTTGAAGGTGTTGGTCTCGAGGATGTCGGCGCCCGCCTCGAGGTACCGCTCGTGGATCGCGCGCACCACGTCCGGGCGGGTGAGGTTCAGCAGGTCGTTGTTGCCGCGCAGGTCCTTCTTCCACGCCGCGAAGCGCGCGCCGCGATAGTCGGCCTCGGCGAGCCCCTCGCGCTGGATCATCGTCCCCATCGCGCCGTCGAGGACGAGGATGCGCTGCTTCAGCGCCTCCTTCAGGGCGGCGATTCGTGCGGGGCGAGTGGCGATGGTCTGGTCCATGGGCGAAAACGAAAAAACCCGTCAGCGCGAAGCGAACGGGTTTTGAGGTCCGATCGCTTTAGCGGCATTTGTAAAGCGCCCGCAAGCTGACGATCAAATCGGCGCGTGATTACTATCTTATCATGCGCCGATGCGCGCGCCCCGTGTCGCCTCGATCCTCGCCGCCTCGCTCGCGGCGGCCTGCGCCCTCGGCGTCCTGGGCGCGCAGGCGCCGCTCGCCGTGGGCTCGAAGCGCTTCACCGAGTCCTACATCCTGGGCGAGATCGTCGCGCAGGCGGCGCGGCAGGCGGGAGCGCCGGCCGAGCACCATCCCGGGCTCGGCAACACGGCGATCCTCGTCGAGGCCCTCGAGCACGGCGCGATCGACGTCTATCCCGAATACACCGGCACCATCGCACGCGAGATCCTCGGCGCCGGCCGCGACCTCACGCTCGCCGAGATCGACGACCGGTTGCGCGCGCGCGGCCTCGAAGCCTCGGTGCCGCTCGGCTTCTCCGACAGCTACGCGATCGGCGTGCGCGGCGACTTCGCCCGCAAGCACGGCATCGCGAAGATCTCCGACCTCGCGCGCTTGCCGCGGCTGCGCCTGGGCTTCTCGCACGAGTTCCTCGGACGGCGCGACGGCTGGCCCGGGTTGAAGGCGGCGTACTCGCTGCCGCAGCCCACCCCGCTCGGACTCGACCACGGTCTCGCCTACGAGGCGCTCTCGAGCGGCGAGGTGGACGCGATCGACCTCTACTCGACGGACGCGAAGATCGCGAAGTACGGGATCGCGGTGCTGCAGGACGACCGCCATTTCTTTCCGCGCTACGACGCGGTGCTGCTCCATCGCGCCGACGTCGCCGCCCGGCATCCGAGGGCGTGGGCGGCGATCCGCGAGCTGGAGGGGCGCATCGACGCGCCGACGATGATCCGGCTGAACGGCGAGGCCGAGCTCGGCCACCTCGATTTCGCGACGATCGCCGCGCGCTTCCTCGGCGCCGCACCCACCGCGACGCGCCGCAGCCTCGTGTCGGCGATCTTCGCGCCCGATTTCGGCCGCCTCCTCGGCGAGCATGCCGCGCTCGTGTTCGCGTCGCTCGCGGCGGCGGCGCTCCTCGGCATCCCACTCGGCATCCTCGCCGCGCGCTCGCGGGCGGCCGCGCAGCCGATCCTCGTCGCCGCGGGCATCGTGCAGACGATTCCCGCGCTCGCGCTCCTCGCGTTCCTCATCCCGCTCACCGGCTCGATCGGCGTGAAGCCGGCGATGCTCGCGCTCTTCCTGTACGCGCTGCTGCCGATCGTGCGCAACACGCACGCCGGGCTCGGCGGCGTTCCCGCCGGGCTCGTGCAGGCGGCGACCGCGCTCGGCCTGTCGCGCCGCGCGACGCTCGGCCACGTCGAGCTGCCGCTCGCCCTGCCGACGATCCTCGCCGGGGTGAAGGTCGCCGCGGTGATCAACGTGGGCACCGCGACCATCGCGGCCTTCATCGGCGCGGGCGGCTTCGGCGAGCGCATCGCGCAGGGGCTCGCGCTGAACGACGACCTGACGCTCCTCGCGGGCGCCCTGCCCGCCGCGGCGCTGGCGCTCGTGGTGCACGCGTTCTTCGAAGCGCTGGAGCGTTCGCTCGCGCCGCGCCGGCGCCGCTAGCCCTGGTCGAGGATTTCCTGCACGCGCGCGAACGCCCGCGCCCAGGTATCGATGGAAGGTCCCGACACCACCGTCACGGAGGGATACCAGAGGCTCGTGCCGTCCGGCTTCGGCACCCAGTAGTGGAACGGCGGATTGCCCGACAGATAGAGGAGGAGCGTGCGCTTGCCGATCGCGCCCGCGAGGTGCGCCGTCGCGTTGCTCGTGGTGACGACCACGTCGCACGCCGAGACGAGCGCGAGCAATCCGTCGAGGTCCTGGTACAGGTCGAGGTCGGCGATGCGCGCGAGCCGGCCGCCGTCGCGCTCGAACGCGTCGCGCTCCGCCGCCGTATCGCCGTACTGCAGGTCGACGAGCCGGATGCCGGCTCGGTGCGAGAGCGGCCCGAACCCCGCGAGCGGCGCGGACTTGGTGAGCTCGTAGTACGTCCTCGGCTTCGGCTGGAACGTGCGCCACGAGATCCCGACCACGCGCTCGGCGGGGCTCCCGAGCGCTCGGCGATACGCGTCGCGGCGGGCGGTGTCGGCCGCCAGCAGCACCGCGGGCTGGCGCTCGAAGCTCTCGCGCGAAGGGCGCAGGATCCGGCCCAGCGAGCCGAGCGCGAGATGCCGGTCGCAGGTCGAGAAGGCGTCCTCCGATTCTTCCTTCGCGACCACGCTCCAGTCGGGATGCGCGCGCCGGTACGCCGCGAGCAGCCGCCGGTCGACCTCGAGCACGAACGCCTGCCCGCGCATCGCGAGCTCTGAAGCGAGCGTGGAGAAGAGCACCTCGTCGCCGAGTCCCTGCTCGGTCCAGAGCGCGACGCGATGCCCGCCGCTCCAGTCCGCCTCGGTGAAGGAGGGCACCTTGAAGGCGCGCGGGCTCGCCGGGCTCTCGCCGCCGGCCCAGCGCCACTCGTAGTCGATCCAGCCGTTGCGGAAATCGCCCAGCATGAGCCGCGAGAGCGCGCGGTTGTAGCGCGCACGCGCGTAGTCGGCGTCGATCGCGAGCGCCGCGTCGTAGCACTCCACCGCTTCGCGATGGCGGCCGAGGGCGGCGAGCGTGACGCCGCGATTGTTGAGCGTGGTCGCCGAGCGCGGCGCGAGCGCGAGCGCCCGGTCGTAGTCGGCGAGCGCCTCCTCGTGGCGGCGCAGCGCGCGCAGCGCCGCGCCGCGGTTCGAGAGCACCTCGGTATGGCGCGGATCGACCTGCAGCGCGCGCGAGGCGAGGCGCACGCATTCCTCGTGGTCGCCGCGCAGGGCGGCGATCGTGGCGAGCAGATGCAGCGCATAGAAGTGGTGCGAGTCGGCGCGCAGGATGTCCTCGCACAGCGCCCGCGCGCCTTCCAGGTTGCCCGCCTGGTAGAGCTTCGCCGCGCGCTCGATGGCGGCCGCGATCGGCCGCGCGCCGCCGTGCATCAGCGCCCTCCCGCGGCGAGCCGGAGTCCGAGCGCGACGAGCACCGTTCCGCCCACGCGGTTCATCCACGCGAGGGCCGACGAGGAGCGCGCGAGGCGCTCCGAGAAAGCGCCGGCGGCGATCCCGACCGCCGCCTTCACCGGAAGCGCGAGCGCGGCGTAGAGCGCGCCGAGGAGAACGAGGTCGCGCGTTGCGTGCGCGCTCGCCGGATCCACGAACTGCGGCAGGAACGCGACGAAGAAGAGCACGATCTTGGGATTGCTCACGTTCGAGATCACGCCTTCGCGCACGATGGTGGCGAGCGGCACCGGCGCGGCCCCGCGCACGGCGAGGCGCGGCGCGGCGGCGAGCATGCGCACGCCGAGGTAGACGAGGTAGATCGCGCCCGCGATGCGCAGCGCGAGGAAGAGCGAAGGCAGCGCGTGCAGGAGCGCTCCCACGCCGAGCGCGGCGAGCGCCGTGTGCACGAGGATCCCGAGCGAGACGCCGAGCGCGGAGCAGGCGCCCGCGAGCCGGCCCTGCGCGAGCGAGCGCGAGATCACGTACATCATGTCCTGCCCGGGCGTGACGATGAGGGCGAGCGAGGCCACGACGTAGAGCCCGAGCGCCCCCGAGTCCACGGGACTAGGCGTTCGCGGCGAGCCAGTCGAGCGCGAGCGCCGAGAGCGTGCGCACGCCGAGCGGCAGGCAATCCTCGTCGACGTGGAAGCGCGGGCTGTGGTTGGGCGCGGCCGTGGACGCGTCGCGATCCGGCGGCGTGCAGCCCATGAAATAGAAGAAGCCCGGTACTTCCTTCTGGTAGAAGGAGAAGTCCTCGGCGCCGCAGATCTTGTCGATCACGCCGACGTTCGAATCGCCGGCGACGCGCGCGAGCGTGGGCGCCGACCATTCGGTGAGCGCGGGATCGTTCACGGTGACGTCGTACCAGCGGTGGATGTGCACCGTCGCCTTCGCGCCGCCGGCCGCGGCGATCATCTCCGAGATGTTCTTCACGTGCCGGTGGATCTCGTCGCGCTGCTCCTCGTCGAAGGTGCGGATGGTCCCCTCGAGCTTCACCTCGTCCGGGATGATGTTGTGGCGCACGCCGCCCTGGAACACGCCGACCGTGACCACCGAGGGCTCCTTGGTGATGTTCACGCGGCGCGAGACGACGGTCTGCAGGCCGAGCACGATCTGCGAGGCGGCGACGATCGGATCGGCGCCGCGCCACGGCATCGCGGCGTGGGTCTGCGTGCCGCGCACGAAGACGCGGAAATCGTCGGCCGAGGCCATGAACGGGCCGGAGCGATAGCCGATCTTCCCGGTGGGCTGGATCGAGGTGACGTGGAGCCCGAAGATCGCGCCCACCTCGGGCGCCTCGAGGCATCCCTCCTCGATCATCATGCGCGCGCCGCCCTGCTCGCCGATCGGCGGCGTCTCCTCGGCGGGCTGGAAGATGAACTTCACCGCGCCGGGGATCTTCTCGCGCATGCCGGCGAGCACTTCGGCCACGCCCATGAGGATCGCGGTGTGCGCGTCGTGCCCGCACGCGTGCATCACGCCGCACGCCTGGCCGTTCCATTCGGTGCGCGCCTTGCTCGCGAACGGCACGTCCGCTTCCTCCACCACCGGCAGCGCGTCCATGTCGGCGCGCAGAGCTACGACCGGTCCCGGGCGAGCGCCTTTCAGCAGCCCGACGACGCCCGTGTGGGCCACCTTCTCCCGCACCGTGTCGAAGCCGAGCGCGCGCAGGTGGTCCGCGACGATCTTCGCCGTGCGCACCTCGCGATTGCCGAGCTCCGGGTGCTGGTGGAAGTCGCGCCGCCAGGCGACGAGGCGCGCGCCGAGGCGCCGCGTGGCCTCGGCCACGGCGGCGTCGAAAGGGAAGGGACTCTCGGGGGCATTCATGGCCGCCGATTCTACGCCCGTCGTCCGCCTCATGGCCGGCTTCTATAATGGGCGTCTCATGGAACATCTCGAGCCCACGCAGGCCTTCCAGTACCTCAGGCAGCATCCCGACGCGATCTTCATCGATTGCCGCAGCGAGATGGAATACATGTTCGTCGGGCACGCGCTCGGCTCCATGATGGTCCCGTGGTACGACGGCGCCGAGTGGGAGCTCAACCCGCATTTCGTCGGCCAGGTGAAGAAGATCGCCGGCGCGAACTTCCACGACCGCCCGGTCGTGCTCATCTGCCGCAGCGGCAACCGCAGCGCGGAGGCGGGCGAGGCGCTCGAGAAGGCCGGCTTCCGCCACGTGATGAACGTGCTCTACGGGTTCGAGGGCGAGCTCGACGAGAGGCACCACCGCAACTCGCGCAACGGCTGGCGCGTCGACGGCCTGCCGTGGGAGCAATACTGAGGCGTCAGCCGGAGAGCGTCGCGAGCGCGTGCGACCAGTCGCCGTCGCGCGATTGGCGCAGCACCCGGAAGCCGGGGAACCAGGGCGATTCGCCCTCGGCGCGCCAGCGCCATTCGGGCGGGAACGGCACCAGCACCTCGGCGGTGCGCCCCGCGAGCGCCGCGAGATGCATGTTGGTGCTGCTCACGCCGACGTAGCGATCGACGAGCGCCACGACCGCGAGCGCATCCTCCGGCTCCTCGCTCTCGCGTGCGAGGTCGTGGACGGGCCTTCCCAATGCCTGCGACGCGCTCTCGAGCTCCTCGGCGCTCGCGCCGCGCTGCAACGCGAACACGGTGCCGGCGACCGCGGCGAGCGCGGCGAAGAGCTCCGCGGGCGGGACGGATTTGGAGAGCGCCTGGCGCGAGCGTTCGCGCGGCGTGCCGCTGCGCCACGTGACCGCGACCCAGGGACGCGGGCCGGCGCGGGCGAGCCGGGCGCAGACCGCCGCCTCGCGCGCCGCATCGGGCGCCGCGGAGAGCGAGGGCACGAAAACGTCCTCGTCCTGCGCGACCACCCGCGGCAGGTCGGCGACCAGGATGCGCACCTCGCCTTCGGCCGGCGACTCGTCGATGCGGTCGAAGGCGCGCGTGCGCTCGAGGATCGAGCGCAGCCTCGCATCGCCGGCGAAGCTCACGCTCGACGCGGCCGATCGCAGCCGCGCGGCGAAGCGCGCGAAGAAGAGGTTGTCGCCCAGGCCTTGCTCCGCGACGACGCGCACGTCGCGCCCGCGCAGCTCCTGCAGCGAGGGCACCGCGTAACGGCGTCCCGCGGCGCGCTCGGCCGCCTCGAACGCGATCCTCGAATCGCGCCGCGCGTACCAGCGCCACGCCTCGTTCCAGCGGCCGAGAAGGAGCAGCGTCTGCGCGATGTAGAGCGGCAGGTCCGGATCGGCGGGCGCCACGGCCGCGGCGCGCGCGTAGAGCTCCGCGGCGCGCGAATAATCGCCTCGCGACACGAGATCGCGCCCGAGCGCGAGCAACGCATCGAGGTGCCGCGGGTCGCGCGCGAGCGCCTGCTCGTAGCGGCGGGCCGCCTCGTCGCGCCGACCCAGCCGGCGCGAGAGCCATCCCATCGCGTAGCGCGGGCTCGCCGCATCGGGATGCGCCGCGATCGCGCGCTCGAGGATCTCGCGCGCCTCCTCGTGCCGCGACTCCTCGGCGCGGCTCTGCGCGAGGTTCACCAGCGCCTCGAGGTTGCGCGGCTCGATCGCGAGCACGCCGGAGAAATGGCGCGCGGCGCGCGCCCAGTCGCCCAGCCGGTAGGCCGCGAGGCCGGCGGCGAAGAGCGGCGGCGCGAATGCGGGGCGCAACGCCGCCGCGCGCTCGAACTGCTCTAGGGCTTGCGGATCGCGCCGCGCGAATTCGTGCAGCACGCCGAGCTCGTAGGCGGGAGCGAAGTCTTGCGGGGCGAGCCGCGCCGCGCGCTCGAGCGCTTCGCGCGCGGGCTCGAAGCGCCCCAGCGCGCGCAGCGCGATGCCGGCCGCAAGATGCGCGCGCGCGTTGTCCGGATCGGACGCGGCGATCCCCGCAGCCGCCTGCAGCGCGGCGAGCGCGTCGCCCGACTGGAGCAGGCGGAACGGATCCGCGCTGCTCATGGCACGGCGTGGCCCGAGGAGGCGGAAGGCCGCTCGGACATGCGCAGGTACGCGATCCAGCACAACGCGCCCGCGGCCATCATGGCCGCCATGCCGAGGGCGAGGGCGCGCGTGTCCCCGGAGAGCGCGGGCGAGACCACGCCCGCGGTGAGCGTGTTCACCATGCCGGAGACGAAGCCCTGCAGCGAGGCCGCCATGCCGCGCCGCGTCGGGAAGAGCTCCAGCGTGGTGAGCGTGATCGAGGGCATCGCCATGGCGAAGCCCACGCCGTACACCATGATCGGCATGACCGCCCAGGGGAGCGACGGCGACGCGCTCATCGCGTAGGCGAGGTTCGCGAGCGCCGCCGCGGCCATGAAGGCGTAGGCGATGCGGACCGTGTCGCGCGGCGCGAGGCGTCCCGCGGCGCGTCCCGAGAGCTGCGCGCCCGCCATGATCCCCGCGATGCACGGAATGAAGAGCCACGCGTACTGGCGCGGTCCGAGGCCGAGGTGCGTGCCGAGGAACACGGGCGCCGAGACGATGTAGAGGAAGAACGCGTTGAAGTTGAACCCGGCCGCGAGCGAGAGCATGAGGAAGCGCCGGTTCACGCCGACCTCCTCGTATCCCTTGAGGAGCGCGACGACGTGGAACGGCTGGCGCGCCGTCGGCGGATGCGTTTCCGGCAGCAGCTTCCAGCTCACCGCGAAGAGCACGAATCCCACCGCGGTGAGGAACCAGAACACCGAGCGCCAGCCGAGCACCGCGAAGAGCCAGCCGCCGATCACGGGTGCCACGGCGGGCGCGAGGCCGAAGAAGAGCGTGACGAGCGACATCAGGCGCTGCGCATCCTCGGGCCCGAGGAGGTCGCGGATCATCGCGCGTCCCACCACCATTCCCGCGCCCACCGAGAGGCCCTGCACCACCCGCCACAGGACGAGCCCCTGCACCGAGCCGGTGAGCGCGGCGCAGAACGAGGCGATCGCGTAGACCAGCAATGCCGTGAGGATCACCGGGCGGCGCCCGAAGCTGTCCGAGAGCGCGCCGTGGAAGAGGAACATCACGCCGAACGCGAAGAGGTAGCCGGAGAGGGTCTGCTGGATCTCGAGCTGCGAGGCGCCCAGCGAGGCGCGGATGCCGTCGAACGCCGGGAGGTAGGCGTCGATCGAGAACGGGCCGAGCGTCGCGAGCGACGCGAGCAGCGCCGCGAAGCCGGCGCGCCCGCGCCGCGACGTCATGCGATGGGGCATCCGGCGGGGCTCCGGGCAGGCGCGGGCTGCGTCATCCCGCCATTCTACGGGTCGGGGTGCGGCGACATCGCGCCCGCGAGTTGTGAAGCACGTCACAGATAACTCCCGTTAACTGCCCGATACTCGGGCGAGAACGTCTGTTCCGCGCCCAGGACAAGCCCGCGGACCGGTGCACCCCGCCGGTCCCGCACAACGGGGAGGATGCGCATGCGTTGGACCGCTTTCGCAATCGTGGCGATGTTGGCATTGCCGTTGGCGTCTCGCGCCCAGGGCGTCAGCGCGAACGAGATCGTGATCGGCCAGACCTCGAGCTTCTCGGGCGCCATCGGCGGCGAGGTGCGCGAGCAGACCGCTGGCGCGCGGCTCTACCTGGACTGGGTGAACGCGAACGGCGGCGTATACGGGCGCAAGATCCGGCTCGAGTCGCTCGACGACAAGTTCGACCCGAAGCGCGCCGCCGAGAACGCGCGCCAGTTGATCGCGCAGGGCGTGTTCGCGCTCTTCCTCACGCGCGGCACGCCGCAGAACCTGGCGATCCTGCCGGTGCTCAAGGAGACCGGCACGCCGCTCGTCGCGCCCTCCACCGGCGCGATCGCGCTGCACGAGCCGGTGAACCCGCTGGTGTTCAACGTGCGCAGCCGCTACCAGAACGAGGCCGAGGACGCCATCGCGCAGCTCGCCGCCGAGGGCATCACGCGCATCGCGATCGTGCACGTGAACGACTCGTTCGGCGCCGACTGCCTGGTGGGCTACCTGAACGGCATGAAGGCGGCGCACCTGCAACCGGTGGGCGTGTTCTCCTACGACCGGAAGAAGGGCGACACCAACGACGCGGCGGCGAAGGTGATCGCGCTCGACCCGCAGGCGATCGTGACGGCGGGGCACTCGAAGCCGCTCGCGAACCTGGTGCGCAAGGTGCGCGAGGCGGGGCTCACGGGTACGCAGATCGTGACGCTCTCGAACCTCAGCTCGCAGTCGTTCCTCAAGGACCTGGGCGACGTGAAGCACGGCATGATCGTGATGCAGGTGTTCCCCAACCCGGCGCACATGACGACGCGACTGGGCCTGGAGCTGCACCACCTCGCCGCGGCGCATCCCGACTTCGTGATCTCGCACATGGCGATGGAAGGCTTCGCCGCCGCGAAGGTGCTGGTGGAAGGACTGCGCCGCGCCGGCCGCAACCCGACGCGCGCCTCGTTCATCGCCGGGCTCGAGTCGATGAAGGACTACGACCTGGGCGGCGTGAAGCTCAGCTACTCGAGGCAGGACCACACCGGGCTCGACTACGTCGAGGCCTCGATCGTGAACAAGTACGGCACCTTCACGCAGTAGCCGCCGTCATCGCCGAAGGCGCCGCGATCCCCCGATAGAGAAGCGCCTCGGCGACGTGATGACGGCATAGCGCGCGGGAGCCTTCGAGGTCGGCGACCGTTCGCGCGACCTTGAGCACGCGATGGTGGGCGCGCGCCGAGAGCCGGTGGTGCGCGATCGCCTCGCGCAGCAGGCGCCGCGCCTCGGCCTCGACCGGCGCGATTTCCTCCACCTCGCGGCCCGAGAGCTCGGCGTTGCGCCGGCCCTGGCGGGCGAGCTGCGCCCCATGTGCGCGGCCGACGCGTGTGCGCACGGCGGCGGAGCTCTCGCCGTTCCTCGCCTCCAGCAGGTCCTCCTCCGCGAGGGCGGGAACCTCGACGTGCACGTCGATGCGGTCGAGGAAGGGGCCCGAGATCCGGTCGCGATAGCGCGCGACCTGGATCGAGGAGCAGCGGCATTTGCCGTTGTAGTGCCCGAGGTAGCCGCACGGGCAGGGATTCATCGCCGCGACGAGCTGGAAGCGCGCCGGGAAATCCGCCTGGCGCGCGGCGCGCGAGATGGTGATGCGGCCCGACTCGAGCGGCTCGCGCAGCACCTCGAGCACGCTGCGGTTGAATTCGGGCAGCTCGTCGAGGAAGAGCACCCCGAGGTGCGCGAGCGAGATCTCGCCCGGGCGCGGGGGCGAGCCGCCGCCCACCAGCGCGACGGCCGATGCGGTGTGGTGCGGCGAACGGAACGGGCGCACGCCGAAGCGCTCCGGCGAGAACGCGCCGGCGGCGAGGCTCTGCACCGCCGCGGCCTCGAGCGCTTCCTCCTCGCGCATGGGCGGGAGGATCCCGGGGAGCCGCACCGCGAGCATGGTCTTTCCCGTTCCCGGCGGACCGGAGAGCAGGATCGAATGGCCGCCGGCCGCCGCGACTTCCAGCGCGCGCCGTGCCACGGGCTGCCCACGCACGTCGGCGAGGTCCGGATACTCGGGCTCGCGCCGCTCGCAGGCTCCGCGCCACGGCTCCAATGCCGTGCGGCCATCGAGGTGCGCGCACACCTCGGCGAGCGAGCGCGCGGGAAGGATGGTCGCGCCGCGCGCGAGCGCGGCTTCCGCCGCCACCATCGCGGGAAGGACGAACGCGCGCCCGTCGCGATGCGCGTTGAAGGTCATGGCGAGCGCCCCGCGGATGGGGCGCAGCTCGCCCGAGAGCGCGAGCTCGCCGGCGAACTCGAGCGCGCCGAGCTCGCGGTCGCGCACCTGCCCGGTGGCGGCGAGGATGCCGATGGCGATGGGAAGGTCGAAGCGGCCGCTTTCCTTGGGAAGGTCCGCGGGCGCGAGGTTCACGGTGATGCGCCGTTGCGGAAACTCGAAGCCCGCGGTCTGCAGCGCCGCGCGCACGCGATCGCGCGACTCCCTCACCTCCGCCTCGGGCAGCCCTACGATGTGGAAGGCGGGCAGCCCGTTGCCGACGTGCGCCTCCACGCGCACGAGCGGCGCTTCGAGGCCCGCGAGGGCGCGGCTGTGGACCAGTCCGATGGGCAAGGCGGCGGGGCGAGCGGTTTCATCCAGCTCCCTAATCCGCGACCGAGCGCTTCGGTTGACCGGGCGCGCCTTGCGCGAGCGCGGCGCGGATGCGCTCGACCGCGTCGCTCCACTCGCCATGCCGTGCCTGCCGGAAGAGCGTGAGGCCGGGATACCAGGGACTGTGGTCGCGCTCGAGCATCCAGCGCCAGTCGGGCTTGCGCGGCAGCAGCAGCCACGCGGGCTTGCCGAGCGCGCCGGCCACGTGGGCCGGCGCGGTGTCGACCGTGATCACCAGGTCCATGCACTCCACGAGCGCGGCGGTGTCGGCGAAGTCGCGCAGCTCCGCGCCCCACAGGCGCAGGTTCGGCGCGGCTTTCGCGGCGCCATCATCGGTGGCGCGAACCTCCTTCTGCAGCGAATGGAACTCGGCATCGAGCTCGAGCAGCGGCGCGAGCTTCGCGAGCGCGATGCTGCGATTGTGGTCGTTGCGATGCTCGGGATTGCCGGACCATGCGAGCCCGATCCGGCGCGCCGCGGCCGCTCCCAGGCGCTCGCGCCAGCGGGCGCGGCGTTCGTCGTCGCTGCGCAGGTACGGCCCATCCCACGGGATCGAGGCGGGCGTCGTGGCGAACGCGAGGGGGAGGCTGCCGAGCGCGCAATGAAAATCGAAGGCGCCGGGCGCGTGGCCCTTCTCGATGACGCGGATCGACGGGAAGCTCGACGCGAAGAGCGCGGCGAGGGGCGCCGGCGTCTCGACCGTGACATGCGCGCCGAGCGCGGCGACGCGCGGGATGTAGCGCGCGAACTGGATCGCGTCGCCCGCGCCCTGCTCGGCGTGGAGCAGGATGCGCCGGCCCGCGAGGTCTTCTCCCTGCCACGGCGGGAACGGGAAGTGGCGCGCGCGCTCACGCAGCTCGACGGTTTGCCAGCGATGCTCGTAGAGCGGCCAGCCCCGCGCGTAATCGCCGAGGAGGAGCAACAGCAGCGCCTTGTTCCATGCCGCCTCCGCCTGCCGCGGCGCGACTGCGATCGCGCGATCGTAGCTCTCCAGCGCCGCGCCGAAGCGGCCCAGCTCCTCGAGCGCGAGGGCGCGGTTCACGTGGGCCTCGGCGCGCGCGGGATCCGCCTTCAGCGCGCCCTCGGCGGCCGTGAGGGCGCCCGCCGCATCGCCCATCTCGCGCAGCACCGCGCTGCGATTGACCGTCGCATCGAGATGCAGCGGATTCAAGCGCAACGCCTGGTCGTAGCAGGCGAGCGCTTCCCCGAAGCGCCTGAGGCCCGAGAGCGCGGTGCCGCAGTTGTTCCACGCATCCGCCATGCCGGGCCGCAACGCGATCGCGCGGCGATGGCCCTCGAGCGCTTCTTCCGGCCGCCGCAGCTTCTGCAGCACGTTGCCGAGGTTGTTCCAGGCGAGCGCATGATCGGGGGCGATGCGCACGACGCGGCGGTACGCGGCGAGCGCCTCGTCCCAGCGTTCCCGCGCGCCGTAGACGACCGCGAGGTTGTAGGCCGCGTCGGCCTGCGCCGGCGCGAGCTCCAGCGCCTTGCGGAAGCTGCGCTCGGCCTCGTCCAGGCGCCCGAGGCGCTGCAACGCGACGCCGCAGTTGCTGAAGCCCTCCGCGGAACGCGGGTTCGCGCGGGTGACGCGCGTGAAGTAGCCGAGCGCGCCCTGGGCATCGGCGCGGCCGATGCGCGCGGCGCCGGCGAGGGTGAGCGCTTCGGCGTGGTTCGGGTCCGTCGCGAGGATGCGAGCGCAATGGGACTCGCATTCGTCGAGCGCGCCGCGGCGGTAGGCCTCGCGCGCGCGTTCGAGCGCGTCGGCCGGCGCGAACCGCGCGTCGCTCATTCGGCGCGGCCGGCGCGCGCCTCGAGCTCGGCGATGCGCGCCTCCAGCGCCGCGAGCTTCTCGCGCGTGCGCGCGAGCACCTGCGCCTGCGCGTCGTACTCCTCGCGCGAGACGAGGTCCACGCGCGCGAAGGCGCTCGAGAGCAGGCCGCGCACGTTGCGCTCGAGATCCTTCGCCGGGTTCGCCGCCGCGAGCTCGGCGAGGCGTGCGGAGAGTTCGCTCAAGAATTTTTCGTTCATCTCGATTCCCGATGGCCGTGACCGGATGTGCGGGGCGAGGGCCGCACCCGATTGGTGCCGTGGCCGCTTCCGCCCGCACGTCGCCGGTGCGCCGCGCCGGAGTCGTCCGTGCGATTCGTTTGGAAACAGGGCGTTGGAACGCGGGCTCGACTGGCACGCTTGCTGCTGTTCCCCCGCGCAGTCGTCGCCTCCCAACTGCCATAAGGATATCAACATGCCCAAGCTGCCCAAAGCGCTCGCCATCGCGGTGCCGCTCGCGTTCGCGAGCCTCGCCGTGCGGGCCGAGGACGCGCCCGCGCCGGAGCACACGCTCACCCCGAAGATCGCGCTCTACAGCGAGTACGAGTATCGCGGCATCGCGCAGTCGTCCGAGGATCCGGCGCTGCAGTTCAACCTCGACTACGCGCACCGGAGCGGCTTCTACCTCGGCACGTTCCTCTCGAACATCAAGTGGCTCAAGGACACGGCCGACGTGAACGGCTTCTCCACGAACGCCAACGTCGAGTGGGACCTCTACGGCGGCTATCGCTGGGAGTTCGTGAAGGACTGGACGCTCGACGTGGGCTACCTGCGCTACGAGTATCCGGGCTCCGGCGCTTTCCATCCGAAGCCGAACACGGACGAGGCATACGCCGGACTCGCGTACGGCATCGCCTCGGTGAGGTACTCGTACTCGTTCCACGACACCTTCGGCGTGCCGGAGAGCAAGGGCTCGGACTACATCGAGCTGGACGTCAACTACCCGCTGCCGATGCTCAAGGCGGTCACCCTGAACGGCGTGCTCGGCCACCAGCGCTACAAGGGCACGCAGTCGAGCGGGTTCGACAACGGCGAGCTCTCGTACACGGTATGGAAGGCCGGGGCGACGTACGACTTCGGCAACGGGCTCAACGCCGGCGCCTACTACAAGGCCACCGACGCGAGGAGCGAGCTCTACACCGTCAAAGGCAAGGACTGGAGCCGCGATCGCGTCGTGGGCTTCGTCTCCTATTCGAAGACGTTCTGAACCGGAGGAGATGCGCACATGAAAATGGTCACCGCCGTCATCAAGCCCTTCAAGCTCGACGAGGTGCGCGAGGCGCTCTCGGCGATCGGCGTGCAGGGCATCACCGTCACCGAGGTGAAGGGGTTCGGGCGCCAGAAGGGGCACACCGAGCTCTACCGCGGCGCCGAGTACGTGGTCGACTTCCTGCCGAAGGTGAAGGTCGAGGTGGCGATCGACGCCGCGCTCGTCGATCGCGCCATCGAGGCGATCGAGAAGAGCGCGAGGACCGGCAAGATCGGCGACGGGAAGATCTTCGTCTTCGAGCTCGAGCAGGTGGTCCGCATTCGCACCGGCGAGACCGGCGCAGAAGCCCTCTGAAAGGAGCCAACCGATGAAACGCCTGATCACGATCGTCGCGTTCGGCGCCGCGCTCGCGTTCGCCGCCGCCGCATTCGCGCAGGACAAGAAGGCGGACGAGGCGCCGAGCGCTTCCTCCTCCGCGCCCGCTTCCGCCGCTGCGGCGGGCACCTCCCCCGCATCCGCGGCGCCCGCCGCGCCGGCGGCCGCTCCTGCCGCACCGGCGGCGCCGGATCATCCGGTGCTCGTCGCGGCCGACAAGATCAACAGCGGCGACACCGCGTGGATGCTCACCTCCACCGCGCTCGTGCTGCTCATGACCATCCCGGGCCTCGCGCTCTTCTACGGCGGCATGGTGCGCAAGAAGAACGTGCTCGCGACGCTGATGCAGAGCTTCGCCATCACCTGCCTCGTCACGATCCTCTGGGTGATCGCGGGCTACAGCATCGCGTTCATGCCGGGGGGGCAGTTCTTCGGCAGCCTCGACCGCTTGTTCCTCAACGGGATGCTGTTCCAGAAGGAGGCCGCGAAGCTCACCGTGAGCCACCTCGGGACCACCGTGCCCGAATCCGTCTACATGATGTTCCAGATGACCTTCGCGATCATCACGCCCGCGCTCATCGCCGGCGCCTTCGCCGAGCGCATGAAGTTCTCGGCGCTGCTGTGGTTCATCGGGCTCTGGTCGCTGCTCATCTACTCGCCGATCGCGCACATGATGTGGGAGGGCACGAGCGGCTTCTGGGCGACGAAGGGCGTGCTCGACTTCGCGGGCGGGACCGTGGTGCACATCAACGCCGGCATCGCGGGGCTCGTGTGCGCGCTCGTGCTGGGCAAGCGCATCGGCTTCGGCCGCGAGCCGATGGCGCCGCACAACCTCACGCTGACGCTCATCGGCGCCTCGCTCCTGTGGGTGGGCTGGTTCGGTTTCAACGCCGGCTCCGCGGTGGCCGCCGACGGGCGCGCGGGCATGGCGATGGTCGTGACGCAGCTCGCCACCGCGGTCGCCGCCTTCGCGTGGATGTTCACGGAATGGATGGCGAAGGGCAAACCCTCGGTGCTGGGCATCGCGTCGGGCGCCGTCGCGGGCCTCGTCGCGATCACGCCGGCATCGGGGTTCGTCGGCGTGCCGGGCGCGTTCGTCATCGGCATCGCCGCGGGCGTCGTCTGCTTCTTCGCCGCCACCAGCCTCAAGAAGGCGCTGGGCTACGACGATTCGCTCGACGCGTTCGGCGTGCACTGCATCGGCGGCATCGTGGGCGCGCTCCTCACCGGGCCGCTCAACGTGAAGGAGATCAGCGGCACCGACGGCAGCTTCCTGGTCCAGCTCGGAGCGGTGGCGACGACGCTCGTGGTGAGCGGCGTGGGCAGCTTCATCCTGCTGAAGATCATCGACGTCGCGATCGGCCTGCGCGTGAACGAAGAGGAGGAGCGCGAGGGCCTCGACCTGAGCCTCCACGGCGAGCGCGTGGAATAGCGCACCGCAACCCGAGACCGGGAGCCGCGGCCGCGGCTTCCTTTCGAGCGGGCCCGCGGGGCCCGCTTTTTTTTTGTGGGCGTCGGCGGAACGGAAGCGGAATGTAGGAACTTTTTACGCCGTGTGTCCTCCAACGTCCGCCAAGTGTGATTGCTGGCTCTAGAGGCCACTGACGCGGGCGGGTAACCGCCCGCTTTTTTTGGCCCCGAGACGTTATACTTTTCAGATGTTTAGATTCGGAAGGGACCGCCTTGCCCAAGCGTCTCGGTGAAATCCTGGTCGAGCGCGGCAAGCTCGACCCCGCGAACCTCGAGCGCGCGCTGAAGCTCCAGGAAGGCGGCACCACGGAAAAGCTGGGGGTGATCCTGCAGCGGCTCGGCATGGTGTCGGGCCGCGACCTCGCGGACGCGCTCGCCGACCAGCTCGACGTTCCGATCGCCTCGGCGGCGGATTTTCCCGAGCTCCCGCTCCTCGAGGAGCGCCTTTCGGCCAAGTTCCTGCGCGATTCGCAGGCGGTGCCGCTGCGCGAGGACGACGAAGAGGTCGCGCTCGCGGTCGCCGATCCGACCGATTCGTTCCTCCTCTCGGCGGTGCAGATGGCGGCGGGCAAGCGGGTGCGCCCGTACATCGCGGCGCCCAACGAGATCGACGCGGCGCTCGAGCGGCTCTACGGCGGCGGGCGCTCGTCGATGGGCGCCATCGTCGACAACATCGAGACGCGCGTCGAGGAGGACGACTTCGGCGACGTCGCGCACCTCAAGGACCTCGCCTCCGAAGCGCCGGTCATCCGCCTCGTGAACCTCATCCTCACCAAGGCGGTCGAGTCGCGCGCATCCGACATCCACATCGAGCCCTTCGAGAACCGCCTGATCGTGCGCTATCGGATCGACGGCGTGCTGCACGAGGTGGAGTCGCCGCCGCGGCGCCTCTCCGCCGCCGTCATCTCGCGCGTGAAGATCATGGCGAGCCTCGACATCGCCGAGCGGCGCCTGCCGCAGGACGGGCGCATCAAGCTGCGCATCCAGGGCAAGGAGATCGACCTGCGCGTCTCGACGGTGCCGACGATGCACGGCGAGAGCGTGGTGATGCGCATCCTCGACAAGGGCGGCGTGCCGCTCAACTTCGAGTCGCTCGGCTTCGAGGGCGTGGCGATCGAGCGCTTCTCGGCGCTCCTCGACGAGCCCAACGGCATCATCCTCGTCACCGGCCCCACGGGAAGCGGCAAGACCACCACGCTCTATACCGCGCTCGACCGCCTGAACAAGCCGGACGTGAAGATCGTGACGGTCGAGGACCCGGTGGAATACCAGATGCCGGGCATCAACCAGATCCAGGTGAAGCCGCAGATCGACCTCACGTTCGCGAACGCGCTGCGCTCGATCGTGCGGCAGGATCCGGACATCATCATGGTGGGCGAGATCCGCGACGTGGAGACGGTGCGGATCGCCATGCAGTCGGCGTTGACCGGCCACCTGGTGCTTTCTACCGTCCACACCAACGACGCCCCGTCCACCATCAGCCGGTTGCTCGACATGGGGGCCGAGGATTACCTCCTCACCTCCACCGTGATCGGCGTGCAGGCGCAGCGCCTCGTGCGCACGCTATGCCCCAAGTGCCGCGAGCCGCACGCGGCGCTGCCCGAGGTGGTCGAGCAGATGGGGCTGCGCCGCTACATCACGCAGGGCGACGTCACCCTCTACAAGCCCGTCGGATGCCCCGAATGCGCCGGCACCGGATACTGGGGCCGGATCTGCATCATCGAGGTGATGACCATGACCGACAACCTGCGCTCGCTCATCATGCGCCATGCCACCGCGGGCGACCTGCGCGCCGCCGCGATCACGGAAGGCATGGAGACGATGTTCGAGAACGGCCTGCGCAAGGCGCTCGCGGGCGTCACCACGATCGAGGAAGTCCTGCGCGTCACGCGCGAGGACTGAGGCTCGCCGCCGGTGCCGTTCTACCAGTACAAGGCGGTGAATCCCGCCGGGGAAGTGCAGGAAGGCGTGCTCGAGGCCTCCAGCACGAGCGCCGCCGTCGCGCGCATCCAGTCCATGGGATTCATCCCGATCCGCGCCGAGGAAGCCGGTGCCGCCAAGGCGGCGGCCGCCGCGCCCGCGCGCCGCCCGCTCTTCTCGCGCCGCGGCGTCTCGCAGGACGACGTCACCGTGCTCACGCGCGAGCTCGCGACGCTGCTGCAGGCGGGCCTGCCGCTCGACCGCAGCTTCGAGATCCTCATCAACCTCGCTTCCAGCCCGAGGGTGGCGGAGCTGCTCTCGAAGCTGCGCAACGAGGTGCGCGGCGGCACCTCGCTCTCCAAGGCGCTGGAGGCGCAACGCGGCGTCTTCACGCGCTTCTACGTGAACATGATCCGCGCCGGCGAGGCGGGCGGAAGCCTGCCCAACGTGCTGGTCCGGCTCGCGGAGTACATGGAGCGCTCGAAGGCGCTGCGCGACAACGTGAAGGCTTCGCTCACGTACCCGGCGTTCCTCGCGGTGGTCTCGATCGTCGCGGTGGTGGTGCTGCTCGGCGCCGTCGTGCCGCGCTTCAAGCCGATCTTCGCCGGCGCCGGAAAGAGCATCCCGGTGATGACGCAGGTCGTGCTCTTCGCGGGCGATGCGATGCGCAACTACGGCTGGCTCATGCTGATCGGCGTCGCGCTCGTGGCGTATTTCCTCGCCATGCGCCTGCGCGATCCGGAAGCGCGCTACCGCTTCGACCGGCGGCTCGTCACCGCTCCCGTGGTGGGCGACCTCTTCGCGAAGGTGGAGATGGCGCGGTTCTCGCGCACGCTCGGCACGCTCCTCGGCAACGGCGTCACGCTGGTCGCCGCGCTCAACATCGTGCGCGAGACGATGGCCAACGCCTGGCTCGCGGAGGCGATCGGCGGGGTCGCGCGCGAGCTCAAGGAAGGCCGCGGCCTGGGCCGCCCGATGATGGAGACCGGCCGCTTCCCGATGCTCGCCGTGCACATGATCCTCGTCGGCGAGGAGACCGGGCGGCTCGACGACATGCTCATGCAGGTGGCCGAGACGTACGATCGCGAGGTCGAGGTGGCGATCCGCCGCGCCCTCGCGCTGCTGCAGCCGGTGGTGATCGTCCTGATGGCGCTCATCATCGGGTTCATCATCATCTCCATCCTTTCGGCGATGCTCTCCGTCTACGACATCCCGATCAGCTAGAAGAGGTTCCGATGACCCATTCCCGTTCCCGCCGCCAGCGCGGCTTCACGATCCTCGAGATCGTGATCGTCTTCATCCTGCTCGCCGGGATCATGGCCTTCATCGGGCCCAAGATCTTCGAGCAGATGGGGCGCGCCAAGTCGCAGGAAGCGCGCATCCGCATCCAGCACCTCGCGGGCCAGATCGAGATGTACAAGCTGGAGGTGGGGAAGCTCCCCGACAACCTCCAGGCGCTGCTGCAGGCGCCGCCCGGCACCGAGGGCAAGTGGAACGGCCCGTACGCGAAGCCCGACGACCTGAAGGACGCGTGGGGCAACGATTACCGTTACACGGTGCCCGGGCAGAACAAGCCGTTCGACCTGGTATCGCTCGGCGCCGATGGCAAGGATGGCGGCGAGGGCGAGAACCGCGACGTCTCGAACTGAGGCGCGCTCGCGCTTTCTTCCCGTGCGGAAGGCCTCGGGTTTCACGCTGCTGGAACTGGTCATCGTGCTCGCGATCGGCGTGGCGATCTACGCGCTGCTCCTCGGCGTTCCCATGCGCGGAGCGACGAGCGCCGACCTGAAATCGGCGGCTCGCACGCTCGCCTCCGGCCTGCGGCAAGCGCAGACCACCGCGATGGCCACCCGCCACGACGCCTCGCTCACGCTCGACCTCGAGGCGCGCGAGTTCATGCTCCCCGGCGACAAGAGCCCGCGCAAGCTCCCCAGCGACGTCGACCTCAAGCTCTATACCGCGGAGAGCGAGGTCACGAGCGAGCGCACCGGCGGCATCCGTTTCTATCCGGATGGAAGCTCGACCGGCGGACGCATCACGGTCTCCTCCGGCAAGCGCCAGTTCCTCGTCGACGTCGACTGGCTCACGGGGAGGGTCTCCATTGAGGACTAGAGGCGCGCATTCGGGGCCCCCGCCGTCGCGGGGGCGGCCTCGCTCCGCCGTACGCGAGGCCGGCTTCACGCTGATCGAGGTCGTGGTCGCCTTCGTGCTCCTCGGCCTGGTGCTCTCGACCGGCTTCGAGATCTTCTCGGACGGCATGTCGCGCGCCTCGCTGCTCGAGGAGCGCTCGCGCGCGCTCGCGGTCGCGCGCACGCAGCTATCCGACGCGGGGCTCGAGGAGCCGCTCAAGGAGGGGATGTTGCAGGGAGACGCGGCCGATCCGCGCTTCCACTGGACGACGACGGTCGTTCCATACGTGGCGCCGGATGCGCAGCCCGATCGTCCGATGCAGACCGCGTACGAGCTCTACCACGTCGAGGTGAGGGTCGACTGGCGCGGCTCCGACGGCAAGGACCATGCGCTCGCGCTTGCGACGCTGCGCCTCGGGAGCCGCGCGTGAGGCGGCGGGCGCAAGCGGGCTTCACGCTCATCGAGCTCGTGGTGGCGCTGGTGCTGCTCGGCGCGATGATGACGCTGCTCTACTCCGGCATCACCTTCGGCCTGCGCAGCTGGGACGCGGGAGACGTGAACGGCCGCCGCATGGCCGACCGGCGCATCGGCGAGAACTTCCTGCGCCGCGAGCTCGCGGAGACCTTCCCGATGCGCTGGAAGGATCCGATGGAGCTGCGCTTCGCGTTCGAGGGCGAGGCGCATGCGCTGCGCTTCGTGTCCTCGCGGCCGGCCGGGATCGCGCAGGGCGGCCTCGCGCTCGTGAGCATCGACGTCGAGGACGATCCCAAGCACCCGGGGACGACCAACCTCGTGATGCGTCGCGCGCTGGCCGACCCGGATGCGGCCGATTTCACTCCCCTCGCGCAGGCCGAGCCCTCGATCCTCGTCGAGGAAGTGCAGGAGGTGGAGTTCTCGTACTTCGGCTCGGAGAACGACTTCGCCGACCCGCGCTGGCTTCCCAGCTGGCCGTACAAGAGCCGGATGCCCGAGGCGGTGCGCGTGCGCATGAAGGCGGCGGACGGAACGCCGTTTCCCGACGTGCTGGTGAAGCTCGGCCTGGGCGAGGAGGCCGGCTGCCTGGAGACGTCGTTGCAGCGCGGTTGCCGCCCGCGGAGAACGTGATGCGCGGCGCACGGTCCCAGCGCGGCGTGGCGCTCGTGCTCGTGATGTGGGCGGCGATCCTCCTCGCGGTGGTCGCGTCGAGCTTCATCTTCGATCGGCGCACCGAGGCGATGATCATCGGCAACTCCGTATCGATGGCGCGCGCGCAGGCCGCCGCCGATGCGGGCGTGCAGCGCGCGGTGTTCGAGGCCTATCGCAACGACAATTCGGACCAGGCATGGAAACGCGACGGCACGGTGCACGAGTGGAGCTTCGACGGCATCCCGGTGCGGGTCGAGATGAGCGACGAGTCTGCTAAAATCGACATCAACACCGCTCCGGACGCGTTGTTGCGCGGCCTGTTCGTATCCGCCGGCCTCAAGGACGAGCAGGCCGATGCGCTGCTCGATGCGGTTCTCGACTGGCGCGACGCGGACTCGCTCAAACGGCTGCACGGCGCCGAGGAAGACGACTACAAGGCCGCCGGCCTTCCCTACCGACCCGCCAACGCGCCTTTCCAGGCGATCGAGGAGCTGCAGCTGGTGCTTGGAATGCGCCCCGAGGTCTATCGCCGCATCGCCCCGTCGATCACGATCTATTCCCGCCAGCCGGGTGTGAATCCCCAGGTCGCGTCGCGCGACGTGCTGCTCGCCATTCCCGGGTTGACTCCGGAGATCGTGGACGACTACATCGCGCGCCGTGAAGCCGCCCGCAGCGCGGGCGAGCCGCTTCCTCCCCTCACGCAGGCCGCCGGCTTCGCGGTGACGGGCTCGTTCGTGATTTCGATCCATTCGGAGGCGCGGCTGGACGACGGAACGTTCTTCGCGCGCGAGGCGGTCGCGCTGTTGCGGCCCGCGCCGCGCAAGCCCGTGACCTTCGTCGTATGGCGCGAATCGACCGAGCTTCCGCCGGCGATGCCGCCGGGCGAAAACGCCGAGGCCGCGCACTGATGGCTGCCACCGATCTTCCGGGCCCGCGTGCGGCGCCGCCGTGGCGCGTGCGGCTCGACGCGTTTTGGCGCTGGTGGACCGGCGAGTTGCGCGCCTTCGTCTACGAACGCTTCCCGGTGTTGCGCGGTGTCGCCGACGTGCCGCTGGTCGCCTTCGAGGGCGAGCAGCTGGTCCTCCTCGACGCGCCTCCCGCCGTCGGCGCCGATGCGCGCATCGAGCTCGCCGGCCTGGACCTGCCCCGCGTGCGCCTCGCGCTGCAGGCGCTGCTGCGGCGCGCGGGCGAAACGCGCGGGCGCGTGCGCCTGTGCCTCGGGCCCGGCGAAGCGCTGGTGCGTCGCGCCGCGATGCCGGCCGCCACCGAGGAGAACCTGGCGCAGGTGCTCGCGTTCGAGATGGACCGCCTCACGCCGTTCCGCGCGGAGGACGTCTACTTCGACTTCCGCGTCGTGGCACGCGACGCGGCTGCGGGGCAGATCGTGCTGCAGCTCGCGGTCGCGCGGCGCGACCTGGTGGACCCGCGCGTGCAGCGCCTGCGCGAGCTCGGCGCGAGCGTGCAGGGCGTGCTGGTGCGCGATGCGCACGGCGCCGGCGCGCTGCCGCTCGACCTGCTGCCGAGCGAGCAGCGCGGGCAGCGGGAGACCGCGCGCGAGCGGCTGGTGCAGCGCTCGCTCGTGGGCGCGGTCGCAGTCCTGCTCGCGCTCGCGCTGTTGATTCCCGCATGGCAGAAGCGCCAGACGATCATCGCCTTGCAGCCGCTCCTCGCCCGCGCGCAGCGGGAAGCGTCCTCGACCAATGCGATCGCGGACTCGATGCAGCGCCAGGTGGAGGACTACAACTTCATCGTCGGCCGCAAGCAGTCGCTCTATCCGGTGCTCGCCTACGTGGAGGAGGTGTCGCGCCTGCTGCCCGACACCACCTGGCTGCAGCAGATGCAGATCCGCTCGACGGGCAAGGTGCGAGAGGTGGAGATCACCGGGGAGACGACCTCGTCGTCGAAGCTGATCGAGATCCTCTCCAGGTCGGCGCTGCTCAAGAATCCGACGCCGCGCGGAACGATGACGCGCGGCTCCACGCCGAATTCCGAGCGCTTCATGATCCAGGCCGAGGCGCCGCCGCGCCCGCTGCCCGAGCCGGTGCCGATCCTCTCGAGCTCCGCGCCCGCCGCGTCGCGGCCGCCGCCGCAAGCGCAGCCCGCAGCGCGCCGTCCGCCCGCGAATGGCGCCGCGGCTTCGTCCGCCGCGCAGGCGAAGCCGACGCCCGCGGCGAAGCCGGCCCCCGCCTCCGCGCCCACGCACGCGGCGCAACCGGCGTTCGGTCCGCCGCGCGAGGCGCCAGACCATGCGCCGCAACCGGCCTTCGGCCCGCCGCGCGAGGCGCCGGCCGGGACCGCGCCGAAGGCCGTGAAATGAACGCGCCCTTCCGCCTCGCCACCGACCCCAGGCGCGGCCGCGCGCTCGCGCTGGGGATCTTCATCGCGGCCGTGATCGCGGTCGTCGTGGCGATCGCCGTTCCGGTCTGGCTGCTCAACCGGCACTACGACACGGCCCTCGCCGAGGGTCTCGACAAGCTGGATCGCTACCGCCGCATCGCCAGCACCCGCACGCAAGTCGTGCGCGAGAACGAGGCGATGGCCGCGCGTGACCCGCACAGCTTCTACCTGCGGGCGGGCGGCGCGGCGCTCTCGGCCGCGCAGGCGCAGGAAGCGATCCGTGCGCTGGTCGAATCGAGCGGCGGGCGGCTCATCACGATCGGCGCCCCGGTCACGCACGACGATGGCCGCTATCGCCAGGTGAGCATCAACGTGCAGCTCACCGCCAACATCTTCGCGCTCCTCAAGATCCTGGGGTCCGTCGAGAGCAACGCGCCGTATCTCTTCGTCGACAACGCGACGATTCGCACGCAGGTGCCGGCCACGTTCCGGCCCCCGGCCGGCGCGGAGCCGGAAATGTTCGTGCAGTTCGACGTGTACGGATACTCGCTGGGGGGCGCGAAGTGAACGCCTTCCTGCGGCAGCCGACGATCGCCTCGCTCGCGGTGCTCGCCGCGATCCTGGTGGCGGCCATCGGTCTGGAGACCGGGTTCGGCACGCGCCTCGGCCCGACGATCCCGGCGGGCGTTTCCAAGCGCGCCGTGCCGAACGAGGCGAAGCTGCTGCCGGCGCCGGCGCCGATCGATCCGGCGACGACGTACACCGAAATGGTGGCGCGTCCGCTCTTCACGCCCACGCGGCGCCCGGCGCCCGCCGCGGAGCCGGCGGCGGAGGCCAGTTTCAAGCGCGGCCAGTACGTGCTCCAAGGCGTGATCATCGCGGCCGGCATGAAGATCGCGATGCTGCGCGAGAAGGCGACGGGCAAGGTCCACCGCGTCGAGGAGGGCCACGATCTCGCCGGCATGAAGCTCGCCGAGGTGAAGCCCGACTCGGTGACCCTCGCCGCGGGCAAGGAGCAGGAGGTGCTGCCCCTGCAGGTGCTCAAGCAGCCGGCCGCGGCGGGCGCGGCGACGCCCGAAGGCCCGTTCAGTGCCCACGTCGGGCCGAGGAACCCCGCCGCACCGCCGCCACCCAACGCGCCCGCCCACGCGCCGGAGCCCGCTTTCGGGCCGCCGCGCGAGGCGCCCGCGCAGAACCCCGAGCCGGGAGCGCTGCCTCAGGCAACGACGCGACCGCTCACCCCCGAAGAACTGCTCGCGCGCCGACGTGCACGGCGGGCTCAACAGGAACAGTGAGCGACTAACATGGCCGTGCCTTTTCGAGACCACGACAAGCAAGTTGTGATGCGCTTCGCGTTCGACACACTGCAGCACGGCATCGGCATCGCCGCGGGCGTGTTCGCCCTGCTGCTCGCCGGATGCTCGTTGCTTCCGCCGAGCCTGCACAAGGAAGCCGCCGAGCCGGCCGCCGCCGAGAAGGCACCGTTCGGTCCCGTGGCGCCGCCCCCCGCGGCGAGCGCGGCGACTGCGCCCCCGCCGCGGGCGGAGGCGAAGGTCTACAAGGGCACCGGCAACTTCGTGAACCCGGCGCCGCCGCGCCCTGCAGGTCCTCCGGGCCCGGAGGAGGCGAGCCTCAACTTCGAGGCGCTCGACGTGCGCGAGGTCGCCAAGGTGATCCTGGGCGATTACCTCAAGCAGTCGTACACCGTGCATCCGCAGGTGCAGGGAACGGTCACGTTCCGCACGGTGAAGCCGATCCCGATCAAGGACCTGCTGCCGACGCTCGAGATGCTGCTGCGCCAGAACAACGCCGCGGTCGTGCACGAGGACGGCATCTACAAGATCCTGCCGATCAACCTGGTGCGCGGCTCCGTCACACCGCAGCTCGGCGGCGGCACCATGCCGATCGCGGCGGGGTTCTCGGTCCTGGTCGTGCCGCTCAAGTACGTGGGCGCGCGCGAGATGGCACGCATCCTCGAGCCGTTCGCACCGCCCGACACGGTGCGCGTCGACGAGGTCCGCAACCTCGTCATCCTCGCGGGAGGCGAGCGGGAGCTGCGCCACCTCGTGGACACGATCGACCTCTTCGACGTGGACTGGCTGTCGGGCTACTCGATCGGGCTCTTCCCGATCCACACGGCGGACGTGAAGTCGCTGGTGGCGGATCTCGACAAGATCTTCGGCACGGCGGCGCAGAGCCCGCTCGCCGGCGTCGTGCGCGTGATCCCGATCGAGCGCCTCAATGCCTTGCTCGTGGTCACCACGCAGCCGAAATACCTCGACGTCGCGAAGAGCTGGATCGACCGCATCGACCAGGCGGGCGCCACGTCGAACGGCTCGCGCTTCTACGTGTACCAGGTGAAGAACGGCAAGGCCGAGAGCCTCGCGCAGCTCATCGGCGACCTCTTCTCGACACGGCGCACGACCACCAGCGCTCCCTCGCTCGCGCCGGGCGCGCGTCCCGCGCAGCTCACGAGCTCCACCTTCGGCCAGATCACGCCGCCTTCGACGACCAGCACCACCGTGACGCCCGCGCCGTCGGCCACGTTCTCGCTTCCGGGCGGCACGGCGGCCACCACGAGCGAGGTGCGCGTGATCGCGGACAAGGACACCAACTCGCTCCTCATCCTCGCCACGCCTTCCGATTACGAGACGATAGAGAATGCATTGCGGCAGCTCGACGTGGTGCCGCGCCAGGTGCTGGTCGAGGTGCTGCTCGCCGAGGTGACGCTCACCGACAACCTGAGCCTCGGCCTCGACTACTTCATCCACACGCGAAACAACACGTCCGGCTCGCTCAACATCGGGGGCGCGCTTCCCGCCTCGCCCACGGGCACGGTGCCCGGGTTCAACGGACTGCAGCTCATCAACTTCAGCGGCGCGGAAGTGCGTGCGGTGCTGAATGCCCTCGGCAGCGACGGCAAGGCGCGGATCCTCGCCTCGCCGCAGATCATGGTGCTCGACAACCAGAAGGCGCAGATCAAGGTGGGCGACCGCATCTCGGTGCAGACCTCGGCGCAGACCGGCGTGAGCACGGGCACCGGCGTACTGAACAGCTTCCAGTACCTCGAGACCGGCGTGCTCCTCGCGGTGACGCCGCGCATCAACTCGGGCGGCCTCGTCACGCTCGACGTCGACCAGGAAGTGAGCGTCCCCGACCCGAACAGCACCAGCGCCAGCAACCCGAACCCGAACGTGAACTCGCGCTCGGCGCAGACGAGCGTGGTGGTGCATTCGGGCGAATCGATCGTCCTGGGCGGCCTCATCAACGACCAGCTCAACACCAGCTCGTCGGGCATTCCGCTGCTTTCCAAGATCCCGGTGCTCGGTGCCCTGTTCGGCACCCAGGGCTACCAGCGGACCCGGACGGAGCTGGTGCTCATCATCACGCCGCGCATCGTGAGCGACTCGACGCAGGCACGCGAGGTGACCCTGGAGCTGCGCAAGAAGCTGCCCGCGCTGGAGTCGATGCTGCCCAAGCCCAAGGACCTTCCGTTGCCGCCTCCGGACGTCGCTCCGAGAGGGAAATAAACACACCGGAACAGGGGCTGTGGCGAGGCTGAATCCTTATTGTAAACAGCGGCTTTCCCTTGGAACTTCAAGTGGGTTGTTGCAGAAACGACACACTGTTGTAAAAACCTTTCGATTTTGTTTGACGCGGAGATTCAACTTGAATAGTCTTTGGGCGCATCACGAGGCGGAAATGGCCGTTTCGTCGACGTGGATGAAGGTTGCGAGGCTCTCTCTGGTGGCCATGATCCTGCCCCTCGCCGCATGCGCGGTGCTGCAGGGCAAGCCGGAGGAGGTGGTGGCGAAGCGGGCGCAGCAGCGTTGGGATGACCTGGTACGGGGCGATTTCAAGGCCGCCTACCAGTTCCTCAGCCCGGGGAGCCGCAGCGTGCAGTCGGAGG
>Ga0134126_10000570_pt1 | contig 46807 bp, 34 predicted proteins | sample KB31752_FD_96881 | JGI IMG/M metagenome (GOLD analysis project Ga0134126, IMG submission 96881) | Terrestrial soil microbial communities with excess Nitrogen fertilizer from Kellogg Biological Station, Michigan, USA - KB3-175-2 | ecosystem: Environmental > Terrestrial > Soil > Unclassified ...
AGATGGCTCAGACGGATGAGCAGCCACAGGTCGCGGTAAGCCATGCGCAACGGCCAGTCCCAGCGTTGATCCCTTCCCAATCGATCCAGCCAGAGGGCGTACTGACTACGGACATAGTCACTGTGCTGGAAGGCGAACGGGAGTACGAGAGCCAATGCCAGCGCGAGCAACAGCCGCGGTGTGAAGCGCCGCGGATACGTGGCTGCCAGCAACAGACCGATCGCCAGTGGATAGATTTTCAAAGCCGTCGCCAGCGCGATCAACCCAGCCGCCAGCGTCCAGCGCTCGCGCTCGGCCGCGGCGAGCGCGGCCAGCAAGAGGCCGATGAGAAGGGGGTTGGGCTGACCGTTGTTCAAGCTACTCAGGGATAAGGGCACGATCAGCAGAAACAGGATACCTTGCTGTCGAGGCGTCCGTTTCGCCGGTGCCGCTTGCAGCCACCAGCCGAAACCGCCCAGCAGAGCGCCGGCGTTGAGCAACCGCCAGACGACGCCGCCCAGACGAATCGGCAGATGGTGGAACGGCACCAACAACGCGGCCACCAGCGGACTGTAGCGGAATTGATCCTGATCCGGGTTCCAGAAATCGCGATACAAATCACGACCGACTTCCCAGTCGGCGCCGGCCTGCTCCCAGGTCGTGTACAGCGTGCGTTTGTGTGGCTGCACGGCGGCGCGAACGCAGATCACTCCCAGGACGACGGTCCAGATGAAGATTGCCGTCCGCACCCAAGGATCCCACTGCTGGAATCGCAGCGCCTCAAGCCGCATGGGCAAGCCTCTCCTTCCGGCGGGTGAGCAGTTCCGAGGGAGCTACTCGTGTGAAGCCGGACTTCTGGCAGGCTTCGAGGAAACTGGGATGATGCAGCAGACGCAGTTCATCCACGCGCCGCTGCGCGAGGCCATCCTGTTCCGTGCAGTCGCGGCCAAATAGCGTCGCATCGAAATGACCGGGATGACAGGCCAACTCCACGGTGCGACCAGGCACCTGCATCAGCCAGCGCGCGAAAAACGCCGGATCGCGCACCCACGCCGGATCGGTGATGCCGGCCAACCAGTCGTTCCCAGGGAAGCCGTCTGCCGCCTCATGCCGCGATTCCATTCGGCCCAGCAGCGTCAGCAGCATCCGCTTCTTCCGCGCTCCAGGAATGCGCGTCAACATCGACCAGGGTTCCTGGACACGCCGCATGTAAGGCAGCGAAGCACCGCGCTCTTTCAGGATCTTGCGCAAAATGGTACCAACGGGAGGGAACAGCGAAATGTGCTGGTGCGAGTTGACGACGGTTGGGGCATGGCCGACCAGTTCAACGAAGCGATCGTACTGCGCGTGCAGTTCCGTCTCGATTTGTTGGGGGCAAAGCTGGTGCAGGTACAATCGCGCGAGCAAGTGCGACAGCGGCAGCAAGCAGCCGTCGGAACCAACCAGACTTGTCACGCGATGAGCCGGCGCGACGGGCGGATCCAGTGTCAGACATGGGTGCCAGCCCATCTCTAAGTGCGTGCCGGATTGCCGCCAGGCGCGAACCGCGTCCTCGGCGTGCGGCGAATTGACGAGCAAAACGGTCCCGGTGACGACTCCACGAGCGGCCAACTCAAGGATGGCGCGGGAAGTCTCCGGTCCAATACCGTAGTCGTCGGCGATGACAACGAGAAAGCGGGTCGCATCCATGCGCTGCTCTTCTCTCCTGATCTCCGGCACAGTCTCGCCCTGGAGGACGCTACAAGTCAGGTTGGAAAGCCTGACCTACACACTTTTCTCTCGCCCTCAAACGGCTCACCAGGGTCATCGCGTGACGGAAGGAACTCGACAGCGGATGACGCTGTTACTACCACGGAACCTCCTCGGCGGCGGACGGCCGAATCGGCCGTCCCGAGCGGGCGATTTCAACGCATCAGCCCGAAGAAGTAAAGACCAACCGCCTGCAAGACGGTCTTCGTCTCGGTTCGGTCGTGGTGGCACGGCAGCGCAGGCGCTCTTCCGAGTTCGCCCACGGGATAGCTAATTGACGGAATCTCGTCAATCCACACCGTCAACTTCGGCTCGCGCATTGCTCGCACTGAAGGAAAAGTTGCTCAACTCGTCTTTTTGATTTCTCTCGGCAGCTTCGCGCTTCTCGCTAACTTCACCACATTTCCACGAGGGGAATGACAATACCATACGTGCAAGAGCCTCTACCTTGTTGGTGAGCGGCCGGCATAAGCCGGCTGTTGCAAGCGAACCAAACAGCTGGGTTACGCCGGCTGCTCGCCAACAAGGCAAGTTCACCTTGTCGCTTGCCTGTCGTATGTGACTATTCGACTCCTCCGGGTGGCAAAATCGTTGCAATGGTTTCTTGCCAATGATAGACTCATCATCAATTAAAGCGGCCCTTCGCCAGGCCATTGAGGAAGGGGGCGGTTGACGACGTATAAGCAAGACCGGGGCGGGAAGATCAACCACCACCAAGAACGACGACCTGTAATCCACCAGTCTCACCGCCCCCTGGTGTCTTCATGATTGCATTATTTGTCGAGGAGGGTGGAATGATTCAGTTGTGGAGAAATCGCAAGGGCTTCACGCTGATTGAGTTGTTGGTGGTGATCGCCATCATCGCCATCCTCATCGGTCTGCTCTTGCCCGCCGTACAGAAAGTACGCGAGGCCGCCGCCCGCTCGCAGTGCCAGAACAATCTCAAGCAGCTAGCCTTGGCCTGCCACAATTATCACGATAGTCTCGGAAGTCTGCCTTCCGGCAGCAGTGGGCCGATGAACGGCGACAACAACTTCCCGGCCCCCTTCGCCGATCCCACCTATGGAGGCGGCCTTCCCTGGGGGCACTTTAGTTGGGCCGCGCGCATCCTGCCTTACGTCGAGGCTAACAACCTGTACCAGCAGATTGACTTCACCAAACCCGCCTACGCTTCCGCTATCTATGAGGATGTCGGCGGCGGTGGCTCGCCTGTCAATCGTGGACCGGCCGGCGACCCGGCCAATCGTTCTGCCGCGCTCAATATGCCCAAACTCTTCGCCTGCCCCTCTGCCCGTCGCGGCAGCAGCGACATCCCCAGCATGACCCAACAAAAGGATTACGGGATCAACGGCGGCACCGGCATCTGCTGTCCCGAACGCTCCGCGGGAGGGCAAGACGGAGTCGGCTGGGTCAATAGCAAAGTCAAGCTGACGGACATCACCGATGGCACCAGCAGCACTTTCCTCCTTTTGGAAAAAGGAAACTGGTTTGACCAGAGTTGGCTACCGGACAGCTATGGCTCGAACCATTTCTTCTTTGTCCACCACCCCTCGCAGGGATACGTTCAGGGTTACTCGCCGCCGAACTCCGATGTGTTCAACAACCGAGGACCGCAGAGTTCCCATACCGGCGGAGTGCTGGCGGCAATGGGCGACGGCCATGTGACATTCATCACGAACAGCATCGTGAACAGCACCTACCAGGCACTATTTACCCGTACCAACGGCGACATCGTGGGTGACTATTGATCCACTTAACAAGGTGTCCCAATCGCGGACGATCCAACAAGGTTCCTGTTATGTTCAAGCCTTCCCGATTCCAGTGGACTCTCATCCTCATGCCCGCGTTGCTTCTGTTGACGGGGTGTGGAAGTTCGGACACCGTCCGCGTCACGGGCACGGTTCAGCGAGACGGCAAGCCGGTGCCCAACCTAATCGTCAACTTCGTGCCCGCCGAGGGCAGGCCAAGCTGGGGGATCACGGACGAGAAGGGAGCCTTCATGTTGGCTCATGACAAGAAGACCGCCGGCGCTGTCCGAGGGACACACCGGGTCTATGTCAAGTACCACACACGCGATCCCAAAGAGGACATAGCGTTCCACCAGGGCACGTTGAAACTGTCACCCGAAATGAAGGCCATCCTGGCGAAATATGGGCAGATGGAAACGACACCGCTACGTTACGAGATCACCAAGGACGGTCAGGCGATCGATGTGGTACTCGATTGATACGAATCCACGAGAAATAATGGCCGTGTAGCCGCGACGCGCAGCGGAGCGCGGGTTTACGTTGCGCGCGAAACGCAAACCCGCGCTCCGCTGCGCGTCGCGGCTACACGACAACCTACTCACCGCCGTCGCGCCCGGAAAGCCTGACCGGCGCCCTTGTGTTCCCAGACCACTTTGCCGGTGCGATCCACTTCGTAAACCTGCTGCGCATTCTGACTAGCGATCAGAATATGACCGTTGGGCAGGCCCGACGCCGACCCCGCCTGCGCGGGCGCGTCCACTTCCAGCAACAGCTTGCCCGTGCTATCGAATTCCGCCACCTTGTTGCGGTTCGCTTGCATAACCAGAATGCGATCGTTCGGCAACAGATCCATGCCGCCGATGTTGTTGCCGTTATGGTTGGTGGCGAAACTTTTGAGCTGCTTGCCGGACGTATCGAGGTACACACATTGTCCGGTTCGCGTCAGGCAGACGATATGCCCTTTCCGCGACCGATACGCTGCTTGCACGCCGCCGGGCACATTGTTGATCGTGTAGACCTCCTTGCCGGTGCGATCCCACTCGACGATCGGGCCGTTGAAGGTGGCGATGAACGTATTGCCGTTGGCCAGACGCTGCACATTCACGGGATTGGGGATACGTTTCTGAAACAAAATGGCACCCTTGAAATCGCGCTCGGTGACGCGATCGGCACCGTACTCAGCGATGAGGACACGATTACCGGGCAGCACACAGGCATCAACCGGCCCTCCGCAACCCGTGACGGCCCAGCGCTGCTTGCCGCTGCGGTCGATCTCATAGACGCGGTTGCCGTTGAGGTCGCAGATGAGCGTGTACCCATACCAGATGCGCGTCGTCAGGCGGGCCAGATCGACGCGGGCCGCGTTGTTCTTCCACCAGGCAACCCAGGCATCGCGGCACTTTTTCTTCTCCTCCGGCTTCTCGCCGGCGGACACTTCGGGAGCGGAATTGGCCGCGAGTTGATGCAGCGTCTCCTCTACCTGGCTCATCTGTTCGGTCGGCAGCACGGTGAGCAGATCAATCAGCACGGGAACCGCATCGCGTTCCTTGGCGCGAGCCAGAGCCAGGGCGACGCGCAGACGAACGATGGGAGCGGAGGGATCCTTGAGAAGTTTGTGAACGGCGGAACGTCCTTCCGTACCGCCACCATGAATCAGCGCCTCGGCGGCCGTCGCCCGCACCAGCGGTTGCGGATCATCGAGGGCGTGCAACAAGTCCGGGTTCGGTTTGCCCTCGCGCAGGGCCAGGACAGTCAGCGACTTGCCCACTTCGGCGGTGAGATTGTCGTCCTCCGCGAAGGGCAGATAACTCAACAGCGCCGCCACCGAGCCGGCCGGCTTACGCACCGAGAGCAAACGAACGGCGGCTACCGGCAGATGATGCGCTGGCTCGTGTTCAATTCGCTCGATCAAGAATTTGGCTCGACGCGCTACCTCCGCATCCTTGTCCTTGGCCGATTCTTGCAGCTGAGGTAGACTGCGACGGCCTAGGGCGAACAACTGCCGGGAAGCCGCCTCACGGGAGGCGAAGTCCTCCGCTCCCAGCTTGTCCAGCAAACCGCGAATCGTCTCCCGATCCTGCGCCGTCAGGGTGCGCCGGCGAATCGCCGTCAGCAGCGAGGCACCATCGACATCGCGCCACCAGGCGGCCCAGGCATCGCGACGGATCTTGCGAGCAATCTCGTCCTCACCCTGAAAGTGGGATGCCGGCGCCCATTCACCGGCCAATTGCGTCAGAAACGTCTCGATTCGATGACGCGACTCGGCGGGCAATTCGCCGAGTAGATCGATGAGTACAGGCATCGCCTCGGCGTCGCGCGCCTCGCCCAGCGCCAGGGCGACACGCAAACGCACACCGGGAGCCGGGTCTTGCAGTAGTTTGCGAACGGCAGGCACCTGATCGGGCGATGTGGCGCGGCACAAGGCGATGCCGGCGGCGGCGCGACGCACGGCCAGCGGATCGGTTAGTCCACGCAGGAGAGCCGGATCGGGTTTGCCCTTGGGAGCGGCGATGGCGGCCAATGCGGTGGTGACGGCCTGGATGACCTCGGGGTTGTCGGCGAAGGGCAGATAGTCGAGCAAGGCGGCGGCGGCGTCATGGGGTGTGCGTTGAACCAGAATGCGTGCGGCGGCGGCGGGTAAAGTGGACCGCGACGAGCCTTCCAGCCATTGCAGGCATTTGGCGGCGCGCTGGGCAACTTCAGGGTTTTGCAGATCGTTGGCGGCGCCGCGCAAGGTAGGAATGGCGAGCGGTCCCAGGCCGAGAAATTGCGCGGTGGCAAGGCTTCGCTCTTGATTGGAGGCGGCGGCGAATTGTTGAAGCAAGGCGCGGAGTTGGTCCTTGTCAATGTCGCCGCGTGCGCGCGCATGGAAGAAGGCGAGCAGAGCGGTACCATCGGCGGACAGGCCGGCGCTGTGCAGCGTCTGCTCGTCGTCTTTCTCGGCCGATGGCTCGGCATTCACGGCGAGCCTTAAGGGATTGGCGAGAAGGAGGGCCAGGGTAAGCCCACCAAGAACAACCCAGGGTAGGAGCCGATTCATCGAAACTATCTCCGAGAAAGATGATACCCCGTTTGCAGCTTAGCGCTTGTCGCGCGAAGCCGCAAGCGGCAAACCGCTCACCGCCGGCGTGCGCGGAAGACCTGGCCGGGATACTTGTGTTCCCAGACGACCTTGCCGTTACGATCCACTTCAAAGACGCGTTGCGTGTTCCGGCCGGCGGCGAGAATATGGCCGTTGGGCAATTTCGTCGCCATCGTCGCGCCCGGCGCGTCCACTTCCGACAGCGTCTTACCTTGGCTGTCGAACTCCACGATCTTGTTGCGTCCTCCCTGCGGGACGAGGATGCGATCGTTCGGCAGCAGATCGAGACCGCCCAAACAGTTGCCGTCGTGATTGACGGCGAAACTCTTGAGTTGCTTCCCGGCCGCATCCAGGAGGATGCACTGGCCGTTGTTCGTCAAGCAGAAGATGACGCCTTTGCGCGAACGATAAGCGGCCAGAATACCACCGGGGACATTGTTGATCGTGTAAATCTCTTTACCCGCGCGATCCACTTCGAGGATTTGGTTTGTGCCGGCGATGAATGTGTTGCCGTTGGGGAACCGCTGCACGTTGACGGGACTGTTGATCTGTTTCTGCCAAAGAATCTTGCCCGTGAAATCGCGTTCGGTGACGCGGTTGGCATTGCATTCGGCGATGAGTACACGATTGCGAGGCAACACGACGGCATCGACGGGACCGGGCACGTTGTCGATGGCCCAGCGTTCCTTGCCGTGACGATCAATCTCGAAGACGCGGCTTCTGCCATCATTGCAAATAACCGTGAAGCCGTACCACGGCCGCACGGTCAGGCGAGTCAGATCGACGCGCATGCCGTTGATCTTCCACCAGGCGGCCCAGGCATCGCGATACTTTTTGCGCTCGGCCGGCTCCGTGCCGGGAGACACATCGGGAGCCGAATCCCCCGCGAGTTGATACAACGCGTCCTCGATCTGGCCGACCTGATCGAGCGGCAGCACCGAGATCAGATCGATCAACACCGGGACGCCCTCGCGCTCCTGAGAAAGCGCGAACGCCAGGGCGACGCGCAGACGCACCTCCGGCGCGGCATCGCGCAGTAGTTTGCGGACGGCGGAGCGTCCTTCCGGGCCGCCGCCCTTGGCCAGCGCTTCCGCCGCGGCGGCGCGTAGTTGCGTTCGCGGATTAGCGAGCGCATCCAGCAGGGCGGTTGCCGGTTTGCCATCGGGCAATGCCAGGGTCGCCAAAGACTTCTCCACCTCGGCCGAGGCGATCTCATCCTCGGCGTGGGGGAGATAGGCCAATAGCGCCTCGACGGCACCGGCCGGCTTGCGCACCGCCAACAGGCGGAGCGCGGCCACCGGCAAATGATAAGCCGGCTCGCCTTCGATGCGTTCGATCAAGAGCTTGCCACGCCGCGCTATCTCCCGGTCTTTGTTTTGACTCGTTTCTCGAAGTTGCGGCAAGGCGATGCGACCCAGCGCGAACAGATCCCGCATGGCATTCTCACGGCTGGCGAACCGTTCATCGCCGAGTTGAGCGATCAAGCGAAGAACCTTGGCACGTCCTTCGGGGGTGAGCGTGTGCTTGCGGACGATGGCGAGCAGCGCCGCGCCGTCGGTGTGTCGCCACCATGAGGCCCAGGCATCGCGACGGATGCGGCGGCTGATGTCATCCTCGCTCGAAAACTGCATGGCCGGCGCCCATTCGCCCGCCAGTTGCGTCAGCAATTCCTCGACAGGTTGGCGTTGCTCCGGCGTCAGGTCGGCGAGCAAATCGATGAGGACGGGGATGGCACCGGTATCGTTCGCCTCGGCCAACGCCATCGCCGCACGCAGACGAACAGCAGGTGTCGGGTCTTTCAGAGACGGGCGCATCGCGGCGAGACGATCCGGCGAAACCTTCTCGACGTTCTCAGCCGGAGGGGCCGCACGCACGGCGGCCAACGCAATCAGCAGCAAGCCCCAGGAGATCCAATGCGGAATAAACCGTTTCATAGTTGTCTCCGACTATCAACGCCGGCGCGTGCGATACACCGTGACGCCTTTGTGTTCCCAAACGATCTTGCCGGCGCGGTCCAACTCGAAGATTCGCCCCATACTCTGGCTTGAGGCGAGAATATGACCGTTCGGCAAGCCGGTCGGTGTCGTGATACCCGGCGCGTCCAGTTCACGCAGCTTCCTCCCCGCGCTGTCGAACTCCATCACTTTGTTGGCCTGGGAAGACGAGACGAGAATGTGGCCATTGGGCAGCAGATCGATGCAGCCCGGATTGGTTAGAGCGCGATCGACGGCGAAGCTCTTGAGCTGCTTGCCGGTCGTGTCCAGGAAAAGACACTGGTTGGTCCGCGTCAGACAGACAATGGCTCCGGTACGTGCGCGATAGGCAGCCAGCACACCACCGGGCACATTTTTGATCGTGTAAATCTCTTTACCGGCGCGATCCACCTCCAGCATTCGCCCATCGTTGAGGGTGATAAACGTGTTGCCGTTGGGCAGACGCTGGGCGTTGGTCGGGGGAGGATTCAGGCCGGCTTTTTGCCAGAGGATGTTCCCTTTCAAATCGCGTTCGGTGACGCGATTGACGCCCCACTCCGCGATGAGGACGCGATTGCCAGCCAGACACCAGGCGTCAATGGGACCTCCCGCATTCTCGACGATCCAGCGCCGTTTGCCGTGGCGATCAATCTCATAGACCTGATTGGCGTCGCAGATAAGCGTGTAGCCCAACCACGGCTGCGCCGTCAAACGCGCCAGATCAACGCGGCCGGCATGGACCTTCCACCAGGCAGCCCAGGCATCGCGGCATTTCTTGCGCTCCGCCTGTTCGATACCCAACGACACCTCTGGAGCCGCATCGCCGGCCAGTTGAAACAGTGCCGCTTCGATCTCACCCAGTCGTTCGGCCGGCAGCACCGTGAGCAGGTCAATGAGTACGGCAACGCCTTCAGGCTGCTTGGCGCGAGCAAAGGCCAGAGCAACGCGCAGGCGGACCTCGGGCGCATCATCCTTGAGGAGTTTACGGACCACGGAGCGCCCTTCCGCGCCGCCGCCCTTAATCAACGCCTCGCCCGCCGTGAAGCGCAACAGCGGTTGCGGATCGGCGAGCGCACACACAAGGTCGGGTTCGGGCTTGCCGTCGCGCAGCGCCAGCGCGGTGAGACACTTGCCTAGCTCCTCGATCCGCGTTTCATCCTCGGCATAAGGCAGATACGCCAACAACGCCGCGACAACACCGGCCGGTTTGCGCATGGCCAGCAAGCGCAGGGCGGCGATCGGCAGTGGATGGGCCGGAGCTTGTTCGATGCGTTCGATCAACCGCTTGGCGCGGCGGACGATTTCCCGATCGGCATTTTTGCTTGCGTCGCGCAGTTGCGGCAAAAGGATGCGGCCCAATATGAACAGTTCCTTCGAGGCATTCTCGCGAGCGGTGAATTGTTCATCGCCGAGTTGGGCGATCAAACGGAGGACGCGGGCGCGTGCTTGGGGTGTAAGCGTGTGTTTGCGGACAATGGCGAGCAGCGAAGCACCGTCGGTATGTCGCCACCACGCGGCCCAGGCATCGCGACGAATACGGCGACTGATTTCGTCCTCGATCTGCAATTGCAATCCGGGCGCCCACTCGCCCGCCAATTGGGTGAGGAACTCCGCGACAGGCCGGCGTTGTTCGGGAGTCAGATCGGCGAGCAAATCGATGAGGACGGGGATAGCCTCGGCATCATTCGCCTCGGCCAGAGTCATCGCGGCACGCAGACGGACGCCAGGTGCGGAGTCTTTCAGCAGCGGACGCAGCGCGTCGATGCGCTGCGCGGGCATCGGCTCGACTTTCTCGGCCGGCGGGTCCGCCTGAGCGTAAGCCAAAGTCACCGGGAGACAAAGCGACAAAATAAAGGCGAAACATCGATGGAATAGGGCCGTTTTCATGATGTGTCTCCTCGCTTGTTATCGCCGTCGCACGCGGAAAGGCTGGCTGCGATCCTTATGTTCCCAGACGATTTTGCCGGTGCGATCCATTTCATAGGTCCGCTGCGTACCCTGACCAGCCACCAGAATATGGCCGTTCGGTAATCCGCTGGCCGTCCGCGCGCCGGGCGCGTTCAGTTCCAACACCAGCTTACCGTCGCGGTCGTACTCCGCCACCTTGCCCTGAGCTTGCCGAGTAACGAGAATGCGGCCGTTGGCCAGCAAATCGATACCGCCCATGCTGTTGGCGTCGTGATGGGTCGCGAAACTCTTAAGTTGCTTGCCGGTCGTGTCCAGCAGCAGACATTGACCATTGAACGTCATGCACACGATGACGCCCTGCCGCGTGCGATACGCGGCCAATACATTGCCGGGCACATTGTTAATCCGATAAACCTCCTTGCCCTCGCGATCCACCTCCAGGATGGCTCCGCCGTTCATGGCGACGAGCGTGTTGCCGTTGGCCAGTCGCTGTACGTTGGAGGGATTGCCCGGCAATTGCTTGGTCCAGAGGGTTTTACCCTTCAAATCGCGTTCGGTGATGCGGTTGGCATTGAACTCGGCGATGAGGACGCGATTGCCGGGCAGCACGACGGCATCAAAAGGCTGCATCACGTTGTCGATGGCCCAGCGTTCCTTGCCGTGGCGATCAATCTCGTAGACACGATTGCGAGCGGTATCGCAAATGAGTGTGTAACCATACCACGGGCGTTCCTGCAAGCGACCAAGATCGACGGACTTGGCGTTGCTCTTCCACCAGGCGGCCCAGGCATCGCGACACTTCTTCTTCTCGGCCGGTTCCGTGCCGGCCACCGTTTTCGGTGCCGAATCGCCGGCCAATTGATATAATACGGATTCTATTTCTCCTATATGCTCGACCGGCAGCATTGTGAGCAGGTCGATCAGTACGGGGATGCTGTCCTTCTCCTTGGCCAGCGCCAACGCCAAAGCGACACGGAGACGAACCACGGGCGCATCGTCCTTGAGCAGTTGACGGACGGCCGCGCGTCCCTCGACGCCGCCGCCCTTGGCCAACGCCTGGACAGCCATCACCCGCACCAAGGGCCGCGTATCCGACAGAGCGCGTACCAGCAAGGGATCGAGTTTGCCATCGCGCAGGACGAGAACGGTCAGCGATTTGCGCACTTCCTCAATCCGCGCTTCGTCTTCGGCATGAGGCACATAGGCCAACAGCGCCTCAACGACGCCAGCCGGTTTGCGCACCGCCAACAGACGGATCGCGGCCACCGGCAGATGATGCGCCGGCTCGCGTTCGATGCGTTCGATCAGCAATTTGGCCCGCCGCGCCACTTCAGGATCTTTGTTCTGGCTCGCTTCTCGAAGCTGCGGCAAGGTGATACGGCCCAATGCGAACAGATCCCGCGTGGCATTCTCGCGGCTGGTGAATTGCTCACTGCCGAGTTTGGCGATATACCCGGCGACCTTGGCGCGTGCCTCGGGGGTGAGGGTATGTTTGCCGACGGCGGCGAGCAGCGCCGGGCCATCGGTGTGTCGCCACCACGAGGCCCAGGCATCGCGGCGAATGCGGCGGCTGATGTCATCCTCGCTCGAAAACTGCATGGCCGGCGCCCATTCGCCCGCCAGTTGCGTTAGCAATTCCTCGACCGGCTGACGTTGTTCGGGAGTCAGGTCGGCGAGCAGATCGATGAGGACGGGAATGGCACCGGCATCGTTGGCCTCGGCCAGCGCCATCGCCGCATGCAGACGCACGCCTGGTGCCGGGTCTTGCAGGAGCTTGCGGACGGCGGGCACTCGATCGGGCGGCGTGGCGCGACACAGCGCGATGCCGGCCGCAGCGCGACGCACGGCCAGCGGATCGGTCAGTCCACGCAGAAGGGCCGGATCGGGTTTGCCGTCCTGGACGGCGACCGCGGCGAGCGCGGTGTTGACCGCCTGGATAACGTCGGGGTTGTCGGCGAAAGGCAGGTAAGTCAAGAGCGCGGCGGCAGCGCCATCAGGTTTCCGCTGTGCGAGAAGGTGCGCCGCGGCGGCCAACAATTTATGACTGGATGCTCCTTCGAGCCACGGTAGACAACGCGCGGCTCGCTTGGCGACTTCGGGATGATCGAGATCGTTGACGGCCTGGCGCAAGATGGGCAATGCCAGCGGTCCCAGACCGAGTAGTTCCACCGTGGCCGAATCGCGTTCCTCCTTGGGACCGCTGGCGAACTGGCGGAGCAAGAGGAGGAGGTGATCGCGATCGATGTCGGTGCGCGCGCGGGCGTGGAAGAAGGCGAGCAGGGCCGCACCATCGGCGGATAGGCCGGCGCTATGCAACGTCAGCTCGTCGTCGGTGGACGGCGATTGGCCGCGCGCGGTTAGCATTGAGGAAAAGAGGAACGCCGGGACGAAGAGCCAGCCGAGGCGATGCAAAAGCAGTCGATTCATGGAAACAACCTCCAACCAACCACATAGCCTCCGGCTTGCCGGGGAGAGTTTTCCCGGCAAGCCGGGGGCTATGTGAACTAGCGTCGCCGCGCCCGGTAGACATTGCCGGTACACTTGTGTTCCCAGACCATCTTGCCGGTGCGGTCCAATTCGTAGACGCGCTGGCCTTGATGACTGGCCACCAAAATATGGCCGTTGGGCAAGCCCATCACCGTTTGGACCTGGGGAGCATCCAGTTCGAGAAGTTTTTTCCCCTCGGCATCGTACTCCACCACCTTGTTGTGTTGAAACTGGGTGATGAGAATATGGCCGTTCGGCCGCAGATCGATACCGTCGCAATTAGGGGTGTGATTCGTGGAAAAACTCTGGAGACGCTTTCCGGCCGTGTCTATCGTGACGCACACACCCTTTCGCGTCAGGTAGACGGGGAAGCCTTTCCGCGACCGCGAAGCATCCACCACGCCGTCGGGAACATTGTTGAGGACATAAATCTCCTTGCCGGCGCGGTCAATCTCCATAAGCGATCCTTTTAGTGTGGCTACAAAGGTGTTCCCATTAGGCAGCCGCTGCACGGCAACGGGCATGGCGACTTGCTTCTGCCAGAGGATTTTGCCTTTGAAATCGCGTTCGGTGACGCGGTTGGCGCTGCACTCGGCGATGAGGACGTGGTTACCGGGCACCACGACGGCATCGAGCGGGTTTCGCACGTTGTCGATAACCCAGCGTTCTTTGCCGTCGCGATCGATCTCATAGATGCGGTTTTTGAAGTTTTCGCAGATGAGCGTATAGCCATACCACGGGCGCTCCTGCAAATGGCCAAGATCGACGGACTTGGCGTTGCTTTTCCACCAGGCAGCCCAGGCAGCGCGGCACTTCTTCCGCTCGGCCGGCTCGCTGCCCGCTGGCGTTTTTGGTGCCGAATCGCCGGCCAATTGGTAAAGAACCGACTCGATCTCTCCGAGATGCTCAGCCGGCAGCACCGCGAGCAGATCGATCAGAACAGGGATACTGTCCTTCTCCTTGGCCAGCGCCAGCGCCAGAGCGACACGGAGACGCACCACCGGCTTATCATCCTTAAGGAGTAGACGGACGGCCGCGCGTCCTTCGACTCCGCCGCCCTTGGCCAACGCCTCAGCGGCCGTGAAGCGTAACAGTGGGTGCGGATCGGTGAGCGCCCGCAGGAGTTCCGGGGCTGGTCTATTATCGCGCAGGGCGAGCTTGGTCAGCGCTTGGCGCACTTCCTCTGTCCGCGATTCATCCTCGGCATAGGGAACATAGGCCAGCAGCGTTTCGATGACGCCGGCCGGTTTGCGCACGGCCAACAGACGAATCGCGGCGATCGGCAGATGATGAGCCGGCTCACGCTCGATACGCTCGATCAAGGATTTGGCTCGCCGCGCTATTTCCGGGTCTTCGTGTTTGTTCCCTTCCCGAAGTTGCGGCAGAGTGACACGACCCAGGGCGAACAATTCCTTCGTGGCCTTCTCGCGCTCGGCGAAAGAATCCGCGCCCAGACGGCCGATCAGACCGTCAATCTTCTTTCGTATTTCCGCCGTGATGGTGTGCTTGCGCACGATGGCCAGCAGCGACGGTCCATCGGTGGACAAGCCGGCGCTGCGCAACGTCTGTTCGTCTTCAGACAGAGCATCGCCGCGCGCGGGAAGCGCGGGGGAAGCGAGCAGCGCCAGCGTGAACAACCAGATGAGGTTACGCGAACGGTGTTGATTCATATAGATGCCCTCCCAACAACCCCACCTAGCCCCCGGCTTGCCGGGGCTAGGTGAACTAGCGTCGCCGCGCACGAAAGGGATGACCGGCGTTCTTATGCTCCCAGACGACCTTGCCGGCGCGGTCTAATTCGTAGACGCGATGCGTCGAACGCGCGGCTACGAGGATGTGTCCGTTGGGTAACGCGCTCGCTGTGCAGACGCCTGGCGCTGCTACTTCGAGCCGGACCTTGCCCTTGGGGTCGAACTCCATTACCTTGTTTTGCGTGGTCCGCGTGATGAGAATGTGGCCGTTGGGGAACAGGTCGATGCCGCCGCCGTTGTTACCTTGGACTTGACCGCTCTCAAAACTCTTGAGTTGCTTGCCCGTTGTGTCCAACGTCAGACACTGGCGGGTGAACGTGGTGCAGAAGATGGTGCCGGACGGCGCGCATCGAGCCGCCAGGGTGTTCCCGGACATATTAGCGATGGTGTATATCTCTTTCCCGGCGCGATCTACCTCCAAAATTGGTCCCTTCCAACAGGCAACGAACGTGTTGCCATTGGGCAAGCGTTGTATGTTCATCGGATTGCCGGGAACACGCTTTTCCCAGAGGATCTTGCCGGTGAAATCGCGTTCGCTGATACGGCAATCGCCGTACTCGGCGACGAGAACGCGATTGCGGGACACTACAACGGCATCGATCACGTTCATCACGTTATTGATGGCCCAGCGCTCTTTGCCGTGGCGATCAATCTCGTAGACGCGGTTGTTGATGTTGTCGCAAATAAGCGTGAACCCATACTGTGGATGGTCGATCAATCGGGTCAGATCGGCGCGGTCGGCGTTGGCCTTCCACCAGGCGATCCAGGCATCGCGACACTTCTTCTTTTCGGCTGGCTCCATGCCAACCGGCGTTTTCGGCGCCGTATCGCCCGCCAATTCATACAGGACGGATTCAATCTCTCCGACTTGCTCGTTCGGCAGCACGGCCAGCAGATCGATCAGCACGGGGATGCTGTCCTTCTCCTTGGCCAGCGCCAACGCCAAGGCGACACGCAGACGAATGATCGGGTCATCGTCCTTCAGGAACTTGCGGACGGCGGAGCGTCCCTCGACACCGCCGCCCTTGGCCAACGCTTGGATGGCCATGATTCGCGTTCGGGTTTGGCCATTCGACAGAGCACGCAGAAGAGCGGGATCGGGCTTGCCGTCACGTAGGGCCAACCCGGTCAGCGCTTGGCGCATTTCCTCCGTCTGCGATTCATCCTCGGCACGGGGAACATAGGCCAGCAGCGTCTCAACAACGCCGGTTGGTTTGCGCACGGCCAACAGACGGATCGCGGCGATCGGCAGATGATAAGTCCGCTCGCGCTCGATATGCTCGATCAAGGATTTAGCTCGCCGCGCTATTTCCGGGTCTTCGTGTTTGCTCCCTTCCCGAAGTTGCGGCAGAGCGACACGACCCAGGGCGAACAATTCCTTCGTGGCCTTCTCACGCTCGGCGAAAGAATCCGCGCCCAGACGGCCGATCAGACCGTCAATCTTCTTTCGTATTTCCGCCGTGAGGGTGTGCCTGCGAACGATGGCCAGCAGCGACGGTCCATCGGTGGACAAACCGGCGTTACGCAACGTCTGTTCGTCTTCAGCCAGAGCATCGCCGCATGCGGGAAGCGCGGGGGAAGCGAGCAACGCCAGCGCGAATAACCAGGCGAGGTTACGCGAACGGTGTCGATTCATGAAGGCGACCTCCAACCAACGATGACGCGCCGCGCGCGGCAATCGTTTACCGCCGCCGCGCCCGCCAGGCATGGCCGGCGTTCTTGTACTCCCAGACGACCTTGCCGGCGCGGTCCAATTCGTAGACGCGATGACCTTGATAGCTGGCCGCGAGGATGTGGCCGTTGGGCAAGGCCGTGGCCGTCCCCACCTGCGGAGCAGCCACTTCGAGTAGTTTTTTCCCCTGGGCATCGTACTCCACGACCTTGTTACGCCGATCCTGCGCGACGAGAATGCGGCCGTTCGTCGCTAGATCCATGCCCGCCACGTCACTGAAGACATGGTTGGTGTCGAAACTCCGCAGACGTTTGCCGGCCGTGTCAATCAGGACACACTCGCCCTTTTGCGTCAGACAGACGATAGGGCCTCTCGGCAAACGATAAGCAGAGCGAACACCATTAGGGACATTTTGGATAACATAAATATCTTTCCCGGCGCGATTCACCTCTCGGAACGGTCCCTGATCCGAGGCGATGAACGTATTGCCGTTGGGCAGCCGCTGCACGGCAACCGGCGTGGCAACTTGCTTCTGCCACAGGATGGCACCCTTGAGATCGCGTTCGGTGACCCGGCTGCCGTGGTATTCGGCGATAAGGACGCGGTTGCCGGGCAGCACGACCGCATCGACGGGGCCTTGGACGTTTTCGATCTTCCAACGCTGCTTTCCATGTAGATCGACTTCGTAAAGACAGTTTTTGCCCGTATCGCAAAGGAGGGTGAAGCCAAGTTGCGGCCGAACGGCTAAGCGCGTCAGATCGATGTGGTCGGCATGGAGTTTCCACCAGGCGGTCCAGGCAGCGCGACATTTCTCGCGGTCGGCCGGCTCCGTGCCCGCCGGCATTTTCGGAGCCGAATCGCCGGCCAACTGATAGAGGACGGACTCGACTTCCCCGACCGGCTCGGCCGGCAGCACGGCGAGCAAGTCGATCAGCACGGGGATAACCTCGCGTTCCTTGGCGAGTGCCAACGCCAGGGCGACGCGGAGACGAACCATCGGGGCATCGTCCTTGAGGAGCTTGCGCACTTCGGAGCGTCCCGCCGTGCCGCCGCCCGCCGCCAATGACTGAGCAGCCATGATGCGCAACGCGGGCCGATTATCCGACAGGGTACGCATAAGAATCGGATTGGGTTTGCCGTCGCGCTGGGCGAGGGCCGTCAATGATTTGCGCACCTCGTCAATCCGCGATTCATCCTCGGCGGAGGGAACGTAGGCCAGCAGCGCCGCGACAACGCCAGGCGGTTTCCGCACCGCCAGCATTCGGATGGCTGCGACCGGCAGATACTGCGTGGGAGATTGCTCGATGCGTTCGATCAAGAACCTGGCGCGGCGTGCTATTTCCGGGTCTTCGTGCTTGCTCGCTTCCTGAAGCTGCGGCAGGGCAACACTGCCCAGGGCGAACAATTCCTTCGAGGCGTTCTCGCGCTCGGCGAAAGAATCCGCACCCAGACGGCCGATCAGACCATCCACGTTCTTGCGTGCTTCGGGAGTGAGAGTGTGCTTGCGGATGATGGCCAGCAGCGCCGGCCCATCGGTGGAGAAACCAGCGCTGCGCAACGCCTGCTCATCGTCGGCGATCGACGGCTCGGCCGGCGCGGCGGGAGGAAAGGAAGTTGCCAGCAAGGCGGCCAGCGCGGCGAACCAGCGAGCGAAGCGCGGTACATGGCGATTCATGGAGGCGGCCTCCCAAATGATACGCCGCTTGCGGCTTAGCGTAGCTAACGCGAAACGCAAACGATGCCAGTTCACCGCCGGCGTGCCCGGCTGATGGGGCCGGCACCCTTGTATTCCCAGACGGTTTTGCCGGTGCGATCTAACTCAAAAGCTCGCTGCGTATTTTGGCTGGCCACCAGGATATGGCCATTCGGCAAACCCGTCGCCGTCATCGCGCCGGGTACCTGCAACTCCAGTACGACCTTGCCATCGGTGTCGTACTCCACCACCTTGCCGATGTCTTGCAGCGTGGCGAGAATGCGGCCATTGGGCAACACATCCAGGCCGCCGTAGGCGTTGTTGCCGTGCGTGCAGGTGAAATTCTTGAGCTGCTTTCCCGCCGTATCTACCTGAATGCACTGATTCGGCTGAGTCAAGCAAACAATCGGCCCACGACGTGATCGGTAGGCGGCGCTGATGGTGGATAGATTCGTGATCGTGTAAACCTCCTTGCCCGAACGATCCACTTCCATGACCGCGCTCCGCGTGGCGATGAAGGTATTGCCGTTGCGCAAACGCTGCACGCCGATGGGATTGGCGACCTGCTTTGACCACAAGATTTTGCCCGTGAGGTCGCGCTCGGTGACGCGCCGGCTCTGATACTCGGCGATGAGGACACGCTTGCCGGGCAACACGACGGCATCGACCGGCCCGCGCAGATTATCGATGGACCAGCGTTCCTTGCCGTCGCGATCGATCTCGAAGACGCGGCCGCCGCCCATGTCACAGAGGACCGTGTATCCCAGCCAGGCATGACGGGTCAGGCGCGTCAGATCGACGCGGCCAGCGTTGAGTTTCCACCAGGCGGCCCAGGCATCGCGGCACTTCTTCCGCTCGGCCGGCTCGACGCCCACCGACACTTCCGGGGCGCTATCGCCGGCGAGTTGGTACAACGCATCCTCTACTTGTCCCACCTGTTCGACCGGCAGGTCGGCGAGCAGATCGATCAGCACGGTAACGCCTTCCCGCTCTCTGGCCAGCGCGAAGGCCAGCGCGACGCGCATGCGGACTTTCGGCACTGCGTCCTTGAGGAGTTTGCGGACCGGAAAACGTCCTTGTTCTCCTCCGCCTTGAATCAGCGCCTCGGCGGCCATTGCTCGCTGCGATGGTTGCGCATCGTCCAGCGCACGCACCAGATCGGCATCGGGTTTGTCATCGCGCAGCGCCAGGACCGCCAGAGATTTTCGCACTTCATCGGAGCGCGTTTCACCCTCGATGAGGGGTAAATACGCCAGCAAAGCCGCGACCGCGCCGGCCGGTTTGCGCACGCCCAGCAGCCGCACGACAGCGACCGGCAGACGATTGCGCGGCTCCTGTTCGATGTCTTCGATCAGTTCCTTGGCCCGGCGCGCCAGGTCCGGGTTCTTGTCCCTGGCCGCTTCGCGCAACTGCGGCAAACTGCGCCGCCCCAACGCAAGCAGTTCTTTGACCGCGATTTCTCGCGCGGTGAAGTCGCCGGTCAGTTTGCCGATCAACCCGCCGATTTTTTCACGATCCAGAGCGGTCAACGTGCGCGCTCGGATGGCGGCGAGCAGCGACGCCCCATCGACATTGCGCCACCAGGCGGCCCAGGTATCGCGGCGAATCTTACGAGCAATTTCGTCCTCGCCCTGAAATCGCACGAGCGGAGTCCATTCGCCCGCGAGCTTCGTGAGGAACTCTTCGACGCGCTGGCGCTGCGGAGCAGGCAATTCGGCGAGCAGATCGATGAGGACAGGGATCGCTTCGGCATCGTGTGCTTCCGCCAACGTCAGCGCCGCGCGCAGGCGCACACCGGGGACCGGATCTTTCAGCAATTGGCGAAGGGTAGGTTCGGCTCGCACAGTCGGCGTCGCGAGACCGGCGGTCAGGAGGAGGAATACAAGCCGACGCATACAGACGACCTCCTGACCAGCCCGGAGCGCCAGCGACGGGTTCTCACCCCGTCGCTGGCGCTCCGGGCTGGTCTAATATGTAACCTCACTGACCGAGGGCCGGTTGGACGAACGCCTTGTAAAACTCCCGCGCGGCGGCGGCGGAGATGAACAGATCGAAGCTGCCGCGCTGCGGTTGCAAGGTGACGGCCAGACCCAGGAACGATCGCGTGCCCTTGTCCGGCATCTTCGGCCAATTGGCCGGCACGTTCGGGCCGAGCATCGGTTTGAACAACTCCGCCATCGTGCCGAACATCTGCACCGTGTCAATCAGCCCCAGGAAAGACGCGCGAGCCGGCATCTCCTTGCGCACGTCGGTGAACGCCTTGACTTCGCCAATCGGCTTGGTGCCCTTGGTGTATTGATCGAGGAGCTTGCGCGCGGCCGGCCAATCCGCAGCCATGACCTGGATGACGGACTTGCCATCCGTGCCGAACCAGCAGGTCATCTTCTCGCCCAGCAAGCCTTTCATGGCCGCGATGAACTGCTTCTTGCCCTCCTCACCTGATTTGGCAGCGACCGGTTCGGCCATCTTGTCGAAGTCCCAGACGAGTTGCACGGAGTGCAGTCCCATGTCGCCGTATTTCTCGGCCTTCATCTTGATGACCGGCTTCTCCTTGAGGCCGCTCGACTTGACATCGCCGGAATACATCGCCTTGAACAGCTTGATTTGAGCTTCGACGGCCTTGGCCGGATCGTCGTACTGAGACACTTGCAGACCCGACAAGGGCAGCGAGTAGCTATCCATGCGAATGCCGGGGCCGGCCTTGGCCAACTCTTCCAGGACTGCGGCGGTTTCCTTGGATTCCTTGGCCGGAACGATGTTCACCATCATATTGCCCAGTCCCTTGTACAGCGCGGAGCTGGTTTTCATGGCCGTGAAGAAGAGCCGGTCGTCCGGCATGCGGGCGAGTTCCTTGAAGTCCACGGGTTTGGAGTCGAGCAGCAGATCCGCCGTCGGAGTGCCGGCGCGGATCTCGTTCTGGATGTGAAGAGCCAGACCGCCCGGCCGAAACTCACCCGTCAACAGCGCGCCCCGGCTATCCTCCACCGCCCGGAAGATGGGGCCGATAGCGCGCTTGAACATTTCAATGGCGTCTTTCTGAGCCTTATCTCCTCCTCCGGCACCCATATCGAGAATGCCTTCGAGAGCTTGCCGCGCCTCTTTGATCTGCTCGGCGTATTCCCGGCTCAGGGTATCCACGCTGATGTAGACGCTCACGTCGGCCGCCAGCAGCTTGGCGGCTTGCTCCTTGCTGATCTTGCTGTCGAGTCCGGCCTGCTTCTTCGTGAAGGAATTCGCCACCTCCTCATTCGGCGTGACGATGGCGTAGGTCTTGCGATCGACGAAGTAGGTGGTTTCTCTTTCGATGACGACGGACTCGACGCCGCTGCCGTTAACCTTGATGTTCTTGCGTTCCTCTTCCATCAGCAAATTATCGCGGAATTCCTTGTAATTGCTGACAGCGGCGATGACGGCCATCTTGGGTTGCTCGTTACCGGGCTGACCGGGCTTGGGCAGTTCCGTGAACGCCAGGAAGATGGGACCATCCTTGACCAGACCGCGCAGCTTACGGCCCTTGATGCCGTTCTTGAGCGCCTCGTCCATCTGCGGCTGGAACATCTTGAGTACATCGGGCAGGGCGTTTTCCATCATCGTCACCAGGCGATCGCGGGTACCCTGGACGCCGCGCAGGTGGATGACGATCGACGCTGAGGCCGGCACCTGATCGAGTCCGGAACGTCCCGCCGGAGCCGGCGCGGACCACACAGCGCTGGTCGTCGCCAGCGCAACCAGGCAGGCCGCCATCAATGGGAATCGTAAGCGAGTCATGAGCAAGCACTCCTTCAAACCGAGGTTCAATTCCACTAGCCCGGAGCGTCAGCGACGGGGTCGAGAACCCCGTCGCTGACGCTCCGGGCTAATACATCCCGTGTTTTCTTACCGCCCGATCACTTCTTTTCACGAGCTACATCCTTACGTCGAATTGGTTCGATCGCCGACCGGAGCGGGCCGGCTGGCGATGAGCCGATTGACGCCATTGGGATCGCGCGCCTCCATGTGGAAACGGCCCCAAATCACCGGACGAGCCAACGGCTCAATATGCAGCATCACCTCGCCGTTCTGGAACAGACGCACGGTGCCGGACGATTGGCTGACCGTGACAGCGATGGCCTTGGTACTCTTGCTGATGGCGGCGGCGGCGGCGTGCCGCGTGCCCAGTCCCTTGCTTAGTGTGAAGCCCTTGTCCGGCGCTTCAATGCGCATGGCGGCGGCCACGGCCACCCCTTCGCGGCGGATGATGATCGAGCCTTCCATCTGCGCGATGTCCTTGATCTGCTCGCGGACGTTGGGATCGCGGATGTCGCGCTCTTCGGCGCTGTAACCGCGGAATGGATTGAAGTTCATCGACCGCGCCATGGTCAACACCTTGCGCGTGTCGCCGACGACGAACATAGTGCCGACCGGATGCCCCTCGCGCCCCTCGCGGCCAATCTCCACGGCCAAATCGACCACGGCCCGCAGCGTCTCCAGCGGCACCTGCGTATCGAGATTGCGGAGATCCTGAGCCGTCAGGCGTTCCAGGTGTTCGCCCAGATGAATGACGCTGAGGGTGTCGATCGGTTCGGGCTTGTCCTGTCCGACTTCGATACCGTTGTAGAGGGCGACCACATCGGCGCCCTGACGGAGTTTATCGCTGCGCACGGCCTCCAGCAGCGCGAGACTCATGCGTTCCTGGCGCGGCGTCGGGCCGGCATCGATGTCAAGGACACTCAGATGGGGGTGCCTCTTAAGACGTTCCGTGAGCGGACCGTCCTCGGCGGCCACGAGGAGACGGCAGCCATCAAGGTGCTGCAAAACGGATTCCCAGTTGAGGTCCGTTTCCGTGAGCAACAGGACGGCGTCGGCCGGCAGCGTCTGCACCAGATGTCGAGCAGCTAACATCAGGGCGACGGTTTGGGGAGCGAGACCCATGAACACCTACGATCTATCCTGAATAACCAAAACAACATTGTGACCGCCCTCATCGTAACGACGATCCGGCGCCGGGGCAATCTTCTCAATGCAGAATGCAGAATGCAGAATGCAGAATGCAGAATGAAAACCATCTGGTCTTTCATTCTGCATTCTGCATTCTGCATTCTGCATTGCTAGAATACATCAAATCGAAAGGAGGGAGCCGATGCACGACAACATCCTACAATCGATCGGCTGGACGCCGATGGTACGGCTACGTCGTTTGGCCAACGAGGTGCCGGCGTCCGTGTGCGTCAAGGTGGAATCGCTCAATCCCGGCGGCAGCGTCAAGGACCGCGTCGGCTTGGCCATGATAACCGAGGCCGAGCAGCGCGGCTGGCTGCGTCCGGGCGGCACCATCATCGAGGCCACCGCCGGCAACACCGGCGCGGCCCTGGCCATGGTTGCCGCCGTCAAGAATTATCGCTGTATCTTCGTTCTGCCCGATAAAATGTCGCATGAGAAGATCGCGCTACTCAAGGCGTATGGCGCCGAGGTCGTCATCACGCCGACCGATGTTGCCCCGGATTCGCCGGACAGCTACAACGGTGTCGCCGATCGGCTATCGCGCGAAATCCCCGGCGCGTGGCGGCCCAATCAATTTACCAATCTCGCCAATCCAGAGGTTCATTATCGCACAACTGGCCCCGAAATCTGGGATCAGACCGAAGGACGCATCAGCGCCTTCGTCGCCGGTGTGGGCACCGGCGGCACCATCTCCGGCGTGGCTCGCTACCTGAAAGAACGCAATCCGGACATCAAAATCATCGGTGCCGACCCGGAGGGCAGCGTGCTATCGGGTGGTGCGCCGAAGCCGTGGAAAGTCGAAGGCATCGGTGAGGATTACGTGCCCAAGACATTCAACGGCCAACTGGTCGATGAATGGATTCGCGTCAGCGATGCCGAATCGTTCCACGTCGCCCGTTCGCTGGCACGCCGCGAGGGCATCCTGGCCGGCGGCTCCAGCGGTACCAACGTCGCCGCCGCTCTGCGCTACGCGCGCCGCCTGACGCGCGATCAACTCGTCGTCGCCCTGGTGTGCGACACCGGCCGCAATTACCTCAGCAAGTTCTTCGACGATCAATGGATGATCGATAACAAGCTGGTCTTGAAGGAACAGCCGGCCCATTCGATCGGCGATTTGCTGAAGACACGCGGCACGCGGCCAATGGTGTCGATCAGTCCCGACGCGACGGCGGCGGCGGCCATCGAGTTGATGCAGAAGGCCGGCATTTCGCAGTTGCCGGTGCTGCAAGACGGCAAGCCCGTCGGTGCCGTGCAGGAAGTGACGCTGGCGCGCATCCTGCACGACAACAGCGATCCGTCGGTCATCACCGTCGGCGAATTCATGGCCCGGCCGCTGCCGGCGCTGGATGTCACCGTGCATCTGGATGAGGCGTATCGCCTGCTGATGTCCGGCAACACCGGCGTTTTGGTGATGGATAACGGCAAGGTCGTGGATATTGTAACGCGGATCGATTTGGTGCAGTATTGGCAATCGACGCGGCCCAAGTGAAGCCCTGCCAGCCCGCAGCGCCAGCAAGGGGCATTCCCTTGCTTGCGCCGCAGGCCATTTCAAGGGGTTGGAAACAAGATCGTGAAGCCTTCTTGGGTGAAATGATGATCGTTGCTCAGCACCTCCGTCAGGCCAAAACCCTTCATGGCAAGCATCGACCGGCAATCGGTCAGGCTGTACGCTTTGTCGGGCCGGGCCTCATATAGGGCGAGAGCGGCGTCGAAGTCGGCGCGGGTTTGCGGCAATACCTCCACGTCGGGGGCGCTGCGCAGGTCGTGAACCAGGGTGGCCGCCTTGCCGCGCCAATGGGGAGTGAACCGGGAAAACCAAGCCAAGACCTCCGTCAACACTTCGTCCGTCGTGACCAGACGGGCTATGCCAAGTCTGCTGCCGAACGATGTAACGAGGGCATGGAAGGCATCGCCTGGGTTGAGCAGAGCTACCCAATAGAAGGTGTCTGCGAACAGCATCCGTGGCGGCATCGGTGGCTACTCCGGTCGCTTCGGATGGCCATACAGATAATGGTCGATTTGGGCGGCACCGTCGGCCGGCAACTTGGCGATCTCTTCTGGCGGTGCATCTGCGGCCAATGCGGCGATCCGCTCCCAAATGGGCTGCCGTCGCCGTTCGAGTACGATACGGCCGTCCTGGACTTCGACCACGAGGTCTATCCCCGGCCCCAGCCCAGCCGCGCGGCACAACTCAGCGGGCAGCGTCACGACACCGGTAGCGTCCGCTTTCACGAGTGTGGACATAATTTAGATCTCCACGAGCGAATGGCTCTATGGCGTTTTTATTCGCGCCGGGCTGCTGACACAAGGGGAAAGACATCGCACCAATAACTACGCTCGTTTCCTGGTTCGGGGCAATATCGCTCACCGTCTTCCTCATTCTGCGCGTCTTGGAACGAGTGATTGGACTTTTTGGGAAGACCGGAAGACGAATAGTGACTAGAATCGACGGTGTCTCCCAACAAGGAGTACCGCCATGTATCTCGAACCGTTTGTCAGGCATTTCAAGGAGGTCGGCGAAGCGGAAACGCGCACCATCCATATCCTTGAGGAGAATCCGCAGGGCATTCCGAAGGGAGAATACGCTCTGGCGGAGTTTTACTGCACCGATGGGAAGTGCGATTGCCGGCGCGTGATGCTCAACGTGATCTCGAAGGATGAGGGCCACGTCGCCAGTATCGGTTTCGGGTTTGATGCGGATGGTCCGATGCCAGGCCCGTTTCTCGATCCGATCAACCGGCAAAGCGCTTACGCGGACGAACTCCTCGCATTGGTCAAGGACGTGGTTCTGAGCGATGCCACCTACGTCGCGCGTCTGGAACGCCATTACAAGATGTTAAAGGACAAACTCGCGCACCCTCAATCGGCGGGGAAGTGGTGGAAAAAGAAACCTCGGAAATTGAAATAGCATTCCCCCAGCCTTGAACAATCTCATTCTCAAGGAGGATTAACTTTGTCTTCCGATACCCCACACCACGGTTTCGCCACGCGCGCCATCCACGCCGGACAGGACGCCGATCCCGCCACCGGCGCGACCGTCGTTCCCATTTATGCCACCTCCACCTATACGCAAGCGGCCCCCGGCCAGCACAAGGGCTACGAGTATTCACGCAGCGGCAATCCGACGCGCGCCGCCCTGGAAACATGTCTGGCCTCGCTGGAAGGCGGCGAACGCGGCTTGGCTTTCGCTTCTGGCTTGGCTGCGTCAACCGCCGTCTTGTCGATGCTCAAGCCGGGCGAGGAAGTTGTCGCCGCCGCCGATCTCTACGGCGGCACCTATCGCCTGCTCGAACGTGTCTTCAAACCGTGGGGCTTGGTGACACACTACACCGACGATCCCAGTCCCGCCGGCTTCGGCAAACTCATCACGAAATCCACGAAGCTCGTATGGATCGAAACGCCGACAAATCCGCTCTTGCAAATCCTCGATATTGCCGCCATCGCCGAGTTGGCACACAAGGCCGGCTCGCTGTTGGCCGTCGATAACACGTTCGCCTCGTCGTATCTGCAACAGCCATTGCGTCTGGGGGCCGACCTCGTCGTCCACAGCACGACGAAATATCTCGGCGGTCATTCCGACGTGGTCGGCGGCGCGGTCATTGGACGCAAGGATTTGCTGCAACCCATCGCCTTCTATCAGAACGCGGCCGGTGGTGTACCGGGGCCGTTCGACGCCTATCTGACGCTGCGCGGCCTCAAGACGCTGGCCGTGCGTATGGAACGCCACTGTGCCAACGCGGGCCGGCTGGCGGCATGGCTGGCCGAGCAATCACAAGTGGAGCGCGTGTATTATCCGGGCTTGCCCTCGCATCCGGGGCACGAGGTGGCGAAGCGACAGATGCGCGATTTCGGCGGCATGGTCAGCATTCGTCTGAAAGGCGGCGGCGCGGCGGCGAAGCGCTTTCTGCCACGCACGAAATTATTCAGCTTGGCCGAGAGTCTTGGCGGCGTCGAATCGCTGGTGTGCCATCCGGCGACGATGACGCACGCCAGTATTCCCGCCGATCTCCGCATCGCGCGCGGCGTCGATGACGGATTGATCCGTCTGAGCGTCGGCATCGAAGACGCCGACGATTTGCAAGAGGATCTGCGCCAGGCGATGGCGTGATCTCGATGGTGGGCGACTTGCTCCGCGAGTCGTGGCGATCATCCACTCGCGGAGCAAGTCGCCCACTCTCATTTGACGGAGTCATTCTTATGCAATCCCCATTTCCTGGTATGGACCCTTTCATTGAGGCGTGTGGGCTGTGGGAGGATTTCCACCCACTGCTAATCGCCGACATTCATCGAGTCCTCGCCGCAATGGTACCCGACCATTACTTTGTCCGATTGGGTACACGCTCTTATGTCGCCCTCACCGACACCGAAGGGAAGGAGTTCAAGCCTTTTTTACCCGATGTCGGCATCCCGACTCCCGAAGGCAAGCGTGCGGAACCTACCGCGTCGGCGGTTGCCGAGGCGACGGAGACGGAAGCGATCACGATGGAAGCGTTCGTGTCCACCGAGTACCGCGAGACGTACATCGACATTTTCGCAAGAGATCCGGACAAACGGTTGGTGACGTGCATCGAACTGTTATCGCCGTCGAACAAGCGGCGTGGTTCGGAAGGTTGGGAACTCTACTTGCGCAAGCGTCAAGGTCTCTTGCTGGGTGCAGCCAACCTCGTTGAACTAGACCTGTTGCGCGGCGGACAGCGTATGCCGATGATGACGGCGTGGCCGACCAGCCCGTACACGCTGCTGGTGTGCCGCAAGCAACACGCTCCGCGCTGTCGGGTTTGGCCTGCTTCGTTCCAACGGCCTCTGCCTCGCATCCCGGTGCCGTTATCGCCACCGGATGCGGATGTTCAACTCGACTTGCAGCCCCTCGTGGCGGCGATCTACGCGCGTTCTCGTTATAACCGTGACCTCGATTATTCGCGTCCGTTGCAGCCAGCGTTGACCGGCGACGAATCGGCGTGGCTGGCTGAACAATTGCGAACACGTCCTTGACACCGGCAGCGAGCGGAGTAGACTCGCGGAATCGTCCTCCGCACCCACACCGGGAGAGTCACCATGTCCGCACTCGATCGTCGTCGCTTCTTGCAAACGTCCGCCGCCTCCGTGGCCGCGCTGTCCGCCATCACCGCCGCCGGCGCAGCCGACAAACCCAATGAAAAAATCGTCATGGCCGTTCTCGGCGTCAATGGCCGTGGACGCGGTTTGCTCAGCGGCTTCTCGTCGTTTGACGATGTGGAGATCGCCGCCATCTGCGACCCGGATGAGAACGCCGCGAAAGGCGCCCTCAAATCCATCAATAAACGACAAAAACGAGAGCCTAAGGTTGTTCAGGATCTCCGCCGCGTCTTCGAGGATCGCGACATTAACGCCGTCGCCATCGCCACGCCGGATCACTGGCACGCGCTGGCCACCATCTGGGCGTGTCAGGCCGGCAAACACGTCTATGTCGAGAAACCCATATCACACAATCTCATCGAGGGCCGGCGCATGGTCGAGGCCGCGCGCAAGCACGATCGCATCGTGCAGGTCGGCACGCAGCGGCGCAGCGGAGCGCACTACATCAGCGCGGCCGAGTTCGTTCGCTCCGGCAAGCTCGGCAAGATACCGTTCGTCCGCACCTGGATCGCCGGCAATCGCCCGTCCATCGGTCACAAGAAAGACGCGCCGGTTCCCGCCGGCGTCGATTATGACCTGTGGCAAGGACCGGCGCCCGAGCGGCCGTTCAACCCCAATCGCTTTCACTACGAATGGCACTGGAACTGGGACTACGGCACCGGCGAGCTAGGCAACAACGGCATTCACATGCTCGATGTGACCCGCATGATACTCGGACTCGATGCGCCGAAGACCATTTCCTGCGGCGGCGGCAAACTGTACTACGACGACGATCGGCAGACGCCCGATACCCAGATTGCCGTCTACGATTTCCCCGGCACCACGGTCATTTGGGAGCATCGCATTTGGTCGAAGACCGGCGTCGAGGGCGAGGGGTCCGGCGTCATCCTCTACGGCGAGAAGGGCACGCTCGTTTTCGATCGCAAGGGTTGGCACGTTCACGACGGCGTCGAAGCGTCGGACAAGGCAGCGCCAATCGAGAAACCGCACTTACGAAACTTCGTCGATTGTGTCCGCGCGCACAAGCGGCCCAATGCCGACATTGAAGAGGGGCATAAGAGTACGCGCCTGTGTCACCTCGGCAACATCGCCTATCGCACCGGTCGTCGTCTGACCTTCGATGCCGCGACGGAAACCTTCCGGGGTGACGCGGCGGCCAACTCGCTGCTCGGCCGGACGTATCGAACGCCGTTCGTGGTGCCGGAGAAAGTATAACAATCATGTCGCCGTGTCGCTTGGCGTTTCGCGCGAAACGCCAAGCGACACGGTGACACGATCAATTGCGGTTGTAGAGAGTGCTTGTGTCCGCTTATAATTGATGAGAATGAAATAATCTTCTATATCCCAGGTAGCGTAAAGCGTCTCAACGTGGAGGGGCCGATCATGGTGCCGGGAAAGATCGAGCGGCTCTGCCTCAAGGCCCGCCAATCCATTGAAGAACGCGATTGGGAGAAGGCCAAACAAGCCTATCTCATGGCGCTGGGACTGAAGTCCGATTCGCCGGATATCCATATGGGTCTGGCCACGGTGTATTTTCAACTCCGCGAGTTAACCAGCGCCGCCCATCACTTCAAGGAAGTCACCCGCCTCGATCCACTCCGCGCCGGCGCCTATATCAACCTGGGAGCCATCCTCAATCTCCTGCAACAAGTGGATGAAGCCGTCGTCGCCCTGCGCCGCGGCATTCAGCTCGATCCACAACGCGTCGAAGGCTATTACAACCTTGGCCTGGTTTATCGCCGCAAGGGGCAGTTCGATCTCGCCATTCAGGCTTACCGTGAGGCACTGCGTCTCAATCCGCGCATGGCCGACGCCTATCTCAACCTCGGCAATTTGTACGTCGAAAAGCAGCAGTATCGCACGGCCATCCAGAATTACGAGGAAGCCCTGAAGATCCGGCCCGACTGGGATAAGGCACTCGAAGCCCGGGAACACGCGCGCGAGATGTCGGGCAGCGGCGAGAAGCCAAGTAGTACCCCAACACAATCGACTCGCCCCCAAGGACGGACAGGGCGAGCGCCCTCCGGCGAAATTGACAAGCCCGTGGACCCCAACCTTCACGGCAATTTGTTGATCGCGCTGTCCCAGGCCGCCAGCGAGGCCGAGAAGGTTGGCCGGCGTTTCCAGCAAGTCCTCGCGGACGAACTGGATGAGGTTATCAAGGAGCTATCCAGCTGTCTGCTCTATCCCGACGCTCCGCGCAGCCAACTCGACGCCTGCGTCACGCGCTTCGAGCAGGCTCTGGAGAAGGTGCAGATGGCCCAGCAACATCTGGAGCTTGGCGTCACGCATTTGCAAGAAGCGGGCAAGCAATTCCCCGAACACTGACGATCAAACCGTGAGCTATAGTTGTGCTGAGCGGTGGCGAGACCCGTTCGTCCCGGCCAAAATAAGGCACAACCGATGCGCTCGGAACAAAAACTCGGCGAGATTCTCGTTCATCTGAAGCTCCTCAATCGCTACGACCTCGACCGCGTGCTGGAGGCAACGCGGCGGCTGGAACGACGGCAGAAGTTCGGTCAGATCGCTCGCTCGATGGGCCTGCTCAACGAGGAACACATCCTCGCCGCCCTCGCCGTGCAAATGAATCTCTTTCCCGGCGTGCAGCGGATGACGTTCCAACAAATCCTTGAATACCTGCAAACCGTCGATACCCAGACGTGATGACGCCGCGCGGCCGCGCGTTATCTTTGTTGATTTTCTTTGAGCGCGGCGGATCGCTCGCGTACACTTATAAAGACGGAGAGAGTCCGTGCGCCGGCGGGGCATCGCTCCGTGCTGAATCTCGCTCGGCAGGCGATACTCTTCCCGCCGCCACGGGTTTATAGAGAAGTCGCCCAGCGAGAGCGGGCGGATTTCTCTCATCGTTCGGATGATTTTGAGAGCCACCATGATGACCCCTCGCCGAAAAGCTCTTCCTGGACCTTGCGGTCCTCGTTTTGTCCTCGCACTCCTGCTCAGCCTGGCCTTTCTGACGCCGGCGCGTGCCGACAGCAGGGCGCTGGCTCTCGAACGAGCGGTGCCAGCGGGTGCCAAGGATCTCCGCGCCATCCAGGATCAGGTCAAGCGCGTGGCGGCCAAGGCGCTGCCGTGTACCGTATGCGTTCGCATCGGCAACGCCTTCGGCAGCGGGGTCATCGTCAGCAAAGATGGCTACGTGCTGACAGCTGGACACATTAGCGGCGAGCCAAACCGGGACGTGCGCGTAATCCTATCCGATGGCCGAACGGTTGCGGGCAAGACGCTTGGCTCGGACGTAGGCATCGACAGCGGCATGGTCCGCATCACCGACGAGGGCGTTTGGCCGTTTGTCGAAATGGGGAATGCCTCGAAATTGAAGAAGGGACAATGGTGTGTCGCGCTGGGGCATCCCAATGGTTACAAACATGGCCGGCCTCCCGTTCTTCGCCTGGGCCGCGTGCTGGAAAACAAAAGCCGCATCATTCGCACTGGCTGCGCTCTCGTCGGCGGTGACTCCGGCGGACCTTTGTTCGACCTCGACGGCAAGGTCATCGGCATCCATAGCCGTATCGGTACGAGTCTCACGTACAACATCCACGTTCCGGTGGACACCTATCGCACCACCTGGGACCGTCTCGTCAAGAGCGAGGTATGGGGCGGCCCTTCCGGTCCCTATATCGGTGTGGTTCTCAATCCCGGTGAGAAGGAATGCAAAATCGCCGAGGTTGAGAAAAACTCTCCCGCGGAGAAGGCCGGACTTCGGCCCGATGATGTGGTGATTCGCTTTGATAAGAAGAAGATAGCCGCTTTTGAAGATCTGATAACGCTGATTCACAAACATAAACCGGGCGATACGGTGCCTCTTGAAGTGCGACGCGGCAAGGAAGTACTCAACCTCAAAGTCATCGTCGGCAAACGCGCGGCCTGAGAATGTTTTTCCTCGCTAAGCCGCAAGCGGCGTCGAACGGGAGTTTTATCATCCATGACCAATACACCAACGATCCTTTTTCGGCGGATGAGGCCTTATTGTTCTTTGCTCGTGTTGTGCGTCGGCCTCGGTTGGGCGCCGACCGTCCACGCGCAGCGTGGGCGAGGAGACCCGGATGTTCCGGTCAAAACCAGCCCCGCATTCCGGGCGGCCTTCCGTGATGTGGTCGCTCCATCACTCCGCAGCACCGTGCGCGTGCGCTGCGACGATAAGGCGGCAGCGCTGGGGGCCATCGTCGGCGCGGATGGTTGGATCGTGACCAAGGCCAGTGAACTAAAGGGTGAGATTGTGTGCCAGTTGCCCGACGGCCGCGAACTGCCGGCTCGCATTGTCGGGATACAAGAGCCGTATGATCTGGCCATGCTCAAGGTCGAGGCGAAGAACCTCACTCCGGTCGAGTGGCGAGACAGCACGGCCGAGCATGTCGGCAATTGGCTGGCGACGCCGGGCATGGATGATGCTCCCGTGGCGGTGGGCGTGCTGAGCGTGGGAACGCGGAAGATCACCGGCAATGAGTTGCGCCGCCGCAGCAATAATGGCGGCTTCCTCGGCGTCCGTCTCGTCGCCTCCGTCAAGAAGGGCGTGAAGATCGCCGAAGTCCTTCGCGGTGGGGCCGCCGCCAAGGCAGGATTCGAGGCCGACGACATCATCATCGCCGTTGGTAAAACGCCCATCACCGATCCCGATACGCTTTTTAAGGCATTGCAAAAGACACGCGCCGGTCAGGTTGTCACCGTGCGTGTCCAGCGCGACGACGAGGAACTGGAACTGAAACCGAAGCTCGGCAAACGGCCGCCGGATCGCTCCGACTTTCAGAATCGGCTGGGCGGTGAATTGAGCGACCGACGCACGGGTTTCCCCGTGGTCTTGCAGCACGATACGGTCCTGCGTCCCTCCGATTGTGGTGGGCCAATCGTGGATCTCGACGGCAAGGTCATCGGCATCAACATCGCGCGGGCTGGCCGCACCGAGAGCTTCGCCATTCCTGCGGAAGCAGTGAAGCCGCTGCTGAAGGATCTTCAGTCCGGCAAACTCGCTCCGCCGAAGTGATATGTGCCAGCCCGCAGCGCGAACAAGGAAAGTCCCTTGTTCGCGCTGCGGGCTGGCAAGGGTTCCCTTGCTGGCGCTGCGGGCTGGTAAAATACGAGGAATGACGAAACACCGCATGTCCGACTGGCTCTCCCTTTTCCACAAACCGAGTCCTCCGAGCGCATCGGACGACCTCAATGATTGGTTCACCCGGATCGCCGAACGCCTTCTGAACGGTTCGCGTCTGATCGTCGCCAAGCAAGCATATCGTCTCGTCGAGATCGAGTTTTACTACTGGTCGGACACGCATCCCGACCCCTTCACGCACCGCGATCCCATTCAGTTCAGCATCGGCCACTGGTATTTCCATCGCACGCGCGGCACCCTGCGCAACGGCAGCTTCAAGGGACTGGACCTGACCTTCGGCGATGGCCCGACTTCGGGCGGCATCCTAATCCGTGGCCTGGAGACGCCGGCCGGAACGCTGATCGATGGTCCGTCGCTGTGCGTCGATCACCTGCTGGACGCTACCGGCGCGGACACCGTCGCCGCTCTGGAACGGGCCGTCAACCGCCGGCTCGCCTGGGATGACGGCAACCCGCTTCGGCTCCAGTCGATGGATACGCTCGATCCGCAACCGCCGATTCGTTCGCCGCGTGTGGGATTATTGTTGAAGAAAGCCCGCTCCTCCACGGAATCCACCCGCTATGTCATGCGTCCATATCGTTACCTGACCCAGCCGCGCCGGACGAAGAAAGGCAAGATTCATATGGTGCTGGCCCTGCATGCTCGCGGCGAAAGCCTCGACGACATTCAGCGGCTCACCAACTGTCCGCGCCGCGCGATCGAGCGTTATGTCGCCGCGTTTGAAGCGGGGCGAGCGGAAGCGGACTTCACGCCGTACTTCGGCATCGACCTTGGACCGAGCGAGTTGTGCAAGCTGTACGGTGTCTGGTGCGCGCACTTCCAAAGCTAACAATACGGTCCCGCCTGTTGCTTCGCCGTTCATCTCTGGCATAATTGGCGCGGTGTCTTCCGGACAGGCCGGAGACCATCGCCCGCAGAACCTCACAAGGGAATGGCTTCATGCTCAAGCACCTGGGAACGATCGCTCTTTTGGCTGCGGCCGCGCTGCCGGCCCTGGCCGCCGACAAGTCGGCCGAGAAAATCCGCGTCATCCTGATCGATGGCCAGAACAATCACAACTGGCGCGCCACGACGCCGCTGATGAAGAAGGAACTGGAGAAATGCGGCCGCTTCCAGGTCGATGTCGCCAGCCAGCTCAAAAATCCGGACAAGGAAAAATCGCCGACCGCGAACGTGGCCTTTCCACCGGACTTGAGCAAGTACGATGTGCTGGTCAGCAACTACAACGGCGATCCGTGGCCGAAGGCGTTTCAAAAGGATCTGGAGGATCGTTTGCGTGATAACAAGATTGGTCTGGTGATCGTGCATGCGGCCAACAACTCATTCGGCGGCTGGGCCGAGTACAACCGCATGATTGGTATGGGCTGGCGCGATAACAAATACGGCGATCGGCTGACGCTCAACGCCGAGGGCAAGGAAGTGCGCGTGCCCAAGGGCAAGGGGCCGGGCGCGGGGCACGGTGCCTATCATCCTTTCGTTGTCACGCTGCGCGACGCCGAACATCCCATTACGAAAGGTATGCCGCGTGAGTGGATGCACGCCGGCGATGAACTCTATCACGGCATGCGTGGGCCGATCGAGAATGTGCATCTACTGGCCACGGCTTACGACGACAAGCGCAAGGGCGGGACCGGCGAGCATGAGCCGATGATCTGGACGGTGAGCTATGGCAAGGGGCGCGTCTTCCACACACCGATGGGCCACGATGACAAATCCATGCGTTGCCTTGGCTTCGTGGGCACACTCCAGCGCGGCACCGAATGGGCCGCGACCGGCAAGGTGACGCTGCTGTTGCCCGAAAACTTCCCCACGGCGGATAAGACGAGTTCGCTGCCGGTGAAGTGAGAGAAATAACTTGCCAGCCCGCAGCGCGAGCAAGGGACATTCCCTTGCTTGCGCTGCGGGCTGGTGAGGAATGCGCTCGATCACGGCTTGGGATGGACGATCTTCTTCCACTTTCGCTCGAACGCGCCGTGAATCCAGTTCACGTCATTATCAATGTCGTGGCAACTCTGGCAGAACTTATCGATGGCCAGGTTCTTGGCCTTGATATTGCCCTTCTCCTTCGGTCCGCGCCACGGCTGATTCATGCGGGCCTGCCATTCGACATCGTTAGGGTTTTTCACATGCAGGCTGGCGGGCCCATGACAGCTTTCGCAGCCGACATTCTCCAGATGTTGCGTCTTGATCTCATCGGTAAAGCCGGTCTTGTAGCCGAAGCCGACCGTGTGACAGACGATGCACTCGCCGTCATACTGTGTCAGGGACGGATGCTTGGCATCGACCAGCGTTTTGTAAGCGTGACTATGATCGCTGCCCTTCCACACCTCGAAGGCTTCCTCGTGACACTTCTTGCAAGCTGCCGAGCCAACGTAGGTAGGCACGCCATCGCCTGGATTTCGCAGCTTCGCCACCGGATTCATGGCCTGCACAATATGGCTGCTTTGGCCATACCTGGCCAGATAATTGTCCTTCTTCAGTTCGCGCGTGTATTCCTCCATCATCCGGCCGATGGGGTTCTCGGCTTCCTTCCCTTCGGGCGTGACATATTCGACGCCCATCTCCACCAGCTGATACTTGTATTTGAAGGGAGCATTCGCCTGGCCGGTACGCCAGACGCCCAGAACGCCGACATGCTTGCCTTTGTGACCGAGCCGGAAGACGTAGTTGCGCGTTCCCGTTTGCGGATGATCCACGAAGTTCGGATTGGCCGGCGGCTCATCCTCTTCGCTCAGGCACACGATGACCGGAAACTGCGGAAAAGCCTCGGCGCAGCGAAGCGCTTCCTTGACGCCATCGCCCTTGCGCGGGGTCACCAGACCGTGATAGAGCAGGATGGGCAGGTCCACCTTCTCGCCCTGCATCTTCTTCAATTGTTCGGGTAACACCTGAGCTACGCCTTTGGGCGGCTGCACGGCGAACTTTACCGAGGGATCTTTGATATTTTCCGCGACCGACGGCCCCACGACACTTGTTACACCCACCTTAATGTTCGCGCCGGGAACGGTTCGCGTCTCCGTCGGCTTGAGGAAGGGGAAGTTATCGGGTTCTTTCAGGTTGCCGACGAGGACGGCGGGAGTCTGCGAATTGGCGGCCCACTCTCCCTCGACGCGGCCCAGCGATAGGGCGGCTTCATACTCGCCCGCACCGACGCCCAGATAGCCCATCGCATCCAGCGCCTTCATCGAGTAGCGATATTTGATTAGCCCCTGTACATTGGGCAAGTTGGCGGGACCGCGTTTCTGGGGCACATCGCCAAGATCGACGGCGACAACCGGCCAGCCCCGCGCCTTGAGCATCTGGAGAAAATTATAGCGCCGCTCCAGGCCGCCAACCTGCGGATACGAGCAACCGCAAGGCATCATGTAGCCGTGCTGCTGGGCGGACAAAAGGATGACCAAATCGGGCTTGTCCCAACCGGCGAAAAGCCGCGCCGGGATGCCGGTTCCCTCGGCCTTTTTCTCTTCGGGAGCAGGAGCCTTGAGGCGGCGAGCCAGCCCCGTGGCGGTCAAAACACTGACCACGGTCAAGATCACTGCGGCCAGCAAAAACTTCACCCCCTGAGCCAGCGCGACAGTGCGCGGCGCGGTCGCCGGGGGCGAGGTGGTTTCCTTATTCGGCTCGTCGTTCGGCCTGTTCATGAGCGGCCTTCCTCCGTTCAGGATCGATGAAGCGCTGGACCACACCCCCGTAGCGCGGGAAAAACCCGGAGGCGCCCCCATCCATGAGGGACTCGTTCTCATCGCGGATAGAACCGTTTCCTCCGCCAGCCCGCAGCGCCAGCAAGGGACTCCCTTGCTGGCGCTGCGGGCTGGCGGAGTTTTATCCGCAGTCCTCAGCCTTCGTTTGCCGTGCCGACCACGGGAATGCGGATCGAGCGCGGCCGGTCCTCTCTTGTTTTGACATAAATCGCACTATCACGATAGACCGGATTGTCGGCACGCGGAAAATCGCCGCTCGCGGCGTTCGGCGGAACCTCGACCTCCACCAGCCACATCCGATGTCCTGCCGCCGTTTCCTCCGGCTTCTCCGGAAACCGTACTTTCAAGTAAGGCGGCAGGCGCTTTGAATCCAGTTCGAGATCAAGTTTCTGCGCATCCGTTTGCAGCAGGATGCTCCCTCGCGCGCCGCGGCTTTTCAAGAACGGCCCCAGGGTGATTCTCCCATTTACCTTGGCACCCACGGTGATGTCGCCATGCACTTCGCCGGTTACGACCACCTCCACGGGGACGGCATCCTCGTCTTCCCTGGTCAGGCGAACCACACGCCGGAAGTGGCCCCAATCCATCGGGGTGCCATCTTGAGCTTTCGCTCGGATCGTCAGCGGAATCCGGTAGCCCGATTGCAGGGTGAACGGTTGCATCTTATCCGAGGCCTCCAAACCGCGCAACTCCGCGGAGGTCAGCGGCACAGGCCAGCCTAGCTCGATTGGATCCGATTCCGCCTTGCCGCGCTCGTGAACTTCCTCCGCCTTGATTCGGAAGGAGGGGCGAGTCACCGACCAGCAGTAGATTGAGGCGCTCTTGCCTTTCTCCAGATCGCGAATGTCAAAAATTCCGGCCGATATTTCCTTGTTCACTTCCATCGGTTCGGCGATCATGACGCCAACATCGAGGCGGGCGCTGACGCTGCCGCCCCTCTGCCCCATCCACAGTTCGGCGAACAAAATAAGCCGTCCTACATGGGTGCGGGTCCATTTGAGACGAACCCAACCAATGGCACCGGCCGGCACGACGACCGAGTTTTCCGCGGTCAGCGTCACCGTCTTCGTCTCTTTCTCCGGCAACTCCGGAAAGACCCGTTCCGGGGTCACCGTCGCCGCCACGGTCGGCAGCTGGCTCAGTCCTTGTGGCGCGCGCTGAAGCAACCGGCCGGCGGCCTCCGCGAGAAAACGCGGTTTCCAACTCTCCGGCACAAGAGTTAAATCCACCTCAGAGCAAGTGCAGCCTTTCAGGTTCAATCCAACGGGGAGATCCTCTTTGCTGTCGTTGTAGAACCAGAAATCATGGTATCCCGTCTGATTAACCTCCGTGGTCAAGGCGTTGTCGGTATTTTCGGGATACCTCTTCGCCGCGAAGGTCAGATCGGCGATCGGTGCCGGCGGCGTATCGGAGCCGGCGCGGTTACTATTGTTGAGATAGACCATCACGAAGGTAATTCCGCCGACCATCAACGCCAGGATGAGGACGGCCAACCACTGTGCGGGTTTCATGGCAGCTTCCCAGATAAGGAGTAGAACATCAATGGAGAAAGGGGAGCCGGCCCGCGCATCTTGGGCACTCCAAATACGCGGGGGTGTAACGGATTCCATTGTAATGGGGTGGCAGGAGGGGTCAAGACCGTTGCCCGTCCTCTTGTCCAATCGAGGCAAAAGAGAGGAGTCAGGAGTCAGGAGTCAGGAATCAGGAATCAGTAGTCAGGAGTCAGGAATCAGAATACTGTCCCCTGATTCCTGACTCCTGACTCCTGACTACTTCTGGCGTTTCGCTCCCAGCTTGTCGCCCACGGCGGCCATGATCTTTTCGATGGCCGCGTCCGTGAACTCGCTCTGCGGCAAGGCGAAGACGGCAACCGTCTCGAACTTCTTGTAAAGCACGATTGTGACAAGGTTGCTGTCGCTGAGGTGATACTTCTCCACGTCGGCCTTGCTATCCAGACACAACACCACATGCTTGAGCTTCATATCCGCTCCGGCCTGCTCCACCTTCTTCTCCACCTCGTTGCGGGCGTCATCGTTCTTGTCGTCGCTGCCCACGACTTCCGGCAGATCCTCGGGGAGGAAGACGACGAAGGAACCTAAACGCACGGCCGGGTTCTTGTCGATGGCCGTATCGAGTTTTTTCAGCAGATTCGGAAGGGGATCGGCGAAATCGACATTCTTGTGGAAGATCATGACCATCGGGTCCAACCCGTGGTCGGAGACGAGACAGTGAAAGTGCTGTTTGTGCGGCCCGGTGACGTTATAAGGATGGAAGGGGCCGGGCAAATCCTTGCCGGTCTGCAAGGGCGAATCGTCCTTGGCCGGAGGAGCTTTTTTCTTGGCGGGCGGCGCATTCTTGCCGTCGGGGGGATCGTCGGCGGCCACGCCGAACGCCACAACAGCGAGCAGAGCCAGAGACGAAACGAGCATGCGCATCGCGGGAACCTCTCACAACAAACCGGAAGAGGATCGACGTTTGCCGGCCCTAGATTCAGCATGATGGCGCCGAACGGCGTCGTCAATGGCAGACGGGGAACGAAGGGATATTCTCGCCGTTGGCCGGCCCGCAGCGCCGGCAAGGGTGGGTTTGCCGGCGCTGTGGGCTGACCAACGACGAGGAAGAGTGATTAGCGTTTGGCGGCGGTTTTGCCACTGAGAGAGGACGTTTCGTGACAGCCGCAGGCGATCGGCGTGTTGTTCATCAGCAGGCAGCAGGTGCAGCCGGCGTTCATCATGCAGCTGAGGCAATCACAGCAAGCCTGGATCATCTCGCCGCACTTGCTGTCGCCGCTGGTGCAGGTGATGGAGATGCCCTTGTCGGTCATCTCGCATTTGCACATGCCCATCGTGAGGTTGCAGCAGCAAACCATCATACCGTTCATGGTCATGCAGCAGCTGCACATGCCGCCTTGCAGCATCGTGCAAAGATTCTGCATCATGCTCATGGCCATCTGGTCGTCGCACACACACTGAATCTTCATCCCGCCCTGGCACTTCTCGAATTTGATCGTGCAACGCGGGACCATCAGATAGTTGCTGCTCGGCGCAACCCCCGTGGGCGTCCCCATCGTTGAGGCGCCCATGCCCGGCATGCCCATACCCGGCATCCCCAACCCTGTCCGTTCCATCATCATCGTGCTGGACATTCCTAGTGCTCCTTTTCTGCAACAATCCCCTCCCCACCGCCGGCGGGGAGAATGGAAGGCCCGTCCATCGGGTCTTCAGGGTTGGCAGATTATAGGCAGAGAGACAGACGGATTGCAACGATTTTGCCGCCTTCAGGACGAAAATATCTGTTCTCCGAACGTACTTTCTCACGACCGCGCGACCGTCTCGCGTCGATATTTCAGCAAATGATGTCCGTGGTTCCGGCTCATGCCGCCTCCGCGCAGGCACGACCCACTCGGGGCCAAAGAGGTACCGCGTCATGTTTTTCAACCGATTACACTCCGCCGTTCCCGTTCAGCGCGTGGTCGATCCCGCTCCCTCTCCCGAGGGATTCCTGCTCTGTCCTCTCGGTGGTCTGCCGGTTTGTTCTGCCGAACATAGCCAATGGCAACAGAGCCTGTACGAATGGGCGTTGGCTCAGGCGAAGGCGGTCGTTCGTCCTTCGCTCCTGGAGCGCGATATGCTGGCCGTGTGGAACTAAGATCGCGTAACAAAACCAGCCCGCAGCGTCAGCAAGGGACATTCATTCCCTTGCTGACGCTGCGGGCTGGCGAAATTGTTACCCCTCACGCAACTTGAATGACACGTACTTCGTCTCTAGGTACGCCTCCAATCCTTCATGGGCCAACTCACGGCCCAGGCCGCTTTCCTTCATGCCGCCGAACGGGCATTGCGGCGTCGCCGGCACCGGATCGTTGATGCCAATGATGCCCGATTCTAATCCCTCCGCCATCTTCCATGCCACGGTCAGATCGTTGGTGAACACATACGCCGCCAGGCCGTAGCGCGTATTGTTGGCCTCGCGGATGACATCGTCGATCTTGCTGAAATCCAGGACCGGCATCACGGGTGCGAACGGCTCCTCCGTCATCATGCGCACCTTGTCCGTCACGTTCGTTATCACGGTCGGCTCGAAGAAATAGCCTTTGTTGAAGCGATCGGCGCGCTTGCCGCCGGTCAGAATCTTCGCGCCGCACTTCTTGGCGTCCTCGACGAGATCGGCCGTTTGTTGCATCGCTTTCTGCTCGAACATTGGGCCAATCTCAATGCCGGTTTCCAGGTCGTTGCCGAGCTTCAAGCCGCGCGCGAACTCGACGGCCGCCTCGGTGAATTTCTTTTCGACATCCTTATGCACGTAGAACCGGCTCGGCGCGATGCACACCTGTCCGTTGTTGCGGAACTTGCCCGTCACGGCGATCTTGGCACCCAACTCCGGGTCGGCGTCAGGGAAGACGATGAACGGAGCATGCCCACCCAACTCCAAACTAACGCGCTTCATGTGGTCGGCGCAGCCGCGCATGATGTGCTTGCCTACCTCGGTCGAGCCGGTGAAACTGATCTTGCGGCAAATGGGACTTTCGAGAAATTCGTCGCCGATCTCCTGAGCCGGCCCAAGAACCAGATTGGCGACGCCGGCTGGAACACCTGCCTCAATCATGCACTCGAACACCTGAATGAGACAAAGCGGCGTCTGGCTGGCGGGCTTGCAAACGATGGTGCATCCGGCCGCCAGCGCGGGGGCGATCTTGCGTGCTTGCAGCGTCACCGGGAAGTTCCACGGACTGATCGCCGCCACGACGCCGACGGGATGCTTGACGGTGACGTGCCGTTTACCAGGGACCGAATTGGGGATGAGTTGGCCGTAGGCGCGTTTGCCCTCTTCGGCGAACCATTCAAACGTATCGGCGGAGTGCAGCACTTCGGCCTTGGACTCGGCCAACGGCTTGCCCTGCTCCATGGTCAGTGTGCGCGCGATGGCGTCGGCGCGTTCGCGCATCAGTTCGCCGGTTTTCTTGAGGAACTTGGCGCGGTCCCAGGTGGTGAGTTTCATCCAACTCGTCATGGCGCGCGCGGCCGCTTCGAGGGCGCGGCGTGTCTCGGCGCGGCCGCCGTAGGCGATCTCGGCGATGACTTCTTCCGTGGCGGGATTGATGACGCCGAGAGTACGGCCATTGTCAGCATCGCACCATTTGCCGTCGATGTACATGCGCCGGAGCGTCGCGTTCGAGGTGGCGGTTGTCATGCTCAAACTCCTGAGAAAGTCGAAGGACCAAGGCAGATAGGATCATTCTCGCTTTGCGCCTCGCTTCCGGCAAGCACGCATGCAATATCGAGCCGGTGGGCGAAGATTTCTCGTCATATTCCGCACAGCCGTTATTTTCGTGCTATGGTTGTGCGAAGTCGCTCACCAGCCCAAAGCGCAAGCGACGGGTTCCGCGACCCATCGCTTGCGCTTTGGGCTGGTAGGCGGGCGATTCCTGGCGGCCGGAACAGAGAAGAGGCGCTCTTTCCGGCCGCCGTTCGTTATCCTTCGTCGTAATGCAGCCCACTAGCATCGCGCAGCGCAAAAGCGATCTCTTTCATCTGCTTTTCATTCGACCCCGAATAAAGAATGCACTCCGGAAAGCCGTGATCGCGGGTCAGCGAGACGTGATACGTGAGTTTATAAAAGACGAGATACCACCAGATAATCCCTGGAATGATGCCGAAACTAATCAGGAAGTAGAGGAGCCAACTGTCCCAAGGGCTGACAGGCCGATGCCGGCCGCTCATAATGCCTTCGTAACCGCGCACATCGATCGTCTTCGGCTGCCGCGCGAAAAAACACACCCGCCACGTTTTCGTCAGCCGCACTCGGCCGCGCGTGTCGCGCGTTAAATGAATGCGATCGAACGTGCCGAGCAGAAACGCCATCATGCCCGTGAGAACGATAAAGGAGCCGATGAAGACGCCCAGGTCGGCCCCGCCCCAGAAGACGCCCACCAATCCCAGCGTCAGGCTGACAACTTCGCAGATCCCGAAGACGGTCAACCGTGTCGGATACGAGGCGTTCGTCTCCCATTGCCGGGCGATCGGCTGATAGGTCTTGGTGATTTTCTTGCGTTTCTGCAAATGGAAGCCGCAGCGCACGCACAGGACGGAGCCAGGCGGCAGCATCATCGAACACTTAGGACACTGAACCTCGTCCGCGCCATCGACGCCGTAGGGCGAGGAATCTTCCTCGTCTTCGTCGTCGGGCGAATCCACGGAGAGCCAAACCGCCTCCTTGGGTGTGGTGGCCGGCATCTTGTCCGCATCGCAGTTTGGACATTCACCCTGTCGCCGCACGAGTTGACCGCAGCGCCGACAACCGAAACGCCTCTCGGCAACGGCCGGCTTCGCCACCGCTTCGCGGTGTTCGTCCGGTTCGGGATCGCGGAAACTCGGCGGCTCAGACATGGGTGGATCGTCATCGAGCAGCCAGCGTTCGGCTTCTTCCTCGATGGCGGGCGACGGTTTCGCCGCCGCCGTGGAACCTCTCGGCGTCGAAGCATCCGTGTCTTGGCGGACGGACTCCGGCACCCGGCAAATGACACCGCAGGCACACTGGATCTTGTTGCGTCGATACCCGTTGGGAACCGACACCAGTTGCCCGCAGCCCTCGCAAACGATGCGCATGGGCAATCTCCACTCGGGCCATATGGAAACGAATGAAACCGTCTCCATCGTATACCGCATGGGGCGCGAATGCTACTGGATCGAAAGGTGTGTTTGGTCAGAGATGGAGTTCAAGGCGTCTGGGACCGCCACTCCTTGCGCCGCAACGCCGACTTTGCCTCCTGCGTTAACCAGGCATCGGCCGCGCCACCGGACCACGCTTCCAGTAGTTCGCGCGCCGCGGGCGTGCCAATTGCTTCGAGTACCTGCGTTGCGCGAATCTTGCGCAGACTGTCGCCGGATATGCGTTTCATCTCATCGCTCGCCAGGATCTGTTCGAGACGGCGGCGCGTTTCCAGAGACACTTTTTCCGCGGCGGCCCGGCGCAGGAAGCGTTCGGACTCGATGCCGAGTTCACTCAACGCTCGACTCGTCTTCTCGCGGACGGCGAAGTTGCTGTTGTCCAGGTCGGCGATCCATTTCCGCCAGTGCTGCCGTTCGGCGGTCGTCGCTGGCCGCAGCCGTTGGCGCAACAGTGTCACTGCCTTGTCATCGGCATCCGTCAGGGTGACAAGGGCGCGATAGCCCTTGCGAGTGTCCGGCGACGTGAGATCCTCCCAGGCGGTCGCCAGTTCCTTGTCGCTGACCTTGGCGTCGCCCTCGCGTGCCAGCCCGGCCAGTCGCCTCCAGTTCCACAGGATTTTCATCGAATCTCGGCCGGTGGTTATCAAGAATTTGCCGTCGGGGGAGAACTCCACCGCGTCGATGCCGTCGCGATGAAGTACCGGCGTCTCGGCGATGACGTCGCCGGTCAGCGTCTCGCGGAACGTCAGCTTGTCACCGAGTACGGCGATAATTTTTCCGTTCGCGGAGAGCGCCGGAGGGATGGCCGTCTTGGTCCGACAAATCTCGCGGCCCGTCGAGGGTTGATGCAGGGCGTACTCCGCGTTTCTTCGGGACAACGGCGCGTAGGAGAGGACTCGACCGTCAGGAGAAGTAAACAAGTGAATAGAATCGTATATGCTGATGCCTCTGGCCTGGATGGTGCGAAATTCACGGCCAGTCCTGCTATCCCAACAGCGAATGGCAAAATCGTCCGCCCCGGTCGAAACGAGGATCGTCCCATCGCCTTCCAGTTCAATCTGCTCGGTCCCGAAGGCGTGTCCGGGGAACATCTTCACTTCCTTTCGCGCGGCCAGATCCCACAAGTGAATGCGCTCGCCGCAGGCCCAGGCCAGCAATCGGCTATCTTGCGATAGCCCATAGCAGACGTGGTTCGTCGCTTCCTCCTGAAAGCGCTCGATCCGTTGGCCGGTGCGGACGTCCCACCACTGAATGGTGGCATCCTCGCCCACCGAAAACAGCCAGCGGGCATCGGGAGAAAAACGGACGGAGGTAACCGTCCCACGGTGCCCGGCCAGGCGATGGATTTCCTCGCCGCGTGCCGCATCCCACAAGTGGATGCGTCCGCCCGTGCCGATCGTGGCGAAAAAACGTCCATCGGGCGACCATCTTCGCCGGCCGTCCGGCGGGCCGCCACGGTCTTGGCGAACGATTCGGCCGGAGGCGAGATCGCGTACACTCAGCGACTCGTCGTTGCCGACTATCCGCAGCGAACGCCGATCCGGCGTGAATCGGTAGGAGGCCACATCGCGCACGGCGAAAGACGGGGCGTAGGCATTGCGGGCGATGTCCCAAAGGCGCAAGCGATGATCGCCGGACAGAATCAGTAGGGACTTGCCATCCGGCGCGAAGTCCACGGCGACAACGTCCTCGAAAGGTCCGTCTGCCGAGTGCTGTTCCTCGCCCGTGGCGACATCCCAAGCGCGGACTCTCTCGCCGAGCGCGAACAATGTTTTGCCATCGGGAGAACAGGCGAGGACGGGATCCTCTCGCACCGGCACCTGCCAGTGTCTCTCCGTACCGGCCGTGATGTCCCACTGATTGAGCGTGATCGTCTTTTGCCGGCCGGAAGATGCTCCCCGGTAAAACAGATATTCCCCATCCTGCGAGTATAATAAGGCGTTCGAGCGACGAAATCCCGCGAAGTAAAAACTCTCCCGGAGCTTCCCGGTCGCGGCATCCCACAGGAAAAGCCGGCCTCGTTCCTCCAGCGAGACGAACGTCTTGCCGTCGGGGGCGAACAGCACGCGCTCGATCGGATAAGCGTGTCGGCGGGGCGGCAGGCGTTCCTTGCCGCTGTTCACGTCCCACAGGCGCACACTGTTATCTCTCGTTCGGGGCGGATCGTCGGGATCGAATGAGCTGGGATGCGCCTTACTACCGGAAGCCAGCGTTCGACCGTCGGGGGAAAACGCCAGGGTGTGAACCGGGCAGCGGTGGCCGTGCATCTGTCTCGTTTCCGCTCCGGATTGTACGTCCCACAGATGGACGGAGCCGCGCCTTTCGCCGCCGGTGCCGCCGGCCAATGTCTTGCCATCGGGCGCTAGCGCGTAACAGCGCGCGTGCGGAAAACGCCGCACTTGTTTGCCGCCGGCGACATCCCACAAGACAGCGGCCCCCTCCTCCGAACCGCCGCCCCAGGTGAGAAGATGCTTGCCGTCCGGCGTGAAGACCAGGACATCGTGGTCATACTTCCCGCGCGCCAGGGTGCGAACCTTGCCGCCGGCAACTGTTCCCACAATCACCGCGACATCAGGGGCCGCGTCAGACCTCGCCCGTCCGCTGTAAGGCCGCGAATCGGTGAGGGCCGCGAAGTGTTTGCCGTTGGGAGAGAAGAGGACGGCGAGGACGCGATCGCCCTTCAACTTCACGGAATGCAATTCCCCGCCGGTGGCGCGGTCCCACAACCGGAGGATGAACTCGCCGCCCGCCGCCAGCATTTTCCCATCGGGTGAGACGGCGAGACAGTGGTTGGCACCCGCGACACGGAAGCGCATGCTGCCGAAACGGGCGAGGGCGCCGGGAGGCAGCGGATCGTCCTTGCGATGTGTTTTACCGTCCAGCATCGGTCCCGCAGGTGCGGCAGAAACGAACCAGAGAGCGAGCCAGGCAAACAGCAACCAACGGTTCGGTGTGAACATGGATTCGGTCTCCGTGGTGTGCAGGCGAATGGCCTGCCTCATGGTATACCCGAAGTGGGGCGGAGGCCATCAAAAGCGAGGCCATGCGGGGAGGTGTAAGCGTCAAGCAGCTTGCTGAACAAACGGTTCGGAGAACTGCTGATCCCAGAAAGCCTGCCACTGGCCTTTCTCACTACGATACAGGGCGCGGACGTGGCATAGCGCGTGCGCACCCTC
>Ga0134126_10000571_pt1 | contig 46794 bp, 40 predicted proteins | sample KB31752_FD_96881 | JGI IMG/M metagenome (GOLD analysis project Ga0134126, IMG submission 96881) | Terrestrial soil microbial communities with excess Nitrogen fertilizer from Kellogg Biological Station, Michigan, USA - KB3-175-2 | ecosystem: Environmental > Terrestrial > Soil > Unclassified ...
CAGGCTATGAGAGTATGGGCGTGCCCGGTGTTTCTTCTCCAGAATGCACGGGAACATACTACGCAGCGGCTTGGCGAGACCGTCGCAGGCGCATGGTGGTTTTTAAGACCCTTCAATTTTCGTTTTTTCCCATGCTTCTTGCGCTCTGGTACTTGTCCTCGATTCACCCACAGTGGCACCAGCAGCTCTACGCTTTCCCATGTTGGTTCATTGGATTTCTGGCTGCGGGCGTGTGGTTAAACCGATTCCGGTGCCCGCGCTGCCGGAATCTCTACTACTGGCGAGTGCAGGTCAAGGGCTCAACAGAACGGCAGAAGAGGTGGCGTGATTGCCACTACTGCGGTCTGCATCAGGGTGAATGCCCAATTTGCTGAAAATCAAACCGGAGCGACATCACAGCGAGGAGAGTTTTCCACGCATGTACCGTGTGGACGCGCGCACGCGTCGCATTGTGAACTGCTTTCTGCTTTTTTTCGTTGGTCTGTTTGTCCTTTTAACGGCGCTCCAGTTGGCGCGGACCAATTCTCGCCAAGTGCCGCTCCAAAATCTCATTCTTACTGACCTTGGAGTTGCTCTCCTGGCGGTATGGCTCGGCTCCAGCTACAACAAACGAGTCATTCTGTACCGCGATGGCATTAAGGTTGTGGGATGGTTTTCCAGTCGCAAGCTAAATCGGGATGAAATTCGAGGGTGGCGGACCAGCGCTAGCGCTCGCTACGGCGGCTTTGGATACATTCTTGATGCCGTAAACAGGAAGCGCAGCTTGGCTTTACCCCCATGTCTCCATACAGACGCGGTGTTTCGCAATTGGATCAAGACGGTTCCTGGGAGTAAGACCAGCCTGGGAGGTGAAATGACAGACGAACTATGAGATTACCGATCAGAGTATTTACTGCTCTGCTGCTCATGGCAGGCGTGCTGATGACGCGCTTTGCCTCAAAGCAGCAGCAGACCGAGATCGTTTACGTCGCCATGGGCTGCACATGGGCAGTATTCTTCACGCTTGGCGTTCGCGCACTAGTCGCGAGGAAAAAGCTGTCCAGTCATGATTGGCGACTGTTTGGGCTGGCTGCACGGAAAAACGAAGAGTGGCTTGGCCTGGGGCTAGCCATTGTTGGCGTGCCTGTTCTGGTGTTTGGCACCTTCACCATGTCGGGTGTGCAGCAAGATTGGTCTGCGCTTGGTGGCATTTTGATGTTTATTGCCTGGTACCTGATCTGGCGCGGAGCATACATGATCTGCCTGGATAATGAGACCCTTCATTACACTTCATTGTTTGGCGGCTACCGCCAAGTCAAAATCGAAGAGATCAGTGCGTCAAGATCCATTGTGGCCATCCACCCAACCCGCCCAACTGTGCGGCTGGAGATTTATCAGCCAAATCAGCAAGGCCCAATCGTTATCAATCGGGCGATTTTCAAGCCTCGCCTGATAGAGATTCTGGTTAATCGGCTGGGCGCAACGCTGCGTGATGATGAGCTAAAAGTGTGAAGAACCGCCTTCTGCATTAGTTACCTTGGCAATTCGATAAAGACAAAAGCAGCGACACGGCACAATTGCGGGCCGGGAGAAATTTTGAGCGAGCACAGAGGGCCGTGAATGAAATGGTGCTGGGCCGAAAAGCAACCCAGGTGTGATCCCCAGCAACTTACTGCGAGCGCCAGATTCGCTGGGTCCGCAAGCCACGCGTTCTCATGGGCCCCGCTAATGAGACATGGAGGAAAGGCTGGCTAGAGTCGCCGGAGCACTGTGCCGGCTGATGGAGACGTATTGCCGAAGAACCGACGTCATCCAGAAGACGTTTTGCTGAGGGCACATGACGGCGGCAACGGACGCCGTTCAATTCAATCGCCGCCAAATGGTATTTGCTTGAAGTCGACTTTGTGGTGCGCGGCGCAATAAACAACGCAACCACATCATGGTCGGAAGCATAGACGAGCTGCACCATCACCGGGATCCATAAAACGGAGCTTCTGTTCCCCAAGAGCAGCACTCAACGCGCGGCTTGACGCATCTTACAAGAATCAGCATCAACATTAGCAAAGCGAGCGGAACACGTTCAGAATTAGCCGATTCGCACAGGGGAGCAGCATGAAGAGCTTTTTTACGGGAGTAGCTGTTGGTTTTGGAGTCGGTCTATTGATCGCTCCTGAAGCGGGTTCTGAGACGCGCAAGAGAGTCGTCGAAAAAATCAATGTGGCCAAAGATCAGGCACAGCAAAGGGCAGAGCCGATAATTGAGTCGGTCAGGGCGTCGGCTCACGAACGGATTGAACAGGTTGGAGAGCTCGTTCAGAGCGGGATGCAGCGCGCTCAAGCAGATGGGGACGGCGCGGGCATGCTGAACGAAGCGTCGCGGCTGCTGGAAATCTTTAACAACGCAAGCAAGACCAAACTGATGAGCGTCAAAGGAATCGGAGAAGCCACAGCTCGGCGCATCATCGAGGGCCGTCCCTACGACAACGCCGACGGTTATGCGGGGATCTTGCCGGAAGACGTGTTGCACAATCTCAAAAAGGAACTGCTGGAGGAAGAGGCGGCCTGATTCAGCATGGAGGGAACACCGGCCAGCACTCCTGAGCAGCTCCATATCGATGTCTGCCCGTGCGGGGATACCCAGAGTCTCGCTGGATATCCAAAGAGCGCAAAGGATGAAGCGCACGCACACCTTCTCGCCGAGGAAGCCGCTGCAGAACTTCTGCAAGTTGCAGATCCGGGAGAATACTTCGTAGTAGTGTCCCAAAAGGGGCAGACGCCAATCTCGACGCAGGTGGTGGTAGTCCCAAACAAGCCGACGTAAGCTGCCCTTTGGGCCACCAGATCCGGATGTCTAACAAATTCCGAATGTGCTGCTAGAAGGCAAGGGCGGCGGTTAGTCCTACTCGGCTTCCGCCCCTGCACGGTTTCCGTCTGACCAAGACATTGCGATGGAAAGGTCGATGACGTCGCCTCTATGCTTCCATTGCTGCAATTGATCTGTCCGAAGGTGGACGCCGATACGAGCAGAGCCATCGCCACAAGAGCCGCTTTCCATCTTTTTTCGTTGCCCATATTTCCTCCCTAGTAGGTAAGCTGAGGAGATGTGAGGCTTCCGTCCGCATCTCCAGTTCGGGAACGGTAACCAGCAACTCTGCTCCACATGTCAAGAAGTTGTGGCTGAAAAGTAAAATGGCTGTTCAAATCAGGAATCGTGGGGCGGGTCGCGAATCGCCCGGGATGCGACGCACAATTTTGGTCTATCGTAATGGTGCCATTCTGGGAAAAAGAAAAAAGGGGGAGCCTGATCCGCCCTAAGCGGTGCGGCGAACACGCGATGCTGCGTTGGCGCGCGAATGCGGGACTCAGCGTCGCCGAACGCCGAATCCAGACAGTTGCGGGGAAGGATGTTCTATTGATCAAACGTTTCGACCGCGAGAAAGCGGAGGGCGGCTACTTGCGCACGCGGATGGTCAGCGGGTTGACGTTGCTGCGCGCGGATGAAGCCGCAGCGCTCAGAACGCGTTGGTCGTCTGTGTTTCTAGTCGAGGAATTGCGCCGAGTTGGAAGTGAACCAAAGAAGGACGCGCGAGAACTCTTCCGCAGCATGTGCTTCAATGCAATGATTTCCAACCTCGATGACCATCCGCGCAACCATGCAATCATCGCAAAAGACAAACATTGGAAATTATCGCCGGCATATGACTGACACCCGCCCCAGCCGTCGGTCAGGATCGACGAGATCTCGCGATGGAATGTGCGGACCTCGGACGGTACGCAAATGCCGAGAATCTTCTGTCGCAGCATGCACGTTTTCTTCTGAACAAGAGGGAAGCGGAAGAAATCGTGAATGATTATGACAGTGAAAGTTCAAAAATGGTACGACGTTGTGCGTTCCTGCGGTGTTCAGAACGGGATGCAAAAGCCATTCGCGAAGCGTCTGTATCCGGGTTTCTTCTACTAAGAATCGGCTCGGGAAACTTACCCGTTCCGAGTGGAGCTAGCAAAATGATGTGCTCTTTTCTGGAACCTATATTTTGGTGTCTAACGCAACACAGAGTGTCTGAAATACGACACCCAACCACCGCGGCTGCTGAAGAACTTACAGGCGAGTGGTTGCTCGTTATGGAACTCTAGCTGCTATTCCATTCGCGAGGGACTTTGATGATTGAGCAAGCCTGGAAACTGTCATGGGTTTTGATCATTACTGCGGGTGCATTCGCGCAGAGCACATCGCCGCGCAAAAAATGCAATTTCGATCAGAAGCAAGCGCAAGAGGTGCGACGCATCGCAGCAAGTGTACCTGTCACTTACTACTTTGCCTGCCGGGAAAACAATCCGAATGCAGACTCAACCGGCTGTATTAAGGGGACCGTCAAACCGGGGCTGGTGGTCAGCTTGAATCGCATTGAGGGCCCGTGGGCGTGCGTTTCCGGTAAGGATTCCACCTCTGGCTGGGTACAGATGTCGAATTTGGAGGTACTCCGCGCGCAACCCCACATCCCGCTGAAAACGTGGGAAGGATGGTGGGAGCATTCCGAGACGGAACGGGTGAGGGGTCTTCGCAATGACAGGTTGCTAATTGCCCCTGGAAGGAAGTCGGGTCGGCTGCGCATTAGCGGGAGGGCATATTGGTACGGCATTGATAACGTCGTCCACTATGGCAAGATAATCAGCGACGCCACACCGGTGGGGCGGTACCTTCGTGTGGTGGAGGGCTCTTGCGTAATTGATCTTAGGCTCGCGTCGCGCAACCCGACCGAGATCCAGGCCGACCAAAACGAATTCGAAGCCGGTGCCTGCGGAGGGATGAATGTGACGTTCAGCGGCAAATGGATGAAATTTATTCCCAGTGGCAAAGGTCCAAATCGTTCTGCTTCTGGTAATGGAGATTAACAAGACTCGCTTAAACGATGACGAATTCAACGGACTTCTTTTGAAATCGGCTATTAAAGTTGAGCCCGGGAGTTAATTGCAGACGTCCCACAAATGTCGCAAACCCGGTGGCACCAATAAAATAGGTATGGCTAACGAACCCTGCTGGTACCCACTCGCAGTTGGTGCCATGGGCATTGGAATCCCAGTGATCCAATGATGGCTGTAATTCGACCATACTTGTGCTCGAACGCGCACGGTAACACCCGGCGAATTTCGATGGTGAATTCAACAAATCGCAAACCTTAGTCGTCGGAATATCGGCGGACACTCCATCAATTAGTGCAAAGCCGGACACCAAGAAAATCAATACCATCAGTGGCAGGGCAGCAGACCGCATGTAAATTACCATTCCACAATCAGGAACGAGGTTTGGATCGCTGCTTGCGAGAAATCGTGGAGCCGATACGCTCAGCCCGACGCCAGAGAGGACCTGCGGGAAAATGGGTGTTCGATGAAAGTTATTCGTATCAGCCGCCAACAATTAGGCGTGTGGCTATCTTCACCGGATTGCGGCACGTTGGGACGCAAAGATATCTGCTGTCCCAACGAAACAAATCGAAACAAGCGAAACTCTGGCGCAGTCTTTGTCGTTGCAACTCGCGTTGCTGCAGCACAGGCGGCGGCGACAGAAAACCTGAAAGTTGAGGACGAAAAGACGAAATAATTACACCATGACCAGTCAACATACCCTTCAGGCAAGAGTATGTTGTGCCATTTTGGCACTGCTGCTCAACTTCAAGGTGGCGCAGGCCATCGTTGTTCGGCACGACGTCGCAGATGCGAAGTACCGCATTACCCTGAGCGAATTTCCGGCGCTGGTCTATTTGCCCGGTGAAGGTCACGGCGTTCTCATCGCACCGCAGTGGATTGTGACCGCAGCTCATGCTGCAGTGTGGCGCCCGATCCGCGAGGTCACGGTACTCGGCGTTAGGCACCGGGTTGTAAAAGTCATCGTTATCCTGGTTACAAGTAAGCGCCGAAGGAGTTGCGGTCGGGTGATGCCGGCCCTTTAATGGCGTTCAACGGAACGGTCGATGACATTGCGCTCATTGAATTGGCTGATCCGGTTCGTGGTGTGGAGCCGGCGCCGCTCTACACCGACCACAACGAAAGCGGGCGAATCGTCGAGATCATTGGTCGTGGCGCCACAGGGAATGGCTTGGTAGGGCAATATCCTGGGTCGCCGCATGTGGGCGAACTGCGCGCTTATAGTCGGGTTATCGGGGTAACCGACCACTGGCTGAAATTGCGTTTTGATGCTCCGCCCGATGTGTTGCCGCTTGAGGGAGTGCCAGCCGACGGAGAGTGTGCTCCGAGGGTAGGGTAGTGAGGTTGAGGAGATCGCGATTTACGCGGTGCGCGTGCGGAAGCGCCCTCTGAGACATTACGATCCTTGGGAAACATCAACAAAACCGCCATCGTTATTGCTTATTGCTTCTGTTCGGCTGGACCTAACCAACACACTATCCAACGACCTCCGTGGGCCGGCCTTTGCCGGCACGGTTGCATATCCTATGTAGAACATGAAGGTCGGCTGCCATCTGTCATCACGCGTAAAGTTGGCGAGAGCTTCCGTGGTTTCCGCGCGCAGGCCGCGCGCAGGCAGCCGTGCTCAGCGTCAGTGGTCTTCCTGCTGGAATAACTGCGAGCTTCGAGCCGCAGCAAATCACCGCAGGTCAGTCCGCGGTTCTGACGCTTACGGCTGCAAGTGGGCAACCGGTGGGTACGTCGCACATCACGATTACAGCAAACGCTTCAGTGGAATGGATTCCTCTCAGTTCCTCAGCGCCGGTTACAGTCAACCTTCAAGCTGCTGGAAATGTGGCATTCGCGGGCCACGTGGCTGTCACGGGAGATCCTTACGACACTCCCATTGTGGGTTTAACGGTTCGTTTTATAGGCGTGAACTATACTGGGGCGACCACTGGCTGCAATGCATCTGTGCAGACAGACGCGTCGGGAAATTTCCTATTTTCCGTCCTTCCATACTTTCCAAGAAAGAACGTTTAGGTAATCGAGCGCTTGTTACTGCGCGTCATTATCAAGCATGAGAATGCGCAAGAGGCGCGAAACACAGGCTTGCACGATGTTTTGCCCGATATGCAGAATTACTAGTCGGTAACTACGTAACTTCTGCGGGCTGCGGAAATTTCTGCGCGTCTATGTCGGGCTGCAAATCATTGCACACCACGAACTTGCATGTATCGCCACTACCAAAAGAATATGTGAGTTGCTGATTTTCTGTGGCTTACGTTCATTGAGGTCCTCTGGAAGATGCTTTGGCGGGCAAAGCTGAGCAGTGGCACATAGCTTGCTGTGTCAATAACTTGGACATCATTTCTGGAGGAACCACATAAATGCATCTGCGATCTTGGCTCAGTATAGGAGCGGCAATCGTGCTCTCTGCGGCCATCACATTCCTGATTGCCTGTAGCGGCAGCTCGACGCCTATCACGCCGGCTACTACGATGATCAGTTTGAGCGACCCAGCAACCTGTAGCTCGGCGACAGGCGGACCTTTCAGTCACGTGTATGTGACTATCACTGACGTCCAGATCAATTCCAGCGCCAGCGCGGGCGATAACGACTCGATCTGGATTGACCTTACTCCCAATCTGAAGAACAGCCCGCAACAGATCGATCTCCTCGGACAAGCGAACAATCAATGTTTCTTGGCCATGCTCGGTTCCACAACGGAGCTGCAAGCGGGCAGCTATCAGCAGATGCGCATCACGTTGGCGGCCAACAACGCCACCGTGTCAGCCGATAAGTGCAACGGAACTGCTGACTGCGTCGTCCTGGCAGCCGACAACAGCATGCATCCATTGTTGCTTTCTAGTGAGGCGAAAACCGGAATCAAGATTCCCTCCGGCCAAATTGCTGGAGGAAACTTCACTGTTGCGGCTGGTCAAACCAAGGACCTGAATATCGACTTCGATACCTGCGCCTCGATTGTCGCCCAGGGCAATGGCCAGTACCGGCTAAAACCGGTGCTGCACGCAGGTGAGGTTTCAACGACCTCAGCTTCTATTAACGGCAAGCTGGTCGATAGAGTCACCAGCCAGCCGATCATCGGTGGAAAGGCAATCGTTGCATTGGAGCAGAAGGATTCCGCCGGAATCGATCGTGTGGTCATGCAAACTACCCCGGACAATACCGGTGCCTTCGTGTTCTGCCCTGTTCCTGCGGGCAGCTACGATGTTGTGGCAGTGGCGATAAACGGCGCCAATGTCGAATATGCGGCTACGATCACGACCGGCGTGAGCCCTGGAACGGCGCTCGGCAATGTGCAGATGATCGCGACAACAGGCGCAAACACCGGTCCAGGGTCGATCACTGGAATTGTGACCACCGCAACGGCGGCTTCGGCCGCGACGGCAGCCGATCTGACAATCTCCGCATTACAGCAAGTCACCGTTTCCAGCGGCGTTCTGAACGTTACCGTTCCGCTCGCGCAACAATCGTCGGCTACGGCGACGGCAACTACGCAAGCGGGTGCGTCCTGTCCTTCGAACACCGATTGCGCAACCTATACGTTGTCAGTTCCCGGGGTGAATGCTACTGTGGGTGCATTCAGCGCCAACGGTACGAGCTACATTGCGGGCGCTGCAGGCGCGGCAAGCTACACAGTCGAAGCGCAGGCTTTCGTGCCACAGTCCGGCGGTACGCTCGATTGCACCAACCACGTCGAAACTACGGCTGCGCTTTCCGTAACACCGGGTCAGTCTACGCAAGCTCCCACGCTAGCGTTCACTGGGTGCCAATAAGAATCCGATAACTCTGCGGAACCGAATGCCCCGATGGATCGAAAGTCATCCGTCGGGGCTTTTCATTCTCGCTGAGAAGCGCAACTTGTTGATTCGTAGTTCTTGGTTGTGGGGTTGTTCAATGCCACTAATCAAATACAAGCTGCTGAATTTAACCGATGAAATTGTGAATAGCCGCGACTAATGTCCTTACTGTCTTGCCTGCATAGTCGCTCGTTTCCTTACGGGCGCATATCACTTTGTTTAAGAACTCGTGAACGCCTGCAACCATCGGAAATTTCGTCCCGGGTCGTTGTCTCCAATGCTTTCCGTTCTGGAGTACACTTCTTCCGCTTTCGCCCTCTGGGGCGGATTTGTTCGTAAGGCCCGTTTACTTTGGGAGGATTCATGAAACGAGCCAGCCTATTCCTATTCTTTGCGGCAGTTGCGGCTTTCGCATCAGTCCCTCTGCAAGGACAAACCGTCACCGCTTGTTATGCTCACCATCCGCAATACATTGATAACCAGTTCGAGGTGACCTATTCGAATGGTTGCAGTGGACACGATGAGCCGGAACTCGATCCCGTATCGAGCGCTGCCGGTTCAGCTCGCGATCTTACCTGGACAGTCGTACTTCCGTCGGATGGAGGAACGACAGCGCCGGTCTCCGATGTTGGACCGACATTCTGGTTTGGCGGGACCGTCAACGATCCAAAGAGCGTCTTCGGACAAGCATTCGTAGAGCTTCAGTTCTATCCCGACTCGAAAATTGTAAAGTGTTTCACTAATGGCGCTTTTGAAGTTGCTCACGCGCCGAATGTCTATACCGCCTGTTCTCCGGTTTTCAAAATTGTTCCCACCGGCAATGCCGGCATCTTCAATGAAACCGCCGCGTTCAATGCGATGCTACAGGATAGTGCCAGTCCGGGAAATCCTCTGGTGATGCATGCAGGTGATACCATCGCGGTCCATTATTACGTCACCCCGGCCGCGGACGGCTTTCACATTACGGTCACCGACCAGAGCACAGGACACAATGGAACAATCGTTCTCAATTCGCCCTCAGACGGACCGCTAATGCCGTCGTTCGATAGCCAGACTATCGGGGATGCTCTGGGATGGGGAATTGTTAATGACACTCCCAACGGCTTTGTCTGGGAGATCGGACACGAATCCGTGTTCACTGGAGGAGGTGCATTCTGTGTCCCCGGTCAAAATGGCTGCGACTCCTATAATGCCGCTTCGTGGGCTGGCTTTCTGCCAATTCAAATCAAGGGCGTAAGCTTTGGCGACGGCTCCACTCCCACGAGTTGGGCGGTCGTCAGTGACCAGGGAGGCAAGGCCGAGGTAAACCAAACCTGTTCGAGCTACGGCGGCCCGTTCTGTATCTATCCGTGGTACACGCTGGGGACATCGGGCTTCCACTACGGTGTCGACTATCCGGATAATCTCAGGGATTTTGGCAAAGCAAACCAGTTCCAGCAAACCACCCAATGCGGAGGACCTTTCGGTCCGGATTCAACTTATTGCGCGACAACGATCGTCCACTAACCAACCACCATGGGCAGAAGCGTCGGCTGGCTCGCTGCAGCATCTGCAGTTGCAAAACGGGAATCCAAAGATGCCCCGCACCTTGTTTACTTGCGGAGATTCCTTCGCAATTGAGAAGTTCCTGTCAGATCTGGATCGCGTGCTCAAAAGTCAGAATTGGGCCATTGTCGTCGTTTGCGAGGGAATTCGCGATAAAGCAGGACGGCCAGTCTTTGAAATCGAAGATGCTTCGCAGGCTGACGTGCTGAATCGTCGCATGCCTGGAGGAGTGTCGCGTTTTCTTGGCCAGATTGTTTACCAGGGAATTGAAGATCCGCTGCCGGGACGACAAGCCCGGTCTTCTCGGCAGGGCGTCGATGCTCCATGCTTCACAGCAGGATTTAACCGATGCCGAATTTCTCGGCGCGGAAGCTGTGCGCGCTCTTCATGCCGGGCATGGTGACGCAATGATCACACTTATGCCCCTGAGAGATGACGACTGTTCACCTTCCGCAGAGTTGGTTCCATTGAATTCGGCTTCATCATGTCCTTATATGTCCCGTTCACGGCGCTGTTGGCGATCGTGCTTCATGAGCGAGTACGAGTGGGCCACGCCCTTGCCGCACTGTTGGCGACATTTGGGCGATTAATGCTGATGCACCTACCGGGTGGGTTGGTGAGCGGGTGGAATCGCGGCGATTTCGAAACTCTGCTTTGCGCCCTGTTGTGTGCGGGACATTTGACGGGGACGGCTATTTCTCGCGCCGCTCGAGCGGCTGGGTGCTGGCATAGGCGCAAATGGAGGTGACCGGCATCGTCTCGGCAGCGATTACAGCATTCCTCCCAACTCCGAATGGGTTTCAAAAAGCGGCCATAGCGATGCACAATCCAGCTGTGCTCGCGGCCCTCGCATACATGATTGTGTTCAACACGATGTACGCGTTCTGGGGACAGAGCACCATGCAGGCATTTCTGTCCTCTACCGAGGCCTGGTCGTTTTCAGGCTGGAACCAGTAACAGCAGGCATAGTCGGGTTGGTGAAAAGCTCTGCGGCCTGCAATTAGTGGGCAACACGCTCATCATCGTGGCGATGATCTCAGCCGAAGCGCTGCCGCGTGTTCTACGGAACGGCATCGGAGGCGATCATCCTCAAATCGAAGCTCAGGAGCACGGTGGTTGCACGTTCACCGCACAGAGGAGGTGGGTATTGAATAATGATGTAAAGCACCTCAAACTTGCCTTAACGATTCAGACACGCCGCGCTCAACACGTGGACGCAAGTCTGCGCGATGCAATACGAGCCGCGTGCACTCGTTCGCCACGGATCTCGGCATGTTATCTCCTCGATTCCCCCCGTCCGGATAGTGGGACAACGGCGCTGCTCGTCGCGGTCGTACTTGATGACGAGCAGCAGTGTGAACATGATGATCAGCAGCTTCAGCATGCGATCCAGTCCTTACTTGATGCGTTTAAAAAAATTCCCGCCGCCGCCAGAAACCTGGATTATTGCGGCCTCGTCGCTGGGGAATATCGAGAGGTATCGCGGAACGGAATTCTACGTCCGTGATTCGACAGTGAAATGAGGATTTAGGTGCAACAAAGCAGTGTTGAATTCGTGCTCTTGTAGCGCTGTTTCATACGATTCGTGAACACCGGGAGCAGCATGAATTACCGAGATGGCAGCATAGTTGTTCGGACGGATCTACGAACCCGCAACATAATTGCCACAATCGTAGGCGGCGTAGCCCTTTTCTGCTCAATTTGTGTGGTTTTATCGTTGATGGGAATAATTCATAACCCGAATCCACCATCAGATCTTCTTGGTTACCTAGCAGTCTTCATACTCGGTAGTGCGGCGCTGATTCTTAGTCTTTTTCGAGGTTGCGTCGTCTTATTTCCAGATGGCAGGATTGTCGTGAAACGGGGCCTGTCGCGTTCCCGCCGATTGGAATGCAGTGAAATTGTCGGACGCCGGGTTAATCCAGCGGGGTGGCGGAGGGCGTTCTACCACGTCCTCATTACTGCCCAAGGGGACGAAGTAAAGCTTCCACCTTATCTTGAGCACAATGCAAAATTCCTAAGCTGGCTGAAGACTGTCCCGCTGCATCCTTCCTCGCCAAGCGAAGTTTAAGGTGGCAATTCGCCGGTGGAATATTCAAAAACGATTTTGGCAAGGTGAAAAGATCGGTGCTGCTCCGACCGGAAGCTGCTCCTAATTGAGCTTCGGACGCGCTGACCGCCGATCAATAGAGCCTGTCGTCGATTGAAGATGTGCGCGGAAGGAATCAATCCACAAACGGGGAACGTGTTCGTAAGCGAACACCGATGAGCCAGCTTCGAACTGTCGCACTAGCATTCCGCAGCCAATCCTCACAATGTTCTCACTCAGTTGCCATCCTCGCGGAATGGCAATTGAGTTGCACACCTAAAGCTTCGACATGTAGAAGTATTAGGTATGCCGACCAATCCAAAATCCGACCTGCCCCAGGGCACTCTCGATCTGCTCATTCTTAAGGTTGTCGCCCTCCGTCCTCTGCACGGCTATGCCATCACACAGCGCCTGCAGCAAGTGTCCCGTGACGTTGTTCAGGTGCAGCAGGGCTCGCTGTATCCGGCACTCCATCGCCTGGAGAACCGCGGGTTGCTCACGGCGGAGTGGAGAGACACCGAAACCGGGCGTGAGGCGAAATTTTATCGCCTCACGCGCAAAGGACGCGCGCAGCTTCAATCAGAGACCGCAAGTTGGGAACGGCTGACCGAGGCTGTAACGCTCGTCCTCAAGCTACGCGAGGAAGGAGCCAAATGAACTGGTTTCAGCGGTTAATGCGGCGCGAGGAAATGGATCACCAGCTCGATAAGGAGTTGCGCTTCCACATCGACCAACGCACGTCCGAACTCATTGAGCGCGGCTCACCGCCTGAGGCTGCATACCGCCAGGCGCTAATCGAGTTCGGCGGTGTGGAAGCGGCCAAAGAAAAATGTCGCGATGCTCGCGGCACGGGCTGGCTGGAAGATTTTCTCCGCGACCTGCGTTACGCGCTACGCAGCATGCGTAAAAGGCCCGGTTTCGCCGCAGTCGCACTTATCACACTTGCGCTTGGCACTGGCGCTACGACGCTGATGTTTTCCCTAGTCAATGGCGTGCTCCTGAAGCCGCTGCCTTACGCCGAGCCTAACCGACTTCTGCAATTGCAGGAGAAAACTGAGAAGGCGACCCAATACGGTAATCTTTGGGCATTCACTAACCCCAACTATCTTGACCTCAAGCAAGAGTTGCGCACACTCGACCTCATAGCCCTGACATTCGACGGCGGCACGGTGAGTGCTGCCGGCCAATCCGAATACGTGGATGGCTACGAGATTTCGCATGATGCGCTTTCGATTCTCGGTGTGAGTCCCATTCGCGGCCGATCGTTCTCGGCCGCTGACGATCATGTCGGGGCTGCGCCAATAGCAGTCATCAGCTATGCGCTTTGGCAACGCTTGTTTTCCGGCGCGGAAAATATCATTGGCCAGCAGATCACCTTCGACGGCAGGGGCTACAGCGTAATCGGAGTGGCGCCGCCGGGATTCCATTTCGAAGGCAATAGCGGCCTTCTCGGCATCGGTCCTGACATCCTGCTACCGCTTGGCCAAGACGCCAGTCCGGTTATGCAGCGCCGCGATCGCCATATCTTGCAGGTGTGGGCGCACATGCGCCCTGGTGTAACGCTGTCGCAAGCGCGCGCTGAACTCGATGCCATTGGCCATCGCCTCGCACAGGAGTACCCAGCCTCAAACGAAGGTCGTACCTTTATTGCTGATCCACTACAGCCGGATGTCGATGGCGTTCGCTCTACGTTGTGGCTGCTCCTCGGTGCGGTAGCACTGGTGCTGCTCATTGCCTGCGTCAATGTTGCCAGTCTTCTGCTGGCCCGCGCCATCTCGCGCGGTCGCGAACTTGCCATCCGCGTAGCACTCGGGGCCGGCCCTGGCCGCATCATAAGGCAATGCCTGACGGAGAGCTCTGTATTGGCGGTGGGCGGAGGGATCCTGGGAATTGCGATTGCGGTTCTTGGTTTGAGACCATTCTTGGCGCTTTGGCCCGGCGGCCTGCCTCGTGTTGACCAGGTTCAAATCGATTGGCGCGTGCTGCTGTTTACCCTTGGAGTTTCGTTGTTCTGCGGTTTCCTTTTTGGACTTGCTCCCGTCGCGCGCATTCCACTTGGCAGGCTGGAACAAAGCTTGCGCTCCGGCGGCCGCACCGTCATCGGCACATCACGGCTTTTGCATTCCGGCTTCGTGGTTTCGGAAATTGCATTCACTGTAGTGTTGCTGGTCTCTGCGGGAGTCCTCGGGCGCACACTCCTTAGGCTGGCATCGCTCGATCCTGGCGTCAATACTCGCAACGTTCTTGTCGCGCGCATGGCGATTTCGCCCACTACGCTGAAGAATCCGGCAAGTACGCGTGCCGCCTGGGACCAGATCCTCTCGAACATCCGCAGCGTTCCGGGCGTTCGGGCTGCCGCTGCCGTGGATACGGTGCCGATGCGCGAAGGCAACAACCAGATTGCTTACTGGACGACGCCCACCCCACCCCCACAGGATCAGTTGCCACTGGTGCTGGCCAACTCGGTAACGCCCGATTACTTAAAGGTTATGGGCATTCCGCTACGTCGCGGCCGCTTTATCAGCGAACACGATCAGCTCAAGACGGAGGGTGTTGTCGTAATCGATGACGTGCTGGCGCAAAAGGCGTTTCCCGGAGAGGAGCCAATCGGTAAGCCAATCTGGATCGATCTCGGGAAAAATCCCATGACCGTCGTAGGTGTCGTCGGCCACGTGCGCCAGTTTGGCCTCGCCGGTGACGATGACGCCAAAGTTCGCGCTCAGCTTTACTACCCGTTCGCGCAGGTTCCGGATAAGTTTGTGCGCCGCTGGTCTGAATTGATGTCGGTTGCCGTGCGCACTAGCGTAAAACCGGCTTCCATCTTGCCCAGCATTCGTGAGGCGGTGCGCGGCAGCTCCGGCGACCAAGTCATCTATCTGGTCCGCACTTTGGATCAACTCGCTCGCAACAGCATCGCGCCTGAACGTTTCTTGCTGGTGCTGTTTGGAATATTTGCTGGATTGGCGTTGCTGCTGGCATCGGTAGGCGTTTATGGAGTGCTCTCTTACCTGACGAACCAACGGATTTCTGAGCTTGCGGTGCGAATTGCGCTTGGTTCCAGCGCCTCCGGCGTTATACGACTTATCTTGAAAGAAAGTTTTCAGATGGTAGCTTTAGGCATTGCCATCGGCGCTGCCGGCGCATGGGCAGCCGACCGAGTCTTGATGCGCATGGTTGAGGGCGCGCAACCCGGCGGACCGCTCACCTTTGCGCTGATGATCACAGTATTGGCTGCCTCGGCATTGCTGGCCAGCTTTGTGCCAGCGCGTAGGGCCAGCCGCGTCGATCCACTCACCGCCTTACGCAGCGAATGACACTTCCTGATTATGTGTTTCTAATCAGCGCGCATCGACATTTTCGTCGTTCGAATGGAACACAGGAACAACGCTGCAAGTGGAATGGAAGGAGGGCGGCGTTATCAATCGTTCTGGATCTTACGGAACACATTGGTTTTTCTCCCGAAATGAACACAGCCGCCTGAAATCAATGTGCATACCTTGAGCTGTTCACTCAGCTCTTCTTAAACTCTTCCGGAACGCAAACTCATTCGCTTGCGGCGATCACTAAATCGATAGACCATGTCCACAATTTCCTTCGAATTCTTCGATCATGAAATCCAGGAATAATCGCAAGACGAAACGTCATTAGACGAAAGCAGGAACTCACTTTAGCTTAGCTCCAGATTGCGACGCGTTAAGTCGCATGAGGTGCTAATGCAAAGGCAGTCGAAAAGAAACCTGTTTTCATTCGAGTCCAAGAGCAGTCGAATTCACGCGGCGTGAAGACACGCGGTATCGTAGCCTTATCCGCCAGACCGTTGGCCTGTTGACTGCAACCAGCGGCGCAGGTCCTGCCGCAACTCCTGAAGTGCCTTCTGATCGGTGTAGACCATGTGCCCTGATCGATATCGATGAACGGTAATGTCACGATCTCGTACCTCGGGCGCAAGGCGTAGGTGGGAGAGCGACCACTCAAATCCATAATAGATCGTCGCCAGATCGAAGTAGCCTTCCGCCACGAATAGATGCATCTTCGGATTGCGCGCGAACGCTTCTTCGACGTCCGGAGCGGCCTCGCGGACCCCTGGCCAGGTTCCAATACCCCCGCCGGCGACGTAATATATGGCGTCGTCCTTGTAGCCAAGTTCGCGACGCACATAGTCTCCGAATGCGGGTACCACGGAGTTGTAAACCTTTTGTTCAGCAGCATCAAATCGTGGCTGAAGGGCGGCCCCATCGGGTACCCAGGCTGTCATCCGCCCGTCTAAGCGCCCGATCATCAATCCTTTATTGCGCAGAAGCTCAGTCATAAAGCGAGGAAGAGAAACTCGCAGATCATTGCTTTCGATGAACTGTTTTGGCAGGCCGGTAAAACGTGTTAAGTCATCGGCGACTCTCTCACGCTCCTCAGGCGTTAATCGTGTTCCCTGATAAAGCGCGTTCATGTATTCCCCCGAGGCGAATTTCTCGGCTTCTTGAGCAATTTGCTCAAGACTGAGTTTCTGTAGGTCCGGTGGAAGCCGCTTGTGATACCAGGCAACCAGGCTGAAAGTCGGAATGAAATTCACGCAGCCGACGTCGCCCGCTCGTGTGTCATCCTGAAACAGACTTGAAATTAGAATTATGCCGTCCAAAGTCATACCGCGATCTACCAGGTAGTTACCGAGTTCTACTGCGCGATATGTGCCGTAGCTCTCTCCTAAAATGTACTTCGGTGATAGCCACCGATCGTAATGAACGAGGAACAGGCGAATGAATTCGCCAATTGAGGCAACGTCATTCTTCATGCCCCAGAATTTGGTGCCCTGAGAAGGATCAGACGGTCGGCTGTATCCGGTGCCGACGGGATCGATAAATACCAGATCGGCTTGATCCAGCAGCGTGTTGGCATTGTCATCATACCCATATGGCATATTGGGCGCTGATCCGTCTGCAGCCAGATGTATTCGCTTGGGCCCAAAACCAACCATGTGCAGCCAAATCGTGGCCGTACCAGGACCGCCGTTGAAGGCGAAGATTATTGGGCGATTTATCGCGGCCGTGCTGTCGTTCCTCGCGTAATAAATGTAGAAAATTTCACCTTCGGTGATTCCGGTGGTTGCGTTGCGTATAGGGAGAGTGTCCGCAGTGGCAGTGTAGCTCAGCGTTTGTCCATTGATGCTGATCTGGTGATGCGTAACCGACGGCTGCACAGGTAGCAGCAACGGTGCTTTTTCGGTGACTTTTTGCTTTACATCATAACTCCAGAAATCCGCTGGAGTGTTAGGTTGCGGACTTTCCTGGCCACGAACGGCAGGGATATAGTTAATGAAAACAAATGCAGTGATTAGTACCATTAAGCGCATTCGGGTCCTCTAAATCGAAATAGTATGCAGCGTTGCTGCCGTCGCTGTTAGGAACGAAGAAATTGCACATATAACTTGCAGCGAAACAAGATGAGTTCAACACCAGTGTCCGCAACTTTTGTGCAAGGATTGAAGACTGGTGCCGTGATTCCGGTCGTCTGTACATTGGCTAAGGGCGGTTGGCATGGACTCCGTTTCTCAAACTTGCTCGAATCCGCTACGAGAATTCGGTGTTGTCCTAGGCGAGACATGGCGTGATTACTCGGCCCTTGTCGATAGTAGCCGTACTGGCTCCAATGCTCGGATTTCAGCCATGCTGCTCCGAAAAAAAGGCTTATCGGCCGCGACATTGCTGGCCGTCCATTTTCAAGACGCAGGCGATAAAACCTGAACTAGTCAAGCCCGCCTACAAAGGCTAATTCCTTCCCATTTCGCCACTACCGCACTTGCCAGACAATTCGAAATAACGTTTACAGCGGTGCGTCCCATATCCAAGAGGGCATCTACTCCCAGCACGATATAAATCGGCCATATCGGCAGATTGAAGCTGCCAGCCGTTGCTAACAGAATCACGAGTCCTCCGCGTGGCACGCCGGCGACGCCTTTGCTCGTCAGCATCAGCGTGAGCAGAAGCAACGCCTGCTGCTGCCAGCTCAGATGTACGTTCGCCGCTTGTGCCACAAATATTGCTGCGAGGCTCAGATACAGGGCACTTCCGGCGAGGTTGAAGCTGTAACCGGTAGGAATTACGAACGCGACCACCTGCCGTGGCACGCCCATCGCTTCCATCTCTTCCATCGCTCGCGGCAGCGCCGCCTCGGAACTCGTGGTCGCAAACGCAATTGTTGCAGGCTCACTTACGGCGCGAGTCAGCGTGCGCAGCGGAATGCGAATCAGCATCGTGATCGGAACAAGCACCAGCACAATGAAGACAACTAACGCGACGTATTGGGTAGCCAGGAGCTTCAGAAGGTTCGACAGGACGCCCACGCCTAGCTGTCCGATGGTATACGCAATCGCCGCACCCACTGCGGGCGCCGCCAGGTACATAACGATATTCGTGAACTTAAACATCGTCTCCGAGAGACTCTCACAGAAGCTTAGTAATGGCGCACGTCGAGGCTGCGGTAGCATGCCCAGAGCCAGCCCGAAGATCAAGGAGAAGATCACCACCTGGAGAACCTGACCTTCGGCCACCGATCTGGCAATGTTCTCCGGGAAAATATGCAGAATGATGTTGCTCGCGGTCTGGTGCTGAACCGCCACCGGCGCAGTTTGCTGTACGTCGATCGGTCTTAGTCCCACGCCAGCTTTGCTGATGTTGATCGCAATGACACCAATCACAAGCGCCAGCGTGGTTATCACTTCAAAGAAGATCAGGGCCTTGAGTCCCATGCGTCCGAGCTGCTGGATGTCGGAGTGTCCGGCGATTCCGACCACCAGCGTGCTGAAGATCAGTGGTGCAATGACAGTTTTGATGAGCTGCAGAAAAATCTGGGTGATGAGCTGCAGCGTCAACGCCTCACGTGGAAAGTCATAACCTACGATCCCGCCGATAACCATGGAAACGAAAATCCACGTCATCATTGAGCGTCGCAGGCATGCGTGAATGAAAAGAACTGCAGCGATTGCCAATCGGCTGGTTCGAAGCAATGCTTCCGGAAGAGCATAGGTGCGCGAGATCACTGCCAAGGTGATCGCCATGGCCGCAAAGGCAAAAATCGCAAACCACCAGACTGATCGAAAACATAGTGGGCGCTGCGCAGGCATTCTCGGCGACGAGGAATTACGACTGAGCGCCTGCCCCGCGTTTTTGAGAGAGTTCATAAAAAGAGTCGAATAGAGCCTGGTCTTGGTTAAACTCAGCCTGATTTAGCGAGAATGGGCGTTTAAGTCGCGGGACAACATCAGCTTTACAGTCAACCGGTCAGACCCTCCGCTCCAGCCCACGCCGATTCCCGTTTCGACATTGAAGAAGCGACCATTGCGATTCACCACCGCCCAGGTTTGATGAAATTGCTGATTCGAAGGGACGAAGCTGCGCAGTTCGCCGAAGCCGTCATACTGCTCTGCAGCGAGAGCCCAGTTACTGGTCAGATTGAAGGCGATGCGGCCCGCCGGATTGTATTCCATTCCCTTTATGCCACCGACGTAACCGGTGTCCAGAATTGGGTTGTAGATGAGGTCCCAACGATGAAGGTGCATGCCGACGATGGGGCGAAGCTCGGAAGTGATACGTCTTGATTCCCAGTACAGAGCATTAACGCTGAACTCGAAATTCAGCCCATAAAAGAACTTATGCTCGCGAGCATTAGGACGGACAAAAAGTTCGCGAATCTTGAATCCGTTGATAGCTGCTCCGTGATTAGTTGAATTAAGGCTGTAGACGGGAAGATACAGGCCTTGTTCGAACCAAGGCTTCACTCCATAAGCCCACTCGACGGCGCCGTTTACCGAGTTATTAGGAATAATGGCGTTCGGAAAACTTGGATCTTTCTTCCCAATCGGCGTGAAGTTCATGTGGAGCATTACATTGAAGACGCCCGGATCCGCAATCTCGGCATCGTAGACTTGGATTTCGTCAGTTTGCGCAAGGCCCGTTGCCGCCATCACAACGAAGGCGACAGCAATTGGCAAGGATCGTATTAACCCCGGGAATTCGCGAAATCGTTTCAAGTTAAGACTCCGTAATCGTTCGAATCCGGCTTGGACTCAATATGGACTCAATACTTCGCCTCGTCACGCTGATGCCAGTGTGCATATGATTTTCGCAATTCGGTTTTGAGCAGCTTGCCTGTGAATGTATGGGGCAGATCGCTTACGAAAACGAAGTCGTCAGGCAATTGCCACTTGGCAAATTTCTTAAGCAGTAAATCCCGCAAATCTTCGATCTCCGCACCGCAGGCCGGATCGCTGCAACGCTTCAGCGAGAGCGAGCGCGCGCTCCCGAAGTGCACGATAGCTCTCGCGCACAATTCTGTTGTCGGGCTCACGAGACACGATTTCGCCCCGAGGATATAAGGCAGCCGCGCGATCGAGCATTGGGCCGAGAGTCAGCGGATAATGCATGATTGAGCCGGTCATAGCTACTCCAGCCTGCTGATTAGCATCTGGCAAAGGTTGTCAACAGTAGGCCATCTTTCACCATGGCTCGTGTCCGTTTCATCAATCCTGCATTCCTATCTCAGATTGCGATTGAAAAACTCTGCAGTAGCGCTATAAGCGCGCACCCAATTGCGCCACAGCAGCATTTCATGAATTTCATCCGGGAAGACAATCTCCTCGTAGTGCACTCCCTGCTCCTTCAGGCGTTGAATCAGGTCGGTCGACTGATTGAAAGCAACATTACGGTCATCGTCTCCATGAATCAGCAATACAGGAGACTGCCAATGGCCCACGCTTGAATCCGGCGAAGAGTCCCAAGCCAACTTTTCCGCCTCTTTCTCATCGGAAGGCTGAGCTATGCCAATTTGGAACCGCGCGAGGCGAACCGACCAATCGTGGACACCATGGAAATCTACGCCAGCTTTGAAAATGTCTGAGTTTCTTGCCAGCCCCATAGCCGTCAGATAACCACCGTAGGAGCCTCCCCACAGGCCAATCCGCTGCGGATCCACGGTGGGAAGAGCTTGCAGGTATTTGGCGGCGGCAAGTATGTCGCTGTATTCGGAAGCTCCACGCCAGGATGCATTAGCCGGATGAGCAAAGTCATACCCATACATGATGCCGAGTCGGTAATTGACTGAAAGCACGGTATAGCCCAAGCTGGCCAAGTATTGGTTTTCTGCGTAAGCGTTGTGGTAATACCCCATGTAGTGAAAGCCGAGCATCATCTGCCGCACGGGGCCGCCATGACTGAAGATCAGGGCCGGCCCGCGAGCGGATTGGCGACGCGGGACAAACAGTTGTCCATGCACTTCAATGCCATCACTGCTATGAAGGATGACCTGTTGCGGCACCACTAGTTGATCGGCCGGAAAATCGGGGGGAATCGACTTCTTAGCCAGCATCTCCCGGTCGGAAGCGGTAATTCGATACGGCATAGCCGTGCTGGTCGCGCTTGATCCAAGACAAAGCACGGTGCGGCCATCGCCGGTTGAGACCGGCGACCATTCGATAGTCTCGCCCCTTGTGATCGAAGACTGCTGCGCACTACCGGCTACGCTTACTTTCCAAATGTGCCGTCGATCGACGTCATCCTGGTTGGACGAGAAGAGGATGCTCTGGCGGTCTGGCGTCAAGCTAACGTCTTCCACATCGAAATCGCCGGGCGTTAGTTCCGTAGCGTGTCCTCCCGCTTTGGGAATGGCGTATAAGTGGTTGCGGTTCGTCTGCTCGGAGACGAATACAATGCGATCGTCGGCGAAAAACAGCGACCGACCGGCGAATCGAGGTAGGGAATCACGCAGAGTGCTTCCGCTTTTCCAGATTTGGTTCGCAGTGTAGGTGCTTGCGTCGCCGATCCATAAGCTCCAGGGTTGCGGACGCAATGGAATTATGGGGAGTTTATTTTCGACTCCGGCCGAGCGAATGAAGACAATCTGCCGACCATCAGGTGACCAGCGCGGGTGCAGATCGCGCTCGGTGGACGGCTGCACATAGTGCACGGCTGCCAACAGCGGTGACAACGTTTTGTTGCCGGACGCGGATGGAGTCGAGTTTGAAAATGCAGTTGCAAGTTCTGAGCTGTTGAAATCGGCGATTGCGACCAACGAATGAGATTCGCGGTCGACAACAAACATGATGTGCTCTCCGTCAGGCGACCACTGCGGATCTGCGACATGGCCCTGAATGTCCGTAAGCTGAGTAGCTTGGCCATTGCTTCCCGAAACCGGAGCGATCCACAGTTGATGTTTGGCCTCCCAGACTGCGTACCGTCCGTCCGGGGAGATCTGGATGTTTTCGCAGCCTTCCTGTTCGCAGCCCATTTCCCCGAGCAGCCGCGGCGCGCTGCCGGCAACGTCGATTGCCCACACCTGTTGTTTCGGCGGAGTAGTCAGACTCTGAGGATTGGCCGTGTGGCCCTCGCGGTTCAATTCGGTTCCTCGAGCATAGACAGCGGTTCGACCGTCAGGTGTAAGACGAAGAGAGGCAATGGGCTGGCCGTCGTCTCCCTGGTATCGAGTCACCTGATGCGCATCAAATTCCGGCGCGCTGGCGACCCAGACATTGCTCGCTCCACGGATGTTCATCACCCAGGCTGCAGTGTTGGCTTTGGACGATGCAGCCAGATCATTCGTAAACGGGCCACTCATCACCTGCTCAACCGTGAAAGCCTGCGAGAAAAGTGGAACGGTGAGCAAGAGCGACGCAAACAACAAGACGATGAGCCGATTGGGTCTCAATGAAAATCCTCCAAGGCCAGATTTACAGACGTCACGGAGCGGTGAGTCGTTAAGTCCAATTCAAGCCACACCCCGTTATTGAGCGCGCGCGCTTTTAACTTCTTCTCGCTATTCGAGGCCGCTTCGTTGTGACCCGCCATAAATGGTCGCGGCCCCTGCCTCTGTCGCTTGGCGGTTGAATGCCGCAAGATCCGTCTTTGCCAGCGAGTTGAACGAGCGGACGCTCTCATCGACTTCTTTACGCAGTTCGGCGAGCTCATCCGCCGCAGCGGCGCTCGGTGCCTGCGCGTAATCGACCGTGACGTTGTTCATCAGACGGGTTAGCCGATCGTAGAGGCGGGCGAGATAGTGAAGGTAATACTTGGAATCGTTTTGAATCGCTGGATTAAAGAGCGGCTCGCTCCATGCAGACACCTTTTGATCGAGGGTCTTGGCCTGCTGCAATAGCGCAGTGTGTTGCGGATCGGAATCCGATGCCAAAGTTTTCTGCATAGTGACGATTTGCTCGTGAATGCCGGCAGCTCGGTTAAGCGTCTGAACAAGCCGGTCAGTCGCGTCGCGCACCGCTAAGGCAAACGAAGTTTGCGCCTTCATTGCCTGTATGTCTGCTGGAAATCTTGGATCAGGCTTTACTTCAACGGTTTTTGTCTGAGTGTGTTCGCCTAGCTTTACCGTGACCTTATATGCGCCCGGCGCAACAGGCGGGCCGCCTGCCGTGGGTGCGATCTCCGAACCCACCGTCTCTTTAAGGAACTGTGGACGCGGCGCAGCATCGTAGGTTAAGTCCCATGCAACGCGGTTCACTCCTGGCTGCGCGGGTCCATTGAGTTTTCGCACAACTTCGCCTTGCGGGCCTCTGATCGTGATCTGTGCCGGTAAGTGGCGCGAGTCCGACTCTTCCTTAAGCTCGCGCTTCACCCAATATTGAATTAATGCGCCCAGAGGACGATTTGGTGCCGAAAACGCTGCCGCGTGGGTCGTGCTCGAGCGTCCGTAGCGGCTGAATAATGAGAAGCGATCCGCCGGCTGAATGTCGAAGAGTTCAAAATCGGCATTCTCAGCTGCATCGGTAAGCTGCTCGAGGGCGGAGATGTCGTCGAGGACCAACACGCCTCGGCCGTGCGTTGCAACCACAAGATCATGAGTCTCAGGCTGGAATTTCAGGTCATAGACTGGTGCAGTGGGAAAATTTGCGGTCAGCCGCGACCATGAAGCGCCGCCATTCTGTGAGTAAAACAATCCCGTGTCGGTGCCCGCGACCAAAAGGCCTTTGCGATTTGGATCTTCGCGAATCACGTGGACTGGATCGGACGTGGGCAATCCAGAAGAGATGTCCTGCCACGTAGCCCCACCGTCATGCGTTTTGAAGACATAGGGACGATTGTTGTCAATCTCATGGAAATCAACGGAGACGTACGCCGTTTCAGGTGAAAACGGGGACGCCTCAATCTGCTCCACCCGGCCCCACTCTGCGATTAGTTTCGGTGTGACGTTCCGCCAGTGTTGTCCGCCATCGCGGGTTGTTTGAACTACACCATCGTCGGTGCCAACCCAAATTACCTCAGGATCAGGGCGTGATATCGCGATGCACAGTATGGTGTCGTAACTTTCTGCGCCAGAAAGATCGTTTTCAATAGGTCCGCCGCTTAAAACTTGTTTGGATTTGTCATTGCGTGTCAGATCGGGACTGATGGGCTGCCACGTCACCCCGGCATCATTTGAGCGAAACAGAACATTGCCGCCGAAGAAAACCTGTTTGCCGTCGGTTGGCGAGGTCGCGATGGGAGAAGTCCAGTTGAAGCGGTACTTCAAATCCGACTGCTTCATCTCTTCCACGGTGAGCAAATAAGGACGGATTCGCCTCCGCAACCCGGTTAGCCGGTCCACGACGTCAAGAATCCCGTTTTGGGAATCCGCATAAACGAGATCCGTGCCTGGGCCGGGCACGGCATACTGGCCGTCGCCCTCGATGACCGTCCACCACTCGGAGTTCTCGATGTTACCGCGACTGGCCGAGAAAGCCGGCCCGCACCAGGCGCTGTTGTCCTGCAGCCCGCCGCAGACGCTGTAAGGAGTGCGATTATCGAGTGCGACACTGTAGAACTGTTCGATTGGAAGATTGTCAGACATGCGCCAGGTGTCTCCACCGTTCATGCTGAAGTACACCCCACCATCATTGCCCTCGATGATACGGGTAGGATCGTGGGGATCGATCCAGATGGCATGGTGATCGCCGTGGACACCATGACCGATATTCTTCACCGTCCGACCGCCGTCAATAGAACTCAGCAAATCGAACGACATGAAATATAGCTTGTCTTCACTCGCGGGAGAGACAGCCAATTTTCCAAAGTACCAAGGCCGCGCGTTCAACAGCCAGTTGTCGCTGACCTTGGTCCAATGTTCGCCGCCGTCATGCGAATCCCATAGGATGCCGTTCTTAGACTCCACAAAAGCGTAGACATGTTGCGGATTTGTAGGTGCAACTGCGAGTCCGATTCTGCCGATCGGAGGTGTGGGCAAGCCGGTGATCAGCTTCTTCCATGTCGCGCCGCCGTCGATCGATTTATAAATTCCGCTGCTGGCGCCACCGCTGACCATCTCCCACGGATAACGCATGATCTGCCACATGCCCGCATAGACCACGAGTGGATTCTCCGGGTCCATGATCATGTCGCTGACGCCAGTGGTGTCATTGATGTAAAGCACCTTTTGCCAGCTCTTGCCACCATCGGTAGTACGGAAGACGCCACGCTCGGAGTTCGGTCCCCAGGCATGCCCTATGGCTCCGACGAGGACCGATTCGGGATTTTTCGGATCGACGATAATAGAGGAGATCTGCCCGGCATCATCGAGTCCCACGTGTCGCCAGGAGCGGCCGCCGTCAGGCGAGTAATAAACACCGTGTCCTGTGCTGATGTCGTTGCGAAGATTGGCCTCACCGGTTCCCACCCAGATCACGTTTGGATTTGACGGCGCCACCGCGAGAGCGCCAACGCTGGCGGTCGCCTCGTGTTCGAAAATTGCCCGCCAGCTTACGCCGCCGTCTTCGCTCTTAAAAACACCGCCGGCCGCGGCCCCGACGTAGTAGATGTGCGGATCTCCGGGAATTCCCGCGACCGCCGTCACGCGACCGCCCGCCACAGTTGGGCCTTGATCGCGAAAACGAAGGTTGCGTAAGGGATCAACTCCTCCCGCGTTAGATTGAGCAAATACATGGACGCCGAACAGGCAGCCCACGATGAAGAACAGAACTCTTGGCACGAAGGCGATCTCCTTCTTGAAAAAGCCGATTTCTGAGTGCACTATCGTTGAGCGCGCAATTGTGCAGCCGACGACGACCCCTCAGCCGGGTCGGGCGACATAGCTTGCAACTCACCCTTCACATAACGATCGAACCAGGCAAGCCGATATTGATATGTGAGAAGCAAATGCTTTGGCTCGGAAGAAATCGGCAATCCGTGGTTCTCGCGTGGGAAGAGAACCAGCTCGGTCGTCCCACCAAAATGTTTGATAGCGCGGAAATACTCTTCTGCCTGACTCGGAGGAACGCGATTGTCGGCTTCCCCGTGGAGAAACAGAATGGGTGTTTTCACTTTCGAAGCGTAGTGTACGGCGGAATACTTCCAATAGTTATCGAAGTTAGTATATGGATCGCCGCCGAAGTCGCGGCTGTGGCCAAATGCGCCATCCCGCGTCCCCTCTACGCTTACCAGATCACTGATACCGGAAATTGAGATCGCCGCACGGAAGATGTCGGTCTGCGTGACGATCCAATCGGTCATGAATCCGCCATAGCTGTGGCCTACGACACCCAGCTTGTCTTGATCGATCCATGAATTGCGCGAAAGGGTGGCCTTCACGCCATCGATAATGTCCTCATAGGCTTTGCCGCCCCATTCATTGGCTACTGCGCGCTGGAACTTCATTCCATATCCGGAAGAACCACGCGGATTGGGCATCAGCACCGCGTATCCATCGCCGGCATAGAGTTGATCGTCGAAACTCCAATGAAATCCCCACATCCCGTTTGGGCCACCGTGGAGATCCAGGATCATTGGATACTTTTTTGACACGTTGAAAGCAGCAGCACGGTGTAAGAAGCCTTCGATTTCGAGACCGTCGGCGCCTTTCCAGGAGACGCGCTCGGTCGGTGAGAGTTCGAGTTCACTGAGCAACTCTCGGTTGTGAAAAGAGAGCTGGCGTTCGTGACCGCCGTCGCCATCGGCAACAAAAACTTCGGCCGGGTGCGTGGCATCGTCACTGAGATAAACAATTTTGCTGTCATGGTCGGTAACGCTGAAATTGTGCAGCGTCCGATCGCCGCCGACAATCTTGATGTAGCGATGAGTGGCAGCATCGACGCGATAGATCGGCATACTTCCGCGCTCCCGAGCGCCGAACCAAAGGCCCGCTTCATTCCACTCTACTTCTGTGGGGAAGAGGTTAGCGTTGGAGGCGAGCTGCGAGTTTCCTGGATCTGCTAAGGTGCTGATCCAAAGTAATGGCTGATCATCAGGAGTCGGCGCGGCAGCGTAGGCGAGTCGCGTGCCGTCGGGAGACCAACGCGGAGAGCCGACATACGCATGCCTTTCGCAAACGATTTTGGGTTCTCCGCCCGAAACGGGAACAACGACTACATCACCGGAGCCGAACGCCTCGCGCAAGCTATCTCCGCTTTCCTCGTCTGTGTAGGCAATGAATTTTCCATCAGGAGACCACTCGGGATCGTTGTCGTCATGATCGACGCCCGAGGTGAGCTGTTTTGAATGCCCGTCTCGCACATCCACAGTCCAGATATGATTGCGATTGCTGGAGTCAAACCATCCGGCTTGGTCGGACTTATACACCATCGAGGTGTAATGCCGAACGTCGCTCGCCTTCTTGCCTGGTCGTCCGTCCTTCGTGACCACCGCCAACTGCGTGGCATCAGGCGACCAAGAAAACCGGGTAACCCCATTCGGCATCTCGGTGATTCGCCGTCTGCCGCTGCCGTCGGGCGCGACCGCCCACACCTGCGCCTTCGGAGAACTTTCAGCTGCAGGAGGTGCGGCTTTGGGCTGAGGCTGCTCCGACAGAGGATTCTCCGGAGTGGGCGCTGAGTTCGAAATGAAAGCCAGCGACTTTCCGTCAGGACTCCAGCGAGGAGCCCGCGCCGAGATATCGGCGATCAGGGCTTTCGGCTCGCCGCTGCCGTCTGCCGCGACAATCCAGATTGCGGAATTGCGCTTGTTCTTTTCCAGGTCTGCCGTGGTCACGACGTACGCAACCAGTTTGCCGTCGGGAGAAAGCTGCGGATCGCTGAGAGCTTTAAAGCGAAAAGCGTCTTGTGGTGTTACAGGCCTGCGCTGTTGCCCAACGGCAACACCTGCAAAGACGAGAATGGAAATGAGAGCGGCAAAGCGCTTCAGATTTAGATTCGCCTTCAATCTGTTTCTCCTTGCGTGAGAAGCTGCGCGTATCGCGATGGGTCGACGTTGCCACCACTAACGACGCAGCATACTTTCTGGCCAATGAACCGTTCCCGATACTGGATCAGTGCGGCAATAGAGAGGGCCCCGGTCGGCTCCACCTTGAGATTTGCGTAACGGAATAGCAAACGCAGAGAGTCAGCAATGGCTTCTTCCGAGATTTCAAGGATGTCGCTCACTTCCCGCCGGATGATCTCCCAATTGCGTTGACCAAGACTGAGGGTGCGCGCGCCATCGGCGATTGTTGCCGGCTCGGAGGTATTTTTCACAAGCTCACCCGAATGCAGTGAGCGCGCAGCGTCATTACCGAGAGCAGGTTCAGCGCCAAAAATCTCCGTCGCGTCTGCTGCCCGGCGAAGACCTTGCGCGATTCCGGAAATTAATCCGCCGCCGCCGACCGGAACGACGATAGAGTTCCAGGCTTGCGCACTCGCTGCCAATTCTGTGCCCAAGGTTGAGTTACCTTCAATCACGAGATCGTCATCGTAGGCGCTGGCTACATAAGCGTCCGGATTGTCAGCAGCGACTTCAGCCAGCCGTGCCGCACGGCTCTTGACTTTGGTGTCGACGAGATCCACGGTCGCGCCGTGGCTGCGCACGGCCGCAATTTTGATCTTGGCTGAGGTGGCAGGCATCACGACCACACAGCGCTTGTTCAAGAGCTTGCACGCATAAGCCAGTGCCTGCCCAAAGTTTCCGGAAGAAGCAGTGATCACCTTCTGCTGCGGAACATTAGAGGCGACATTGTACGCGGCCCGAAATTTGAAGCTGCCAGTGTGCTGAAAAGTCTCAGTTGCAACAGTGATGTTGATCGCCAACTGTTCGGTTAATGCACGAGGTGCGATCAACGTAACGGGAATTACAGGAAGGCGCAGTGCTACTTCAGGAACTGCCAGATCCGCTGCCATTTCAGTCACACATCCTTATCCTAATAAGAAGTTGAATCGCGTCCCCATATTCGCTGCGAGAGCTTTTTCATAAACTGCGGCGGCGGCCGCCACGTCCTGCAGCGCCGTGCCGGTCGAGTCGAATACTGTGATCTCATCGCGGGAGGTGCGGCCCGGCTTTCGTTCAGCCACAATTTCGCCGAGTTCAGCATGCACCTGTTCGCGACGCATCGCGCCCGCTTCCAAGGCGTGATGGAGCTCACCAACCTTTTCGCACTGCGCCAGAATGTCAACTACCAGCTTGCTGGACGCCAAGACGGAGGAGTCCAGCTCCTGTTTTTCCGGACTGTCCGCACCCATGGCTGCAATAAAAGTGCCAGGGCGCACATCTGCGGCTTTGACATAGGCTTGTCGCGAAGGTGTGCAGGTCACGGCAATGTCACTCTCGCGTATCGCCGGCCCAGGTTCATCTACCGGTTCCACAGGAATTTCCAGCTCCAGCGAGAGGTTTGCAGCAAATTGTTGTCTTTGGGTGGCATCGACATCGAATGCATAAGCCTTGCGTATGGGCAGCAGCCACTTCATCGCTGATAACTGCGCTCGACCTTGGGTACCGCAACCGCAGATCGTAATGGTATTGGCATCCGGGCGGGCTAGTCTCTTGGCTGCAACCGCTGCCGCCGCCGCCGTCCGCTGCCGGGTAATTTCACCTGAATCCATGATGGCAAGCGGATAGCCGCTTTCGCCGTCACACAGTGTTATCGTGCCGATAATATTGGGCAATCCGCGCAGATTCGTGTTTTGGTAAAAACCGCCATTGATTTTGAATGCGAAATAAATCTTTCCAAGCTGCAGGCCTCCGCCTTTGATGTGAAATTCACCGCCTCGTGAATCCAAATGGAGCAGACCCTGCCCCAACGATTGGTTTTCGGCGTGCGCTTTGAAAGCAGCTTCCACCGCATTGAAATAATCGCTGAAGGGAAGCAATGCGGAAATTTGTTTGCGGGTCAGCAGCAGAGTTTCAAAGTCTTTCATACACCACCCCGAAGGAACTTCCCCGGCTGCAAAGGGTCAAGGCTAAAGGCATGCTGATCCAAATCTGGCCGGAACAGCTCAATCAGTCAAATTCATAATGAAAGCAGAACTTTATCGGTCAAACCGATGGATCTTTTCGTGTATGTTTTCATCGTTGATCTATTTTTGCGCGCAGCGCAAGGGCGGGATTCGAAGTGAGTATAGGTTTTCGGCAGTTAGAAGTATTTCGGGCGGTTGCGGAAACTCGCAGTTTTACTCGTGCTTGCCACAGCTTGTTCATAACGCAATCCACAGTGAGCCAGCACGTTCAGGAGCTTGAGACCGAGCTCAAAGTGAAACTGTTCGACCGCAACCGCCGCAATGTGACCCTGACCGCGGCGGGCGAAAACTTGCTGCAATACTCGCGGCGGATCTTTCAACTGGTAGATGAAGCTGAATCTGCCGTTCGGTCAGTGCAAAATCCTTATTCAGGAAAGCTATCATTCGGCTGCGCTTCTTCTACATTGCTTTATCATTTGCCGCCTTTACTGACCGAATATGCTCGGCAATACCCAAACGTAGAGTTAAAAATTTTTCGTGGAACCATTCGCAACGTCCTTGCCCAATTGACCTCTAGCGCGCTTGATCTGGCGCTCGTAGTTCTACCCGTCAATCTTGCCGACATTCGTAAGGTGCCTCTTTGGGATGAGGGCTTCTTTCTTGTTCTGCCGAAGCATCATCGGCTCGGGCGTCGAAGTGCCCTCACGATCGAGGACGTCGCGAACGAGCAGTTCATTCTCCACGGGCGAGCGCAGAACACGCGCAAAGTTGTGGACCGCTATCTGTTTCGGCATGCGGTTTCACCCGCGGTGCCGATCGAGATTGCCGACACCGAAACGATCAAAGCTATGGTCGCTCACAACCTGGGAGTCTCGATTTTGCCGGAGAGCGCATTCGCCAGACGAAAGGCAACGGAAGGTCTAAAGATTTTTCCTGTTCCGCGAGCGGAGCTCAGCCGTTCTCTAGCGATCATTTATCCGAAGTCGCGGCCGCTGCGCCCGCCAGCCCTGGCCATGATCGAGGTGCTGCAAACACGCTTTCATGCCGCGGAGTCAAATGGGGATAAGTCGGAATGAGAGACTCTTGGATTGCCAACGTTCGTGTTGTCGACGTCGTTGCCGGCGCGTGTACCGATCCGAGGCATGTTCGCGTACAAGATGGGAATATCGCCGACATCTGCACTCACCTCCCGGCAAATGCGGATGTGCTACTTGATGGCAATCGCAAGTGGCTGGCGCCAGGACTCATCGACGGTCACGTCCACTTGTTTTTGGCGGCAGACGCACAACCGCTGGCGACTTTTCTCGCCAGCAGCGATCAGGAAAAGTTTGCTACCGCGGTTCGAAATGCGAGCGCTGCGATTCGCGCTGGCATTACAACTGTGCGCGATTGCGGAGGCCCGAGCGCGTTAGTGCGAGAGTTTCGGCGCGGCCCAGCGCGCGGGGACAGAAGCCCACACCTGATTGCCTCAGGCTCTCCCCTCACTCGACCAAATGGACATTGTCACTTCATGGGAATTCCAGTCGCCTCCGCTGCCGAAGTACGTGCGACTGTCGAACAACTGTTCGCGGACGAAAATGATTTCGTCAAGATCATGGCTTCCGGAGGGGGATTAACGCCGGGAACGAGGCCTGCCGACGCAGATTTTCCCTATGAACTGATGCACGAAGCAGTGGTCACGGCACACTCGAATGGGAGGATGGTCGCAGCGCATTGTCATGCTACGGAAAGCATCGCTCGCGCAGTCAGAGCGGGTGTGGACATAATCGAGCATGCCAGCTTCGTTGATGCCAATGGCCAGCATCGGTTCGTTCGCTCCGTGTGCGAGAAGGTTCGCGACCATGGCATCGCCATCTGCCCAACAGTCTCAGGCGCTTTACGCACTGCAGATGCATTCACCAGGAATGGTCCCGCCAACAAGCTCGATGTGGGCGCTGTTGCTCGCCTTCGCGCACGAGTCAAGAACGCAGCAGACTTCTACAGGCTTGGCGTGAAACTATTGGCCGGCACTGATTCCGGTATTACGCAGACGCCATTCGATTCGCTGGTGGATGAGTTGGTAGCGCACCGCCAGGCTGGGATGAGCACTTCCGAGGCGCTGCGCTCGGCGACCAGCGAATCAGCGAAAATCCTTCGCTTGGAAAAAATCGGCGAAGTGCGAATCGGATATCGCGCGGACCTGATTTTGCTTTCTCATGATCCACTGCAACACCTCGAGACGCTGCGAGCGCCTGAATCGGTGATAAAGTCCGGCAAAGTTGTCTTTAGCAACGTCCCGCGACTCGCCGTCCTGTACTGACCGCGGCGCTACCATGTAACTCATAACACGACACGAGTATAGTTTTACATAGCCGTGTCTGCAGTCACGTTGAAATGACTGGACGCAATCAAGATCAGCGTCAGGAAAACTCGCCGGTCGAAGCGTCAGTCACGGTTCGGGACCCTTCTGGCGCTAGCGAGATCGATCGCTACTACGACCTGCGCTGGCGTGTCTTGCGCGAACCTTGGTCGCAAGAACGGGGCCAGGAGCGCGACGAGCACGAGGGCGAAGCCATCCATCTCGGCGCTTGGAGCGGCGAGCGGCTGGTGGGCGTAGGACGGGTACACTTTATCAGTCTGGACACAGCGCAAATCCGTTACATGGCTGTCGAGCCGGAGATGCAAGGCCGCGGAATTGGCGGGCTTATTCTCGAACAATTAGAGCTTCGCGCCAGACAAGGCGGTGCCGAACGCATCGTTCTAAATGCGCGGGACCGTGCGGTTGGCTTCTATCGTCGGCACGGGTATTCCGTCACGCACAGTTCCGAGACTCTCTTCAATGCCATTCCTCACTGGGAAATGTTGAAAATCCTTACTCCCGCAGGCAAGAACTGAATTCACTCCGTACTCGCCGCGGTGTTATCCAGCCGAATAGTGGAAATGCCTCTTATCGATGACTCCGATAAGTCGTGCCTGCAATTATCAATTTGACTTGAACGGATGGAGAGGAGCAAAAAGGCTTGCAGCCACGAGGTGCACGATGCGAAGTCTTCTCACATTTTTATTTTTCATTCTTTGTTGCTGTGCTTTGTGTCTTTCGCAGACGCAAACTGCATCGCTGACCGGACGCGTCAGCGATCCTTCCGGTGCCGTTGTGCCGGCAGCGACCGTGAGTCTGACCAATCGCGAAACACAAGTGTCCCTCGAGGTAAAGACGAACTCAGCCGGCGTCTACACGTTTCCCGCGGTAGCTCCCGGTCCTTACCAGTTGCAGGTTCACGCGGCGGGCTTCAAGGAGCAAATTATTCAGCGGCTTGTGCTTCACGTTCAGGATCGCGTATCCCAAGATGTTTCCTTGCAGATTGGCTCAACTACGGAAACCGTGAGCGTGAGCGCTGACGCGATACCGCTCAACACGCAGGATGCATCGGTGGGCACAGTGGTTGAGCGGCAACAAATCGAAAACACTCCTCTGAATGGACGCACTTTCCAGGGGCTGATCACGCTTGCGCCCGGAGTCGCTTCGATCTCGGGTGGAAGCAGCAGTCCGGGGCAATTCGTAGTCAACGGCCAACGCACCGATACGAGCTATTTCACTGTCGATGGGGTAAGCGCAAACGCGCCAGCCGCTGGTTCCGGATCCCTTGGTGTGAACGGCACCGGGTCAGGCGTGACGAACTCTGCAACAGGCGGATATAACAATGTCGTCTCTGTGGATGCCATCCAGGAGTTCAAGATCTCCACTTCCACCTTTGCGCCAGAGTACGGGCGCACTCCGGGCGGTCAGATTTCAGTCGTGACTCGGAGCGGCACGAACGCGTTCCACGGCGATGCGTTCGATTACCTGCGCAACACCGTGCTGGACGCGAACGACTGGTTCCTGAATGCGGCGGGAAAACATCGAGGTGTGGTACAGCAAAATGATTTCGGCGGGACTCTTGGCGGGCCGATCATCAAGGACAAATTGTTCTTCTTTACATCCTATGAAGGTTTGCGTCTTAATGCTCCACAACCAGCAGTGAAGCTGGTTCCTACACAGAACGCGCGCACCTTGGCAGCCGCTGCAACCACTAACGGAGTAACCGGTTGGATGGCACAGTTCCTCAAGGCATATCCCCTGCCCGATGGCAACGCGAATCCTGCCTGCACCTCCCAGGGAACCTGCCTGGCCAATTACACTGCGAGCTTTCCCAGCAGATCGCAACTCGATTCAGGTAGCGTGCGCGTGGACTACACGCTTAGCAACAAGACAAACGTGTTTGGCCGCTACAGTAATGCGCCCTCGGCTCTAAGCACTGCAAACAGCGTTACCACCACAAGCTTTAACGACGGCACGCAGTCCTACACAGCGGGAGTGACTCACAGTTTCACCGACCGTGTCATCAACGATGCCCGCTTCAATTACACGCACTCAACGTTGTTGCAGAGCCAGGTGACACCCGGATTTAATGGCGATCTGACGACGATCTTCCCCTCAGGATACGCTCAGCCTCCCGCATCATTTGTCACTTCCGCGACCGCAGTATCAGGTGACATGGCGATTCAGATCCGCCCTCCCACCAGTGACGGATTGCTTCTTTCTCCTCAGCAAGGCAACAGTTACAACTACCAGAAGAATGCCACCGATACTCTGAGCTGGATCATAGGAACTCACGCGCTGAAGTTCGGGGGCGACTATCGACAATTAAATCCGGAGTGGAACCAATCCAGCTTTAACTGGAATAACAGCTTTGCCGCGAATGCAACCGTGCAAGGCAGCCCTGCCAACGTTTGCCCGGTAAGCGAGCTTCCGTCCAATTCTCTCGCGGGAGGCGGAAACACGGTTCCGGGCTTTATCTGCGCTCAAGCCACGCTCTCGAACCTGCAGCACAATTATCCGCAGGCATTCGTCTTTCACCAGTATTCATTCTTTGGGCAAGACACCTGGAGAGTCTCACAGAAGTTGACTGTCACCTACGGGGCGCGGTGGGAGATCAATCCTCCCTTCGGATTCACCAATGGTCATGCTGGCTTCTCGGTAGACCAGAGCACATTCAACCTAAATAATTTCTCGACGCTCAAACTCAATCCATTCGGGACTGCCCCATACCAGACGACATGGGGTCACATATCGCCCCGTATTGGTCTGGCCTACCAGCTCTCTGACAGCGCAAATTGGGGCAACGTCATTCGTGCCGGCTATGGCACTTTCTATGACACGGGCGCCCAGACTGGGACGCTGTTAGCTACCCCGTGGAACACGAGAATCAACAACATTGGCTCCGGGCTCCCGACCGCAGCATTTGTCCTATTTCCGGTCGCGGCAACCAGCAACTGCGCGGCAACTTCCTGGAATGGTTCTGCCACTGTGAAGCAGGCCAGTTGCGTCTCATACGCAACTCCGGTGAATGCAAACTTGATTCCGCCGGTAAGCAATGGAGGTATGGACGCAATCATCGATCCGAATTTCACGCTTCCCTACGTGCACCAGATGAACCTCACGTGGGAACAGAAGCTGGGTGCGCCGCAAAGCGTCACCGTCAGCTATGTTGGTGCGCTGGGCAGAAAACTGATTGGAGAATACGGATTCCCGTCAGCCAAAGGAAATGCAGCCGTGTTTTCTCTGCCCCCGGCAGGCGCTGATGCCATTAACGTGTTTGGCAATTTCGCCAGCTCCTCGTATAACGCCCTTCAAACCAAGTTTCAGCGTGATTTTGTGAAGGGCCTTGCGGTTATCGCTTCCTACACCTGGTCCCACTCGCTGGATAACGCATCCTCTAATTCAGGATCCAGCAATCAAGGTTCAAGTTTCCTGGTCCTGCCTACGGCAGCTCAAGCCGCTACCGGTCAACCTCAGGCGCTATTGTGGGCCAGTTCGGACTTCGACATCCGCCAGAACTTCGCGCTTTCCATCGTTTACAACGTGCCTACGCCGTTCAAGTCCAACAAGCTGTCCCGGGCCATTCTTGGAGGTTGGTCGTTCGACCCCGTTTACCACTACCAAACCGCTACACCGGTCGACATTTTCACGGGGGTCAACGGCGCGATCGGAGCTACGTCATACCAGGCGCGTCCCAATTTGATCCCGGGAGTGCCGATCTATGTAACTGGATCTACCTGCGCTCAGCAATATCAGGCGATCCAAGGCTACCTGGCTTGTCCTGGCGGTGTTGCTCTGAATTTGGCGCCCGTCTCTGCGTCTCAGGCAGTGGCGGCCGGCTGTGCTGCGCCTACAGGGGGCACAATTACCGGACCCAGCGGCATCGTGATCGCAGGCAAAACAGCCAACGCCAAGGGGGCCTTCTGCGCACCGGCAAACGTATTGGTTGGCGCCGTCTCTACGCCAGTTTCCGGAAACGCGGGCCGCAACGCAATTCGCGCGTTTCCCTTAACGGAACTGGATTTTTCTGTGCACCGGGACATTCCACTCTACGAGCGCGTACACCTGCGGTTCCAGGCCGATCTGTTCAATGTGCTGAACCACCCTCAGTTCGGACCTTACAATGCTTCGTCCTCTAGCTTGAATAACGCCGGGTTTGGTTTTACTACCGTTATGGCGAATACGTATGCCGGCTCAGGGAACAGCAACGGATTTGGAATAAACCCAATCTTTGCGACGGGTGCGCCCCGCAACGCACAATTCGGGTTAAAGATGATTTTCTAGAGCCGTTAGCGAATGGTTGTTCAGCGAACTTGCATGCAACGGATTCAGTCTTGACGATAATTCACAACTACACCTCAATTAAACAAGCGCGGCTCGCTCTCGTAGCCTCGCTTGGCATTTTGATGTTGAGCTCAGCAGCCAGCGCTCAGCGTACATCGACTCTGGCTGTCGACGACCAGGCGCAAGATGCAGTCAATCTCTACGAAGTCAATGGTCCCGCACTGAAGCTGAAGAAAGCTGTTCCCGCCGGCAAGTCTCCGGGAAGAATGTGCCTTGATCCAGCGGGGGCTACGCTCTTCGTCGCCAATGCAGCGGGAGCGCAGGCCATCGATTTAGCCAGTCAGTCCCCCAAGGCATCGTTTACTGATTCGGGAATCAAACAAACTTTCGGCTGCATCGTGAGTCGCGACAATCAGAAGCTCTATCTTGCCGACCGCGACGCGAACATAATCTTTGTTTTTTCCCTCGCGTCCCATCAGCTCGTGAAGAAAATCCCCGGCTGTGACGATGTGCGTTACGGCATCTATGCGCCGGATGGCAAATCGCTGATCTTTTCTTGTGGAAGCGGATCTCTGGCGGTAATCGATCCGGCAACGGACACGGTGAAACGCACCGTAAAAACCGTGGGCATGGATCCCCGCGGTATGGTGCTCACTCCAGATGGCAGGTACCTTGGCGTCGCTATGGTGTCCTCTGACATGGTGAACTGGTATCACGCCGACACTCTGGAACTTGCGAGTTCGTTTGGCGTGACACGTTCACCGCAGGGATTTGTGATTGCCGCGGATGGGGAACGCGCTTATGTGTCCGGGGTCTACGAAGGCTTAATCGGCGTGATTGACCTGCGCGAAAAGAACCATGAAGGCGAAGGGGAATGGCGACAGTCGAGCTCTATTCCGACGGGGCGGGCTTACAGCCTCGATATCAGTCCAGATGGGAACTATCTATATGCTTCTATTGCCGATGGCGCCATCGCGATTGTGGATTTGCGTTCCTGGAAAACGCTGAGGGTACCGTTGAAAGGCGCGGGCAATCTGCTTTACATCAAGTAAGTGATTTGAACTACAGATTTTGGAGCTACTTCAATGGCAACTCTCGCGCCACCTCGCGCCGATCAACAACTCAAGAAGGCGCCAAAGAAACAATCGCGGTTGCAATTTTTCACCCTGAAGCTCCACTTGTACCTGGGGCTGGCCTCGGCGATTTTCCTGCTGATCCTTAGCTTCACCGGGGCGATTATCGGTTTTGAGCAGGAGATCCCGCGCTGGCTTCATCCGAATTTGTTCTACGTGAAGCCTGCGGTCCGGACTTTGCCTGAGGCGCAGCTGATTCAAAATGTTGAGCAGAAGTTTGCTCCTGCGCACGTAAGGAGCATCATTTTTTCCCGCAAACCCGACTTCGCTCAGCTGATGCTACTTCCCGCTAACAACGGCGATGTGCGGGCCTCTACGCGAGTCTTTGTAAATCCTTACACCGGTGCAGTCCTCGGTTCGCTGGCCGGACAAACGACCGATGAAAAAGTGCTGCAAGATCTCCACAGCTTTCATTTGCGAATCGGACTCGGCGACACCGGCAAACTGATCGTCAGCATTGCCGGTGCCGTTCTGATCTTCGAAATTCTTTTTGGTTTCGTCCTATGGTGGCGACTCAAGCGCGCCACCATTCGGCTTTCGGGATCGTGGTTCAGGGTCTTCTTTGACGCCCATAACGCGATTGGGATCTATGCTTCCCTGCTTCTTCTGTTGATATCAATTACGGGAGTGGTAATTGGATTTGACTTCTTCGAGCCGCTCATTTTCAAGGTCACCCACTCGGAACCGCTGGTCCAGCGGCGTGTGCCAAATTCCACTCCGATCGCGGGCGCAAATCCCATCAGCCCCGATCAGGCGATCGATGTTGCGCGTAAAGCAATGCCGGAGGGAATTCCCGCGGGGATGCAGCTTCCGCCTGGCCACAAAGGAGCATACCTGGTGCAAATGCGCACAGAAGAAACTGCGCCAGCTGTCCACAGCTTTGTCGTGGTAGACCAGTACAGCGGCAACGTGCTGGGGATGCAGAAGTTCAAGTCCTCACTTGGATACCGCGTAATCCGCTTCAACCGTTCTGTGCATACGGGAGACATTCTGGGTTTCTGGGGGCACCTCATAATGTCGCTCACCAGCGTTGTCCTCATTGTGATGGTGCTCACAGGAATTGTGATCTGGTGGAAGAAACTTGCAATTTAGGCGCAAAACAAATTTCAGAAATCCAAAGGAGCTCTCAATGACCAAGAAAGCAATAACTCTGATGGTCCTGTCCGCTGTCTTCAGCCTCTCCGCCATGGCCGCTGACGTTAGCGGTACATGGACAGGCATATTCCACACGCGCGAAGGTGGTGCTTTCGAGACAAATCTGGTACTTAAGGCGAGCGGCGACGCACTCAGCGGAACCTTTCAGCAAGGCAACAGCGACGAAATCCAGATTGAAAACGGGAAGGTGAGCGGCGATCAGGTGACATTCACGGTAACGCGCGGTTCCGGCGACAAGACACGCAAGGTTAACTTCAGCGGCAAAGTGGACGGCAACAACATGAAGCTGACGGTGCAGCCGGAAGGCTCTACCAGGAGCCAGGAAATCACGCTGACCAAGAAGTAGCGACGAAAGTGAATCGACGCGAATTCATTACCGGAATGACGGCAGGTGCGCTGGTGCTTCGCGCCAACGCATTTACGGAGCCGCCCTTGCCCGAAACGATCACGCGCATCCGATCTGCGCGATCGGGTGTCTGGTCATCGCCTACGACCTGGGTGGGCCTTAGAGTTCCAGGTGCAGGCGATTTCGTCGAAATTTCTTCCGGACATCAAGTCACGTATGATGCGCACTCCGATCGGCCTGTGCGCATGGTCCACATCCTTGGAACACTCTCTTTCGCCCGCGATCGCAACACGCGTCTCGATGTCGGCCTGATCAAAATTGGTGGCGACGAAGCCGAAGATGGCGCGACTTGCGCTCATCTGCATTCAGCTCAACGGCCCACGCTGGAGATCGGAACACCGGACCATCCAATTCCAGCAGAGTACGCAGCGTTGACTCGCCTCGTCTATTTCGATGGAACAGACAAGGACTCCCTCCCAGCAGTCGTTTGCTGCGGAGGGCGAATGGAGATTCATGGTGCGCCGATGAGTAGAACGTGGGTCAAACTGGGAGCTCCCGTAAAAAAAGGCGACGTCCACATCAATCTGGCAGAGCCTGTCAGCGGATGGCGCGCTGGCGATCGCGTGATTTTAGTGGCTACAAAACGGCAAATTGTGACCGACACCGAGGATACATTCCGTGAAACCACGCGTGACAACACGCAGACTGAGGAACGAGTAATCGCAGCCCTGGGCGATAGCAGCATCATGCTGGATAAGCCAGCGGACTTTGACCACACATGTGACGGTCCTTATCGCGGAGAGGTTGCGAACCTGAGCCGGAACGTCATCATCGAGTCGGCCGATCCGGGCGGAGTTCGCGGCCATACCATGTATCACTGGGGCTCAGCAGGCTCCATCAGCTACGCAGAATTTCGCCGCTTGGGCAAGCGCGGCGTGCTGGGCCGCTACACTCTTCATTTCCATCAGGTCCGAGAGAGTATGCGCGGCAGCTCCGTCATTGGAGTTTCACTCTGGGACAGCGATAACCGCTGGCTTACAGTCCACGGCACCGATTATCTGGTAGTTCGCGACTGCGTAGGATACAACAGCATCGGACATGGCTTCTTCCTTGAAGATGGTACGGAGGTCTTTAACATCTTCGATCGGAACCTGGCAGTGCAAGGCCGAAACGGGAATATCCTTCCCGACCAGATTCTGCCGTTTGATCACAACAGCGGCTCCGGCTTCTGGTGGGCCAACAGCCACAACACTTTTACGCGGAATGTCTCGGCGGAGTGCGACGTCTATGGTTTCCGTTTTGACATGCAGAAAACGAGGTCATTCGATCCCCTGCTGAGTGTTCCCACGGCCGATGGCAAGCGCAAGAAGGTCGACGTTCGCACCCTGCCCTTTGTTCGGTTTGAGGATAACGAATCGCACACGCAGCGCAATCACGCCTTCAATCTGGGGGGGCTCGACATAAATCTCAGTGGCGGTTGTGGTGGCGTGGGCCCAGATGAGCGTCATCCTTTTATTGTGACCAACATGCGCATATGGGATTCTCACTGGTCATTTCATACCCTCGCGCCCTGCGTGATGCTCGATCATTACGACATTCACGACTGCGCATACGGCCTCTGGAAGCCGAACGTCGACCGCCACGCATACCGCGATGTGCACATGAAGAACATCACCCAAGACGTCATCTTGCCTCTGGACGGCGAAGTGAAGTATGCGCGTGAGGTGGAGCGGATAGGTCCAGCGGCGACTTACGATCTCGAATTGCCGAAGCAAGGTTTTCCCCTACCATTGTCGCCGGTCGATGACCTGCCGCCCATCGTTGTGCCTACTGAAGCGCATGCCTGGAATGGAGCGCAAATGATTCTCCGCGGCAGTGCAAGCGATTGCGGCCAAATCAAGAATCTCGAAGTGAATGGCCACGAGGTGAAGTCTTTGCGTGCGGACTTCGCAGAGTGGGAAGTCGTCCTTCGCGACAAACCAAAGACCTTGAAGATTCGTGCAGAAGACTTGGCCGGTAATGTCACAGATCTGGAACTGCCTGAACGCAGCACGTTATCCAGCTAGAAAAGAGCAGGAGGGAGTTTGAAAATCTCTGTCTGTTTGATGCTTCTCTGCGCAACACTCTTCGCCCAGATACCCACTCCTGACTCTAGTTCATCGACTGCCACAGTCATTATCAAGAATGGTGATGGCAAAGTTGTAGGCAAGGGAGTGTTCTCGCCGGTGCAGACCGGCGGCATAAAACTCAATCTCACGATGACTGGCTTTTCCCCAGGTAAGCACGCCTTTCATATTCACCAGAATGCGGTTTGCGATCCAAAAGAGGAATTCGATACCGCCGGCCTGCGTTTCGATCCAACCCACGAGTTTTACGGCGACACCTCTCACCGTGCGCACGCTGGCCCATCGGCTGGGGATCCCGGCCAGGAAGTTGACATCTCACCTGATGGCACTGGACACGGCACTTATCTTTTTCCCAAGCTCACGATAGGAGATGACGATCATTCCATACTGCGGGGCGAGGGTACGGCGATCGTATTCCATTCCTCCGATAACTCTAATGGGCCTACACGCATTGCCTGCGGTGTGATCGCCCGGGCAAAGTAGCAGCCTTGCCGATGACGCACGTTAAAGAGCAAAAACATCTGAAAGACGCGAAGCTCGATACCAAGGCCGTCTGGGCCGGCGAGGACCAAAGCCGCGAAGAGGGGGCGACGACCCAAACCCCGATCGTTCAGAGCGTGTCCTTCGGTTATCACGACCTGGATGAGTGGCAAGATGTGGCGCTGGGAAAAAAGACCGGTCACATCTACAGCCGCAATACCAATCCCACCCTGGCCGTCTTCGAGGAAAAGATGCGAATGCTCGAGGGTGCGGAAGCTGCGACGAGCTTCGCTTCGGGAATGGCGGCGATCAGCAACTCGCTGTTTGCGCTTCTTCGTTCCGGAGATCGTGTCGTCACCATCAAGGACACTTACGGTGGAACCAACCAGCTCTTTCGCGAATTTCTCCCGCGGATCGGGGTAGAGGTTTGCCTTTGTGACACGAAGACGGTGGACGTGGAGCGCGAGATTGTTCGCGGCTGCCGCCTCGTCTATCTGGAGACGCCAACAAATCCTACGCTGAAAGTCATCGATATTGCGCAGCTGACAAACGCTGCGCACTCGGTCGGAGCACTCGTCATCACCGATAACACCTTTGCAACTCCGGTAAATCAGCGCCCCCTAGAGCTAGGGTCGGATCTTGTCTTACATAGCGCTTCGAAATTTCTCGGCGGCCATGCGGATGCGCTGGGCGGGGTACTTTGCGGGCGGACCGATCTCGTGAAGCAGGTTTTCCACTATCGGGAAATTACCGGAGCTGCCCTGGATCCATTTGCGGCATATCTTCTGCTGCGCGGGTTGAAAACTCTTCACCTCAGGATTGAACGCCAGAATGCCGGCGCGATGGAAGTCGCGCGCTTCCTGGAGAGCCATCCTGCAGTAGAGCGTGTCTTCTATCCCGGACTGGATTCGCATCCTGAACACACAACCGCTGCTCGTCAGATGTACGGCTTCGGTGGGGTGCTCAGCTTTGCTCTATATGGCGGATACGATGCCGTAAAGACTTTCCTGCCACGCCTTAAGTTCGCCCATCGAGCCGCAAATTTAGGCGCAGTTGAAACAGTCGTTGGTCCGCCGGCAACCACCAGCCATGTCGAGGTTAGCGCGCGTGACCGTGAGGCGATGGGAATTCCAGAAGCGCTCGTGCGTTACTCCACTGGAATAGAAGATGTGAGCGACTTAATTGCGGATGTGAAGCAAGCTTTGGATTCTCTAAACAGCAAATCCGCCGGAAAGGCGGGTGTTAGAAGCGCTACAGGATGAATCTTCTTTCTCATCTCCGGGATAAACACCGAGGTATACCGAGCGGTATTGGCAGGCTAGTAGCTGTAGCTTCGCTACTTGTATCGGCAGCCACTCCTGCGGACATTGTTCGCGCCGTGCGTTTGTCGGAGAATCCCATTCTCACTCCACGGTCGAGTCCGACCGTTGGTGACAATTTGAATGGGCCATCGCTGATACGAGTCCCAGATTGGGTCGAGAAGCCGCTGGGTCACTACTATCTTTATTTCGCGCATCACGAAGGAAAGTTCATCCGCCTGGCCTATGCGAATCGCGTTGAAGGTCCCTGGACTGTGTACGAAGCGGGAACGCTGCACTTAAGCGCAGTCACCCACTGCCACGACCATATCGCGTCACCGGATGTACACGTGGACGAGTCGCGGCACCAGATCAGAATGTACTTTCATTGTCCAGCGGAGGGTACAAGTCGAGACATTGGAATTCAGAAAAGCTTCGTAGGTTTATCCCATGACGGGTTGCACTTTTCGCCCATAGAAGTTCCGCTGGGTGATCCTTACTTTCGCGTCTTTCGTTGGCACGGCTACTATTATGCGCTGGCCCGGGCAGGAGTGCTGCTCCGCTCGCACGATGGTCTTACCCCGTTTGAAACAGGGCCGGCACTTTTCGCTGACGATGCCAAATTGGTCCTTCGTCATGCCGCTGTGGATGTACAGGGTAATCGTCTAGCTATCTATTATTCGCGTATTGGCGACCGTCCTGAGCGAATCTTGCTTTCCTACATCTCACTTGTTCCCGATTGGCGAGCATGGAAGGCCTCGCCTCCAGTCACGGTCATCAGCCCCGAAACTCCGGAAGAGGGAAGCGATCGTCCCCTCGAGGTATCCAAGATCGGCGAAGCAGAAGTGCGAGTCAGGGAGCTCCGCGATCCCGCCATCTTTCACGATGGGGGCAAAACTTACCTGCTGTATTCGATAGCAGGCGAGGCCGGTCTTTCCATTGCCGAGCTATTGCATTCATCCAAATGAGAGACACAACCTTCCTCAAAGCCAACATTGCGTTCTTATGCATACTGATTTTTCTCGCGCACTCGAGATCCGCAGCCGCCCAAGCGTCAGTCGTTCAGAACCCGCAAGTTGCAGGCGCGCTCAAGGTACTGGATTCCTGGATAGAAGCCACTCGGGTCGAGCGAGACGATCCTGGCTTGTCGATAGCTGTTGTCTATGACCAAAATGTCATCTGGGAGAAAGCTTACGGATTCGCAAATTTGCAGCAGCGGCTGCCAAGCACCACATCGACACGCTACAGGTTGGCTTCGCTTTCCAAACTCTTCACTGCCACAGCAATTGTGCAGTTACGAGATGCAGGCAAGCTCGAACTCGATGATCCCGTCCACAAATACCTGCAGTGGTTCGCCGTCACGCAGCCAGCCGGTTCCATCCCAATCACAATCCGGCAACTCTTAACGCATACTTCCGGCTTATCGCGCGATCTTGATGTGCCAATGTGGAACGAGCTGGAGTTTCCCACTCGCGAAGAAATGGTCCGGCTTATTCCTGAGCAGCAAGCAGTATTTCCTCCAGATACCCAATACAAGTATTCCAACCTGGCGGTTGCGATTGCCGGTGAAGTAGTCGCTGCTGTGTCGGGCGAACCATATGAACGCTACGTGCGCGAGCACATTCTCGATCCATTGGGAATGCAAGCAACGCTGGTGGTGCCAAGCCGGTCGACGCCACACCTCGCTACCGGCTATCGCAAGCGAGTGCCCGGAGAGCCCAGAGAGCCTGAAGACTTCATTGATTTCGGAGGCTACACGCCGGCGGCGGGCTTTGTTTCATCGGTGGATGATCTTGCCAAGTTTGTGGAACTGCAATTTCGCGACGGCAAACCTGGCGGCTCGCAAATTCTTAGTGGTCCTTCTCTTCACGAGATGCAGCGCGTTCAATGGATACATCCTGATTGGCAGAGTAGTGAAGGACTCATTTTCGAACTCAGGCGCGTGGGTCAGATTGTGCACGTCGGCAAAGGAGGAACGTGTCCGGGCTATCGCAGCCAGATCGAGATGCTCCCTTCGCAGAAACTCGGGGTAATCGTGCTGGCGAATGGCTATGATACAGAAGTCCTCTCCTACGCGAATCAGATTCTGGCAGTGCTCTACCCCGCAATTGGAAAAGCGGTGGAGAAGACCAAACCTCAACCTGCTGCTGACCCAAGTTGGTCGAAATATGTAGGCACGTATTCATGGAAGCACGTGGATACTGAAATTCTCATCGTCGATGGCCAACTCACGATGATTTCACCTGACGCGGCCAACGCTTGGGAATCCCGCGTGAAGCTGACCCCAGTCGGCCCCGATATCTTCCGTCAAAACGGCGGTGCGAATAATGGCGAGCTGATCAAGTTGGACCTGGATGGAAACGGCATAGCTACGAGATTCTGGTCAGGCACGTATTACAAGCTTCGAAAGAAAACAGCGGAACAGTCCACGAACAAAAACTCTACAAAGGCGGAGCTTAGAGGTGCGCAATAGTCCCGCCGAATCCTGACTTGAGCACGGCTTCGGCCTTATCTTGGCCTTGATTACAATGACGAAGTTACTATCACGGCCGTGTTAATGCCCAAACACCCACAAGCCGAACAGAGCTACCACGCCCTGCAGCTTCGCTCGCTAGTTTGATGGGCTGGTTGGAGATCTCCGGAGGTGTTCGTTCACGGCTTCATCAAGGACGCTTAACCGACTGCGGCGCGTCCATGTGTGAAACTGGCGAATATCCAAGCGGGAGTCGAAAGCGTGGTGGACGCGATCACGCAATTGCTCGAACTCGCGTTCACCTATTCGGTAGGACAAAGACCGGAGGGATAGTCGAGGCTTTAGCGTAGTGTTTCAGTGCTCGCCCTCTTGTGTTCGATCAAAAGCTGTTATTGGTCCATAGCCGCGAGCTTGGGGGACCACATGCTGGCTTGGCCTGAGGCCGGTTGCCGAAGTTCAGTAGCGGGGGCAGAATGAATGTGTTTTCCTAGTTTTTTCCTCGTCTTTTTGAGAATCCAGATCAGCGGCCCCGTAATAGACAAGAAGGCAACCGACAAGCTTGCGAGGAACGCGAGAACTTTAGTCGGCCATCCAAGGATCTCGCCGGTGTGGATTCCGCGATTCCAACTTTCCATGTAGCGTGTCGCGAGCGTGGGCAGCTGTCTGTCAGCTGGCCAGAGGACCTTGCCCGAGAACCGATCC
>Ga0134126_10000572_pt1 | contig 46793 bp, 39 predicted proteins | sample KB31752_FD_96881 | JGI IMG/M metagenome (GOLD analysis project Ga0134126, IMG submission 96881) | Terrestrial soil microbial communities with excess Nitrogen fertilizer from Kellogg Biological Station, Michigan, USA - KB3-175-2 | ecosystem: Environmental > Terrestrial > Soil > Unclassified ...
TCACGCGCGGCAATAATCGACAGAGAATCTTTCACGACCCGGCTGACTATCAAAAGTTCCTGGCCCGCTCAAAACTGAGAAAGAGCGGGTTGCCCTTCTTCCGATAGAGTCAATACTGAAACTACGATGACCGAGAATCGCAAAATCGCAGGCCTGACCCCGGTTGCTTAAATCGGCAAAATCGCAGGCCTGACCCCGGTTGCTTAAATCGTTAATCAAAGAGAGTTAGCGCTTGCAAAAGCGCTAACTCTTTTTGTTTTGGCGCGAACGCCCGAAGGGTGCTCGGCGTACTTAGATTGTAACTTCGTGGATCGCCACACAGGTCGGCGTGGACGGCCCGCGTCTCGAACACTGATAAACGCGATATTTTTAGCGCGATGCCCCTTTCATCGATGCAGCGGTTCCTGACGGTCGGAACTCGGGAAGAATGATCACCAACCTCAGACTTGAACTCCTGAAATTGGTCCGGTCCAGGAGTTTTGCGATCTCCTTTGTCGCCCTGACAACCTTCGTCGTCTTGATGCTGTGGGGATTCTATACGTATGCCGAGCGCAAAGCCGGGGAACAAGTAACGTCGCAGTTCAAATACACCTACGAATCGAAAAGTTATTTCAACGGGCTCAGCCTTGCGCTCTATTCGTTGATATTTTCTTTCAGCTTATTAATCCCGATCTTTGTCGCGATGATCTCCGGCGCCCAAATCGCCGGCGAACGTCAGTCCGGAACCCTGCGAATGATTTGTGTGCGGCCGATCTCACGAGTCTCATTGCTGCTTTCGAAATTCCTGGTCGTCGCTTTTTATACTTACCTGCTGGTCGCTTTTTTCATTGGCTTGAATCTGTTGGTGGGCCTCTTGTTCGTGGGCTGGGGCGACCTGCAACTTTATCCGGGCGCGCTTAATTTGGTAGATGAACCAGGCAAGTTGCTGCGCGATGAAGCCCTCTTGCGCTTCGTCTACGCAAGCCTCTCGGGAACGTGGGCACTGCTGGTCATCGCCGCAATCGCCTTGCTGTTCTCAGTGCTCTTTGAGAGTCCCGCCGTGGCGACCGTGGCCACGATAGCTGTGTATCTGGTGTTCTTGATTATTGGCCGCGTTGAATTCTTTGAGCATTTGCGCCCTTACTTCTTCACTACCGACATGGACTTCTGGCGCGATGTATTCAAACCGGAGATTCCCTGGGAGAGCTTTCGTCACTACGGCAGCATCTGCGGCGCTTACACGTTTGGCATTTTGCTGTTGGCATTGACGATCTTCGATCGCAAGGACATCAAGAGTTGACATGTTGGCCAAGCTCTTATTGACCGCACTCTGTTTGACGATGATTGCCTTGGCGATCAAGTTCGATCCGTCCCGATCGCGATCTCTGCTCGGCTCAGGTTCACATGATGGCCCGCAGCTGCGCCTGCTCACCTGGAACATCGGTTATGCGGAGCTGGAGGATGACAGCCGCGCTCACAACAAAGACTTACGCGCGATCGCCGATACGATTTTGCGCAATGACCCTGACGCCGTCGCCTTGCAGGAGTTGACTGGTCCCGAACAGCTCAAGGTTTTGCTCGGCTTCCTTCACAACCGTTACCAGGGAGGCGTGGCGTCCAGGGGCGACGGCGATCGCGTCGACGCCGTCCTGGTCAAAGGCGGCGCCGCCAAGTTCGAACAATTCGTGACCGAGAAGAAATATGCGGTAGCGGCGACTTTTCAACGGTCAAGGTCAGCGGTAATTGTGCTGGTGAGCGCTCATGCAGATGCTTTTAAAGCCGAGCGACGGCGGGTCTTCACCGGTGATGTAGTTGACTGGGCGCGCGCTCGGCCAAACGGGTCTTTGGTCTTTGTCGCCGGCGATTTCAACTTTGAATTGAACGCGAAAGACCAATCACATCTGTATACCGACAACGTGAAGAACGATAGCGAGGCTTACAGTTATCTGTTGAAGTACTTTCGTGATTTCGGCCGAGAAGCTGGTTATACCGCCGTTGACGATCGCCGCATTGATTACATTTTCGGCCCCGCTGAAACAGTTGCTTTGCGACGAGCGGAAGTGCTGCGCGATGCCGCGGTGGGAAAGATGGATCACTGGCCCGTCGTTATTGAAGTTGCTCTCTAGACCAGATGGGAATTGTGAATAAGTTAGTCTTACAAACTGAGCAATTAACCAAGACATATCGAGCCCGCGTAATCGTCGATCGTTTATCAATGACCGTTGAGCGTGGCGATGTGTTTGGTTTTCTCGGCCAGAACGGCGCAGGAAAATCGACAACCATTCGCATGGCTTTAGGATTGGTGCGCCCGAGTTCAGGACGGGTGCAAGTGCTCGGACACGATATGTCTCGCCGGTCGCGCGAAGCTTTGCAGCGCGTGGGGGCAATCATCGAGACCCCGGCCTTCTATGAGAACTTCTCTGGGCGGCAGAACCTGCGGATGCTGGCGGCCATGTCTGGAGGCGCCACTGCACGAGCCATTGAAGATGTGTTGGAGTTGGTTGGGTTGCGCGAACGTGCGGGTGATCCCGTGCGCGAGTATTCGCATGGCATGCGGCAGCGCCTCGGCATCGCCCAAGCGCTGCTGCCAAATCCCGAACTGATCATATTGGATGAACCAACCGACGGCCTCGATCCGCAGGGACTTGCTGAAGTCAGAGATTTGATCCGCAGACTGCGTGATGAGAAGGGTTTGACGATCATTCTCTCGAGCCATCTGCTGCACGAGGTTGAGCAGATTTGTAACCGAGTAGCGATCATCGATAGCGGACGGCTGCTGTATCAGGGTCCGGTCCAGGCGTTAATTGCGCAGGGGCAACGAATTAAATTGAAGACGGACCGGGTAACCGACGCATTCGAGTTGCTGGCGAGACAACGGCAACTCTCTGTCACTCGTAACGGAGATGAATGTCTCTATCTACATATTGCCAATGAAGAGATTCCTGACATCAACGCGCTGCTGGTCCAAAACGGTTTCCGCGTGATGGAGATCTATTCGCAGCAGGAATCGCTCGAAGAGGTGTTTCTGCGTCTCACACGCGCAGCGCGCTCGCCTGAAAAACCTAACAAATGATCCCGTCGGAGTCGCGGGTTCGAGTCTCGTCGGCACACCATTGATCAAAGCGTTGCTTTCACTTTGACGCGACCGCTCTTCGCTCTGCGCATATGGGCGCAACCCCGCAGCCACCAATTGCGCAGAAATTGCTAACGCCAGTAAAGCGGTGAAAAGCTTGACTTTGTACTAGTCGTAGAATATTGTCCGCCCACTTCTCAGGCTGAATCCCAGAAGCTCGCCCGCAGACACTCGCAACGTCCAGCCTGTTACAGGAAGTCGGAGTAATTAACCCGAGCGCGGACTGTCCCCCCAATTCTTCGCGCTTCCAACCAACTAGGAGGTAACCATGGCACAAGATGACACAAGCAAGCGGGCATCCGTGACGGTTCAGCTTGCACTGTCTTATCCGAAAGAACAGGAAAAACCGGACGTGAGGGTCTACCTATTCGATTCCTCTGAAAGGCTCGTCGAGTCTCAGCCCGCGAAAGAGAGCCTTCAGTTTTCGATCGATCCGTCGAAACGCTATCGCGTTACCGTCGGACCGAATCTGTTACAAAAAGACAAAGCGCCCACCGACCTTCGCGCGCGCCTTTCGAAAGCAGGAGCGGTCAGCCGCGACATCTCGGCGCAAGACGCAGGTCGCGCAATTTCGTTATCTGTGGCCGACAGTCTGATAAGTCTGTGGCTGTTTCGCTGCATCAACATTCACGGCACTGTGCGCAAGTCTTTGGGTGGTACGCCGCCGTCGTATGCCCCGATTTGCTCAGGGAAGGTCGAGGTTTTCGTCATCGATCTAGCGTGCAGCCTGGCTCGCCTGAGCAATGCAGATTTGCTCACCATCAAGAGCCAGACGCTGGCGACAATGATTGGCGTCGAAATTGCGGATCTGATTTCGTTCAACTTCAGTGATTTTGCCGCGGTATCTGCGCTGGCCGGTGGTTTGTTTCCCCTCACTGGTAATGCGCTGCGTAACTACATCGTTGCCCACCGCTCAGAGCTCGCACCCTTCATGTGCAACCTCATTCCGGAATGGGCCATCTGCTACACCCAACTTCCCGACGCTCCGATCCAATCGGACGGAACTTTCTCGTTACACTATTGTTTCTTCTTCTGGGAATTCCCGCCGGATATTTATTTCGAAGTGAAGCAAACAATCGGCGGCGTTGAGCGCGAAGTTGCCGATCCGGACATCATGTGCACCACTATGTGGCGCTACGACGGTTCGCTATCGGCGGTCATTACGGTGGAAGATCCTACCGCAGTTGCCTGCATGCCGACGGGTCCGGATTTGGGATTGCTTTATGTTTGGCCCACGGCAATTGGGAATATCGATCTATTCCAGATCAATGGTTTGGAAACTCCGGGCGCAGGAACTGGATTACTTCCGGGTGGACCGGCTGGCACCGCCTGGGGAGGAACTCTGCCGCTTCAGGTGATCTTCGATCCGAACCTACGGGCAAATAACATCAAATGGTATCGCTGGTCCTACCGATTCGGCAGCGAAGCATTTGCTCCCATCACGACCGCGGTGACGCACCGCTGGATGCAGGTGGTGGGAATGAACATACTTATCCACCCCGTTTTGCTGGGTCCGCATCCCGTTGGCACCGAGGAGAATCTCTTCGAGATTCCGGATCCCAATCTGCCCTGGATCAATATCAACGATCCGGCGGACCGGCCGTTTGCATATTTCGACAGCACCGCCGGACAAACTCCGGGGCGCAGCGGAATGGTGACACTCAAACTGGAAATGTTCGATATTTCCGGCACCCACGTCCCGTGTGCTAACGCTGGTCATGGCGGCATCTTCACCTTCATGCTTCTGCCAGACGCGATGGATCCCGCCCATCCCGCTCTGGCGCCAAACATCGATGCGCAGGGCAATATGATTTTCGTTCTTCGCGTCGATAACAATCCCACTTTTGCTGACTTGCCGGATAATGGCGTGAGTGTATGGAATGGAGCATTTCATCGAGCCGACCTCTGCGGGATGTTGCATTATGGAGCCGGTACCGACAATGTCGGCATCGACTATGTTGCCACTCACCCAAATAACTTCATCGATTGGGGACTAAGCGTATCGCGCGGATTTTCGGGCGTAGTCGCATCAGCTTCCGGGGACACAAGCTCGACCAGCACGTTGACGCGAAATGCTTCAGTGCTGCTCGGCAGCTGTACTCAGGCGGCGTTCGCGGTGAATCTCAATACCTACGCGCGCATTACGAATGGCTATGGTCGTCAGAGCCAGTACGACAGGTCAGACACAATCGCGTTTGCGCTATTGCATCCCTAAACCTCGAATCTGGACCGGCCGGCTAGTCCGGCCACCGGTTCCTTCCGAAGCGGTTGCTCTTCGTTCGGAGAGGAGCCGCTTTTTTTTGCCGGATTGTTTTTCGCGGCTTTGCTAATGCGCTCTGCAAAACTACAATCGGCCCAATGATTCCCGTCTCTCAAGCCATCGAAATCGTTCTCGCAAATGTAAGATGTCTCGATGTTGAGTCCGTGCCATTGAATGAGTCGATCGGTCGAATTGTCGCTGAGAATATCATTGCGGATACCGACCTACCGCCGTTCGATCGTGCGCAGATGGATGGATACGCCGTGCGCGCGGCGGACGTCGCGAACACCCCAACTCAATTGAAAATCGTAGGCGAGTCAGCAGCTGGCGCCGGCTGGCATCGCGAGATGAACGCGGGTGAAGCCGTGCGCATCATGACGGGCGCACCGGTTCCCGTGGGCGCGGACGCCGTCCAGCAGGTTGAGCTGACGCGCGAGTCGAACGGCGCCGGAGTTGTTGAGATCCTCGAACCGGTTGAAGCCGGCCGCTCGATCGTCAGACGCGCCAATGAAATCAGATCAGGCGAAACAGTCTTGCGCGCGGGTGAAGATATCAACGCGCAAACGATTGCCACGCTCGCGTCATTTGGGTACGCGAACGTCAAAGTCGGCAGACGTCCGCGGATCGCCGTAATGGCGACCGGCAGCGAGTTGGTTGACATTGATGAAAAGCCGGGACGCGATCAGATTCGCGATTCGAATAACTACACAATTGAAGCTTACGCGAAATTGGCGGGGGCGACTGTCGAGCGTCTGCCTTTGGCGGGAGATGACCCGGAACAACTAAAACAACAGATGTCCGCCGCAGTTGAGAGATGCGACGTCCTGGTTACTTCCGGAGGCGTCTCGATGGGTGTCTATGACCTCACCAAAGGCGCATTCAAAGAACTTGGCGCAGAGATTTTCTTCGAACGAGTGGCTCTACGGCCCGGCAAGCCGACGGTATTTGGTCGCATCGGTAAGACATTGATCTTCGGACTGCCCGGCAATCCGGTTTCCGTGGCCACGACATTCAATTTGTTTGTGCGGGCGGCGTTGCGAGCAATGCAAGGCGCAACCGAAACTTCCTTGCCGGAGATGACTGCGGTGCTGGCGCGTGACGTTAAAGGATCTCAAGATCGCGAAAGTTTCTTGCCGGCAGTCTTGCGCACTGATGAGAAAGGAACTCTGTTGGTTGAACCTTTGAAGTGGAGTGGCTCGTCAGATTTCGTTTCGTTTGCACGGGCCACAGCTCTGATTAATGTGCCGGTTGATGCAAAGCTAAGTAGCGGCTCGATCGTTCGCGCATTTCGACTACCAGGCTGATGTCGAAACTTACACACATCGACGAACAAGGCCGCGCGCAGATGGTGGACACTTCCGCGAAAGACGTGACAGTTCGACGCGCGGTGGCTTCGGCGCGCGTCTTGATGTCGGCGGAAACGATCGCTGCGATCCGGAATCACACGACTCCCAAGGGTGACCCGCTGGAAACCGCGCGGCTGGCCGGCGTGATGGCCGCAAAGAGAACTGCTGAATTGATTCCGCTGTGTCATCCGCTGCCCTTGACCCATGTCGATGTGCGCGCGGAAGTTCGCGATGACGGCGTCTACCTCGAATCAGAAGTCAGCACCCGCGCCCAGACTGGCGTGGAGATGGAAGCTCTCACAGCAGCTTCCGTGGCGGCGCTGACGATCTATGATATGTGCAAAGCGCTCGACAAATCGATGGCGATTACGGACATTCGCCTGGAGTTAAAAACCGGCGGCAAATCAGGCGATTACGTGCGAGCCCACGACGACGGAACAAGCTAACGGCGATTGACGTTCAAAGTAGCACAGACTTCAGTCTGTGGATCAAAATTTCCGAATTTCACAGACTGAAGTCTGTGCCACTTCTTGCATGAAATATAGACTCGCTCATGGTGCGCGACCGCAGGCAAAGACATTGCTCTTCGCCGCCGCAATTTCGGTCGCGCTTTGGTTCGTGCCGTTCGCTGAAATTCTGGCCTATCCGTTCCGCATCTTCGTCACCTTCATCCACGAGGGCGGGCACGCTATTGCCGCGCTGATAACCGGCAACTCGGTGCTGAGTCTCAGTGTTTCAATGAATGGCGCCGGCGAAACTTACACAAGCCAGGGCGGAACTTTCTCGCAGATGTTCGTTTCCAGCGCCGGTTATCTTGGTGCGATGGCTTTCGGCGCTGTCTTGCTGGTGCTGATTCGTCGCGCGGCCGCGGCCCGAGTCATACTCTTCATCTCTGCGTTCCTGATTTTGTTCTTGACGTTTGTGTTCGGTTTTCTTAAACCGATCTTCAACGGTCCGCCTGCATCATGGTGGAGCGTGCCATTCACTTTCATTGCCGGCGTCGTGATTTCGCTGGGGCTGTACGCCATCGGCCGCTGGACTTCTCAACGCGTCGCGCTGTTTATCGTCAGCATGATCGCGGTGCAATGTATCCTCAATGCGCTGCTGGATCTGAAGACCGTGTTCTTCCTTTCGTCGCCGTTTGCTCCCGCAGTTCCAAACGACGCGCTGAACATGGCAAACGCCACGGGTATACCTGCAATTTTCTGGGCGGTTCTTTGGATTGCCGTTGCCTTCGGAATCCTTCTGCTCGCGCTGCGGCTGTACGTGGCCAGGCGCGATCGCGCCTTTGACGCGCAGCAGGATCTTCCGTTTGCAGACAAAGTAGAAGTGTAGGATTGCGAAGCAACTGCAAGCCGTCCCAGCCCAGTGCTATCATCAATTGCTCGCGGAGTGATTCCTAAAACTGAAAGGGAACGCGTCGTTGAATCAATGATTCAATGAGTCAATGAGACAATTGATTGACAGCCTCGATCGTCAGTTTGCAGAAATTCAACGAACATCGTCCGACTTTATCTCGGCACTTTCGACGGAATTACTCTACGCGCGGGCAGTGGGCGGTTCTGACGATAGTTGTGGCGAGCAGATCCTGCGCTCGGCGGCAGTAATCGAGCAGAGCTTTGGCGGTTTGACCGCGAATCTTTGGGACGATCCATGGGAATGGACGTTGCCGGAAACGCTGGATTCGCCAGCTAGAGTGCTGGAGTACTTGGGCGAAGTCGAAGACCTGCGCCATCGCGCTTTTCGCGCCTTTGTCGAAGATTCCGACCTTTCGAAAGAGATCATGACGCCTGGCGGCAGGACCGGGATTTTGCCTTTTTTGCTGGACACACTTAACAGAGCAAGGCATCATCAGCAGCGTGCATTCAAGGCTTTTGCCGGTCTGACTACTGACCACTGACCACTTCATTTTTTATGTTCTGTCCCAGATGCGGCCAACAACAAGCTACCGACTCAATGCGGTTCTGTTCGCGTTGCGGCTTTTCAATGGAAGGCGTCATGCACCTGCTCGCTAATGGCGGGATGTGGCCGCAGGCCGATTCCGGTGAACGGAAAGTCTCGCGTAAACGCAAGGGCGTAATGCAGGGCGTGATTGTTTTCCTCGCCGGCATTCTGCTGGTACCGATATTTGGTGTGATGTCGGGATTTTCCGACGGACGTATCTCTGATGTTTTTGGCTTCTTCGCCGCGCTCACAGCGGTCATCTGTTTCATAGGTGGACTATTGCGAATCTTATTCGCAGCAATTTTTGAAGAAGGCGCACCGCCGCGGCCTTACATCTCTGCGCCATCCTACCTGCCCCCGGCAATGCCGCCCGCGCCGGCGCGCGTTTCTGCTTTGCCGCCCCCGGCCGTCAATACGCAGCCGTGGCGTCAACGTCCGGAGACGGCGGAAATCGTCCCACCCACGAGTGTGCCGGATCATACGACCAGGCTGCTGGAAAAATCCGAATCGGAAAAAAGTTGAGCCTCGAAGCCCGTCTGCGAGAGCGCATTCAGCGCGAAGGACCGATCAGTTTCTACGAATGGATGAAGACCGCGCTCTACGATGAGCGGCAGGGATACTACTGCGCCGATCGGGTGCGGCAGGGAAGAGGCGGCGACTATCGCACGGCGCCGGAGACGAGTCCGCTGTTCGCCGCGACCTTCACAAATTACTTCGCGAAGCTCTTTGAGGAACTCGGGTCGCCGGACGAGTTCACGATTATTGAGATCGGCGCCGGCGGTGGCGAGTTCGCGCAAGGAGTGCTTGCGACTCTGCAGTCCGAACATCCGGAAGTCTTCGTCGCGACGAATTATTTGATCGACGAAATCAGTGAGGCGTCTGGTGCTCGCTGTGCGGCGCGGCTGGATGAGTTTTCTGGTCGCGTCAGTGTCAGAAGCCCGACCGTGAGGGAGGGCCAGTTTGAGAGAGTTGCCCTCCCTGACGGTCGGGCTTCCGACACGATTACCGGCATTATCTTTTCGAACGAGTTGATTGATGCGTTTCCGGTGAATCGCGTGGTGATGAGCAGCGATGGTCTGCGCCAACTTTACGTTGGGTGGCGCGATGAAAGATTCGTTTGGGTCGAAGCCGATTTAGAGCAGCCGGTCGCTAACTACTGTAAGCGAATTGCGCTCGATTTGCGCGAGGGACAAATCGCCGAGATCAATCTTGATGCGGAAGCGTTCATTGCCCGCGCTGCCGCGTCACTTCAGCGCGGTTATGTCGTCACCGTCGATTACGGAGCCGAACGAGGTGAGTTGCTTAACGCGCTCGAACGTCCGCAAGGATCGCTGCGAGCTTTCCATTCGCATCAATTCGCTGATGACGTTCTGGCAAATGCTGGTAAACAAGATCTGACTACGACGATTGACTGGACTCAAATCACCGAAGCAGGCGAACGCTTCGGGTTGCCAGCGCATCGTTTCGAACGGCTGGATAGATTCCTGATTGCCGAAGGGTTATTGGACCGGCTCGCCCAAATCGCAGAGACCGCTGCAGACACGTCTCGAGCGCTGCAGCTTGCCAACAGTGCGCGCGAGCTAATTATGCCCGATGCCATGGCCGCATCTTTTCAAGTCCTGGTGCAGAAAAAATCTGCGTGAATTGCGTCGCTTTGCGGTACTATGCGCTCGATTCACATTTACCCCACTGGGTGGAACCCAGACACACCCGGTAATTTCGTACTCTTCCCAGTTTACGAAGTCGTAAAAACAACGGTTTAGATCTCCATCCCGAAGGAGTATCGCTATGAACACCACTCGACTTTGTGTGCGAACTCTAATCTTCGTAGCGTTCGCGCTTGCGTGCCTGCAAGTTCAGGTCGATGCACAGGCGCAGACGCAACCACAAGGCACGGCCCGATTAACCGGCCGCGTAGTCGATGCCCGCACCGGCGAACCAGTCGCCAAGGTGAAGGTGATTGTCACCGCCAGCGATGCCAGCACAACGACCGACGACCAGGGTCAGTTTGTCCTGAGCGATTTGCCGACGGGTGAAGTTGATCTCTACGTCACGACCATCACATTTGGCCTCGTGAAAAAATTAGTGACGCTCAAACCCGGCGATAACGAAGTTCAGATCGTGCTCAACGAAGGCGCAGCCGCCTTAACTGAAAGAGTTACCGTCACCACGACGCCGTTTGAAAGCGCGCAGACTAACGCGGCGTCCGAGCAGACGCTGAACAAACGAGAACTTCAGGAACTTTCGAGCGTGCTGATAGGCGATCCCATTCGCGCCGCACAAGCCCTCCCGGGTGCGACCACGAACGATGACTATCGCAGCGAATTCAATGTGCGCGGCGCCGGCTTCGATCATGTCGGCCTGTATGTCGATGGAATTCTGACCGAAGACTTCGTGCACACGATCGCCGGTGGCTATCCGGACACAGGTTCGCTTTCGCTAATCAACGCGGACGTCGTCGATTCCCTGACGTTGTTGAGTGGTGCGTTTCCGTCGAATTATGGTTACCGCACTGCGGCGATTCTCGATATTGAGACGCGCGACGGTAATCGTGTGAAGCCGACAGGACGTGTTGCCGCGGCATTAAGCGGCCTGAGCGGCGTTGTCGATGGCCCATTCGACAACAAGCATGGTAGTTACTTGTTCGCCGCCCGCAAAAGTTACCTCGGGTATCTCGTACGGCGGTTCAACGACGAATTTCAGTACACGAACAATCCGCCGGTTCTCACTTTTGCCGATGGCCAGGGGAAAGTCCTCTACGACATTAATGCCCGCCATCAGATTGGCGCGTCGCTAATACTCGGCGATTTCGTGTTCGATCGTAATCGCGATCGGAATCTACTCGGATTCAATCAGGTATTTCGCGGCAACACGCGCAATCTAATGGCCAATGGACATTGGAACTTCACGCCGCGGGCAGATACGTTCGTACAGACACGCGCCTTTGTCACTCACTCGACTTTCAAAAATACAAATCGTGACGACCGCATTCTTGAAGATAGCGACCGCACCCAATTCGGAGTACGCAGCGACCTGAGTCTGCAACGAAAATCGAACCGCATTGAAGCCGGTCTCTACGTGCGACGACTCAACGTGACCAGCTCAACTTTTCACTTCGATTTTTTTAATGGTCAGCCCGTCGATTCTTTGAGTTTCGACAGAAGCGGCACCGAACAGGGTTATTACCTCCAGGACACATGGACTGACGAGCGTCACCGGCTTGCCTTGACTGGCGGCCTGCGTCTGGAACATAGCAGTGCTGTGGGCGAGACCAAATTTTCGCCGCGCGCTTCGCTCAATTGGTCGCCGGACAAAGATTGGACGATTAGAGCGGGCGGCGGGCGCTACTATCAATTCCCTAATTTCGAGCAAATGTTCGGACTGTTGGGCAATGCCGCGGTGACTGCGGAACGCGCGACGCATTTCAATGTAGCGGTCGAACGCCGGTTCGGAGATCGCATGCGCGTCCTGGCAGAAGTGTACGATCGGGAAGACGCGAATCTTTTGTTCAGTCTGAACGAACCGCGATACATCGGGCCCTTTCTCACATTCCTGGAAGTTCCGTTTGACAATCTCTTGCGCGGACACGCTCGTGGCATCGAACTGAGCGTCCAGAGAAGAAGCGCAAATAAACTTTCCGGTTGGATCTCGTACGCCTACTCGCGTACGGAACTGACTGACGCCCGCGATGGGCTGACTTTTCCCAGCGATGCCGATCAGCGACACACGGTCAACGTCTATGGGGACTATCGCTTCACCGACACATGGAACTTGAGCAGTGAATGGCGCTACGGCAGTGGCCAGCCCATCCCCGGGTTTTTTGGTCAGGACAGTGCCGGCTACTTTCTCACCAGCGCGCGAAACCAAACCCGCCTGCCTCTCTACAGTCGAGTCGATGTCCGCTTGAGCAAGGCATTTCTCTTTTCGAAATGGAAACTGACCTTGACGGGGGAAGTGTTGAATCTGCTGAACCACAACAACCTGCGCTACGCCGGTTTCGATTTTTATAGCTTCAACGGCCGCGTTTTCGGACAACTCGATCGCGTCCTCCCGATCGTGCCGTCGGCCGGTGTCGTCATCGAATTCTGACCGGGTACGCACGCCTCCGGCGTGCTAAGAGAAGTGAACGCCGCGGATTAAGCACGCCAGCGGCGTGCGTACCCACTGAGTCCTAAAAAATTAGTTGACAACCGGCGGGCGCCCGGCGTATAAGCTCCTAAACACTTAGGAGATACTTAACTTGCCGCGCCCAAAAGCTGAACAGTTAACGCCGCTCGAGCTGGAAATAATGCACGTGCTCTGGGAAGAAGGGCCCGCCAACGTTCAGACTGTGCAGCAGAAACTTAAGCGGCCCCTGGCGTACACGACGGTGCAGACGATGCTCAACATCCTGCATCGCAAAGCTAAAGTGAAGCGCACCTTGAAAGACCGGGCGTACTTTTACAAGCCGGTCGTCAGCCGTACTCATGTCACGCGCCAGCATATCGGCGACATCATCGATCGTTTGTTCGGAGGCTCGGCCGAGAGTTTGGTGATGAGCCTCGTCGAAACAAATCATTTGACGGCCAAAAAGTTGGCGCGCTTGCAGCGCCTGCTGGAAGAGAACCGCCACGAAAAGAAATGAGATCCCTGGCGCAAGTCGTACTCACTTATTTGCTGAACGCGACCTGGCAGGTCGCGCTGGTGACGGCATTTGCGGCCTTGGCCGATTGGCTATTGCGCAGCAGGGCCGCGCAGTACCGGTACGTGCTCTGGGTGATCACGCTGTTAGCGTGCCTCACGATTCCAATGTTCAGTGTGGTGAGAGCGCTTCAGCCGTTCGAAGCTCGCAGGCTAAATGATACGCGGCGCGGCTCAGGACCAGTGGTCATTACCAGAATACTTACCCCAGGTGTCGAGATTGCCCACGACACCAATGTTGACGCAATCATGGCGGCGACGGTGGCGAAGCGACCGCTGATTTCGGGTTGGCGGATAAATCTGCCCGGGCGTTTGGCATTTGTTCTTTTCTTCGTCTACTCAGCGTTTTTGCTTTGGAAGTTCCTGCTCTTGTTGCGCGCGTGGCAACGCACGCAATCGATTGTGCGTGGGGCAGTCAATTCACCACTGCCGGTCAATCTGCAGACGACGATCGATCGTTGCGCTCGCCTCATCGGCGTCAGTCGTTTCCGCATTCTGCACTCGGCCAATGTACCTGTGCCCATCACGCTGGGCGTCGTCAAGCCGCTCATCGTTTTGCCGGAAAGTCTGCTGGCAGAAACCGATGCGGACTTGCTGTCCACGGCGATTGGTCACGAGTTGGTTCATGTGGCGCGGCGGGACTACTTGTGGAACCTGATTTTCGAAGCGATCTATTTGCCGCTCTCATTTCACCCTGCGGTTGCCCTGGTGCGTCGGCGCATTCGGCAGATGCGGGAACTCTGTTGTGACGAGATTGTGGCCACCAAGCTGCTGAATGCAGAAACTTACGCGCATTCGCTGATGAGACTAATCGGGTCGGCGCCACTTTCGCGGCGACTCATATCGGACACCACAATCGGGCTGAACCAATCGGACATTTTGGAGGTGCGAATTATGTCATTGCTGAATTCAAAGAACCGAAGTCATCGCTCCCCGCGAATTTTGTTGATTGCCGCGGCACTCATTCTGATCGCTCCCTGCGTGGTGGGCGCGAAGTTGGCGCTGCAGCTTGATGTTTATGCTCAAGAGCCCACGGCTACGCAGAATGGGCCGGAGAAAGAAGCGCAGCGGCGTCACCAGCAGCTGCTGTCGGAATTGCAACAGCAGTCGAATGAGTTGAATGAAAAACTGAAGGTTGCCGATGCCACGCAACGTAAGGAGCTCGAAAGGCAATTAACCGAAGTCCAGAAAAATCTCGAAGAGCACGAACGCGCGGCGGCGGACTTGCGTTCGCAGCAGGAGAGTGTGGAGAAGCTGCGAGCCCTGATTGACAACTACACAAACAGCAAAAGCCCTGACCCTGAACAGTTGAAGAAATTAGAAGCTGATCTGGCGAAAATTGAGTCCGAATACCCGCGCAACGATGCGCTCTTGCGCGAAGCAAACGAGAAGCTTGCGCGCCTTGAGAGACAAAGCCAGAATCGCAAGGTGACACTGATCTATCGCGTCGAACCCGACTATACGCCTGACGCGCGCGACAAACAGATCGAGGGGACGGTTGTCCTCGGGCTCACCGTTGGTCACGATGGTTTGCCGCAGAGTATTCAGATCAAGAAGTCGTTGTTTCCGTCGCTTGACGAGTCAGCGGTCAACGCGGTCCGCAAATGGCGCTTTGAACCGGCGCTGAAAGACGCCCAACCCGTCTCGATGTACCTGCAGGTCGAGTTCTATTTTGCGCCGGACGCCCGGCAAACCGACCTTCGCGGTCAAGAAGAACGCGAGAAGGTGGAGAGTGAGAGAGCCAACACGGACTCCAACGGCGAAGTACTCGTTACGCGGCGCAGTAAGGAGCGTCAGGAGCAGGAACAGGAAGAGCGAGAGCGTCGTCAGTCTGAATTGACGCGTGACGCGGTTGTGCCGATGGATCGGGCAATTCAAATCGCCACCACTCAGGTGCCTGGCAAAGTGCTCGCGTGCAGTCTGGGCCGCGATGGGGACAGTCTTTTTTATCACGTCGTGATTGTCTCAACTGACGGCAATCAAACGGCAGCTACCGAAGTTTGGGTCAGCGCGACTGACGGTCACGTCATCAAAACAGAAAAGGAAAAAAGACGGTCAATTTCAGGTGGCGTGTTGAATGGCAAAGCGACGAGTTTGCCCAACCCTGATTACCCGGCAATCGCGCGCGCGGCCCACGCTTCGGGCACGGTGACCGTCGAGATCACTGTGGATGAGCAAGGAAGCGTCGTGGCGGCGAAGGCCGTCTCAGGTCATCCGTTGTTGCAGGCGGCGGCGGTGAAGGCTGCGCGCGAGGCAAAATTCACTCCGACTTTATTGCAGGGAGAACCGGTCAAAATTAGCGGCTACCTTACTTACAACTTTCCCGCGCAATAGAAAATGCTCAGCTGGAAAATAATTGAGGCGGCCACCCGGCCGCCTCTTTGTCAGGAGTTAGATTGGGAGCGTCGTCTTAAAGGTCTGTTATAAATTTACCTATACTCGGCTCCCATTCTGTCAAATGTGACGGTTGTGGAGTCGTATTTTGCATGCTCTTTTGTCATATACTGCTCGTCTAAGTAACCTCTGTACTTAACCTCGATCTCAACATCCTCGGTAGCTGATCCGTCAAGCACAGCTGAAACTAAACTAGAAAACGTAGCACTTGAACGGCTGAATTGTTGACCTGGAAACAAAGCGATGGCATCCGCGGTGTTTGTTCTCGTCGGTTGCGCCTGACCGTTAATTTTCAAAACGAAAGAAATCGAGACGTCTCTTGCAGGTACGCCGCCAAAGTTTTGAACTGAAATGATTAGCGGTAGAGTGTTTGATCTTCGATTGCTTTCGAGTTCAGTTTTAACGGACGGCCGACCATCGCACGTAGGATACAAGCCCACGAAGACAACACCCAGATAAGGTCGTTGTGATGTGCTGAACTGGTCTTTGCTGACGCGGACATAGGAGTCTGTTGCCTGAACATATTGGCGGGTAGCACTTCCTATGTAAATAGTAGCAGCAAGATTAAGGACTGCTGCTATAGCAATTATGATCGTTGCGAGAGTTATTGGTTCGCGCCACCGGCTTGGAGACTTCACTGGGAATTGGCCTCCGGAACTCCGAAATGGATTAGAACTTCCAGCCTTATATCATCTATGCCGTTGTCTGACAATATAACGCTTCGCAGTTGTGGTACAAATTCTAGCAAGGCCCGAATGGGGGAACCTCGCCGCTACCTGGTTGGTGTCAACTTTTATGGTCTGACGGCGTCAGCGAGACAGGCCTGGTTGGTTATGCCAGCCGTGAGCGAACCTAGCATTCCCCTAATCGTCCCACGCTTTCACGGTTCAATAGTGATGACGTCTTGGTATTCGTACTCACGTAAATCTATTTTTTAGGCGTTGATTCCGGGATTGCTATTACGACTTTTTCACCTACCTCTTTCTCGCGTTCGACCAATTTGTTGAAATATTTATCGGTCTCCGCAGCCCGTGATTGAAGGATGCGAACATACTCATCAATGGTGTGATTCGCAGTCGGCACGATTTGCACTCGACTAGCATTCTTGAAGAATTGATCGGCTTGATTCTGATGATGCTCAGCGAGCTTATTCCTTTCAGTGAGGAAGAGTCGATACCCGGCAGTCAAAGAAGCAACCGTGTTCTGCTTACTTTCCACTAACGTTCGATCATCACCTGGAGTTGGCAAGTTAGATTCAATTGCGTTGAGACTCATCATTGCATTTCGTGTTTGTTCGTCCATGCGCTCAAGTAATGAAATAATCTGGACAACATTGGTTCGTAGTGCATCAGCCACTTCCATACCGCCCAATGTAACTTCAATCGTTTTCATGGCGTCAGGTGCGCTTATCTTGCCCGCAACGAGATTGCGCCGAAGTTCCAAGAGTACCGGCGTCGCAACAGAAGTTGAAAAGGTCTTTCCTAGCAGAACCACTAGATAGGTTAGCGCCACGATGAGCGCGCTGATCCTGAAGCTACTAACAAAGTCGGGCACATGAAGGCGCCAAAATAGTGGAAACACGGAAGCGACTATTGCAGCCAGAGGCGTAACCATAAAAAAGTATGTCCACTTGTTCCTCGCCTTAGAGACGGCGAACGGCTTGTAGCTGAGAATTACCATGATCGTCATGAGGAAAATGAGGACTAGATAACAGATTGATATTGTGGCTAGCGTGTACCACAGCACCGAACGACTCAGAAAGGAAAGAATTAAAATCCCAATCGCCCTTGCGATTTCAATAATGGCTTGGAGCCGGCTCGTAGAGAACAGAAAGGAACTCCATTGAAATCGCGCATCGGATGTTACGAGTGCGCGCGATGTGAAGAGTCCAATTAACCACCTGACTCCGTCCACGATCAGAAACTGTAAAATGACAAACCGACTAATACTTGTCCAATCGGTCACACCCGCTGCAATTTCCCCAGTAAGAAGCCAGACTAGCGCAGCAATTGCGCCCAGGATCACCCAAAGATTCCAACCGTTCCGCGTTTCTGCGGTTTGGATTTCCTCGATCTCGCTGTTAAGTAGATTTAGAACGTGTTCGACGGTCGTGGTGGGAGCCAACGAAGGCGTCGCGATTGAGTTCTGCGAATGACGTTCTCGCTGATTTACTCGATCGATAGCCATTTTCGATTGTTTGCCAATAGCTGCCCTACGGTTCGTTGCCTACATTCGATACTTTTCTTTCTCTTTGTCGCGTTGCAGATACGGAATGCCTTTCTCCATCCACTCAGGCGCGGGCGCGCGTTTCAAGAAGTGATCGAAGAATTCCTGCATGCGCCGGGTGTAGTCCCGCTGATTAATTCGTTTGCGCAGGCCGTGCTTCTCGCCGCTGTAGCTGAACATGTACGCCTCTTTGTTCAGCCGTCGCAAAGCGAGATAGAACTCGATGCCCTGATACCACGGCACCGCATCATCTTCGTCGTTATTGATCAGCAAGAGTGGCGTCTGAATTTTATCTGCATGGAACAGCGGTGAGTTTTCCAGAAAGCGCATGGGATATTCCCAGAGCGAACCACCGATGCGTGACTGCGAATGCTCGTATTGGAATTGACGCGGCAGGCCTGTGCCCCAGCGAATGCCGCTGTAGGCGCTGGTCATGTTGGCGACCGCGGCGCCGGCTTCGGCAGCTTTGAAGCGATTGGTTTGCGTCACCATGTAAGCAATTTGATAGCCGCCCCAACTGTGACCCTGAATGCCGATGTTGTTCTCATCGACGAATCCTTTGTCGACAACTGTCTGGACCGCCGGCAAAACACATTGCAGGGCATCGCGACCCGGATAGCCCGTTTTGTAAACGATGTCGGGCATGAAGATGAGATAGCCGTTGCTGACGTAGTAGCTCGGATTGATCGAAGTCCCGGGACTTGGATTGCGAAACTGATGCAGCCCGTCAGACAGCCGCTCGTAGATGTAGACGATCATGGGATACTTCTTCTTCGCATCGAAGTTGTCCGGTTTGAGCAGCAGACCCTTCAGCGCCACGCCGTCCGTGTTCTTAAAGTTCACCAACTCCGCCGTGCCCCAGTTGAACTGGGCGCGCTGGGCGTCGCCGTTGCTGATCTTTTTCGGCGCCTTGAAATCGAGGCCGCTCACCCAAATGTCGGGATACTCATCGAACCGCATCGCGGGAAAGATAACCACATCGGCGTCTTTGGCTTTGATCGGATTGTTGAAAGCCTTGTGCGCCATGATCAGTTTTTCCGGCAGGCCTCCGCCGATGCGGTCGCGATAGAAGCCTTCGTCGTAAGTATCTTGATTCTGCGCGCGCAGCAGCAGAGCCTTCGCCGGATCGATCGAGCGCTCCTTTGGATCTAGCCGCACGTAACGAAGCTCGATCCTGTCCCGGCGGCCGACGCCATCGGTGAGATTCTGTGCGCCGCTGCCATCGGGCGAGACTTGCCAGACGTCGAAGCGATCGTAGATCAGCACCGACGTGTCATCCTTTGTCCAGCCGGCCAGGCCATAGGCGTTCGGTAGTTCCGGCGTGTCGCTGTCTTCGTTGAAGAAGTTTACGCCGAGACTCTTTGTCAGATTCACCTTTGCGCCGGTCGCGACTGAATAACTGTTCCAGTCTTTGCCGTCGAAATAGATCGCATATTTGCCGCCGGGTGAAAGAGAAACGTTGAAGCGCTGCTTCTGCGCCACCAGTTTTCGCGAACCGTCTTCACCGTTGACGAGGTAAAAGTCTGTCATGCCCGGATCGTAATCACTGGTGACTCGATACGCGCGATTGTCTGAACCGATTGCCAATCGGCCATCGACGGAAGCGGTCAGCGATTCCATCTTTTCGTCGGCGAGTTGGACAAACTTCTTGTCCTTGACGACATAGACCGCGCGGTAAGAACGCTGGCGCTCCTGTTCTGCGCGCACTTTTTGGATCGGTTGGATGTAGTCGTCCTTCCAGTGCCACAGATCAACCATCACCTTCTCGTCGGCAGGAACATCATCGTCGGCGTTTTTCTCAGGCTCCGGTGGCGGTGCGGCGCCCAGGAACAGTCGCGAGCCATCAAGCGAGAAACTCAAATTGGCTTTGTCGCTCACGACGAGGTCTTTGCGAAATCCTGGTGAGGAGTTGGAAACGATCTCAGTAGCGATCGGTGCGGGACTTGCGGGTGCGTGATTGTTTGCCTGGCTCGGGAGCGCGGGCATCCTGCCCGCAGTCGCACCCTCCCTTACGGTCGGGTTTCCGCCTCGACTGTCGGTCGGAGTACTACTATTGGCGATGGGCGCGCCGCTACCGCGCTCCCACAGATACACTTTGAACTTTGGTTGTTTCGCCGCCTGGTCGTCACGATCGCTGATGAACGCCAATTCCGTCTGCTCATCGTCCCAGGTTAGCTTCTGATACTTGCCCTTGCCCGAGAGCACAGCCACGGGCGCCGCGTCGGTGGCAGTCGAAACCACGTAGACACCGTTTGTCTCTTCGTTCTTTGCCGAGACGGTGAAGACCAGCGTCTTTGCGTCTTTGCTCAAGCTGTAATCGAGCACGTCGCTGAAAGTTCGCTCGGCCCCCGTAGCCGTGTTTCGCAGAACCAGGTCCGTTCCGAACTCCTTTTTGCTGCCGCGGGCTCCGCGTCCGCCAGTTTGCGGAGCCTGCGCCAAATCGTCGTTGTCTTCAAAGCTCTCTGACGGATTGGCTGGAGTCTCTTTCGCTGCGCCGTCTCGCGCCGGTGGCGCCGCCGGTTTAGCTTCCATCAAGTATGCGATGAACCCATTGCCATCTTCGGGCGCCTGAAAATTCTTCACGCGGTCGACCTTGACCACTTGACCGTTTGAGAGGTCCATCATGCCCAAAGCATTCTTCGGCATGTCCTCAGGCTTCTTCTTTTCCTTCTTCGCTTTGTTCAATTCGGCTTTGTTCGGTTCGATGCCGAATAGAACGAAGCGGGAGTCCGCGGTGAAGACCGGCCGCACCAAACGGGCTTGCTCGGCAATGATCTCGGCGGAGTTCGGTAACGAAATGTCCGGCGGCGGGGCGGGCGGTCGATAGCCGCGTGGCGCTCGCCAATCAGCCCCAGAGCCGATGTTGTGCACGACAATGTCGCTATCGGCGTCCTGCGCCATGTAGGCGTAGGCGACGAACTTTCCGTCACGCGAAATCTGCGGCGACACGATTGACCGCCACGAATCGTAATCGGCATGCGTCAGCGGGCGCTTTGACGTGGCTGGGCGCTGCGCTAAGGCGCCACCCAGTGAGCTCACAATTAGCGGCAGAAGGAAAACGAGCGACAGGTATCGCTGGTAGACTCTAGTAGAAGAGTTCATTTGCGTACTCCATTGTTCGGCGTTTAAAGCAAATCTGGGCGGACAGTCTGATCCCGAATGGCGTTCAAGTCAACGGTAAACAATAATTCGGCTCACCAACTGACTCTGGCGTCCAGTAGCCGATTCTGCAAGAAGCTCTAAGCTGAAAGTTACTTGCGACTTACCACCCCGCTGTGATAAACGGCACGTGTGAATCTCACTCCCGTACCTCTCAAGCAGTATCACATCTTCCTTGCGTCACCGTCTGACGTAAACGACGAAAGAAAACTGGTTCGTCAATTCTTCGAACGTTACAACCGACATACCGCGCAATTGTGGGGAGTACGGTTCGAAGTTATTGATTGGGAGAATTTCGCGACGGTCGGAATAGGGCGAGTGCAAGAGTTAATTACAAAACAGACGTTACAGCGATTCAAAGATTCACTTGCCCTAGTAATCGGAATCATGGGCCAGCGGTTTGGATCGCCAACTGGCAAAGCCGATTCCGGTACAGAAGAAGAATTTGAGTGGGCGTTCGAAAATAACAGGCAATACGGGTCTCCCGAAATAAAGTGGTTTTTCAAGAGAATTGAGAGATTCGAAGCCCCGCCAGATCCAGATGAAATTGCAGAGGCTCTCAAGCAGTGGGAAAGGGTGCGCGCTTTTCGCGCAAAGTTTGAAAATGAAATCTACTCTTTGCTGTACGACGCTGGCAATTTTCGAGACGTCTTTGAGAGCGACCTGAGTAGATGGCTCGCCGACCGGGCCAGGCCTTGGATCCCTGAGTTATCTCCTCGCGGAATTACGGGGATGCCCACTCAAACGGCACCCAATGAGTACTATGAAATACTTGAGCGAGATTTTCATAGACTAGATATCGCTGGAATCGACAATGATCGAGCTTTTGAAATTCCGCTCAGCGAGATCTATGTAAGACTTCGGGTGATATTTGACGAAGATTCTCAAACCGCGACGGACGAAATTCAAGATGCCTCGGCAATAGATATTCAAACAGCATTACTGCGGTTTGCCAAACTGGTCATTGTGGGGGATCCCGGTAGCGGTAAATCAACATTTCTGAAGTATGTTGCTCTGATGATCGCCCGTGCAAACTTGACGAATAATCCGGGACTCGCATTGGAAAAGCTTTGCATAGAAGAACCTCTGCCGATCCCGATATTCATCTCTTGTTGGGATTTGTCGGATTTCCTAAAGACTAAAAACGAGATCAGTTTAGAAATACTTCTGGAGTTTCTGTCGCAGCGGTTGGCGTCGGCGGAGTTTGAATTATCAACAACAAGTCTGCAGACGTTGTTGAATGACGGGAACTGCTGTTTGTTATTCGATGGGCTTGACGAAGTTCCCACGGATGCAGGCCGAGCAGCAGTTAGTAGGTTGCTCGAAGAGTGTCTAAAGCGTTATCCGAAGAATCGGTTTGTTGTAACATCACGAGTCCGAGCGTATACGGGTGACACAATTTTAAAAGGTGGATTTGCAAGATGTGATATACAGCCATTTAACGCTCTCGACAGAGCTCAATTCTTAACGAACTGGGTTTCACTTCTCTTCAAGACGTTACCTGAGCACGTTGCTATTGAAAATAGTGACGCTAATCGAGAATTCTCCAGCATTACTGAAGGGATTGAAAAAAATGACCGAATTCGCTCGCTCGCTGTTAATCCGCTTCTCCTAACGGTAATTGCCATTGTTCACTGGAACCGTAAGCGCCTGCCGGAGCAAAGAGTTGATTTGTACAGCGAATGTGTTGACGTACTTCTAGGGCAACGAAAGGAAGCCGAGCACACTCAGTTAAGTCGAAAGATCGGATTTCTGGACGAACGCGATGAAGAGAATCGAATAGAGGAACGCGCCTGGATTCGCAAGCGTTTCGGTGAGATCGCGCTCCATATCCTCTCCGCTCAGGGTAATCGAGACGAAGCGTCCAAGGCAGACATTGTCAAACTCCTGATGCCGCGGTTTGCAGGAAGGGGATCTGGTGAGAATCAGGATTCAGCGGAACTGCGCGCGACAATCTTCTTGGAACGGCAGGAACTGAGAAGTGGGTTACTAGTTAGCCGGCGAGAACATACCTACAGGTTCGTCCATTTGACATTTCAAGAATACTTGGCCGCTTGGCACCTCTCTAATCAAGAATCAGTTCAGGCGTTTTCCCTGATCGAACCACGACTTCGCCATCAGAGGTGGTTCGAAACATTGCAATTGTTAGGGGGGGAATGGGCTAAGCAATCAGATGAGAAATTAGACAGCTATGTCCAATGGTTATTAAGTCATCAAGGGAATTCCGTTCGCGAACGCGCCCCAGTTGTTGCCCTGTGCGCGAACATCGTTAAAGATACGAATGGCGTCACTGAAATGACGCCGCTTACTAAGCGCCGGTTCAAGAAGGCAGTAGAGGCTACGTTGGACGCATTTCGGCCGAATTCCGGAATTCCCGCATTAAACCAACTCGAAATTCTTGAAGCACTCGGTCAGTTAGGGGCCTCGGTAAAGCCGCACCTAATTGAGGCCACGAAATCCGGCTTGTACCAAGTCAGGCGGCGCGCAATAGAGATGTTGCTGCCGCATCTGTCAGATGACGAACTCTTTGCGATGGACCACATCTTACGGGATCGGAGTAAGGAGCCAATCAAAACCTTTCTTCTTTCTTTGTTAGCCCGCGATGCTGCTCGGACAGCGAACTGGTTGTTGCACATTAAGAGCTTCGGCGAAAAGGCTACTGAGGCATTCACTGAAGTACGAGGCGACTTTGAAAACAACTTAAGCCCCGACGTCTATCGAGAGATCGTAACAACAGTTTTCGAGCGTGGACATAGCTACTATTCGTCTTATCGGTACTCAGCTCGAGCTTTCTTGCTAGACGACTTATCAGACGAGACGGCTACTCGTAAGGCCGTCGAATCTGATCGTGAGGTTGGTGTTCGGATTTTCGCATTATCAGCTATCGCTGAGACCTTGACTCGCGAACCCTCTACGTTAGCGCTAATCAAAACGCGGACAACCGCAGACGAAACAGCCGCAGTGCGAATCAATGGAATTGATCTGCTCCTCATGCATTTCAAGGAAGATAGCGGGCTGTGGCAGTTTATTCACGCGCTTGCGATGAATGACAAGGATTGGAGTGTTCGCCTTCACGCGATGCAAATGCTCGTTAAGTTCCGCGAAGATGACAGCGAAACATGGTCGATCGTCAGAAGATCAGCGTCGAAGGTCAACGAATGGTACGAGAGCATTCCGGCACTAGAAATTCTCGTGAAGAAAGGCACACTTGATCGAGACATTCTCGGATACATACGCGCCCTGACTGTTGAAGAACAAAGTGAATGGATAAGAAAACAAGCTTTTTCGCGCCTGGTTTTGGCAACCTTTAAAGACGTCACAGATTGGAGGCTCCTGACTGACGGTTACAGTGGCTTGGACGTGACCAGGCTTGTTACAAACGCGCGCGTAAGCCAGCTATCACAAGCAATGAAAGTCGGGCGTGAGGAGATTAAGGTAAAATACGAAGATATAAAGCAACGGATCCACTCTCAGTTTGGGTTGACGCTACAACTTGAGTGGGAAGCACTTAAAACAACTGAAACTTGATTGTCAGATACTTCTTCGGGTTTTGGCGAAAATCGTAAAGCAGCTTCACCCCTTCGGATGAAAGGTTGTTGACGTTGTTGTAGAGCCCTTCATCCGTTATCAGCTTGCCCAGCGTGCCTTCGCCTCGTTGGGCGCCGGCGACTACATTGTCGATGCGTTCGGCAGTGGTGTTGAAGCGGGCGATGGCGGTGCGCGCGTCGTTATAGATCGCTTCGTCTTTCACCAGCCGTCCCAACGTGCCGTGTCCCGCATTCACATCGGCCACGATGGCATCGATTTGATCCAGCGAATGGTTCGCCCGATCCGCAAACCGATTGACCTTGTTGTAGAACTCGTCGCTGGCGACGAATTTCCCGGCTGAGCCGCGCCCCGCGCGAATGTCGTCAGAAAGTTTTTTCATATTTTCCGCGATATCGTTGGCGTTGTTATAGAGCGCATCGTCGTAGATGAACTTGCCGGCGGAGCCTTTGCCACTCTTGATTTGTTGCGCCAGATCTTCAGCGTCGTGAATAGTCGCGTTCAGGTTGTTGTAAAGAGATTCGTCATTGAATAGACGGCCCACAGTGCCTTTGCCCGCGCGCACGTCTTTGACTACCGCATTCAGTTCGTCCGACAACTTGCTCAGACGCTCTGCTAAATCCGTTCCCCGGGTCGCCAAATCAGCCATAGTATTGCCGGGCGTGGAATTCAGTATGTCGTTCTCGTGAACGGGCTGGCCGAGCGCAGAGCCGGGCGTGATGTTCACAATCATCTCGCTGCCCAATAGGTTCGGCGAAGTCTGTTGCGCCATTGAGTCATTGCGGATGCGATCCGTTGCGGGCACGCCATCAATCGTATTGTTAATGGTGAGAAAGACTTCGATTTTCGGCGGGTTCGGACCAGGTCCTACCTCGGAGGCAGTCATCAGACGGATGCGATCGACGCTGCCGATGCGTACGCCGGCCAGCCGCACTTCCGACCCTTCACGCAATCCATTGGCATCGGCAAAGCGCGCGCGCAGGTGCAGGTGACGCGCAAACGGATTGAGATTGCCCGATGCGTTCAGAATCAAAACGATAAGAACCGCAATGGCAATTAATACAAGCAAGCCAACACGCAGCTCGCCCAAACCGATTTTGCTGGATCGTGGCATAAGAACCTCTGACTATTTTCGATTTTAGATTTGCGATTTGCGATTGATTGAAGGCCCTACAAATTGGCAATCGGCAATCACAAATCGAAAATGCCTTTCATCAGTGTCCGCGCAGAAACTTTTGAATGTACGCCTCTTCAGAGCGGCGTAGACTTTCGTCGGTGCCACTGAAGATAATCTGCCCATCGCGCATCATGATTACTTTGCTGTTAATCAGGCAAAGTTTTTCGCCTTCTTTTTCAAAGACGACTTCGCCCGCTTCGTTGACCACCGCGTATTCGGAACAGAGGTAATCAAGATTGTTCATTTCATGCGTCACGAAAATCGAAGAAACATCTTCGAGGTCGCGAAGCTTCATCGCCAGTTCGCAGATCGTGCGGGCAGTCGGCGGGTCGAGTCCGGCCGTCGGTTCATCGAACATCACGATCTTTGGATCGCCGACCAAAGCGCGCGCGATACCGACGCGCCGGCGCATGCCGCCCGACAACTCCGACGGCATTTTGTCGATGGCCTGTTCCAGATTGACGAAACGCAGCATGCGGGTCACTTCGGATTCGACTTCCTCTTCGGGAACGCCCTGCTCGTGCAGTTTGAACGCGACGTTGTCATAAACGGAAAGCGAGTCGAAGAGCGCCCCTTCCTGGAAAATCATCCCGATCTTCTTACGGACGCTCGTCATTTGGACTTCCGAGTAGTTGGTGATGTCTTCGCCATCGACCAGCACCTGGCCGCTGTCGGGCTTGAGCAAGCCGAGCACCAACTTGATCGTGGTGGACTTTCCGCAACCTGATCCGCCAAGGATGATCTTCGTTTCACCCTTCATCACTTTGAAACTCAGGTTGTTGAGGACTTTGCGATCGTCGAATTCGATCGTGACGTTCCGGAATTCGATCGCCGGAACGACGCGCTGAGCGTCATCGACTTCACGAAAAGTCGAGTCGGCGGCTTGCGCGCTGACCTGATTGTCAATGCCTTCGTCGATTGAAGTTTGCGTCATCATGGCGCGGTGTTGAGAACCAGTTGCAGAGCCCTGGCAAGAACAAAATCAGCAAAGATTACTATAATCGAAGCCGTCACGACCGCGGAAGTGGTTGAGCGTCCCACGCCCACCGTGCCGCCATCTGTTTTCAATCCCTTGTGACAGGCGATGGTGCCCATCAAAAGGGCGAACACCAGCGGCTTGACCACGCCGCCGATAATGTCGTCCGTTTGAATTCCGCTGCGAACTGAGCCGGTGAACATTGCCGACGGCAGACCGTAAAGGAACGTCGAGACCGTCCAACCGCCGGCAATACCGACGGCGTCCGCAATTATCGTCAGTAGTGGCAGCGTAATGATCAGCGCTACGATACGCGGCGTCACCAGCTTCCGCACCGGATCCGTCCCCAGCGCGCGCATGGCATCAATCTGCTCGGACACAACCATCGAGCCGAGTTCGGCTGAAATTGCAGAGACCACGCGTCCTGTGACCATTAGAGCAGTCAGCGTTGGGCCAAGCTCGCGAATCAGCGAGACAGAGACAAGATACCCGAGTTGATCGACGGCGCCGTAGGAAGCAAGCGTCTGATAGGTTTGCAGAGTCAGCACGCCACCGGTGAAAAACCCGGTCAGCATGATGATGGTCATCGAGCCGACCCCGATGGTGTCCATCTGCGCAAACGTCTCAGGAATGTACCGGGGCTTGCGGAAAAGCCCGGTGGCGGCACGCGCAATCAGCAACGCCATTTCCTGGAGTTCGAGCAATAGGCGCGTGAAAATGTTCATGCGATAGTCAGTGGACCGCCTTCGCCGGCCATTCGGTTTGTGCTATGAAGCCACAAAGGCAGGACTTCTGAGTGTCGCTTTACCTTGCGTCGCTGCCCGACACCCTATTACCCAACACCGGACACCCAAGTAAGACGAGCGGCCTATAATGCGCAAACGACACGAGTGGCGTCAAGGATGTTCTGCATCTTGACAACAAAAAGGCCGACTCTTTGGACGAGTCGGCCATTGTCACGAGTTCCCGGAACAATTGGGTCACGGTCGCTTCTGCTGCTGTTGCTGTCGCATCAGCCTGCGCTGCTCCTGTGGAGTCAGCGCGTTCGGGTTTTGATTGCGTTGCCCGGCGTTCTGGCGGCGTTGCAGCGCGCGCGGGAACTGCTGCTGATTGCCGCCCCGGCGCGTCATTGCCTGCTGGCGCAGTTCGCGCAGCTTAACCCTCTGTTCCGGAGTCAGCACTTGCAGAATGCGGGACTCGGTTAAAGAGCGCAGTCGTATTGTGTTGGCCTGGGCATCCGCGACTTCCTTTGAACGTTGAGAGATCAGCGTTTCGTCCGGTGTCGGCGACTGAATTGCTTCCCTGAGCTCGCGTTGAGCCATGCGCAAACGCATGTTCGCCGCCTGTCGCTCGTCCTTTAATTCAGCATTGATCGACTTGATCCTCTGAATCTGATCCGAACTGAGATTGAGCGGGCCAAGCATCTGGTCTGCCTGGTTCATCTGCGTCTGAGCTGTGTCGCCGGCGGCCTGTTGTTGCGGCTCAGTCTGCGCGTTCATTGAACCGGCCACAGTCAGCAGCAACGCGGCCACGATGACGAACTTGAAAAGTGTGTTTGGGGCTAGCTTCATGATTACACCATCCTTCAATTTACTGATTCGGCTCATCCGGCAGCACGAACGGGGCCTCTTCCTCGCGGGCTTGAATCAAACCCAAGTCAGCTGCGAGTTGCACGCGTTCTTCGCGGGTTAATCTGTTCCGTGGCGTTCCCGTCCGACTGTGGCTTGCAGCAACTTGAGGTCGCGGTGAATTGTTTGATGAGTCTGTTACCTGCTCTGGCGCCGTCTCTTGATCTCTTTGCGTTTGATTCATTTGGGCGAGCCGGTCTGCCACTTGTTTATCGACGGCCTTCTGGAATTGCTCCTCAGTGTATCTCGCATCACTGCCCGCGGCAGTAACTTGCGAGGGCTTTTGCGACAGCCGTGAGATTGCAAAGACGAGCAACCCGCACAGCAACAAACCTGCAAACGCGGTCGCGCCGCGCAACCACAAAGGGGAAACGGTAAAGAACTCGCGCAACGCCGCCAGCGCCGGAAGCTTTCGTCGCACGATTGCAGGATGGACGAATGAAACCTCGGGTGCCGCGGCCGGCGAAGCGATCGGGCCGAGCGCTTCGTTACGCCATGCCGCTATGGAATCGTGCACTCGATTGAACACGATGAATTCCGCGCGGCACGCGTCGCACTGCCGCATGTGGCTCGCGAAGTCGCGCGCTTCTTCAGCGCTCGCTTCACCGTACAAATAGGTCACCAGGTCTTCAGCTCGATGACAAATTGGTCGCTCGTTATCGTTTTGCATTTCGCATTCACCTGCCGGACAAGTCCGGCTTCTAAACTTTCGCCTCGCCAAATTTCTGCAAGCGCATCTGCAACTGTCGCAACGCGGTGTAAAGGCGGCTCTTGACTGTACTCAACGGCACGTCCAGCACGTCGGAGATTTCCTGAAATGTAAGCTCTTCGAATTCCTTCATCACTACGACCTGCCGCAACTCCGCGGGCAATGCGCAAACTGCCTTGTGAACTGCCGAGCTAATCTCTCTGTGTTCTGCCGTGCGGGCCGGCGAAACACTTGCCGGCAAGGCAAAGACCGCGGCGTTCCTTTCAGCTTCGTCCTCCAGCGCCGTCTCGCCGCGAACCTTCGCGCGCCGTTGTCGCGTAATGCATTGGTTAACGGCGATCCGATGCAGCCACGAAGAAACTTTTGCCTCACCGCGAAACCCGCGCAAGTTGCGAAACGCTGCCAGAAACGTCTCCTGCGTTGCGTCGCGGGCGTCCTCTTCGCGGCCGAGCATGCCGAACGAGAGTGCGAAGATGCGACGCTCCCAGCGGCGCACAATTTCGCCGAAGGCCTCCGGGTCGCCCGACAAGGCACGTTCCACCATCTGTTCGTCAGTCGTGACCGTTTCCATGTAACGCCCGCCCCGGTTGCGAGCAGTCCCAATACCGCGCACGAACAGCTTATGCGCTCAAATCTTTAGACGCCCATCACTTCCGGGCAGTTGAGAAAGTATCGCACGACCTGCCAGCCCGTGACCGCGGTTCGCCGGTTGAACCCGGCAAACGAGCCGATTTGGCGGAATCCGCAGCATAATCCAAACTATTTCAGCAGTTAAATATTGGCCAAACTGTTGACACTCGGCGCAACGAACCTCTAATCTCTACAAGGAGGCCGGAAATGGCCTCGTCCGCGCCCTCGGACCGTCCCATCCTCTCGTCTTTCGATCTTAACGAAGTTCACTCTTTTCGTGCTCCAAGGTCTCCGCCGAATTCGCCTGCTGTATGTCGTCCTGGCAGTCTTGCTGCTGGTGGGACTGTTGCCGCTCGCCGTAGCCGGCATAATGGTTTCGCGTCGCAGCGCGGATGAGTTGCGCTCGATCGAGGGGCGCTATCAAGCCCAACTTGTGCAGGGCAAAGCCCGCCAAATCGAGTTGTACGGTCAGCGTTATCGCGACGTGGTCACGGGCCTGGCGCGAGCATTTGAAATTGCCGGCGGCATTCACTCGCTGACAGATGCAGGATCTGATCAGCGTCTACAGCGAACGCTGCAGGACGATCCCAATCTGATCGCGCTGGCGATCTGTCCCGTCAAAGGCGAGATTCACCGCGCCTTTCAACCGGACGTGATTCGCAAAGAGGAACTCGATCAGCGCATCACTGAGGTGCTGGCGCGCATGAGTGGTCGCGGCGTGATTGTGGGTCGCCCGCAAATCATTCGTTCCGGCCAGGAGATGGGACTCACAATTGCGGCACCCGTAATGGATGGCGATGAAGTCGTCGCCGGTGTTGTCGCCATCGTTTCGTTTCAGGAGGCCTTCAAAACTGTCCAGTCGTCCTCGACCAGGAGTTCTCGAGAAATGTTAGACGCCGGGCTGCCCGTTATTTTCGTTGTCGATCAAAACGGCAGGGCTGTCGCGCATCCCGATGCCGCGGTGGCCTTCGCGGAACGTTCCATGACCGATATGAAAGTGGTCGAGGATTGGCTCGAATCCGGTCAGCAGGTGCAATCCGCGTTGGCGCCGTTTTCGCTCGACCGCGATGGCAAGTCGATATCGATGCTGGGTTCGTACGCGACGGCTGAGCTTGATCACAATGCCCTGCTGGGGGTCATCGCGATTCAGGATGAATCAGCCGCGCTCGCCTCTGTGCGCGACATGCGCAATCAAGTCTTCTTTGTCAGCTTACTGGCGGCCACGCTGGCCCTTGTCTGCGGGTTTTATTTTGCTGACAAGTTAACGCGGCCCGTGCGCGAATTGGCTGCAGGTGCGACGCGCATTGCCGGCGGTGATTTTTCGCAGCGGGTGAAAGTAATCGGCCCCACAGAACTGGGCGACCTTGGTTCGTCCTTCAATCAAATGTCGGATCATATCGAGCGCTACATCCTGGACTTGCAGCGCTCAGCGGAAGAGAACCGCGAGTTGTTTCTGGGCACGGTGAAGGCTTTAGCTGCGGCTATCGACGGCAAGGACCCATACACGCGTGGTCATTCAGAGCGCGTCTCGCGATTCTCCGTAGCCACCGCGAAAGGCCTCGGCCTGGCTGACGATGAAACAGAAAAGGTTCGCATCAGTGCGCTGTTGCACGATGTCGGCAAGATCAGTATCGACGACAACATCCTGAAGAAGCCCGGCGCGTTGTCCGATAAAGAATTCACAATCATGAAGACCCATCCGCAGAAGGGCTACAAGATCATGTCGCAAATTCCCGCGATGCGCGAATTCCTGCCCGGCATGTACATGCACCACGAGATGATCAACGGCGAAGGATACCCCCAAGGTTTGAAGGGAGATGAGATCCCGATGCAGGCTCGGATTGTTTCCGTTGCCGATACCTTCGATGCCATGACAACTGATCGGCCTTATCAGAAGGGATTGGAGCTGGAAACTGCACTAACCCGCCTGAAGAGTCTCGTTGGTACGCGCTACGACGCGCGCGTCGTCGCGGCATTCATTGCCGCGTGCGAAGCGGGCAAGATCCGGCCCGGGGTTACGCGTCTCACGCGCAGGCAAAGCGACTTTGCCGGCACGGCAATTCCAGCCATTCCCATCCCGCCAAGTTCAGATTCTGTTCTCGCGGTAAGCTAACGCCGCAACTTCCAATAGAAATCAAAACGCTTCGCCTCGGCTGACGTGTGCGTCCGCGACACGTATAATCGAAGAAACTTTCTATTTGAGGTTGGAAAATGCCGTTTTGGCGTAGAAAAAAGGATCAGTTTGTCTCGCTGGGATTGAATGCTCCGCCGGTCGACGAGCCGGCGCCTTCAGAGTCGACGACGGTGGAGACAGCAATTGAAACGCCGCCAGCGACGTTCGCGCCGGTCGCGCCTACGCCTCAGGAGCCGGCCCCGGCCGTAACGCCCTGGCAGACATCCGTGCTCGGTCTCGATTTGACGATCGAGCAACTGCAAGCGCGCGAAGCAGCGCTCGAGCAGGAATTCTCGGCGCGTTTTCGGCGCGCGGTATCGGCGACGCGCGAATCATTATCGCAAAGAATCGATACTGTTTTTGCCGGCGCGAAACGGATTGATGCGGAGCTGCTCGATGAATTGGAAGAGGCTTTGATTGCGGCAGACATTGGCGTGCCGACGACGATGCATGTGTTGGAAACTGTGCGGCGTGGCATCAGTCGCAAAGAGATCGACGACATCGAAAAACTGAAAGACGCGATTAAGTCTGAGCTGCTTACAATTTTACAGGGCGCTGAGGCGCAGGGGGTCGCCTCAGAGACGAGCGTGCCGGAGAACATCGCGCCTTACGTAATGATGATTGTCGGCGTGAACGGCGTCGGCAAGACCACCACGATTGGCAAACTCGCGCAGCGAATCAAAGCTGAAGGTAACGATGTTTTGATATGCGCCGCCGACACGTTTCGCGCTGCGGCGAGCGATCAACTCGCAATTTGGGCGGAACGCACGGGCGTGCCTTTGATTCAGCAGAAGCAGGGAACTGATCCAGCGGCCGTGTTGTTTGACTCGATGAAGGCCGCCAAAGCACGCGGCTCAGATGTGCTCATCGTTGACACTGCCGGACGTCTGCACAACAAGTCGAACCTGATGGCCGAACTCGAGAAAATGAAACGCGTCGCCGGACGCGAAGTCGAAGGTGCGCCGCATGAAACGTTGCTGGTAGTCGATGCCGTGACGGGGCAAAACGGTCTCGAGCAAGCGCGACAGTTTCTCAAGGTGGCGGGAGTCACGGGGATTGTTTTGACGAAGCTGGACGGTACAGCCAAGGGCGGAATCGCGGTGGCCATTGCCAAGGAACTTGGTCTGCCGATCCGTTATGCCGGCATCGGCGAGAAAGTCGACGATCTCGTCGTGTTCGATTCGGAAGAGTACGTCAACAGCTTGTTCAATTGATCGTCCATGAACAAACTTCTCATTCTCCCTCCCACGGAAAAACGAAAACAATACGAGTTGCGCGCGTTGGCCCTGCGCGATTTCGCCGGTGTCAGGCCGGAAGAAGCGCTCGATCCATTTGCGCTGGCAGAGTTCGCCCGGTTGCTGGTGATTGACTTCAATCACATCCAAGGGCTGTCTGAGGAAACGCGCGCACACTTGCTCGGCGCGGGGACGGATGAGTGGTCGGGCGGCGCGTGTTCGCAACCTTTGCCGAACGGCTGGCGTCTCGTGATTTTGAATCCGGCCCAGGGACTTCACCGCAATCGCGCGACCTTAATGGAGGAAATCTCGCACGTGTTTCTTGGACATAAAGCGAATCGGCTGGCCGTGGCAGTGAACGACGATGCGTCGCGAGGCTCAGGAAGCAGGAGAAAAGAAAAGAATCGATATGACCCTCTCCAGCGAGATGGAACAGAAACGAAAGTACTCGCGCGTGATTACAACAAGTCCGATGAAGAGGCTGCCTATGCAATTGGCGCCGCCGCGCTCGTTCCATACGCGGTCTTGCGCCAGCTGGTTTTTGCTGGCCGCGCCGCCGATCAGATTGCGCGTCGCTTTCGCGTCAGCCGCCAACTTGTCGAATACCGCATCAAAGTCACGCATCTTTGGCAGACATACAAAAGTCTTTCAGCCTCACGTATTCCGAACGTATAATAAGTGAGCTTAAGACCGCGAAATTCGCGCTCAAGCATCCTCTATGGCTCAAGCAATCCCCAGCGGCACTCTCGGTTTGTCGGTCGTCGATAAGCTGCGCATGCTGCTCGACATCACCAAGACAATCAGTCGTTCGCTCGATCTTCAGGAAGTGCTGAACCTGGTGATGGACACGCTCGATTCACTGATTCCCTACGACGCGGCCGGCATCTATTTGGTGAAACACATCCGCCAACCGGACTGGCAGGCCGGCGACGAAGAAACCACCGTCTTTCATACCGAGGCTGTGCGCGGCTATGACATCGCCGACATGCAGGAGCTACACCTGAAAATGGGCGAAGGTCTAATCGGCCACGTCGCCGTCAGCGGCAAGCCCTTCATCTCGCCCGATGTGCGCAAAGAGCCGCGGTACGTTAACGCGCGCGCGCGTACCCGCTCAGAGATGGTGGCGCCCATCATTTCGAATGAAGAAGTCATCGGCGTGTTTGATTTGGAAAGCGACGAGCTGAATGCTTACGCGAATGACGATCTGGAAGTCTTGATGCTGCTCGCTTCACAGGTCGCGATCATCATCGAGAAGGTGATGCTGCACGAGCAGCTGATCGAGAAGCAGCGCCTGGAAACGCAACTCGAAGTCGCGCGCGAGGTGCAGCTGCAATTGCTTCCGGCGCGCGACCCGCAGCTCGAGGGCTTCGACATCAGCGCGTACAACTTTCCGACCGAAGAAGTATCCGGCGATTACTATGACTGGGTGCAAATCCAGGACGACCAAATCGGGATCGTCATCGCGGACGTTTCGGGCAAGGGTGTTCCCGCGGCATTGCTGATGGCTTTTCTGCGCGCGAGTCTGCGGGCCGCATCGCACATTGGCTACGCGCCGCAGATTTCCATGTCCAAAGTGAATTACCTTTTGTGGGAATCGATCGAACGGAACCAGTTTGTCACAGCCTTTTACGGAATTCTGGATGCGACGAATCGGACGCTCGCGTACTCAAATGCCGGACACAATCCGCCGATGCTCATCGATGTGGACGGCGCCGCGCACTTTGAAGAACGCGGCGGCGTGCCGCTGGGAATGTTTCGCGACTCGCGCTATTACGAGTACTACGCCACCATCGATCCGGGACAGATCCTGGTGCTCTATACTGACGGCGTGACTGAGGCGATGAGTTCGACCGGCGAAGAATACGGCCGTGATCGTCTGGCCGAAGCCATCCGGCGCGCGCGTCACTTGCCGGCGCGGGAGATGATCGATGTGCTCCATCGCAACTTGATCGAGTGGACCGATGGTCTGGGCGCCACGGACGACGTTACGTTTTTTATTTTGAAGGCCCTCTAAAGCCAAATGACTGATACTCACCAGCCAACTGAACCAGCGCAAACGTCTCTCAACCTCGGTGTCGTCCTGCAACGGATGCTCGCGGTCTCCGACAAAGTCAGCGACTTGATTTTTTCGCCCGGACGCCCGCCGCAGATCGAATTAGTCGGCAAGCTTCAGCCGGTCGAAATTCCCGGCTTGGATAAACTGACACCAGCGCAAACGGCCGGCATCGCGAAGCTCATCCTCGGCGCGAACGAAGAGGCAGCCAACAGCCTCGAGAAGGTGGGCTCAACCGACGTTTCATTCAGCGTGCCCAGTCTTTGTCGATTTCGCGTCAACATCTTTAAGCAGCGCGGTACGCAGGCGATCGTGATGCGCGTAATTCCGACGCAGCCGCCACGCTTCGAAGACTTCAATCTGCCGCCGCAGCTGCGCGAGATCATCGACATCAAGAACGGGATAGTGCTGGTCACCGGACCGACCGGCAGCGGCAAGAGTTCCACCCTCGCAGCGATCATCGACCTGATTAATGAAACGAAGTACTACCACATCGTCACGATCGAAGATCCAATTGAGTTTCTGCACAATCACAAGAACTCGACTATCCACCAGCGCGAACTTCATTCTGACACGCCGAACTTTGCGCTCGCGTTGCGCGCGGCGTTACGACAGGCGCCCAAAGTAATTCTCGTGGGCGAGATGCGCGATCGCGAAACTATGGAAGTCGCAATGGAAGCGGCCGAAACCGGTCACCTTGTTCTTTCGACGTTGCACACGATCGACGCAGCCAAAACCGTCGAGCGAATCATTGGCGTCTTTCCCAAGAACGAGGAAAAAATCATTCGCACGCGGCTGGCCCAATCCTTTCGTTACATCATTTCGCAGCGACTGCTGCCGCGCGCGGATGGCGGCGGACGAGTGGCCGCAATTGAGATTCTGAAAGCAACGTCGCGCACGCGCGAGTACATCGAACGCGGCGAGTCCGAGGGTAAATCGCTAATGGATGCCATGGAGCAAGGCGAACTGGACGGCATGCAGACTTTCGATGGTGTGATTGAACAAATGATTCGTGATGGAATAGTCAGTCAGGAAGATGGGATGACCTATGCCTCGAACTATGGCAATCTGCTGCTGCGGCTTGGCGATCTTGGCGCGCCCGCCAGTGGCGCAAAACCGGCAGCCGAGCCTGCGGTGGGATCGATGCTCGATATGATCGAGCCATAGTTTTTGGTTAGTGAACAATCGCGGCTTCTCGACAGCCCCTGAGAAACGCCGCAGAAGTACGATGTTTTCGAAATCAAGACGCCGGTCCTCTCCCGCGCCTGTTCGCGAGATAGCCATTGTGCTTGCCCTCGCGATCCTTTTCAGCTCTGCGCTTCCCACCCGCTTCGTTTCACCCACTCAGGCGCAAACAAACAATAGCGTTCGTCTGGAGTTGCCGGGCAACGGAAATTTGCGGGTCGAGAACTTGCGCGGCGCTGTCATCGTGGAACTTGGCGACGAACCGTTCGTCTCGGTCGCCGCCGTCGCGGAGAGCGGGGAACGCGTTAAGTCGCCGGCTGTCATTCAATCATCACCGAGTCTGTTGTCCATCCGGATCGCGCGCGCCGACACCGCTCCGCATGTGCATCTCGCGCTGCGCGTTCCCCGCGTCACACATGCCGCGATCTTTACGGATGCCGGCTCAGTCGAAGTTCGGGGATTGCCACGCGCGCTCCTGATCCAAACGATTTCGGGCGACATCCGCGTTGATGTTCCACCTGAAAGCAATGCGATCGTGGTTGCGGAATCGAAGACCGGCTCGGTGTCTTCTTCAGTGGCAGCGCTGGCTGCTAGCGACGGCCACCGACCGCAACTGCGGGGCCGAATGGGAAGTGGTGCGGACAGTGTGCGGCTCTATTCACAAGCGGGAAATGTTGTCCTGGCGCCGCGAGTCGCTGACGCAGGGCTTTCAGCATCTCGTGGCGCCGCCATTCAGAAACCGCGCGACACTTCGCCGGCTGCACAGCCGACCAGGGATCTGCCGCCAGAGTTGACGGGAAGCGACCCAAATAAACCGGCAGCGGGAACTCCTGCCAAAGCTTCAAATACGCCTGAAGAAGTAAACGAAGACGACGTCATTCGCGTGGACACAGAATTAGTCAGCGTCAATGTGAGCGTGGTCGATCGCGGCACTAGCCGTGGCGTCAATGATCTAAGACAGGAAGACTTTCGCTTATACGAGAACAATGCCGCGCAACAGATTCTTCACTTCGATTCGTCTTCGGCGCCGTTCAATCTGGTCTTGCTGGTTGATCTGTCGGGCTCGACGGCCAAAGTTGTCGAATTGATCAAATCTGCGGCCCTTCATTTTGTCGATGCCGCGCGACCGTTCGATCGAATTGGAGTTATTACATTTGCCGGGGGGCAGATCGTGGTCTCGCCACTCACCACGGATCACGCGTTGTTGCACCAACGGATTAGTGGAATTCAGAAACCGGAAGGTAGCACCAAGCTTTATGATTCACTGGCATTCGCCATGAATGAAGTGTTTCGAGAGGCGAAAGACTCGCGGCGCAATGCGATCGTGGTGATCAGCGACGGCCTTGATAGCGTGATGCCGAATGTCACAGGCGAAGGGTCAACCTTGAGTTATCAGGAACTCATCCGGCAGGCGCGCGAGTTCGATGGCATAATTTATTCGATTTGGACGGACACACAGGCGTACGAGCCGCTGAGTCCCGGCGATATTCAACAGGAAACCTTCGACCTGGCGCACGATGAGATGAAGGAAATCGCCGACGTCGGCGGCGGCGCATTCTACGAATGTTTTCAGTTGCAAGACCTGGCTGGTGCGTACGATCGCGTCGTGGCCGATCTGGGAACTCTCTACACGCTATCTTACCGGCCTTCGAACCGGCAGCGTGACGGTTCATGGCGAGCCATCCGCGTGAACGTGAATCGATCGAATGCAGTGGCTCGCGGCAAGCGTGGTTATTATGCGAACTGAAACAGAGGCCGCGGAGAGGCACGCTGGACACTCTCACTCGCGGTGTTATAATCACCGCACGAAATTTTTCCGGGTTCGCTTGCCTCTCCCCCAACAGGAGGTCCCTTATGAGAACGTCACTTCGTAATATCGCTTTCTTATCTTTTTTGCTCGCTTTTTCGTCGATAGCTGTGGCCCAGACACGCGATCGGTTCGTCATTTCCGCGAAGGCCGGCTCAGTTAACACAGTCGTTGGCCGCGTGTTTGTGAGACGTGACGGCCAGAACAACCAGTTGTTGTCGAGCACCGATGACTTGGCCTCGCGAGACGTGGTGACGACCGGAGCCAATAGTAATGCTGAGATTCTTTTGAATCCGGGCTCATACCTGCGCCTGGGTGAGAACAGTGAATTTCAATTCGAGGACATCTCGCTCGATCATTTGCGACTAAGACTGACCAGCGGCAGCGCAATCATTGAAGCGACCGGCGTGGCTGATATGGACCTGGGGATGAAGGTTTCGACGCCGCAGGCAAACTTCACAATCATTCGCAGCGGCATTTACCGGATCAACGTCGACAAAGAAGCTTCCGAATTGGCGGTTTACAAAGGCCGCGCGAGTTTTGGTCCTAACGTAAATGACATTGTTAAGGGCGGGAACAGCATCAGGCTCACAAATGGCGTGGCGGAATCGGCCAAAGTTCCAAAGGACAAGGACGCTTTTGAACTCTGGAGCAAACAACGGGCTCAGCTACTCGCCAAGGCAAACGAGAGACTCTCCAGACGGACGCTGAACGGTTACTTGAATGATCACGGTTGGGATTCGTGGCTTTGGGGGCCGCGACGGTTCGGGCTGTGGACTTTCAACGCCAGCTTTGGCTCCTACACCTTCTTGCCGTTTTACTATGGTTGGGCGTCACCCTATGGTCATTATTACGGGAATTATTATTGGACCGGAGGCGGCTACTACGGCGGCAATTCGAATCCGATCATCGTAAATAATCAAGTTCCGCCGCCCGGAAGCACTGGAGTAAATCCAGGCCCGGCACCGGGTCCAGGAGTTTCGCCCGGTCCTGGCACGAGCATCGCGCCGCCAGGGGGAGCGGGACGGATAGATCCCGAAGGCAATCGCGTGGTTAATAAATCTCGCGATCCAAACAACTAGCGCCGGTTCGCGAAGAACTGCTGAAGCTCTTCATTCACAATCGCTACAATTTCAGAACGCGGAAGTCCGGCGAGGGCGAGATGAGTTAGGCTCGCCCTCAACGATTTTCTCAGTTCCGCTTCAGTCTGTTGCGGCATCTGGCGCGAGGTGACGAACGCGCCGGCGCCGTGCCGGACACGAACCAAACCTTCTTTCTGAAGCTCGCGATAGGCGGCCGCGATTGTATTAAGATTCACGCCTAAGTCGTCGGCGATTTGCCTTACGGGCGGAAGAGCAACACCCTCCTGGAGTTCCCCACGAGCAATCAAGACCTTGATTTCCTCAGCAATTTGGCGATAAACCGGGCGGCGGTCAGCCTCATCAATCGTAATGTACATAGTCGCTAGACAGTATACAATTCGGCTCGCTGTGGAGCAATCAGTATTGTTTGCGGGGTTCGGTAAGACGGTTGACCAAGAGTTCGGCGGCCGCGGCCATGCCCTCGAGTCCGGTGCCCGAGGCCGTGGTATCCCCAACCATGAAGAGATTTTTAAAGCAGGTGGCGAACTCTGCCGGCGCAGGACTTGGCGAGCCAATCAGCCCCATCTTGCGTCGCACAGAATCGTAGTAAGTCTGTGGAGTCGCCGTTTCAATTACTTCGGCGTCATCGCCGATTTCGGGGGCGGCGGCATGCAGGCGGGTCCAGAGTCTTTCCAGCGTCGCTTGATCCTGTTCCTCATGCCAGGTTGAGTCCTCGTGAAAAGAGAACCAGTCATCGACGTTAGTGAACGCGCTCAGGGTAGCCGTTCGCTTGGTCGAATCTGCGGCATCGGCCGCGACGGTCAGCATCAGGTGGGGAACTGGCGCTGATGCATCTTCAACATCTGACGCGAATAGCAATCGATGCGAAGGCAACCTCGCGACGGTGGCTTCGTCGATTAACAAGAACACCTGGTAGACACCCCAGGCGGTCATTTGTTTCAGTGCAGTGGATACCACCGACGGGGTGCGACTGAGCCCGATGAGCTTGCCATAGGTGTCCCACGCAGTGAGGTTGCTGACGATCGCACGCGTGGCAGTCACGCGCTCGCCGCTGAGAAGGTCCACGCCGATCGGCATGCCGTCGCTGCCATAAGCCAACCGCAGTACAGCTGAATTCAGACGCAGGCGACCACCGCTCTGTGTGAAACTTTCCGCCAAACGATCTGCCAGCGATTGAGGGCCGCCGTCGATCTGCCACATTTCTCCAAAGGCCACCCGCAGCGCCGCGGCTGCATGGGGTTCTTCAACTCGATCGATTGTGCATTGAGCCAGAAACGCGAGTTGCGCATCAGTGAATGCGCGAAAGTTAGCGCTCGTTGTGTCTGGCAATTGCCGCAGCCGGCGGTCAGAAGGCGCATGACGCGCGGCTCGTACAAACTCCGTCGCCTCGTGAGCACACTCCGGAAAGGCAAGATTGACTTTCTCGTCCAATGTTTCCGGATCAGACGAGACGGCTACGTCCTTCCCTCCTGGCAAACGCACCACGAAGTTCGGCTCCAGCCTGGTAACTTTGGGAGGCGTGATTGGCAGTCTGGAAAAAACTCGATGCCAGGTGCCGCCTGTCTCCCAACCCGAGTACAAACCGAACGTTGGATCAAAAGTGTGACCGAGATGCTCAAACTTCGCGACGCAGCCGCCGACTTGCGACTGTCTTTCGAAAAGGCAAACGTCAACACCGCGCGCCGCCAGCAACGCGGCTACAGTCAGGCCGCCGATGCCACCGCCCACCACGATTACTTCGTGCGGCATTAGAAGAAGCCCAGGACTGAATGCAGAATTGCGGGAGCAGTTGTCGGTTCCGGCGAATGACCGAGTCCGCGCAAGAAAGGATCTGCGAGAATCAAGACCGCCTGAACGCCATTGAAAACGAGATGGATGACGTAGCAGGGAAGCAGACGGCCGGTGCGCGCGCGTACGATGGTGAGCGCCGCACTCAAAATCATGATTGAGAAAATTACCGCGAAGTTGGGCCAATACTGCGGAATGTGAGGAATTGCGAACATCAGCGTCACGATTACGACTGCGGTTACTGAGCCGGTCAAACGTTCCCATGCCGGAAAAAGAATGCCGCGGTAAATGATCTCTTCAACCAGCGGAGCCGTGGCCACGGCCATGAAGGCAATCAGCAGCGCGGCCGTTCGCGAGCTGTTGATGATTCTTTCCAACTCGGTTTCTTTTCCCCCAAACGCCAATACGATCAGCCACGAGGCCGCGAACAGGGACACCCCCAGCAGAACGCTCTTCGCCAGTCCGACGCGATTGTCCCAACTCCAACGCAGCGCGTTTTTGATCGCAATCTTTCCGAACCGGGTGACGACGGCCCAGGCAATTGCCAGCGTAATCAGATGGGCCGGCAAGATTCCCGCCACCAGGATGACAATCACTGTCTTGTCGGCGAGCAAGACTTCGACGGTAGGGTTTTGGCCGCGATAATGCGTAATGATGTAAGGAAGGGCGAAGAGTTGCGGAAGAAAGAGCAGCAACACGCTGGCCGCCCAAGTCACAAAGGCCAGCGTCAATCCCAACAGCGGGGACAGACCAGCGAACGGCCCTTCGTCTGGCACCTCAATGGTGGTGGGAAATGTCGCGCCTTCGTGTGAGGAGTTGAAGTCTTCAGGTGTGTTCACGTGGTGAGAAGTTTAGCTTACGAATGGAATCATCGCTATCTTCGAAAATTATCAGTCGCCCTCAACCTCAGACTCGCTGCGCTTACCATTGTACTGATCAAGTTTGCGATAGATCGTCTTGCGGCCGATGTTGAGCAGTCGAGCCGCGCGGGTCTTGTCCCCGGATGTGTAGTCGAGCGTGGCTTCGATCGCTTTACGTTCGATTTCGTCCATCGATGACGGAACTTCAATTTCCAGCGAGGCGCTGCGGCCTTCGCGCGCGGCGTGCGCCCGCTCTGCGCGCAACATGGCCTCGCGTTGCGACACGGCGTTGGTGATCGCGCCCGGTAGATCATCCAGTTCAATCTGTCGACCGGCGGCGATGATTACGGCGCGTTCGATGGCGTTTTCAAGTTCGCGGACATTGCCCGGCCAGTCATAGCTGGTGAGCGCGCGCAAGGCTTCGCGCGAAATCCCCTGCACGAACCGCCCGGTGCGCTGTTTGTAGTGCTCGAGAAAATGAATCACCAGCAGGTGAATGTCTTCGGGTCGATCGCGGAGCGAGGGAAGCTGAATCGGGAAGACCGAGAGCCGATAGAACAAGTCGCGGCGAAACTTTCCGTCATCTACTGCCTTTTCGAGATTCACGTTCGACGCGGCAATGATGCGGACGTCAGCTTTCACAACCTCGTTGCCGCCCACACGCGTGAACTCGCCGTCCTGGAGCACCCGAAGTAAGCGGACCTGCGCGGCGAGACTCATTTCACCAACTTCATCCAGGAACAAGGTGCCGCCATCTGCTTCTTCGAAGCGGCCGCGCCGGCGCGCCCGCGCATCGGTAAACGCGCCCTTCTCGTGTCCGAACAACTCGCTCTCCAGCAATGTCTCGGGAATCGCGCCGCAGTTCAGCTTGATATACGGTTTGTCTTCGCGGCCAGAGTTGAAGTGAATGAGATTTGCGAGCAATTCTTTTCCTGTGCCCGACTCACCCTGAATCATCACGGACGTCTGCGTGTCGGCGACATTGAGCGCCAACTCGATCGCGCGACGAATCGCGCGCGCCTGGCCGATGATCCGATCTTCGCCGTAACGCTCGTGCAAGGCATGCTTCAGGCGCATGACCTCGGCTGACAATTGATCGCGCTGTAGCGCCGTACCGATTTGATCTGCGATGCCTTCCACCAGCGCAATTTCTTCGTCCTTGAAGGCTTCGCGCGGTTGACTCCAGACCAGTCCCAGCAACCCAAACGTGTGGCTGCCGACGCGCACCGGCGAAACCAGCGCCGCGCGTCCGCCCAGGGTGGCATTGAACATCATGCGCAAGGGCAGTGGCAGATCGGTTTCGAGTAACTTGAGCGTCTTGCCCTGGGCCAGCACGTCCACCATCGCCGGATAGGCCGTGATGTCGAGCGACTGACCATGCGTTTCGATCAAGCCGCGCACATTGTCAGTCACTGCATGCGGTGCTGCTTTGAACGCGGCCAGGCGAATACGCTTCTCATCGGAATCCAAAACGCCGAGGGCGCAATAGTCGGCGCCTACCAATGACAGTGTTCGCTCCATCACGCCGGACGTAACTTCGCCAAAATCCGAAACGCCGTTCAGCACGTTGGCGATTTGCAGAAGCGCTTCGGTGGTCTCAGCCTCGCGCTTCTGATTGGTGTAAATGCGCGTGTACTGATAGCCGATGGCCAGTTGGGTAGCGATGGATACCAGGAACGAAACTTCTTCGTCAGTCCAATTGCGCGGCGCGCGCGTTTGATGCAGACCGATCAAGCCCAGCACTTCATCAGCGAGCACCACCGGCACGATCAACAGGGAACGCGTGCCCAGACTTTTGGCAAAGAAACGCACCTTGTGATCGAGTTTTGGCGAGGACGTGTCGTTCAAACGAATCGGCCGCTTGATGTCGATGTATTCCGCCAGTGTCGCGACATCGACCGGAATGCGCGCATTGAGGCTCGAGGGCACGGCATCCGAGGCGCGCCATTCCTGACTTACTTGCAGTTCGCCTTCGGAGGTGAGCTTGATGATGTCGCAGCGGTCGACCTCCATCATCTGGCCAAGTTCCGCGACAATCACGCGCAGGAAAGTGTCGAGATTAATCGACGTCGGCAGATCCGCCGCCAACCGGCCAATAATCGATTCGCGTGCTTCGTGTAGCTTAAGCTTGCGTTCGAGGGAAAGACTCTGTCCTGTTTCCTTTGCAGGTTGCATCCGGGTGAAATCGCGTGCGCGATTAGCTTGATACTTGCGGGAGATCATAACCAACCGCGGGTGAAGTTGCAAAAACTTGACGGCGCATCTCCGCCGTCGCTTGCTGTCATCGAACGGTCTCGTATAATCGAAACGAACCAGGAAACTGTATGCCTATTTACGAATATCAATGCAAGAAATGCGGCACCCGCCTCGAAGTACTCGTTAAGTCTTCGGACAAGCAGCCGAAGCGTTGCCGCGAGTGTGGCGGCGGGCTCGAGAAACTTTTTTCGTCCCCCGCGATCCAGTTCAAAGGCGAAGGCTGGTATGTTACCGATTACGCGCGGAAAGGCAGTGTCGCCGAAAAGGTCGAGAAAGAGCTGTCTTCTTCGGACGGCAGCTCAGACAAAGCTGCCGGCGGCGACAAAGACAAATCGAAAAAGACGCCTGCCAAGAAAACCGAGAAGGCCTGAGGAAACCGCAAGGCCTCGATTCTTCATCTACGATGTAATGCTTCAAGAGAGCGGCAAGGTAGCGAATCGGCGCAGACTCGCCCGCCGCGCGACGTTGGTTCGCGCCGGAGTGCTGGTTTTGACCAGTGTTTGCTTGATCGGAAGTTTGCTCGGCCAGGCCGGCCGGCGTTCTACCAACCGCGAAGGCGCATCAACCGTCAACGTAGTCGCTTTTCGCGAAAACGAATCGGCTAATCCCATAACTTCAGGCGACATCTCATTGTTCGACAACGGCGCCGAGCAGCAGATCAAGAGCTTCGTGCCCGACCGATCGGCCGCCCGCATAGTTTTGCTGGTGGACAATTCGCTGACGATTCGCGCCGACGTGGAAAAGTTGGAAGCCGCGGCGCTGGAATTTGCTTACGAGATTTACGATGGCGACAAGTTGTTGATTGTCGGCTATGAGGACAGCGCGGACATTGTTTCGGATTGGACAGACGACGCAAAAAAGATCGAGACGGAGTTGAAGTCTTTTCACAAGAAAGGCGATCCGCATCTGTTCGACGCCATTGCCGCGGTCGTCGAAGATGCGCTCCGGCCGCTCACGGCGCAGAAACGGGCCATCATCGTTGTCAGCGATGGCCTCGATAAAGGCAGCAAAACGAAATTCGCTGAGGCGCTGGCGACTTTACAGCAATTAGACATCGCCGTTTATTGCGTGCAGGCGGCCGATCGCACACGCGGCGCGATTCGTCGCGATGTGCCCAAACCGCGACAAGTCATCGACGATTTGGCAGAAGGAACCGGGGGACGCATCTTTCCCATCGACGATCCGAGTGCGGCCGCGAAAGCGATTTGCGACGAACTGCGAAAACACCGCTTCGTGCTTTCTTACCAGCCCAAGAGTGTTTCCACGGAACAGCGACGCTTATTGGTGGTGGGCGAAAGAGGCATCGTCGCCAGATCGAAGACGATGCAGCCGCCGCAATGAAGTTTGTCTAAACGATTCCGTTTGCAGCGAGCTATCGGTCTCCCGATTTTTTTCTCGAATACAAATAAAACAGGGTGGCGATAATCGCCAGCAGGACAATCTCCCAAAACACAAAGACCGCTCCGTCGAAGCGGCCGAACTCATCACGCGCATCCTGATACACGATGAACGTGCCGAAAGAGATGCCGGCCAGTAGCCAAATGATCTGACGCTTCGTGTCCCACATAACTCTTAAAAGCGTGCTTTGTACTTTTGTGCTTTGAACTTAGGCCGTTAATGGAGTTGATTGAATCGCGTTAAAGCACAAGTTCAAAGCACTAAGTACAGTTATAGATTGATTCTCATTCGGGGAAGAACGCGGTCTTCTCGGCCATGCATGCCGGCAGGAACTTCGCCGATGCGCTCCGCTCCCATTCTTTGGTAAAAGCCTTCCGCGTTTGGATCTGCCGACAACTCGAGCACGGTCGCCCCGCGTTCTTCCGCGCGCCGTTTCGCATGCTCGAACAAGGCGCGGCCGATTCCGCCGCCCATGTGTTCAGGTTTCATCCACATGTGTTCAATCTCCGCCAGCGATCCGCTCACCACCAGGGCGCAACACCCCACGACTTCCTGGTTTAGCACAGCCACGAAGAACTCGTTTGCGGAAATCAATTCAGGCGTAATCGTCAGGTCGGGCTGCCATTGCTCGATCCACTGTTTCGGATAATTCCAGTGGCGCTTCGCCGCGTGCGCGATACTCGTGAGCGTCTCGGCTTCAGTCGGTTCGGCACGGCGAATCTCAACGTTCATAGTTCGCGAAGTCTAGCATTTTCAATTCGGAATTGTTCATAGTCTGGCACCTGACATACTTGAGTAATCAACGGCTCGTGCATTAAACGCCGCAGGCGTTTGCTACCTTCAGCCCAGGGGTTGACGCGCGCCAGCGCGCTACCCTGAGTAGTCAAGACAAAACAGGTCCCAACCTGAAAGGGTTGCGAAATTGGTTTGCCCCGAAAGGTTCACACTTTTGTGAATCCCAATTCAACACGGTGTGCCTGCAGGGTTCCGCAACCCTTTCAGGGTTGCCCTGCCGTGTTGGCTCATTACCCAGGGTAGCCGCGCTAGCGCGCGTCAACCCTGGGCTGAAAGTGGTGAACGCCTCCGGCGTTCATATTCGTGACGCTCCACACTTCTTGATCATTCAAGTATGTCATTGCCCTCCCAAA